>Ga0307478_10003782_pt1 | contig 11063 bp, 8 predicted proteins | sample atmos_gasesECM4C_2_FD_203713 | JGI IMG/M metagenome (GOLD analysis project Ga0307478, IMG submission 203713) | Hardwood forest soil microbial communities from Morgan-Monroe State Forest, Indiana, United States - atmos_gasesECM4C_05 | ecosystem: Environmental > Terrestrial > Soil > Temperate...
CGGCGCCGGCTAATGCTCAAGCGCTGGCATGTAAGGGCGCAGCGGCGTCGACTGTGAAAGGAATGTGCTCTGGGCTCCGACAACGGATGGGACTTATACGACTTATGGGACCAATAGGACTTGGGCACCACCCATTAGTCCCACAAAGCCTGTCGCGCCGTAGTCCCGCGGCCGCGGGAAAAGGCGGATCCCATCCGTTCTGCGAGCCTGGGCGGTTCTTCCACCCAGAGACGCCAATGCGCCTAGTCGCTCAACTAAATCGGCAACGGATTTCTGTCGAATTTCTCTTGGTGCCAGTACGGGTAAATCAACGGTACGGCGCTGGCGGTGTCGAGTTTCCGGACCTGATCGGGCGTCAACTTCCAACCGACCGCACAGAGATTGTCGCGCAGTTGTTGTTCGTTACGCGCGCCGATGATGACCGTTGCGACGGTGGGCCGTTGAAGTAGCCAATTGAGCGCTATCTGAGCCACCGTCTTTCCGGTTTCGGCAGCGACTTCGTCAAGCGCGTCCACGACCTTAAAAAGATAATCGTCCGTGACCTTCGGCCCCATTTCATGCGAAAGAGCGCTGCGTTGTCGACTGACCTCCGGTAGCGGCTGCCCGCGTCGAATCTTCCCGGTTAGACGGCCCCAGCCTAGCGGGCTCCAAACCACGGTTCCCACCTTCTGGTCTAGACTTAATGGCATCAATTCCCATTCGTATTCGCGACCAATGAGTGAGTAGTACGCTTGGTGCCCAACATAGCGAGCCCACCCGTATTTTTCTGAGATGGCCAGCGATTTCATCAGGTGCCAGCCCGAGAAGTTGGAACAACCGATATAACGGATTTTACCCGCTCGAACCAAATCATCGAGCGTACTCAGCGTTTCTTCAATCGGAGTCAAAGCGTCGAATCCGTGAAGTTGAAAAAAGTCAATGTAGTCCGTGCCAAGGCGGCGCAGGCTGCTTTCAACCGCATTGACAAGATGAAATCGTGACGCGCCGACGTCGTTCGGACCGGCTCCAGTCCGAAAAACCGCTTTAGTGGAGATGAGTACTTTGTCCCGGCGTCCTTTAATGGCGCCACCGAGCACCTCCTCGGATGCACCGTCGGAGTAGACGTCGGCTGAATCGAACATGGTCAGGCCCGCTTCAAGACAGATATCGACTAATCGTGTCGCGTCTTTGACATCGGTTTCCCCCCAAGCTTTGAAAAGCTCAGTCTTTCCGCCGAAGGTGCCGGTGCCAAATGTTAGAACTGGTACGCTGAAACCTGACCCGCCAAGTAATCGGTAATCCATAGTTGTTCGATGTTTATCGAACGCTATTCACCCAAATTGTCTGAACCGGCAAGTGCTATTGTTTAATGGTTTCTGTCCGTGACTCAAAAACGAGTTAAGCAATCACCCGCCGCGGCTTACCCTCCATCCACGCAGCGATGTTTTCCACGATTTGTTGAAATGCATGAGCGTAAGTGTTCTCGCTAACGTAACCAATGTGAGGCGTTGCTAACACGTTCGGCAAAAATCTAAACGGATGATTTGACGGGAGTGGTTCCTTGTCAAAGACATCAAGCGCCGCACCTTTGATTTTTCCGCTTTGCAGCGCCGCGATCAACGCCGCCTCTGACACGATCGGCCCGCGCGACGTATTGACGAGATACGCCGTCGGCTTCATGAGACTTAATTCACGTTCACCAACGAGTTCGCGTGTGCGGTCGCTAAGTTTCAAATGGATACTGAGAATATCGGCTTGGCGAAATAGATCGTCTTTCTCGACCGGTTCTACTCCGTGTTGAGCAGCTTTGTCGGCTGTCAGGTTCTGGCTCCAAGCGATAAGTCGCATCTTGAAAGCGGCCGCATAGCGAGCCATGACCTGCCCGATCCTGCCAAGGCCGAGCAAACCTAGCGTCTTGCCGGCCAGATCAATCCCGATACCCACTTGCCAACCACCGGCTCGCACCGATGCAGCTTCCGAATAGAGGTTTCGGGTTATACCGAGGATCAATCCCCAGGTGAGTACCGGCGTGGCTTCTACGTCCATGCCATCGGTCCCGCAAACAACGATGTTGTGCGCCTTCGCCGCTTCGAGATCGATAGCGGCATTTGCCATACCGATCGTAACGATCAATTTCAGATTCGGGAGCCGGCCAATCAGGTCGGCGCCAAAGCGGGTTCTCTCCCGGATTAATACCACCCCCGTGAATGGTTCCAGGCGACATACTAATTGATCGATATCGGAAACGTTGTCGTGAAAAAATACCGTCTTTGCCGCTGGTTCGAGACTTGACCAGTTGCCGAAAGCTTCCGCGTTGCGCTGATAGTCGTCGAGAACCGCTATTCTGGCTGAGTCCGGCATGTATCGACATCGCTCGAAGCTTCCCCAATGACAAATGACAGAGATTAAATATCCGCAGATTACATAGACTACGCAGATTTCGCTTTGGGGTGAGTCGCGTCCGAAGAATTCAGAAGCTACAGATCATATCCGCTCGCGGAGATCATTCTGGCCGAGTCTAGCAGACATTTTTGTGCTGGTACGATCGTCCGTTGTCTAGGACAGGTTCAAGAGTCCCTTGGCGCGAGGTACGATCTTTGACCGTATCCGAAGCCCCTGAAGAAATCTGCGTAATCTGTGTAATCTGCGGATATTTAATCTTTTTTTAGCTATTCTGCGTCCATCTGCGGATTCTTATTCGCGTCAATTCGCGGTTTGCATTTCCTCTGAACTGTTTTATTCGGAAGATCAATACCCATGAGCTCACAACCTCTTGATGGCAAAGTCGGCGTCGTTTTTGGGGTCGCGAATAAACGCAGTATCGCCTGGGCAATCGCCCAGGCTTGGCATTCAGCAGGGGCGAAGCTGATTTTCAATTATCAAGGAGAACGGCTCAAGGAGAACGTCGAAGAGCTGACGGCGACATTTGGAGCCGATGTGCCGACCTATCCTTGTGATGTTTCGAGCGACGAGCAGATCAGCGAGTTTTTTCAGAACGTCAGAAAAAACGCTAACCGTGTGGACCTCTTGCTGCATGCGGTAGCGTTTGCTCCGAAGGAGGCTTTGGAAGGCGATTTCGTTAGTACAAGCCGAGACGCGTTTTTAACCGCTCACAATATCAGCGCGTATTCGTTGGTTGGCGTGGTACGGGAAGCCGTGCCTCTAATGACCAACGGCGGTTCCGTGATCTCGATGACCTATTATGGCGCGAAAAAGGTGGTGCCCCACTACAACGTGATGGGGGTAGCCAAAGCCAGCCTGGAAGCCAGTACGCGTTACCTGGCCTATGATTTGGGCCCGAAAAAAATTCGTGTGAACTGTATCAGCGCGGGGCCTGTACAAACTCTAGCAGCCCGCGGGATTTCCGGGTTCACCTCGATGTTAAAACATTATCAAGAACGCGCTCCTCTTCGCCGTAGCTGCGAGCCGTCCGAGCTAGGTCAGACTGGGGTGTTTCTAGCGAGCGATGGAGCCGCCGCCATCACCGGCCAGGTGATCTATGTCGATGGCGGTTACCAGATTATCGGGATGTAGGGCGAATTTACCACGAAGTGGTAACAGACCACAGCCCAGGGTTTTAACCCTGGGTTAAGCCGGCCGGGCAAGCAGCCCTGAAAGTGGCGCCCGAAGGGAGATTCGGCCAGATTTTGACCACTTAGCTCGATCTTGTTCGTGCGACTAGCCTTATCGAAACCTTGATCCTGTACGCCCGACCTCGGCCGCCACTTTTCCTCCTTCGTCCCACTCTCCCGGAACTACGGCGGACAGGCAGGGCGATTTCTTTTGCGCGACGGACCGGGCTTAAGCCCTGGGCTAATCTCTTTAGCCGCTTCGCGGCAAATCCGGATGAGCGGGAGGTCATCCCTACCGAAACCCAGCCTTTAGTTCGAGCCGTACCTATCGTAGGCTATCGAGTTCAATTGTTTGCGATGCACATTTTTGATGAGTTGATTGACGCTGTCGGCCCTGATGTTATCTCGCGCGACCAGGCGAAGCGTAAGGACTATAGCGGCGACAAATGGTTCGCTGCCCATCTGCCGGACTTGGTGGCAGAACCGAAGAATGCCCAGCAGGTCGCTGCGATCCTACGAATCGCGAACCGGCACCGAGTACCGGTGACTCCGAGAGGAGCCGGTTACGGTTACGTCGGCGGATGCGTTCCTGAAGAAGGTGGGATCGCTTTGTCGCTGATCCGGATGAACCGGATCAAAGAGCTATCGGTTCCTGATGGCGTTGCTGTAGTCGAGCCGGGAGTCATCACTGGTGACTTACAAGCTGCGGCCCGCGGTGCTGGTCTGTTTTATCCTCCAGACCCCGCGAGTTTCAGAAACAGTTCAATCGGCGGAAATATCGCGACTAACGCTGGCGGGCCTCGCTGTCTGAAATATGGAGTCACCCGGCATTACGTATTAGGCCTCGAGGTGGTGTTAGCAAACGGGACCATCGTCCGGCTCGGCGGTAGAACCATGAAAAACAAGACCGGGTTCGACCTAGTCGGTCTTTTTGTCGGCTCTGAAGGGATGTTGGGAATTGTTACCGAAGCGACTATCCGGCTGATACCGTTGCCGCCGGCCAGAGCTTCAATTTCGGCCAGTTTCCGTGAAATCGAAGACGCGGCCGAGGCAGTTCAACAGATTCTTAAGGCCGGTTTTTTGCCATCGGCATTGGAGATTGCCGATCGGTTCACATTGGAATCGGCCCGCAAACATTTAGGTCAACAGATCGTCCCTGCCGGGAACGCGCACCTACTGGTGGACTTGGATGGACAAGAGAAATCAGTCCAGAACGAGTTGTCCATCCTGGAATCGCTGGTGACGAAACTGGGTGCGCTGAGCATCGACACTGCCTTTGGTGAGACCGAATGCGAGGCGTTGTGGGATTTGCGGCGCGGATTCTCTGAATCGCTCAAAGCGACTGGATTAACTAAGCTGAACCAAGATGTGACCGTGCCGCGGGGCCGTCTGGTTGATCTAGTCAAATTCGCGGCGGAGCTGCAAAAGCGATCCGGGTTCCCAATCGCCTGTTTTGGCCATGCCGGCGACGGTAACATTCATGTCAACGTGATGGTCGCCGACCCTGACAAGCCCGAGAACCGTCAACGGATGGACGAGACCCTGGATGCACTTTTCGAACAAATCATCGCTTGGGATGGCGCTATCACCGGTGAACATGGGATCGGGTTGGCAAAAAAACGTTGGTGGCCACAAGCGGTTTCCGGTGAAAACCTTGCTCTTCATCAGACCATTAAATCGGCCTTGGACCCGGACCGGATTCTGAATCCGGGGAAGTTTCTCTAGCCGGTAGGGATGAGCCCCGCTCATCCGGGGGTGTATCGTTCTCGACGTCGTCCTCGTCCTCGATACCGCGTATTTTTCCCAGCGTTTTCGAACACCCGATGGACTTAATCTTCGCGAAGACTCCTTGGTTTGCGACAATCGGTCCTGCTAACCTGGCTATTAGAGGACGAGTACGAGGACGATTTGCGGACGAGTGGGAGCTCGTCCCTACCGGTTAAGCGGCAGTTGAACGCCTCCCTTTCCTGCCTTAACTGAACGTCGGTATCCTCCCTTAACAAATTTCTCACCCTTTATGCCCAAATCCGGAATTCACGCGTTCGCCCTGGAAGGTTTTTGGAACAACGACCGAGCTGCCCGCCAAGTAATCAGTAATCAGTGTGACAGTAATCAGTTCAGAACTGCCGAAGCCTCCACTGATTACTGATCTACTAACTACTGATTACTTTCGTGGCAAGCTCGAGGACGTTTTTAGCTAAATGAGCGCTCTTCTTGGCATCGATCTCGGCACTTCCAGTGTCAAAGTGGTCGTCTATTCGACCAGTGGAAAAATTCTCGGTCTGGGATCCGCCGAGTACCCGATTTTGACGCCGCAGCCCGGGTGGGCGGAACAAGACCCGGAGCAATGGTGGTCGGCGACAGTACAGGCTGTGCGATCCGCCCACAACGCTGCCGGCCGCCCGGAAATCCTGGGTATCGGTTTTTCCGGACAAATGCACGGGCCCGCGCTTCTAGACAAACAGAACCAGCTGTTAGGGAACGCTATCATTTGGGCGGATCAACGGAGTGGGCCGTTATTAGGGGAGATTGAATCCGCCGTTGGAAAGAAGCGTCTTGCTGAGGTCTGCGGAACTGCGCCCGCTGCCGGGTTCCTGATTGCGACGCTCAGGTGGTTGCAACGACATGATCCGGCCCGTTTGGACAACATCGGGGTAATCCTTCTGCCAAAGGATTACGTCCGCTTCAAGATCACGGGCGAAGTTGCTACCGATGCCAGCGACGCGGCGGCGACGGGCTTATTTGATGTCGCGCAGCGAACCTGGGCATGGGAGGTGATCGAAGTCTTAGGTCTTCCGGGAACGATCTTCCCCGAGGCCCGTGATTCGGCCACGGTTTGCGGCAAACTATTGCCAGGACCGGCTTCGGAGCTTGGACTTGAACCGGGGATACCGGTTGCCGCTGGTTCTGCCGATCAGCCGGCGCAGGCGGTTGGCAATGGATTGATCGAGCCTGGCCAGGGGTCGGTAACCCTGGGGACCGGAGGCCAAGTGTTTGTGCCGTTAGCGGCTCCCGTTTTTGATTCAGAAGGCCGGTTGCACACCTTTTGTCATGCCCTGCCTTCGCGCTGGTATCTGCTGGGCGCAATGCTTTCAGCCGGTATGGCGCTTCGCTGGGCCCGGCAGGTGCTGCGGTGTGATCAAGTCTCGTACCGAGAATTGGATCAGATGGCCGAAGCCGTCCCAATCGGTGCGGAAGGACTTGTCTTTTTACCTTATCTGGTGGGTGAACGCTCGCCCCTGATGGACCCGCAAGCCCGCGGTACTTTCGCCGGTCTAACCCTCAGGCACGGTACCGGGCACTTGATCCGGGCGGTGTTGGAAGGGATCGGCTATGCGATGCGCCAGATCATTGAGACGATCGAAGAAACCGGCGTACGCATGGACCGCTGGGTCGCTTCCGGGAACGGGTTGGGAAGCCCGCTCTGGCGCCAGATGCTGGCGGACACGCTCAATCGGCCTTTACTTAGGGGCGAAGACGCTAACTCTGCGGAACGGGCTGGAGTTGGTGCCGCGACTCTAGGCGGAATCGCCGCCGGTGTCTTTAGCGGGTTTAAAGAAACCCAATCTTTTGCGCCTCGGTTCGACGAAGTCACTCAACCAGATCCGTCTCGGGTTGAAGCGTACGACCGGGCATACGCCCGCTTCAAAGAAGTGTATCCGCGGCTAAAAGGTTGGTTTTAAGGAGCGACACCTGTGGAGCGTTGCCTCGCTTGCGAGGCGTGGTCAGCAAGGGAAAAACCAGATGCTCACCTGATCTCGGATAGCGCTCTATGTCGCACGTCTCCACACGCACGATAGCCGCTACCAACCGATGCGCCTTCGACATCGTTGGCCCTGCTCACCACGGCCTCGCAAGCGAGGCAGCGCTCCACGGGTGTCGCTGCTTTCTCCTCCTTATCCCTTCCGTTGGTGCAGCACCTTAAATGCGGTCCCTGCTCCCTCCTGATTTAACGTAAATAACGCTGCACCATCGGCTCGTTTTAGCGCATTTGGATTCCAACGAGCTACGAATTCTCGTTGCGTGAGGTAGTCGACCGTCTTGAGAGCAAGACTATCGCCCCAAGCCTGTAAATCTACGAAGTTAACATCGGCCGTGAGATCCTGGTGACCGGCACGGCGGAAAATTTCGCTGCCTTCGATTCGCTCTTGTCGGAAATAACCACGAACGGTTCCATCCGGTCGCCGGTGATAGATCTCGTCGGGCCGGCCGCCGTAATCGATGGTCAAGATTGCGCCCGTGTCGAGTTGTGCCGACGCGCTCGCTAACCATTCGCGGAAACTTTCGTGGACTTCAATCGTTTGTCCGACGGCAAAACTGGCATCCAACGCGCTGCTTGCCAGTGTGGTCGGCGCCGGCAACAACTCTTGCCGCCATTGACCATCGTCATAGCGGAGATAGATATCGGCCCAAGCGTTTTCCAAACGAACCAAGCGACGGCAAGGGAACGCATCGACAAACTCGTTGGAGATAGTAATCGCTTTCCCGTGTGCCTCCTGTAAGGCCGCTTCTATTGAATCGAACAAATGGAATCTGGGCTGTTTGCGTACTGATTCATCGAGAATGGCTGACTCCGGCCGAAGATCGACACCAAAATAACGGACCCGGCTCCAGGGCCGCATTTGAGATAGAATCACTTTGGCAAGTGCTCCCGTCCCGATGCCAGGCTCGATGATGATGAGAGGATCCAATCCTAGATATTTTGCTTCCGCCGCCAGCCAACGAAACACCGCTTTTCCTAACGTGGGGCTTAGGGTGGTCGATGTGGAGAAGTCACCGGACTGGCCGATTCCACGGATTCGACGGGTATAATAACCGTGAACCGGATGGAACAAGGCCAACTCCATAAAACGGTCAAACCGCAGACGGCCGCCTTCATTCGTGGCGATTTCAGCCAGCCAGCTTGCCATAGTGTGTTCGGCAGTTGCGCATTCCCTTGAACTTAAGGGCGGCGCGCGGTTTGTCGCGTCCCGTAGGGACATGTGATCGTAGCCAGGCAATTTATTGCCTGGGACACCGCACGAAAGAGATCCGTCCCGTAGGGTACGGTATGAGTGGCTACGCTTGGCGAACCGCATCCAGATATTCGTCGGATCACGTAGGCGCGTCGGCCAAAATGTTCGCCCAGCGGTAGTTACCCATCACACCGTGCCCCTACGGGACGGATCGTCGGTGGCCATCATTCCTGGCAATAAATTGCCTGGCTACGATCATTCAGTCCCTGGGGGACTAGTTCACGAGAACTTCGGATAAAACTCCGAAAGATCGGTTAGGCTCAGGATAAATTCTTTCAACAGCCGGACACAACTGTCCACGTCGCGTAAATCAACCATCTCGACGGTTGAATGCATGTACCGGAGAGGAATCGAGATGAGAGCGCTGGGAATTCCTTGCTTCGATTGAAAGATCGAATCCGTATCGGTCCCGGTGGTACGGGAGCTGGCCTCATGTTGCAACTGAATATCGACTCGGCGCGACGTCTCAATTAACTGCGCCACTAATCGAGGATGATTAGCGCTACCATGGGTTACAGACGGGCCACCGCCCAGCTTGACAGAGCCATGTTTGTTCCGGTCGATCCCCGGTGAATCCGTGGCATGAGTCACATCGAGAACGACCGCGATCTTCGGCTCCAAACGGTAGGTTGCCATCTTCGCACCGAAGCCGCCGATCTCTTCCTGGACAGCATTCAAACCGATTACCGTCGCTGCTGGGCGCTCGGGATTGCTTGAAAGGCTGGCAAATAACTGGTTAATGATAAAACCGCCGATGCGATTATCGATTGCCCTGCCAACGAGACGATCGGCAGTCATCATTTCGACCGAATCAGTATAAACAGCAGGGTGCCCCACGCGGATCCCTCTGCTTTCGACTTCAGCCCGTGACTTGGCTCCGATGTCGACAAAAAGTTGGTGCACCTCCGGGATCTTATCTTCGTCCTTCTCCCGCAGGTGAATCGCGGTGTTGCCGATCACTCCAAGCACCGGACCGCGGTCGCCAAGGATTTTTAGGCGTTTCCCGCGAGCAATTGCCCGATCAGTCCCTCCGATTCTGTTTAAATACAGATAGCCTTCGTCCCCAATATTCTGGATTATGAAACCGATCTCGTCAGCGTGTGACTCCACCATCAGGGTGAGGCCTTCTTTTTGCCCGTTAAGCACAGCCCAGGCGTTGCCATACGCATCGTTATCCACTGAATCGCAATAACGACTCATATGGTTGATCCAGATTTTCTGCGCTTCTGCCTCAAATCCGGTCGGGCTTGGTAAGTTAAGTAAGCGAAATAAAAACTCTTTAGCGTCGTCGTTCATTTTGACAGTAACAGGTCATCAAACTCGGATGGCATGACGTCAGTGAAGGTATCTCTTACCTACAAACGGACGATCAGCGAACGGAGCAGAAATCGGCCGAGTGGTCTAGAGTCTATTTAAGCGGTCATGGTCAAGGGCGGGATATTTTTGCCATTTTTTGGCGGCTGTTCCAAGCGGAAAGAAAGCGCTAACGCTCGGCGATCGGTCAACAGGCACCGCTTCGGGGTTGCAACGATGGATAGGACTTATGGGACCTATAGGACTTATATGAGAAGCGCCTAACGTCGCCAAACGCCGAACGCACGTTTTGGGCTGGCTTTTACTTCTGCGAATCGTCGACAATTTCGCCCCGAAGAACGCGCCGTTTGGCGCGGCGAATATGAGCGATTCTGCCAGCACCTCTGCTCCGCCGTCATCGGATTCGGCGGCATCGAAACGTAGCGGTCCACCTGGCGGACCTATCGCTCCAAAAACCATGCAGCCTTCGCCCGGGGCATTCCGAAGCCACTTCGGGTTGATGTTGGCTCTCGGGAAAAGGTACCTACTCTGCCACAAGCTTTTGGTGGCTTTGTACATAGCCGCTTATCTGCTTGGCCATTCTGTTCTACCTGCTGCCGTCGGTTTATATGCCCAGCAGATTTCAAATAGCATTCCTGTTGCCGAACTGCAGGCTTCGGCTGAAAGGGGCGCCAACCCCAGAGTTGCGGAGGTAGGCCGGGCGTCAACCCAGGTGACAGATCACTCGGGACTTTGGCGAGCGTACGTCCTCTGGCTGGTAGCCACGTTAGGGATAGCGATCATGGGGTTAGCTTTCAGCTACATTGCTGCGGCGCTCGGCGGCAGGGTCAGCAACGCGATTCGCCGGGATCTGTTTGCGGCAATCTTGCGAAAACCTTCCTTGTTCTTTCATGAACATGAATCGCAACAACTGACGATGTTGGTAAACCAGTTGTCTCTGCAGGTGCAGTCGGCGCTGCAAGACGTTTTGATCAACCCGCTGCTCGATTTGTTCGGGGTCGTGCTTCTCGGTTACAGCTTGTTCCAATCGCTGCAGGCTGTTCAGGCCAGAGGTGGTAACCAGGTCTGGCTCTTTTTCTTCGTTATCGTTTTAATCGCCTTGCTTTCGCCTTGGCTGGTGAGCCGGATGGGATCCCGGCTCCGGCAAAGTTCGCAAAATGTCCAGCAGCAAAACCTGGTTCTA
>Ga0307478_10003783_pt1 | contig 11062 bp, 12 predicted proteins | sample atmos_gasesECM4C_2_FD_203713 | JGI IMG/M metagenome (GOLD analysis project Ga0307478, IMG submission 203713) | Hardwood forest soil microbial communities from Morgan-Monroe State Forest, Indiana, United States - atmos_gasesECM4C_05 | ecosystem: Environmental > Terrestrial > Soil > Temperate...
GACCGCCGATGAAGCCTATTTTGTGAAATGCGACAGCGAAACGACCACCCAGGCCGACATCGACCTCGGGATTGTGAACATCCTGGTCGGTTTCGCCCCGCTCAAGCCGGCCGAATTTGTCGTGATCACCATCTCGCAAATGTCCGGTCAGGCCCAGTCCTAACCAAAATATCCCGTACACAATCAAGAGGAACTCACCATGGCCGAATTCACCGTCAATCCAACGCGTTTCGATCCTTACAAGAACTTCAAGTTTCGCCTCAAGTGGGACGGGCGCTACGTCGCCGGTATCAGCAAGGTCTCGTCGCTGAAGCGGACAACGGAAGTCGTCAAACACCGCGAAGGCGGCGATCCCAGCACCAGCCGCAAATCCCCTGGCCGGTCCGAGTTCGAAGCGATCACCCTCGATCGCGGCGTCACTCACGATCCGGAGTTTGAGGCTTGGGCCGCCAAAGTCTGGCAGATCCACGCCGGGCTCGGGGCCGAGGTCTCGCTGCTGGATTTCCGCAAGGATGTCATCCTCGATTTCTATAACGAGGCGGGCCAGCTCGCCATCAGCTACAAGATTTATCGCGCGTGGGTGTCCGAATACGTCGCCTTGCCGGACTTGGATGCAAACGCCAACGCCGTCGCCATTCAGCATATCAAATTGGAAAATGAAGGCTGGGACAGGGACACATCAGTGACCGAGCCCAAAGAGCTGAGCTACAATTCAACCCACGCGTAAGTGTGAAGCTCGCGTTGTCCGGGCCGGACACGAGTGGGCTGTCGCCTACCCTTTCTTCCAATGCGGACGAATCTGCCTGATTTTGGAAGTCTACAACCGCTTCGCGACCGGCGGTTGCTTGAGGCATGGGACCGGGCTTCGGCCGCGGGCGATGCGGGCCGCGCGTCCGCCCTGTTGTCGGCAGGCTGCCCGGGGACGAGCCCGGAGCAATGGGACGCGGTGCCCATCCCCGCGGTGAATCTCCAGCTGGTCCGCCTGCGGCAGATAAGTTTTGGCTCCAGTCTCACCGGGCATCTGTGCTGTTCCAAATGCGGCGCGCAACTCGAATTCGACCTCGACCTGCCGCAAATCATCCGGCGGCTTGAAACCATGGCCGGGGATGCCACGGCCGATTGGACTTTCGGGAACGATCGCTTCTCCATGCGCGTCATCAACCATCTGGACCTGGTGGCGGTGAGTGCCCAGGCCGGCCCGGACGACGCGCGGCGGTTGCTTTTGGAGCGCTGCACCCGGGTCAATGGCTGCCCTGCTTCGGATGAAAACGTTTCCGCCGCGTTGCGCGCCTCCGAAACGCTGGCCTTGGAAACCTTCACCCGGCTTCATCAAGCCGCAGAGATCACCTGCCGCGTGCAATGCATCGCCTGCGGCCATTCGGAGGAATCCGACCTGGACATGGCGCGATTTTTGTCGGCGGAAGTGCGGCACGCCGCCCGCAAATTGATTCGCGAGATCCACGAGCTGGCTTGCGCCTATGGCTGGTCGGAAGAGGCGGTGCTCAACCTGCCCGCGCACCGGCGCGGGCAGTATCTGGAGATGATCCGGTCATGAGCGATCTGTTACAACGATTGATCGACCGAACCAAGGAACCGCTTTCAGCCGTTCAGCCGATTCTTCCTTCGATTTATACGCCCGCCGACAGGGCGGAAAATGATGGTGCGGCGATTTCCCAGGAAAATCTTGCGCCGGAACCGGCCGCCCACTCCTCATCCTCACCAGCCGAGCGGGCTGGTAAGCACGGAGCTGGCGAAGCCTCGCCGCCGCCGCCGGGCGAGCCCGTTGCCGCACGCACGAGTCCAGCTGCGCCAACGCCAGTGCGCCACGAAACCGGTGCGCCGGCGTCGCAGCAGACATCCAGGCCTGTGCCGCCGGGCCAGGACGCAAGTGTGACGCCGCCAGCCGTTGAAAAAACTTTCCAACCTCCGGCGGCTCCACTGCCAATAAAAAGCAAGCTCGCCGCCGCGGAAAAAGCCGAAGACAAAGGCTCCGTCACAAGAACATTCGTTCCGCAGAATTTTGGTTCCAAGGTGGCCAAATCCAGTGCGAAGCGCGAAGATGCCGGCGCCAGTCCCGGCCTCGGTGGGTCGGCGTTTAAGCCCGCTATCTCCATCCACCAAGACTCCGGGAACCCGGCACAGGGGATCAACCCCGACTTGCCTTCCCCACAGACAAAACCGCCCGGGGCCGGAACTGTCCCACCAACCGGGCATGATGCGGCGGCAAAAGCCAGCCGGAACAAGTTTATGCCGTCGCTCGCCGCGACGATGAAATGGCTCGGAACCAAGGAGACCCCTGGCATTGAGCCGGAGCCGCTGGCTAAGACGACCGGGATGGGCCAAGGCCACCGACCCGAGTCGCCTGAAGAATCTTCGTTCGGGAAAACTTCGACTTCACCCGGTTCTGAAGCCGCCCCACCGCGCGAGAATAAGAACACGCAAATTGTGAGGCCGGCGGATGCGCAGGCTTTGCCCACCCGGCGATCCGAAAGCCCGGCCGGCAAAGCATCCCAAGCCAGCGACCGGATTCCGCCCGTTGAGGTGAACGTTTCGATCGGGCACATCGAGGTGAAATCCGCCCAGCCCTCTCCGCCCGCGCCGCGGAGAGCACCGCAACGTCCCCGGATCAGCCTGGAGCAATTCTTGAAAAGCCCGCATTCCGGAGGCCTGACATGAGCGACTACCTCGCAGTCGCCGGTGTCAGCGCGATCTTGAAGCAAACCCTGGTCGATGCGCTGGCGGTCAACGGTCCCAGTTCGATCGTCGATCCGACCAAGCCGGCGGTAACGGTCGGGCCGCCCGACTTGATTGCCACCGGCGCGGAAGAACCGGTGCAGCTGAACATCTTCATGTATTATGCCAGCCAGAACGCGGCGTTTCGGAACATGTGCCTGCCTCAGGCCGATGGCCAGGGCAACAAGCTCAGCAATCCGCCGCTGGCCCTTAACCTCCACTATTTGATCAGCGCGTACGGGAAATCCGAGTTTGATGCCGAGCTCATGCTCGGCTGGGCCATGAAAGTGTTTCACGAGAATCCGGTGTATTCCCAAAGTGAAATCAACCAGCTGTTGAGCGAAATGTCCGGAAGCAGCGTACCGGAAGTCCAGCTTCTCATCCAGACGACGCTGGCCAGCCAGGTCGAATCGATCAAGGTCACGCCCGAGTCGCTTTCCAACGAGGAAATCGCCCGGCTGTGGATGGCTTTTCAAACCCACTACCGGACGACAACGTCCTATCAAGTAACGGTGGTTTTGATCCAGGACTCCTCGACGGTGAAGTCGAATTTGCCGGTGCAATCGAGGAATATTACGACCCTGGCCATGCCTCCGCCCGTGGTGAAGAACGTCTCGCCGACCAGCGCCGCAGCGGGAGACATGCTCACCCTGACCGGTTCCTACTTTTTGGGAGACAAGGCCACCGACACGATGGTGCAGTTTGATGCGGATCTGCCCCTGGTGCCGGCGGCCTCGGTGCAGGACTCCTGCGTGCGGGTCAAGGTGCCGGCGACCCTGCCGGCCGGCGTGCGCAGTGTCCGGGTCGTCCGTCAGGTGAGTTTCGGCGCGCCGACCGATCCGCATCCGGGCTTCTCCTCGAATCCGATGCAATTTTTCCTCGTGCCGGTGATCACCACGGCTCCGCCGATCACCGCCAATATCAATACCACGCTCACGCTCGCCGTGACACCGCCGGTCGGGCGCGAGCAACGGGTGGCCTTGATGGTGGGAAATTATTCGATCGCGCTTCCCGCCCGTCCACCGACCGCTCCGGACTTCTCCTCCACTTTAAACTTCCCGATCCCGGACGATTTTCCGTACGCCACTCCTCCGGTTGCGCTGCCGCTGCGCGTGCAGGTCGATGGCGCCCAAAGCAAGCTGACGTTGGACCAGACCCTGGGCAGCCCGACGTACGGCCAGTTCCTGCCCCAGGCACAAATCACCGGGCCATGAAACCGCGCACGCTAGAACCGCAGCAACTCTGGCTCTCGGAAGCGCTGGATCGAATTTATCTGGCCATCACTTCCGGCACGCCGGAGGACAGGGTTGTTCCCGAACGGACCGCGCCCAATCCCGCCACCGGTGCCACCACGCCGCTCGACCATCTGCAGCGCGGCTTCGGACTGAGCGCCTTTGAGTGCGACCTGTTATTGTTGTGTCTGGGATCGGAACTGGAGAGCCGGTTCGGCCAGGCCTGCGCCACGGCCCACAACGATCCGCGTCAGACCCAGCCAACATTCGGCCTGGCCATGGGCACGCTGGCCGATGCGCACTGGAGCGCGATGGCGCGCGACCGGCCGTTGCGTTACTGGCACTTTGTCGAGATCTCGGCCGGTGATCGCCTGGTCAACAGCCCGCTGCGGATCGATGAGCGCGTGCTGCACTTTTTGATCGGGCTTCCCTGCGTCGATGAACGCCTGGAGCCGACCGTCCATTCGCCGGTTGAACTGAGATCGGCGCCGTCGGACGCCCAGATTCAATGCGCGCAGATGGCGTCCAAATATTGGTCGGGGCCCGTCGAGGATCCGCGCCAGCGCCGGCCCGTCTTGCTGGTGGGACGGAGAAGCTTTGAACAGCAGCTGGTGGCCCAGGAGTCCTTCCGCGCCATCGGGCTCCGGCCCCACGCCTTGCGGGTGGCGGATATCCCGGCCAACCCGGTCGAACGCGAACTGCTCGCGCGGCTTTGCAACCGCGAACTGGTGCTCGACGCCTGGGGGCTCTATCTGCAGTCGGGCGATCAGGACGGCGTGGAAACCGTCCGTCACCTGTCGGCCTTTCTCGCCCAGATTCGAATGCCCGTGGCCGTCGAAATTCGCGAGGGTTCGCCGTTGGAACAGCTCGATGGTTTGCGCATTTGCATTCCTGCGCTGGATTACGCCGAGCGCAAGGCGTTGTGGGCGGAAAGCCTGGGCGAGTCGGTCGCGGGAATGAACGGCCAGCTGGACCGCATCGCCGAGGGATTCAACTTCGACGCGCCCGCGATCCGGCTCGCCGGCGCCGTCGTTCGCAACACGACGGCCGGCAGCTCCGACCCGGGGACCCTCGCCTGGCAGGTCTGCCGGATCCATGCGCGCAAGTCCCTGGATAACCTCGCCCATCGCATCGAACCGAAATCCCGTTGGGACGACCTGGTGCTGCCCCCTCTCCAGACCGAAATACTCCGGCAGATTGTCGCGCATGTCCGCCATCGCCCCATGGTCCATAACACCTGGGGCTTCGCGAAAAAATACGGGCGGGGCCTGGGCGTCGCCGCCCTGTTCGCCGGCGGCAGCGGCACGGGAAAAACCATGGCGGCGGAAATCATCTCGGTGGAGCTGGAGCGCGACGTTTACCAGATCGACCTGGCGTCAGTCGTCAGCAAATACATTGGCGAAACCGAGAAAAACCTGCGGCGGATTTTTGACGCGGCCGACGAGAGCGCCGCCGTCCTGCTCTTCAACGAGGCCGATGCGCTGTTTGGCAAACGCAGCGAAATCAAGGACAGCCACGATCGCTACGCCAATCTGGAGATCAGCTACCTGCTTCAGCGGATGGAATCGTACGAGGGCGTGGCCATCCTGACCACCAACATGAAGCATGCGCTGGATTCGGCGTTCCTGCGCCGGTTGCGCTTTATCGTCCATTTCCCGGTTCCCGATGCGGAGCAGCGGCAGGCCATCTGGCAAAAAGTTTTCCCGCCGCAAGCCCCGTTGCACCAGCTGGACTACCGCCATCTGGCGCAGATGAACATCACGGGCGGCGTCATCCGCAACATCGCGATGCACGCGGCGTTTCTTGCGGCAAACGAAGATGCGCCGATCGACATGGATCACATCCTTCGCGCCGCCAAGGTCGAATATGCAAAAATGGAAAAACCGCTGACCGGTACGGAAACGGGGGGATGGTCATGAACGGCGCAATCAGTCAGCCAGCCCCTGGGAATTCCGGGCGGCCATCCGCCTTCGCCCCGTCCGACGGGTTCGACCGGCTCACCGCCGGCAAGCGCAACGCCACGGCGGACAAGGCAGGGTCCGACCAACGACCGGCAGGTCGCGACTCAAGCAGAGTCACCATGCATTTCCAGATCGACCGGATGACTCTGCCCGGGATGTCCCGCCCCGATACCACCCGCGTCGTGGCGGCGATGAAGCAAGGGCTGGCAAGACTGGCCAGCAAATTTCCGGGGCGCAACTGGCAGGGCTTGTCCGCCATCGACCGCCTGGACGGCGGCACGCTCCCGGCCGGGGCCCGGCCCGAACAAATCGGCGAACACCTGGCCGCACAAATTTTCCGGAGGCTGTCGCGATGAAAACGACGATCACCTCTGCCTCGGGGTGGAACGCGGCGTCCCGACGCGTTCGTTTCGCGTTTTTCCATTTGAGCGCGTCGGGACGCCGCGCTCCACCTTTCTTAGCTGCTACGAAAGCCAACATTTGGGCAAAGCGTCCGCTCCACCTTGTCCCAACGTTTAACCAGGAAAGAACATAACCATGTCACCCATTTCTCCCCTGCTTCTAAAAGGCGCGATCGTTTCGCTCGATCCGGACACGGGCATTCCGCTCGGAATCATCCCGCTGCAATATAATCCCGATACCCTCACGCGCTCGCTCCAGCCGCAGACGATCGGAGACGAGCCGGACCGCACGGAAATCCTGCGGTTGAAAGGGCCGCCCATCGAAACGATCAAATGCTCGGCGGAGATCGACGCCACCAACATGCTGGCGATCGGCGATCCGATTTCAATGGAATTCGGCATCCAACCGCAATTGTCCGCGCTCGAGCTGCTGGTTTATCCGTCCAGCGTCGATTTGATCCTCAATGAGGCCCTGTCGCTGCTGGGCACGATTGAGATCGTGCCGATGGAGTCGGCCCTGACGCTGTTCGTCTGGAGCAAGACGCGGGTCATGCCGGTGCGCATCACCGAGCTCAGCATCACCGAGAATTTTTTCGACGCCCAGCTCAATCCGATCCATGCCACGGTTTCGCTCGGGATGCGCGTTCTCAACGTGAATGACGTCGGCTTCCTCACGCCCGCCGGCGCGCTCTATATGATCTATCAAATAGAGAAGGAAATATTGGGCCTATTGTCGAACGTCGAGTCTGTGGTGCAGCTCGCCACGCAATAACCTGCCAACGGAGATTCACCCATGAGCAACGCACTCCAAATGATGATCCTGGCGGCCGCCGGCACCGGCGGGCCGACCGATCCGAACAGCCGCTACTTGAACACGCCGGTTGAGATGCTGACCCGGCCGGACGGCACGCAGGTCGCTTATCTCAAGCGCCGGATCATCCCGCAAATGCAAATCTATACGTCGGTGCAAAATTACGTGGTGATCGACGGGGACCGGCTGGACAACCTCGCCTTCAAATTCCTGGGCAATCCCCTTCTCTTCTGGATGATTTGCGACGCCAACGGCGCCAGCGATCCGGAGTCCTTAACCGGCCAGGTCGGTCGGACCATCCTCATTCCCATGGCATCGGCCATTCCACCGGGAGCGCAAAATGGCTAGCGGACTATATCTAACTTTGTTGATGGGCCCGATGGTGCCCCTGCCTGCGCCCAAAGTGCTGATGGACGCATTCACCTCCGCGAAGGTCACGGTGGCCGCCGGATCGCGCAGCGGTTTCGAGCTCATTTTCACCCTCGCCGATCGGTCGCCTCTGCAAACACTGATGCTGCTCGCCGGTAGTACTCCGCTGCAAACCTGGCGGGTGGTCATCGTCGCCACCGTCGGCCTGCCCCAGGTCTTGATGGACGGAATCGTCGAGCATCACGACGTGTCGCCGGATGCGATGACCGGAACGGCCAGGCTGGTGGTGACGGGACATGACCTGACGGCGCTCATGGATTTGCAGCAATTTCAGGGCCTGCCTTTTCCGAACATGGGGCCGGATGTGCGGGTGACCACGATCCTGGGAAAATACGCGGCGTTTGGCGTGATGCCAATGGTGATCCCGGTCCTGGAGCCGGATGTGCCTGTGGTAACGCAACAGATTCCCGCGCAACAAGGGACCGACTTCGCCTATATCAACCAGCTCGCGACGGAAAACGGTTATGTTTTCTATCTGATTCCGGGGCCGCTGCCCGGGACCAGCCAGGCCTATTGGGGTCCGGAGGTCAGGATCGGTATTCCCCAACCGGCATTGAATGTGAACATGGATTCATGGACCAATGTCGAGAATCTCAGCTTTCGCTACGCGCCGGAGACTGCGGTCACACCCCTTGTCAACATCCAGGATCCAACCACGGGCACGACCGTACCAGTGCCGATCCCGTCGGTGAATCCGCTCAGCCCGCCGATGGGTCTCGCGATTCCCGTCCCGCAACGGACCGAGCAGATGACCACCGCAGCCAACCTCACGACTTCGCAAGCATTGGCGCAGGGGTTCGCCAAGGCGGTGCAAACCGGCGACGTGGTGTCTGGCACCGGCACGATCGATGTCTTGCGCTACGGACAAATTCTGTACTCGCGGCAGTTGGTGGGCGTCCGCGGCGCGGGCATCGCCTTCGATGGTCTCTATTACGTCGATAGCACAACGCACACGATCAGTAAGGGAAAATACAAGCAGGATTTCACCCTCAAGCGCAACGGGCTCATTTCAAACACGCCCGTTGTGCCGACCAGACCGTATTAACACCAATGGCTACTCCCGGAAAATTCACAGGTAAATATCGCGGTACCGTGATCAACAACATCGATCCGATGCAGATGGGCCGCATCACGGTCCAGGTGCCCGACGTAGCCAACGTGCTGCCGGCGACCTGGGCCATGCCGTGCGCGCCTTTTGGAGGAACCCAGTCCGGGGCGTTCCATGTTCCCGCACCCGGGTCGTCGGTTTGGGTTGAATTCGAACAAGGCAACCCGGACTACCCGATCTGGTCGGGTTGTTTCTGGGGATCGTCGGCCGAAGTTCCGCCGCTGGCGCTGGCCGGCCCGCCAGGCTTGCAGCAAATCGTCATCCAATCCACCGGGCAGAACAGTCTATTGATCAGCGATACGCCCGGACCAACCGGTGGCCTTGTGCTGACCAGTAGCACCGGCGCAATGATCTCCATCAACTCCGTCGGAATCACGATTTCCAACGGCCAGGGCGCGACCATCACGCTCATCGGCCCGAGCGTCACCATTAACAACGGAGCTCTGATGGTTACGTAATTTCATCCGACATGAATGACCTCGAAAAAAATCCTTTAAGGTGGAGCGCGTTGCCCTCAACGCGCTTCGATCAAAATCCACAATCCAAAAGGCGCGTTGGGGACAACGCGCTCCACCTCGATTCAGCTTTCAGCCTTCCAGCTCTTCAGCCATTTTCCTAATGCCCGGCTTCTTACTCCATCTCGGCGCAACGGTCACCTGCTCGCACGGCGGTCAGGCGATTCCGACCGTGCCCAATCCCCAGGTTACGGTCGGCGGGCAGCCCACCGCCACGCTGGCCGGTCCGTGGGCGGTGTCGCTATGCCCGCTGGTTCCACCGGCCCCGGGACCTTGTGTCACCGGAATGTGGACGGTTGGCACCACGCGCGTGACCTCCAACGGGCAGCCATTGGTCATCATGGGCGGCGTGGCCACCTGTGTCCCGAGCGGCACGCCTCTCCTCCCGATCGCCGCACAAAACCGGGTCACCGCGACATGAACGTACGCTTTCCATACGGATTCGATTCCACCGGCTCAACGGCACAGGACAACCTCGCTGACCACATCCGCGACATGGTGGAGCAGATTCTGCTGACCAGTCCCGGCGAGCGGGTGAATCGGCCGACCTTCGGCAGCGGCACGGCCACGCTGGTTTTCAAGCCGAACAGCAACGCCCTTGCCGCCGCCCAACAGCAGGCCGTGCAGGCGTCGCTGCAAATGTGGCTTTCCGACCTGATCCAGGTGAAGTCGGTCCAGGTGGCCAATGAAGACGCCACCCTTCTGGTCACAGTCGCGTACACGATCATCCAAAGCCAGCAGCAGCAAACGCAGCAATTTATCTTCGGAGCATCGTCGTCCCCATGATCTATTTCTGCTCCCAGAAATTCCGCCGCGCGCTCGTGCTGAAAAGCCCGGCGCTCAACGGCATTGATTATCTGGAAATCGACGGCCCGATCGGCGGCGGCAAACAGCTGCTATTGACCATGCTGCACGACGCGCGAACGCTGAGTCTCAGCCTGAACCAAATCGTCATTGCCGGCGGCGCGGCGGATGCCCAGGTCACGCCAGTCTCGGTTTCTCCCGGCACAAATGACGCCCCGTTTGTCGTCACCATCGATCTCGATCAGTGCGGCGACTTTTCGCCTTACACGCTTCGCCTGATCGCCCAACCCGGAGCCGAGGATCCTCCCGACGGGATCGACCCGGCGCTCAGCCAGGTGACTTTCTCGTTCAAGGCGGGCTGTCCCACGATCGGAGACTGTTTGAGCGACGAGTGCTGTCCGCCGAACCTTCCGCCGGAGCCCGATATCAATTATCTCGCGAAAGATTATCTGGGCTTCCGGCAGGTCATGCTCGATCGCATGGCGGTGCTGACCAGCACGTGGACGGAAACCCATGTGCCCGACATCGGCGTCATGCTGGTTGAGCTCCTGGCGTATGTGGGCGACCACCTCAGTTATCAGCAGGACGCGGTTGGCACGGAGGCTTATATTGGAACGGCGCGCAGCCGGATTTCGCTGCGGAGGCACGCCCGGCTGGTGGATTACCGGCTGAGCGAAGGCTGCAACGCCCGGGCCTGGATCTATTTGAAACTGGATCCCTCCGCCACGGACGGCACCATCGTTCCGTCGCTCACGCAGATTTTTCCGCGCGTTCCCGGGCTGCCGCCGACTCTCGACGCGAGCAATCCCAGAAACGCCTCGCTCCTGGCGCAGCTCCTGCAGAGCTCGCCGGCTTTCAGCACGATGATCCAGGCGACCCTGTATCATGAGCAGAACGAAATGCAGTTCTACACCTGGAGCGATTCCAATTGCTGCCTCGGCCCTGGCAGCACGGAAGCAACCTTGCTGGGAACGCTTTCCACCTTGAAGCCCGGAATGGTGCTGATTTTTGAAGAGGTCATCGGTCCCGAAACGGGCGATCCGGACGACGCCGATCCGGCCAAGCGCT
>Ga0307478_10003784_pt1 | contig 11053 bp, 12 predicted proteins | sample atmos_gasesECM4C_2_FD_203713 | JGI IMG/M metagenome (GOLD analysis project Ga0307478, IMG submission 203713) | Hardwood forest soil microbial communities from Morgan-Monroe State Forest, Indiana, United States - atmos_gasesECM4C_05 | ecosystem: Environmental > Terrestrial > Soil > Temperate...
GCGCCTAGCCGACAAGGCGAAGGCGGAGCTGGTCGAAGCCAACCTGCGCCTCGTCGTCAGCATCGCGAAGAAGTACACGAACCGCGGCCTCCAGTTCCTCGACCTCATCCAGGAGGGGAACATCGGCCTCATGAAGGCCGTGGACAAGTTCGAGTACAAGCGCGGCTACAAGTTCTCGACCTACGCCACATGGTGGGTGCGGCAAGCCATTACACGAGCCATCGCGGACCAGGCGCGCACCATCCGCATTCCGGTCCACATGATCGAGACCATCAACAAGCTGATCCGCACTTCGCGCCAGCTTATCCAGGAGCTGGGCCGCGAGCCCACCAACGAAGAGCTCGCGGAGCGCATGGAGCTGCCGGTTTCGAAAGTGCGGAAAGTTCTTCGGATCGCGCAGGAGCCGATTTCGCTCGAAACACCTATCGGCGAAGAAGACGAATCGCATCTCGGCGATTTCATAGTGGACCGATCGGGCATTTCGCCCTCCGAAGCGGTAATCAATCTCAATCTGCGCGAGCAAACCGCGCAGGTGCTCAAGACTCTCACGCCGCGCGAGGAGAAGATCATCAAAATGCGCTTTGGCCTGGAAGACGGCAGCGAGCACACGCTCGAGGAAGTGGGCCAAAATTTCGCCGTCACGCGCGAACGCATCCGCCAGATCGAAGCCAAGGCGCTGCGGAAACTGCGCCACCCCAGCCGCAGCCATCGCCTGCGAACATTCTTGCAGGATGGAGCGAGAGAAGCGTAGACGGCTTGAAACACCGAGTGTAAACTGGACTGGGAGGATTGCCCATGCGGCCATTTCTCACCGCCGCTCTTACTGCCGCGCTGGCCATACTTGCTTCGGCCGGCGATACCGGCACGCGGCCGCGCCCCAGCAGCGCGGACTATCCCGTCAGCCGCCCGGTAAAGTCGGCCACCATCGGCGCCGTCTTGGTAGCCCCCGATCAGGTGAAGCGAATCTTTCCCGCGGAAGTGAGCAAGAAATATGTGGTCGTGGAAGTAGCGATCTATCCGCAGGTCGGCGAAGTAGTCGATATCAAGTCTCTCGATTTCGGCCTGAAATTCGGCGCCGGTGTCGTCCGATATCCTTCCACACCGCAAGACGTCGCGTCGGTCTGGAGGGAAAAAAGCGATCCACTCGCCGGCCACGGAGTTGATGTCACCACCGAGTCCGGCGTCGGCTACGGCACCGGCACCGATCCAACCACCGGACAACGCACGCGCGGTTGGTCGACGTACGAAGGCGTGGGCGTAGGCGTGGGCCGCCCGTCGAATGCGCCGCCGCCTTCTCCGCCGGGCTACAACCCGGATGTCATCGAAGCCGTGGCGCGCGAGAAGGCCTTGCCGGAGGGCAAGGCCGGCGATGCCGTCGCCGGGTATCTGTACTTCCCGCTGCCTTCGAAGAAACACAAAAGCGACGTGCTGGAGCTGAGATATACCAAGGACGGCTCCTCCGTCACTCTGCCTTTGCCGGCGAAATAAGCGGTTCTTTAAACACCCGCTCCATCCACTTCTCCACAATCGGTCCCGCTTTCGAAGGAAACCGGTGCCCGCCCTCCATCATGTGAAACTCCACGTCGTCGGCGCGAAGCCGCAAGCGCTCGGCATACTGCACGGTGACAGACGGTGGATAGAATTCGTCCTCGCTGCGCGCAATGTGCAAGAGCGCCGCCGACACCTTCTTGTATAAGCCCTCTTCCCAGTTCTTCGGAACGCCGCCGCAAAGCCCTAGCACGCCCCGCAAGGTTTCCGGATGCGTCGCGGCGAACCGGTAGTTCATCCCCACCGGCTGCGAGAAGCCCACCAGCAGCCGCCGCCTGGCCGGAATCGACCATTGGCGTTCCGCTTCGTCGAATACGTGGAGCAGCATCTCATGATGCATGCGCACCGAAGCTTCCGAGTGCTTGTGCGTGGCCCAGCAGTAGCCGACTTCATTCGAGTGTTGCGCCACATAAAACTGGCTCGGCGCCTGGAGCGCCGCAATCACGTGCTTCCGCCCGAGCAACGCCTCCGTAAGCCGCAGCATGATCTCCGGGTTCGAGCCGAACCCGTGCAACGTCGCCACCAGCAGCGTGGACGGGTTGATCTGGGCCGGCGTGTGCACCAGATAGTGACAATCGATTCGCGCGCTGAACGTCCGGTGCTCGATCGCTTCCGAGGCCATTTCCTGAGTTGTACCATGCCACAATCAGCACAGACCGGGAGACCTCTTTCGATGAGTAGGACCGCACTGATCACCGGAGCATCGTCCGGCAACGGCTACGAACTCGCGAAGCGATTCGCGCGCGATCGCACGAACCTGGTGCTGGTGGCGCGGGACGAACCCAGGCTCCAATACATCGCCGCAGAGTTGCCGGCCTCTTCCGAGTCTCGGTGAAGGTCTGAACAGTTCGCTTCTACTTCGCGCGCAAACTGCAATAGGGGGGCTGACCGGAACTACTTCTGGGCTCCGATTTCGTAGAGATAGATGTTGCGCGGCCGGCCCTCGGCTTCCACTTTCTCCACCGTTGTTGGCTTCCATCCGCGGATCTCGAAATCGTGCGAAACCACACGCGCCCCGGGCCTGAGATCGCGTTCCAGGTTCGGCCGGAGCAATTCATTGGCGGAGGTTAGAAGATAGATGGTAACGACGTTCGCAGGCCGGAGATCCACCTTCAGCAGATTGGCGTGCAAGATTCTGACACGGTCTTCCAGGCCCAGGGCCTTGATCCGGCCGGTTGCTATTTTGCAAAGATCGGGCGAGAGCTCGACACCTATCGCCCTGGCTTTGAACTTCCGCGCGGCCGTAATTACGATTCGTCCTTCGCCACTCCCCAGGTCGTAGACCATCTCACCAGGCTGCAGATGAGCCAGTTCGAGCATGCTTTCCACCACTTCCTGGGGACTGGGGAAGTCCGGCGCCAGTATGTCAGGATTGCCAAAGCGCTGGGCGGATAAGTAGGGTGTCCACAACAGGAGCGCAGCCGGCGCAAGAAATCCGTAAACGGACGTGGCACGCATAAATGTCAGATGGACGAGCCCCTCATCATACTATACGTCGTGTGCGGAACCCGGATTACAGGAGATTGCAGGAAAAATCAGCTTCAGGGTGGACGTCAGGTACTATTCCGCAGAGCCGGGTATTGGCTTGGCCAGGTGAGATTTCACAATCCGTGTCATGATCTCCGACCAGGCGAACCAGAGGTCACGGGGCCGCGAGATGGTGTACTCATACCCCTTCAAGTGCTTGACCGCGTTGCCAATGGCATCCCTCCAGGGGTTGGCCTGGGGGTTCAGATTGTAATTCATGTAGAATACCGGGTAATCCACGTCCGCGAGGTGGTTCAGGGATTCCTGCGGCAGGCTGTCGTCGAGCATTACCTTGGGTCCGGCGAAAATGACCGCATCGGGGTGGTCTTTGGTGTTGTTCATTTCCTGGGTCAGAAGGCCCGTTAGAAATTCCGTTTCCCCGTGCTTCTGGCTGAGCCGTTTCAAGTCGACGGTTCCAAGGTTGAGGGAACTCAGAGCCTCCCCCAGGGCGGGGAAATTGATCTGATCGGTGCTCTCCTGACGGTATACCACTCGCTGTTCCTGCATGTTAAACGCAACGATCGAGAACCTCTGGATGCGCGGTTCGCGCGCGATGCTCCGGAGGATGGAGATCAGGGCATTCGTATCGAGCGGCTGCAGGGTCGCGGAACGCGCATTCTGCGGCGCGAAGTTGACGATCACCTTGACGTTGAGCGGCCCTTCGGCCGGCGCGCGGTCCACCGGAGGCTCGTCTTTGAACGGCTCCTGCTCCGCGGCCTGCACCACGCCAGGCGCGATCATGAGTACCAGTTGCTTGTCCTTTGGGGCCAGCTCCGCTTCGCTGTCCCAGTAGAAAGAGCAGACGCGCTCACTCCGGTCCCGCATGAGGAAATCGACGTGGTAATTCCCTTCCCCAATGTCGAAGGCGCCCTGCAGGTAAGCGTTCCCCTTGGCGTCTTCCTCGATCGCGGGCACACTGAGGCGTTGCGAGAAATACACCGGATCGTCCTTGTGACCAGCGAGCGTCACGCGAAAGATCATTGTCAGCATGTCTTCAGAGCCGGCCAGATCTTTTAACGGGAGACTAACTTCGTACCCGGCATGGAAGCGGAGATCGAAGCCTAGAGCCGGCTTGATGGGCGTGACCACACAGGGCAGGTCCTTTCGCACTTCCTGGGCTTCCAACACGGCCGAGTCCGTGTTGAAGATACGCACCAGATCCCCGGGACCTGAGCCCTGCATCAAAGTCTGGGCTTTGATTCCCTGGACAGAAAGGAACAGAAGGCTGATCAAAGCGAGTGAAGATCGCTTGGCCCAAGCTCCGGATCTGTTCATCGCCACGGAGTATGCACCTGAGGTTCCAACCAGTTGGGAGACGTACTCAGATGGATTTCCCCAGCCGGCCAAGATGGTATTATCGGCTAAATTTCTAAAACTACAAGTAAAACTTGGCATCGCGATGGTGGTCCTTGCCCCGCAGGCACTCACCACGTTGGTTCCCTTTGCCGCTGCTTTCTCTCCGGAGAAATGCAACACCGGTGTATCCATCTGACCCGGCGCCCTCGCGCGCCGCGATTATGTTAGCACGCAGGGGAAGAGTCGGCGCGCTCTAGTAGTACCATTCGGCACCGAAGCTTTTAAGGTTACGCTGATTTTTGCAGGAAAACACCTTGCCACCACGCCCTTGTGCTGACGCTCTACGGCCGGTCAGCGCTCCGGGCATGAACCATGCTGCCTAGGCGGGATACGGCTGCCCGTAAGGTCTCCGATTGCTTTCTCAGTTCTTCGCCGGCCGATGCGCTTTGCTCCGCCTTGGCCGCGGTGGTCTGGGTCACACAATCTATTTCCGCAAGGGCCTTCGCCACTTGTTCGAGTCGGCGAGCCTGTTCCTCACTCTCCAGTTTCACCTCGTCCACCAGCATCTTCACTTCGCCGGAGTTCTCCGTAATCGATCGTATCCGTCGACGGCCGAACCTTAGAAGCCAGCGCTAGTCCCACGCGAGTTTCGCGAGTTTCTCGTAGGTAACCGGCAGTTCTTCCGGCAGAATGCGTGTCTCGCCGATGGTGCTCATGAAGTTGGCGTCACCGGTCCAGCGCGGGAGGACGTGCATGTGGATATGGCCTGCTACGCCGGCCCCGGCGCTCTCCCCGACGTTCATCCCCAGATTGAAACCGTGAGGCTGGTATGCCGCGCGCAGGTTGATTTCGGCCCGTTGCGTAAGACGCATCATTTCGATGAGCGCGTGTTCGGGTGTCTCTGCGAGCGTGGCCACGTGCTGGTAGGGTGCAATCATCAAGTGGCCGTTGGTATAGGGAAATAAATTCAGCAGAACGAAATTCATTCTGCCGCGATAGACGATGTAGTTTTCGTCGTCCTTATTCTCGGCAGCTTTGATGCAAAAGATGCACCCGCCGGAAGAATCTGCGCGGCTGATGTAGCGGTAACGCCATGGAGTCCAAAGCCGGTCCATGGCGGTCCTGTCTAGTGCGGCTGCTGCTGGCCCGCGGGCGCCGGTTCACTCGTCGCCGAGTTATTCACCACATCCTTAAGTTCTTTGCTGGGCTTGAAGTACGGAATCTTCTTCGCAGGCACCTCAACCCGGGTTCCGGTCTTGGGATTGCGGCCGATGCGAGGTTGCCGCTGGCGCGTGCGAAAGCTTCCGAAACCGCGGATCTCGATCTTGTCGCCGCCGCGCAGAGCCTTTACGATGCTGTCGAAGATGGACTCGACAATGACCTCGGATTCCTTGCGGGTCATCTCCACCACGCGCGAGACCTCTTCAATTAGATCCGCCTTGGTCATGTTCACGCCTCCTTAAAAGGTCCGAAAAACTATGTTCTCTCAACAAATTACAGACCGCAACAGTATTGCGCGCCCTACTAGGATTTTGTAATGGCCCTATGTCTGGAAGTCCACTCCTCGATTCCGGCAAGAATGCGGGGCGGGAACATATTAAGTCTTTTTTTCTTTTACACTTACGACCTCTTCAATGGTCGTGGTAGCGGCCGCCGCTTGACGCTGGTAATCCTCCAGCCGGGCCCGTTCCTCGTCGTCGCTGACCGCCTTAAGGCTCAGGCCGATCTTTTTCTCAGCCTCGTTCATCTTGATGATTTTAAAGTCTGATTCCAAGCCAACCGCAATTGGCGGTACATCCGATTTTCTCCCCGTGTATCCAGGAACTTCGGAAAAATGGCACAGCCCCTCCACCCCTTCAGCCAGTTCGACAAATGCGCCGAATCCCGCCAGCCGTACGACCCGACCGTGCACCATGTCATTGACATGATGGGTTTGGAAAAACCGTTCCCAGGCGTCGGGCTGTAACTGCTTGATTCCCAAGGAGAGCCGATGCGCCTTGGCGTCAATTCCCAGGATCACCGCCTGCACAATCTGCCCTTTTTTCAACACTTCGGAGGGATGCTTGACGCGCTTGGTCCATGACAAATCAGAAACATGCACGAGACCATCAATGCCTTCCTCGATTTCGACGAATGCGCCAAAATCGGTCATGTTGCGAACGCGGCCTTCGACCACCGAGCCGACGCTGTAGCGGTCGGCGATAGTAGTCCAGGGGTTAGCTTCGAGTTGCTTCAAACCTAGCGAGATACGCCGCTCCTTGGGATGAACATCGAGAACAACGGCCTCGACCTGATCTCCGGGGCTGACCACCTTGGCGGGGTGTTTCATGCGCCGAGACCATGTCATTTCAGTAACATGGATTAGCCCTTCGACCCCGGGCTCCAGTTCCACGAAAGCACCGTAGTCGGTGACGTTGACCACTCGGCCCACCACACGGCTATTGACCGGATAGCGTTCCGACACGCCTTCCCATGGATCGGGCGCCAACTGTTTCATGCCGAGCGAGACTCGCTCCTTCGAGCGATCGAACTTCAGAATTTTGACGGTTACCTCATCGCCGGGGTGCAGGATTTCGGAGGGATGCGCCACGCGGCCGTAGGACATGTCTGTAACGTGCAGCAAGCCGTCGATGCCTCCGAGATCGATGAAAGCACCGTACTCGGTGAGGTTTTTTACCACGCCGGTAACCACCGAGCCCTCTTCGAGATGTTCCAGGGTGACGGTTTTGCGCTCGGTGGCTTCCTGCTCAACGGCCAGCTTACGGGAAACCACGACGTTACCACGGCGGCGATTCACCTTGATGATCTTGACGGGAATGTCCTGGCCAATAAACGACTCGAGATTGCGGATGGGCCGCGGATCAACCTGAGAACCGGGCATGAAGCTATTGATGCCCACATCCACCGAAAGCCCGCCTTTCACGCGGCCCAGCACGCGGCCGGAAATGATGAGCTGCTCCGCGTAAGCCTTCTCCAGGTTATCCCAGACACGAATACGGGCGGCTCGCTCGTGCGAAAGGAGGATATAACCTTCAACCTCTTGACCGTGATCGATCATCACATCGATCACGTCTCCGGGCTGAACCTGAGCCTCACCGTTGGGCCCGCGGAACTGTTCAATGGGTACGAGGCCTTCAGATTTGTAGCCGAAATCGACGATGACTTCCTGGGCGGTGACTTTCAGCACCCTGCCTTCCAGGACTTCCCCTTCACCCGGGGGTACGAAATGGCTATAGTCGTCGAGGAGGTGTTCGTAATCCTCCGTACTGTTTTGCAGGGGTGATTCCAGCTTCCCACTGTTTTGGTCGACGCCCATTGCCAATCTCCGGAGCCACTGATTCCCTAATGGTTCGCGAGAATGCTGATCGCGCGGTATGTCACAGAAACAAGAAGGTAAACCCGAGACTCCGGGTGGGAACTGTTCCAGCCGAAATCACTGTGTCTTCGCCACCGACAAACCAATAAAAATCAGTATGTTAAGAAAATATAGCGGAGGAATTTCGGGATGTCAACGCCGCCCGGACACGAGCAAGCGGAATAAAAGACTCAATTATCCATTATAACCCAGCCTTGCAAACCTCGGCGACTGTGGTGAGCCGGCCGCCGCGGGAGGTAAATTCGGTTAGCGCTCGTTGGGATTCCTCCGCACGCAGGGTTTCGATGGCGTCGGTGACGAGGCTGACGGGCTGGCCTGTGGTGAGCAAGGCAAGGGCGGCAAAGCGCACGCAGTACTCGGTCACGACGCCGTAGACGACGTAATGGCTGGCTTTCAGGCGCTTCAATAGAGGCTGGAAATTGGGGCTTGCGGTTATGTCGAGCTGGTTTTTCTCGAACAAGATTTGCTGGGCCCCTTCGAGCGAATATTCATCGAGTGGGACTGCGACAGTGACCCGCTTCTCCACCAGAGTTTCCGCGGGCTTGAGCTGGCCTATCGTGCCAACCACGCAATGCGCGGGCCACTGGCGGAACTCCGGATCGTCCTCGGTATGCGCGCACATGCTGGAAACCAGGGCAAAGCCATGCGTGGCGGCGTAGTGATTGAGGCGGTCCAGAACGGGAATGAGGCGCTCGGCGCCAGGCACGTAGAGGCTACCGGCTGGAAGAAGAAAGTCGATTTGAGTATCGATGTCGAAAAAGACGGCCTTCATGCCAGGTTGCGGCGCGTACGCTCGATGAGCGCCATGAGATCCTTACTATGCTCGACACGACGCGGCTCCGCTTCCTCGAGACTCCGCAATTCGGCGGGCAACTTCGCCAGGGATGCGAGGGCGCGGACGCGCGCAGAGTCCACATCGGGAAGCGGTTCGATCAAATTCCCGCCCACGATGACGGGCCGCAGCAAAGCCTCGGCTCCCGTGCAACACTCGGCGGCGCGGCCAAGAATGTCGCGATCCGGCAGACGGAAGATCTGTTTGGCCCCCGGCAGAGTCGCCTTGTTTTCGCTGAACTTTGCGGTGAAGCGTTTAATGCCGCAGATATCCACTTCCACCAGCTTGTAAACGGTACCCATGGATGGCGCGTCGGCAGAGGAGGCCAGCTCCGTACCGACACCGAAAATGTCGACCGGAGCGGCGGCGGACACGATGTCGCGGATGCGATACTCGTCCAGATCGCCGGTGACCATGATTTTGGAATCGCGCAGGCCAGCTTGATCGAGAATGGCACGCACCTCGCGCGACAGGGGAATGATGTCGCCGCTATCCAGCCGCACTCCCCAAAGCGGCGGACCAAGCTCGACGGCGCGGCGGGCACCCTCGAGGGTATCGTAGGTATCGATGAGTTGGACGGTCTGGGGTCCGAGCAGCTTCTGCAACTGACGGAATGATTCCATCTCATTCGAGAAAGAAAGCACCCAGGAATGCGCCGCGGTGCCGAATACCGGGATGCCGTACTGGAGACCGGTGAGAGCGTTACTGGTGCCCAGACAGCCGCCAATGTAGGCCGCACGCGCACCGAGAACCCCGGCTTCAGGCGTGTGCGCGCGGCGCGTGCCGAACTCGACGATCCCGCGCCCAGCTCCCGCTTCGACCATGCGCGCAGCTTTGGAGGCGATGAGCGACTGGAAGGTGATGGCGGAGAGCAAGTAGGTTTCGGGGACCTGCGCTTCGATCAGCGGGGCGCGGATGGTAAGCATGGGCTCACCGGCGAACAGCGGAGTGCCTTCCGGCACGGCAAAGAGATCACCGGTGAAACGGAATTGGCGCAGATAGTCGAAGAACGCGGAGGACACCTGGGCGAACTGCGGCAGACCGCGGAGATAATCGATCTCTTGCTGCGTGAACCGCAGGTTCAGCAAATAATCTGCGCACTGCGCCAGACCGGCAGCCACCACGAAATTACGATGCACCGGCAACCGCCGGATAGAAAGCTCGAAAGTGGCCTTTTGCGTGGCCTTGCCGGCTTCGAAATAGCCGGCGGCCATCGTCAATTCGTAAAGATCAGTCAGGAGTCCGGTCACTGGCGTGGCGCAGAACCGTGCGCATTCCGTGCCACTTACTTTTTACCACTTTTTGGAGGCTGGAATTCCTTGACCTCGCCGGCAGCCTTTTGCAGGTCCTCGACGGCCTTTCCATCCAGTTCGTACACCGTGGGCTCTCCTTCGCGCTTCGCGTAATATTTGTCCGCCGCCTTCCAGATGGAGACTTTCTCCACTCGCTTGCCGTCGTTCGAGGTTATAGTGGCTTCAATAATAGCGGCGCCGTTGCCGGAATCGAGAAACTTCGTGGACGTCAGATCGCGCAGCTTATCTACCACAGCCTGGATGCTGGACCCTTCCATCTGTTTCGAACTGGACATCCACTTATCACCACTTTTCTGATAAGTAACTTGCACAGTTCCATTCCGGACCTCTAACTTAGTGGGATCGTTCCAGCCGAAGTCAAAGAGTTTTTTATTTCGGAAATCATCCAAGCTCTTATCGAGCCCTTCCCCGAAATCACTCATTACTTTATATATGCCTTCGACCGCGGAGCTCCTGGCGTAGTAGTTCTTGTCTTTGTCCTTCCTGACTTCAACTTCCTGGTTGCCATTGGCATCGGTGACGGTGGCGAGGGCGACGCGCGCGCCCGTCGAGAAACCGGCCACGGCTTTCCTGGCGTCTTCATCGGATCCGGAAAGATCCATCTTGGCGTCCCGCAGCTTGCGGACCAACTCATCGACTTGCAGACCGTCCGCACGCAGGGGCCTCGGTTTAAGAATCTGCCACTCATTTTGATTATTCTTGCCGAATTCGAGAGTTTGACCCTTCGCGTTGAGATCCACGCGAGTCAACTTATCCGAATTAAAAGTCAGGAGCCGCCGGTCGCGCAAATCCTTGGATGTCTTGTCGAGGCCGGACTTGACATAACTGGCAATGGTGAACACGCGTGGATCCCCTTCCACTTTGGCGAAGGTTCCGGAGCCAGTAGGCGTGTCGTTGCCGATCAGCAACGTTTGCATCTTCCCGTCTTTGCGTCGGATCTTGACCTCTTCGTTGGGAGTATTGAGGCCGTACTGAGCGAGATCAGGCGCCTTGTCCTCGATCAGGCGGTCGGAAGCGACTGAAGAAAGCGAGGTTACCAGGGAGTTGACGGAATCCGGATCAGCGGGAAGCGGCTTAGGCTGAATGATCTTCCACTTACCCTCTCGCGGCCGGTGAACCCGAAAACCCATCAGTGATTACAGTTTAAGCCCGTCCCATTAT
>Ga0307478_10003785_pt1 | contig 11051 bp, 9 predicted proteins | sample atmos_gasesECM4C_2_FD_203713 | JGI IMG/M metagenome (GOLD analysis project Ga0307478, IMG submission 203713) | Hardwood forest soil microbial communities from Morgan-Monroe State Forest, Indiana, United States - atmos_gasesECM4C_05 | ecosystem: Environmental > Terrestrial > Soil > Temperate...
TTTCCTGTGGGAGGGGGGCGAGCCGCCGCCGCTGATCATCGAAGGTTTTGAGGGCGAAGTGGGCGATCTTGTTCAAGTTTTGTCGTCGATCGACTGGCGCTTGCACCGAGGTCTGCAGCGCGCCACAGAAGCGGCCGATTCGTTGCCGGCCCCCGGCAAGCGGCCACACAAAGACGGCATTTGCATCCTTTTAGTGGACATGAGGCGCCGCAATATTCAAGGCCGCCAATCCCTCACGCGGATTGAAACCGATTCGGCTTTAACTGGGACCCTCGCGCTGATCTTGACCGAACCGGGCGAAAATCTTGAGCTTGGCGGCGAGGATCTCCGGAATGATCGATGGCTCTTTAGCGGATCGATCACCCCTGTTGACTTAGGTGTTTTGATCAAATCCGTCCATGAGATCTGGATTGCGGGAATGGAAATGCCCGCAAATCCAGGCTCCCCTCTAAAGATCCAGGCTTCCAAAGCCCGGGCAATCGCTCACACGGAGAGGAATTGATTGGCCATGGGCATATTCTCCAAATGGGCATCCACGATACCCGTCTCTACCGTCCGCCTCGATGAGCTCGGGCAAAACCCCACGTCCAAGGCATTGCGGGACGTGCGGGACAATTCGGGTTTGCTTGAACAATTCCTGAAGGCACGCAAGCTCATGCCGTCCGAAGATGCCTACGCCGAGGAAATCGCTCGGGAGCGCGTCGAAGAATCCGGAGTTGTGCCGATCATGATGGAAACCTGCGCGGCGATTAATGAACTTGTCGGAAGAACGATCGTCGACGCGCATACTTTCCTTCCACCCGACCCGCTCCGCTGCTGTTTTATCTATGTGGAGGACGGCGCGGAATACTTCATGCGCCTGGAGCTGCGAGGCAAGACCCCGACTCTTGTCTTTTCAGAGCGGCAATGGCGGGATACCGTGACGAATGACTTCGTCCGCTGGGCGCGCCGCCTCGTCGAAATTGAGCCGGTAACCATAAATGTGAAGCTGGTTCGCGAGATCAAGGACGCGCCAATTACAGCTGAACAGGTGCGCGAATGGTTTTTCTACCTCATATCGGGTCTGAACAGCTCCCACACTCCTTCTTCCCAGTAACGAATGGATTCGCGCGGCAGTGGGGAAATGAATGGGCCCCGCGAGAAACCCGCTCGCCGGATTTGAAACATAAATAAGCCAGTCGGCTCGCATTCCGGCCGCCCCAGTGCCCCCTACGGAACTCTTTTTCCCCAGCAGCATGAAATAGACTTAAAATAGATGGACATGTCTTCGCTTGAAAAGCCGGTAGGGCTGTCTGCAATCGTTGGCGTTGGTGCCAAGACGGAACGCACGACGCGGGCCCTGCAGCTGCGTTTTCTGGAGCTTGTGGAAAAGGTAAGGCAGACGCGCCCCGCGAGCGATATTGAGCTCTTGCGGCGGGCATTTGACTTTGCCGCCGAGCAGCACCGCTCGCAGTTGCGCAAGTCGGGTGACCCCTACCTCTCGCATCCCCTGGAAGTCGCGCACATCCTGGCGGACATGAAGCTGGACATCACCACGCTCTGCGCCGCGCTCTTGCACGACGTGGTCGAAGACACGCGCGTCTCCACTCAGCGCATCGCGGAACGCTTCGGCACTGAAATCGCCACTCTCGTCGAAGGTGTTACGAAGATTAACCGCCTGGACCTCCTGGCGCCGGAAGCTCGCCAGGCTGAAAACGTCCGCAAAATGCTACTGGCCATGGTGAACGACGTGCGCGTCGTCGTCGTGAAGCTGGCCGACCGCCTGCACAATATGCGCACGCTCGGTTTCCTTTCGCCCGAAAAGCAGCAGCGCATCGCCCGGGAGACGCTCGATATTTATTCGCCGATTGCGAACCGCCTGGGAATGGGCTTGATCCGCGGAGAGCTGGAAGACATCGCCTTCAGCTACCTCGAGCCCGAGGCTTACCGCGAGTTGCAAAACACCGTCGTCTCCAAGCGAAAAGAATTTGAGGTCTTTCTCTCGGAATTGAAAGATTCGATTCGTAAGCGGCTCGAGGAAAACGGAATTACCGCGGAAGTTGACGGCCGCGTGAAGCGCCTCTACTCGATTCATCAGAAGAGTTTGCGGCAGCATCGTACGGTCGACCAGATTTACGATCTTCTCGCCGTGCGTGTTGTTACCGATACGATTCGCAACTGCTACGCGGCGCTCGGCGTGGTCCACCAGGTGTGGCGGCCCGTCCCCGGGCGATTCAAGGATTACATCGCAATGCCCCGGCCGAATCTTTACCAATCGCTTCATACCACCGTGATTCATTCCGGGCAGACGTTCGAGGTGCAGATCCGCACGAGCGAGATGCATCGCATCGCTGAGCAGGGAGTCGCCGCGCACTGGCGATACAAAGACGGCAAGGACGTTTCCGACGCGGACGATCAGCGCATATTGTGGATGCGCCAGCTGATCGAATGGGTCAAGGAGATGCAGGAGCCCTCGGAATTCATGTCCACGCTGAAAGTGGACTTGTATCCAGAGGAAGTGTACGCATTCACGCCAAAGGGGAAAGTGCTCGCGCTGCCGCGGGGCGCGACCCCTGTGGATTTCGCCTACGCAGTTCACACGGAAGTCGGCAATCAATGCATCGGCGCTAAAGTGAACGGGCAAATCGTCCCGCTGAGGCACGGCCTGTCGAACGGCGACGTCGTCGAGGTGCTCACACAGAAGGGCCACGTGCCCAGCCGGGACTGGCTGAATTTCGTGCGCACGTCGCGCGCGCGAAGCAAGATCAGGCACCACATCAATTCGATCGAGCGCAGCCAAGCCACCGAAGTGGGGCGGCGCCTTCTCGAGCGTGAAGCGCGGCAGATCGGCCGCAGCCTGAAAAAAATTCCAGAGGCGGACTTGCTGCGGGTGGCCACCGAATACGGCTGCGCGAAACTTGAGGATCTGTTCGCGGATTTGGGCTACGGAAAATACTCGGCGCGGCAGATTCTATCCAACGCGTTGGGCGAGACTCTCGCGCCGGCCAAGCCCGAGGCTCAGAAGGATGATCCGTCGACGCGGATTGTCTCAACTGTCCGCAGAATTCTCGGTGTTGGCGACGCGACGCTGCAAGTGGGTGGGCAGAGCGACCTCATGGTTTTCCGCGCGAAATGCTGCAACCCGATTCCCGGGGATGAAATCGTCGGATACGTGACGCGCGGCCGCGGTGTGGCTGTCCATTCCAATTCCTGCCCCAACGTCCAGAATCTGCTCTACCAGGTGGAGCGCCGCATCGACGTCCAATGGGGAGGCGCCACCGGCACCACCTATCCCGTTACCCTGCTCATCCGCGCGCAGGACCGGCCCGGCATGCTTGCCGACATCACGACGGTAATCAGCGAAACCGGTTCGAACATCCGCACGCTCGGCAGCCATCCTGACAACTTGCACGCGCGCATCGATCTCACCCTCGAAATTGCCGACCGCAAACAGCTCGAACGAATCATTGCCAACATTCGCAAAATATCAGGCGTCTTTGGCGTGGAGAGGCTCTATAACGTTTAAGTGGCACAGCGACTCTTTACCCTGAACCCTTGCGAACGGCTCGCTGTGCTATCAAGGCGTTAATCTTCGCGTCACATCCCGGCGCCAGCCTTCGCCCATTCAGTTAAAATTAGTAAATGCCCTCCGTTCGCCTATGGCGCTCACGAATCGCCCGCCGCTTGCCGTTTGGATTGCTCCTTGTGGCAATCGTCCTGGCCAGTTCCTGCAAGCCCGCTCAGAAGCCAAATACAGACCAGGCCGACCAAATGGCGATGTGGCTCGATAGTGTGCCGCAATTGAAAGCGCTGGGCGTCTCCAACGCCGAAATCCAGGAGCTCAATAAAGCGCATGAGTCCGGCCTGACCGACCCTTCCGCCGTCGTCCTGATCCAACTCGCCCGCGAACACAAGCAGCCCTTTACGGACGGCCAATCCATCGCGGACTTGCTGAATGCCGGGTCGTCGGAGGACACCATCATCGAGCTTTCGCGCCTGAATCAACTGGGGCCGTGGGCCGGGGAGGCCCGTGCGATCCGGCTGGCGGGACTTTCCGACAAGATTATCCTGGCCGTTGCGCGACGAAGGTCGCAGGGACTGACCGTGCTTTCCGGGGAGAAACTCGGGGAATTAAAGAATACCGGCGTGGGCGACGCGGTGATTTTGGATATGGTTCAGAAGGGCGACTCCGACGAAACAGCAACGAAATTCATTGCCGCGCGCGAACGCGCCGCCACCGGCCACAAATTCGTCTACCAGACGCACGTCCGCAGATAAACCTTCTGATTTTAGTTCACGATTTCCAGTTTGCGATGGCGCGCATCCCGTATATCCTCTCAGGCTGAATTAAAATTGCGGGCGCCCGAACCGCGGCGCCTCCCGAGCGAAAATTGTGAAACGCGCGAAACTTGAAATCATTCAGGCAGGAAATCCCGTTCTGCGGCAGATGGCGCGCCCTTTGAGCGTCGCCGAGATTCGCAGCCGGGAAATCCAGAAATTGATTGGAACGATGCGAAAGTCCATGCATGACGCGCCCGGCGTCGGGCTCGCGGCTCCGCAGATTGGGCTTGGGCTGCAGCTGGCGGTCATCGAAGACCGCGAGGAATATTACAAGGACGTTCCCGAATCGCTGCTCCTCGAACGCGAGCGGCGACCGGTTCCGTTTCACGCCATCATCAATCCGGCGATCGAATTCATCGGCGGGGAAAAAGCCGAATTCTTTGAAGGCTGCCTCAGCCTCGCGGGCTTCACCGCGCTGGTCCCTCGAGCGCGCGTGGTGCGCGTCACCTGCCTCGATGAGCACGGCAGCGAAAAAATAATCGAAGCTTCCGGATGGTATGCGCGAATTCTGCAGCACGAAATCGATCATCTCAACGGCGCGCTTTACATCGACCGCATGAGGTCGAGAACCTTTACCACGATGGAAAATCTGACGGAGTTCTGGAAAGGCAAGCCGGTGAGCGAAGTGAAAAGCGCGCTCAGCGTGGAGGGCGATTGACGATGAACGTGATGCGAACGGGTGGTGGATTTCAACCACCTCCTGGTGAAAATTCATCACTTCGTTTCACAAATGAATCTTCCCGCCTGAATTAATTCTTACGGCAATTTTTTATTTTACGCGGCGAGTGCCGCAACTTCCGGTTCGCGCCTGTGTTTCTTTTAGTGAGCGGGCACCCAGCCAGTCTCGCGGGCCAGAGATCGAATTCAAGAGTGCGTCGAACAGGAGAATCGCCATGAAAATCACAAAAGTAATTTTGCAGAGCGCGGCGCTGATCGCCATCGCGATGCCCGCGGCTTTCGCGCAACAGGCGGCGCCGAACGATCCGATGACGATCAATCAGCGCAAGGAAAACCAGCAGGACCGCATTGCCAACGGCGTCCAGGACGGTCAACTCACGGCGGGCGAAACCAAGAATCTGGAGACGGACGAAGCGGGCATCAACAAGGAAGAAAGGACCATGCGCTCGGAGGACGACGGCAAGCTGACTTCCGCCGATCGCACAACTTTGAACAATCAGCAGAACAAGATGTCGAACCAGATTTACCAGGACAAGCACAACGCCAATACCGCGCATTACGGAAACAACGAAGTCGGCCAGCGGCGTGAGAATCAGCAGGATCGGATCGCTAACGGCATCCGCAATGGATCGCTCTCCGCGGGCCAGACCGCCAGACTGGAGAACCACGAGCAGGGCGTCAACCGCGAAGTCGCCGGGATGCGCCAGGCAAACGGCGGCCGGCTGACCGGTGCGGACCGGAGAGCCGTGAACCAGCAGCAAAACAGGGTCTCCAGGCAAATTTATAATAAGAAGCACAGCTAGCTGAAACAGGCTGCGGATATCCGCAACCGAGGAGAGAGCCCCCGCGCGAGCGGGGACTCTCTTTTTTTATTTGAGTTGATGTCCCCTTATAAACAAACCTCGTCGGACTCGGCTTTGTAACTTCCAGGAGGCTTCAATTCGCGCAATCTTTGACCGGCTCACTCCCGCTCGGTAGAATTACTTCACCTTGTTTGCAAGAACGAGTTCGCGTCTCCTCCTGCTCACCGCCCTTGGCGCTTGGATATTTCTTGCTGCTGGCTGCGTCCACCCCCTTGGGCCCGGCTATGAATTTACCGGTCGCCAGACGCAAATCCGGGTGACCGGAGCATCGCCGGGCCGCATTGATATCCGCGTGGCCGATGAACTCGATAATGTCGGCGATCGTCCTCTCCGTTCCCTCGAAGTTCGTTTGCCCGAGGGGCCGGAATTTGGCGAGCAGAACCTGCGCGTCGAGATCGAGGGCGTACAAGTTTCTCCGGAGCACAGTTCCAAGTCGGATTTCCGGATGATGCGCGCGCCGTTCGATCCTACGTGGGGGCAGGATCAAACGCGCAAGATCGTCACGGAATGGGATTTGTCGCCTGAATTTTCCGAGCGCGGCACGATTGTTGCTTCGCCGGACGCTTTTTTCATTGCCGATGAAACCGCGCTTCCACTGTGGCAGACGCCGTTGGGCGTGTTTGCCAAAGGCGGAACGATTCCCGACAAAGAGTTGTTGACGATTACTTCTCCGCCGGATTTCCGTGTTCTCGCGCCCGGAAAATCTCTCAAAGGCGCGGCGGATGGCAATCAGGCCGTCCGCCGTTTCCTGATCAACACCCATGAATTTGTTCCCTATGTCGTCGCCGGCCGTTACCAGGAAAAGGTCATTTCTTCGAGGCAGGGCCAGGTTCAGTTCTGGACGTTCGGCCCAATCGATGCGCAGGCGGAGCAGGCAGCCGCGGACCGCCTTACATCCTCCATGAAATCGCTGGCGGATTTTTTTGGCCCGGCCTCCACCATCCAAGGAAAAATCATGGTGCGAGTCGCGGAGGCTCCCGCTGAATTGACCGCCGAGTTTGGCGGGCCCGGTGATCCCGGGGGAGCTTCCTTCCCCCAAGGCGTGTTGCTCGGTCCGCGGGCTCTGAGGCAGGGCCTGGCGAGCGAACCGGTGCTGCAACTCGCCGAATACGAGCTCGCGCGAACGTGGTACGGATGGCGCGTCCGCCCACGTCCGGAAGCGCAGATGCTGATGGGCCGCGGTGTGGGCACTTTCGGCCTGGTAATCGCCGCCGAGGGGCGCGGGCCGCAGGAACGGACACGCATGATTGCATCCCTGATGGATCGCTACGATGAAGCGCGCGCCGCTGCGCCCGACAAACAGCTGATGGAACCACCCGCGGGTTATTCGCACACCGAACGAATTTCGACGGGCTATCGAGCCGCGCTCTTTTTTGTGGCACTTGAAGATTTCTGCGGCCATGACAACCTGAAGGCGGCCCTGCGCGAGATCATTTATGCGCGAGCATCGAGCGATGCGGGCTATGAAGAGCTCCGCGCCGCACTGGAATCCGAATCAGGAAAGGACCTCGCGGACATGTTTCGCACTTGGCTCGTTCAGCCGGGAATCCCGGAAGAATTTCGCAATCGCTATGAAAGATCGTCGAAAGCGCAGTTTCAATATTAATTCGGGCTGCATGGTCCGTGCAGCGCTCGCCCCGCGCGTTGGACGGGCGCGTCCAAGGGGTCGGACCGCCAATCTGAAGGTTAGAGCTACACAAGCACGGCGAAGAAGTTCCCACAGGAGGATCGCATGATCGAAGCTGTCGCAACCGATCGAGGGCCCAAGGCCATCGGTCCCTATTCGCAGGCCATTCGCGCGAATGGATTCGTTTTTCTCTCCGGGCAAATCGCGCTCGACCCGCAGACGCAACAAGTGGTGGATGGAGACGTCTCGGCGCAGACCGAACGCGTCCTCGAAAATCTGAAGGCTGTGGTGGAAGCAGCGGGATCCTCTCTGCAGCGCGTGGTGAAGACCACGGTGTTTCTCTCCGACATGGACGAATTTGCCGCGATGAACGAAGTCTATACACGCTATTTCACCTCGCACAAGCCGGCGCGCTCGACCGTCGAGGTCTCGCGGCTTCCGAAAAATGTCCGCGTCGAAATCGATTTGATCGCACTGCTATGAGGTGCGTGATCCGCTTTTGAATGTGGGCGCGCCATCCTTTGTGATTTTCAGAGGGTGGGAATTTCGAATTCTGAACCGATCAGGAGCCCCGAAGATTGACTTTGGTTCTCCTGAAAATCCTCACCCTTCACAAAAACCGTGAAGGATGCGGCGACCACAACTTCGTGCCACTGACCGCCGTCAAACCCCCACAGCCAAGAGTGGCTGAGCTGCAAACCTCAATTGGCGGCACTTATCTGCCTCTTGGCTGCAAAACTTTGCAGATCGAACCGCGCTTGGGGTTATCCTGTTCGAATGCACGCCTCTGATTCTGCACCACCATCACAGGGAATTCGGCATCTAAGCAAGTGGGTACCTGCCTGCTTCAATTTTTCATGCCGATTGGTTTTCCGTATGACACCGATCACCACGTTCGATCCAGTTTCGATAGGGATTTAGTTTGGAAAGCGGGAGTCTTGGGGTAGATTTGTAGTAGTAATCGACATGGCCGAACCTCTGGGGGGAGGCTACCTTTGCTTCTTCGCGAGAAGATCAAATTGGCTGTGCCCGGTGAATTGTCCGGGAGGGCCTGCTTCTCTGCGCTGAGGAGTTTTTGGCGGCAAAATTTCTCTTCGGACCCGCAAGGCCCTGACCGTCAGTTACTGCTTGCCCGAACTTTTGATTGGCAGGCGAGCTCCTCCGAATTGCGCGGCCTCCTCGATACGCTCAAATCGATTCGTTATCGAATTCTCGCAAATGCGCTTCTTGGCGGCTGGACGAGATGGTTTGTGTGGCTGCTCGTCGCCCTGATCGTCGTCGCATCGGTAAGTGTTAAGCTTGCGGGCGCGCTGGTTTTCATTGCCGTCGTGGCGGCCATCGGAGCGGCAGGCATCCTCGCATTGACCTGGCGCAACCGGCCCTCCAGTTACGAGACCGCACGGCGGCTCGATTCTGCGGTGGGACTGCGGGACCGGACTTCTACGGCGATTTACTTTGGCGGGATTGAGAAACCGGAGGGACTCCTCGGCGTGCAGCGCAAGGACGCCCTCGCGCGGTTCGCGAAAGTGGATGTGCGCGGATTGTTTCCCTTGCAGATGCCTGGAAATTTCAAGCGTGCCTTCGCGCTTTTCCTGGTGGCCGGCGGATTATTTGCCTATCGCATTCACCACCAGCCGCCGCTGATTTCGCTCTTGCAATCCACCGCGCGCTCGCAGCTCGTGCAATCGATTCTTTCTCCCATCGCCCATGCGATGGAAAAAGATCTGCAAAGAACGATCGCCCTGGTCACGATGAAGCCTGACGCAGTGGGCGATGAAACCCAGCGAGCCGATTCCGCTTCCAACACGGAAGACCTCTGGAAAGCAGACGAAAACAAGAGCCCTGACGCGGACGCGCCAAAAGATCCCGCCGATGCGGCCGAGGGCGATCAACAGCAGGATCAAATGCAGGCGCCAGGCAGTCAGGACGGCAACCCCAGCGACGCCCGGCAGCAGGACAGCTACTCGCAATCGCAGGACGGCAAGAACGGGAACGACAGTTCGTCCGACAAGTCGATGGAGCAGTCGGAGCAGCAGGGGCCGGAGGGCCGCCAATCGCTCGGGCAATCGTTGATGCAGGCTCTGAAAAACATGATGTCGAATTCGCCGAACCAGCAGTCCAACAACCGCGCGGGGCAGCAGCCGCCGAATGGCCAGGGCACTCCGCAATCGGGCAATTCGCAGCAGCCGGGAGATAACGAGAGCGACAAGCGGGGCGATTCGCGCGGGAATTCGGATACGAAGCAGAAGGCCAATCAGACGGCCAGCGAAGGCGCCGGAAGCCAGCAGGGCACGAAAGAGCTGAGCAAGGATCAGCAGACGCATCCCGTCAACGCTGTGCCGGATCGCGTCGCGCTCGAGGCCAGCGGGTTCAAGGAACAGACGCGCATGAAAATCGCGACCGAGACCGGCACGGCGCAGCTGGGCACGGGCGACGTTTCGCCGCGGCAGGACGCCGTTACCAATGGCGCCGAGCAGGAAAACATCCCTGCCCGCTACCGCTTTTACGTGCAGCGGTATTTCGAGCACGCGGACAACGGGAAGCAATGAGCGCGGGCGTCGGAGCTTTTGGATGACGGCCCATAGGATGGGTTCATGACAACGTCGGTGGGAACGGAAGGCCAGATGGGCGGCCAGCCCCTCGGCCAGCAAGCGGAATTTCTCGCCGAAAAAATGGCGGAAGTCCGCCGGGAAATTTCCAAGGCGATCGTCGGCCAGCTGGAAGTGGTCGACGGAGTGCTGATCGCCTTGCTGGCGGGCGGGCACGTTCTGCTCGAGGGGGCGCCGGGCCTGGGAAAGACGATGCTGGTGCGGACGCTGGCGCAGGCCGTGGCGCTGAAGTATTCGCGCATCCAGTTCACTCCCGATTTGATGCCTGCCGACGTGATCGGCACATCCGTGGTTCAGGAAAACGGCGACGGAAGGAAGTCACTGGGCTTCCAGCCTGGACCTATTTTTACCAATCTATTACTTGCAGATGAAATTAATCGAGCGACACCGAAGACGCAGTCCGCGCTGCTCGAGGCCATGCAGGAAAAGCAGGTCACGGTCGCTCACACCTCGCACCTCCTGGAAGAGCCGTTTTTTGTGATGGCCACGCAGAACCCGCTCGAAATGGAAGGCACCTACCCGCTCCCGGAAGCCCAGCTCGACCGGTTCCTCTTCAAGCTGCGCGTGCCGTATCCCGGGCGCGAGGATCTGCACGACATTCTGGACCGCACGACGCAGGGTTCGGCGGCCACGGTCCTGCCGGTTGTGAACGGGCCGCAGATTCTCGAGATGCGCACGGTTGTGCGCAGCGTTCCGGTCGCGCCGCACGTGCAGGAGCATGTCGTGAAACTCACGCTGGCGACGCATCCGGAGAATCGCGATAACTTACTCGCGAGCAAATACATTCGCTATGGCAGTTCGCCGCGCGGCGCGCAGACGTTGATCCTCGGCGGCAAAGTGCGCGCCCTCCTGGACGGCCGCTACAACGTCAGCCTCGAAGACATTCAAGCGCTGATGCTGCCCGCCCTGCGCCACCGCATCATCCTGAATTTTGAAGCCCAGGCGGATGGCCGG
>Ga0307478_10003786_pt1 | contig 11051 bp, 8 predicted proteins | sample atmos_gasesECM4C_2_FD_203713 | JGI IMG/M metagenome (GOLD analysis project Ga0307478, IMG submission 203713) | Hardwood forest soil microbial communities from Morgan-Monroe State Forest, Indiana, United States - atmos_gasesECM4C_05 | ecosystem: Environmental > Terrestrial > Soil > Temperate...
CGCCGCCGGGTGCCGCGTCGAGTACCATGCCCGGGCAAAACCCCGATTGCCTGACGACGTACGTCAGCGTGGCCCCGACCGACTCGGTGGTCTACGTCGCCTGTAATCACGGCAATACGCTGCAAGTACGCGATGCGCACTCGCTGGCGCTTGTGCGCTCGGTGCCGACAGGCGCCGGCGCGTACAACGTCGAGCCGTCGCCTGATGGCAAGGTCGTCATCGTGACCAACAAGAAGGCGCAGAGCGTGAGCATATTTGACGCGCACACCCTCACCGAGCTGGCGAGGGTCCCGACCAGCAAGAAGGTCCCGCACGGGATCGCGTTCTCGCCGGACGGCCGCTACGCGTTCATCTCATGCGAGTCAGTCGGCTCCGACCCTGGCGCCGTCGACGCCATCGACTTGACCACTCGTACGCTCGTCGCGTCGTTCCCCGTCCCCCGGCAGCCGACCGGGATAGCCGTCTGGGCCGGGTCGTAGCGTCAGTCGAATGATGACGACGTCCGCGAGGAGCGCCGCCAGCGCGAAGATGCTGCCCTCTGGCCCGACGCTGCCTCCGCTCAGCCACGAGGCGCCCGACGGGTGCGACACCAGCAAGTGTCGCGAGACCATCGAACCGCTATCCGGCACGCCATAGAAGTACGACTGGGCCCAGTCCCAGCTCATGTGGTTGCCGATCGCCCACCACAGGGATCCGCTGCGCCACAGGCTGTAGCAGAACACGAGCCCGGCTAGCCCGGCGGTGGCGACACCGATGATCGCCTCGCCGGAATTGCCGAGATGCAGCGCCCCAAAGCCAATCGAGAGTACCACTGCGGCCGGCCAGAATCCGCCAACGCGCGTCAGCACCTGCTGGAGATACCCACGCAGCGCCATCTCCTCGGCGACCCCAACGAGGAGAAACGCGACAGCCCACTCGAGTGCGAAACGAATCGCCATCCCGCCGGTGAGCGCGACGCTGTCGAATGCCAGGTGGCCGGTGAGAACGAGCACGCCGACGAGACCCGACAACGAGATGAAACCCCAGAACGCGCCCCACACGAAGTGGCCGATGCCATGCCCGTCGATCAGCCCATAGGACCAGACGGATCGCCGCTCGATGCGGCCCATGATCCATGTCGCGATGATGACGGGGAGGCAGAACGTGGCGAGCTCCGCGACGATCGAGAATCGGGGACCCGTGGCCGCGCCGAGAGCCGCTTGGGCCTTGAGATAAGGGCCGATCAGGCGGCCGGCCAGCACTGCCATGCCCGCGACGAGGGCGACGAAGATCAGCGCGCGCCAACCGGATCGGAGCCCGTTGGGGCCGATAAAGACGTTTCGCATATGAAATTATTGTACGGCTGGCCGTAGATTCTGTTTCATGATCGCGCCCCGTGAGCTGCCAGCCGAATTCTACGCCTGGAATCGTCGCCACCACGCACCGTTCGGCCGGCGCAATCGCCTCTCGCGATTTCTGGGCGAGCGGTACCGCGGGCCATTCGCGTTCCAGGCCAACAATGGGACGAGAGTCTATGAGTACCCGTGGGCCCATTCGGCCATCAGCGCCCATCATGTTTCGCGCGGGCGGCCGCTGACGATCGTCGAGCTCGGGGGATCACTCGCTGGCCTTCAATGGGTGCTCTCGCGCGAGGGGCATCGCGTGATCAACGTCGATCCCGGTCTTCAGGCTCGCGGTGTTGGCTGGGACGTCAATGCGGATCGCCATCGCGCGCTGTCGCGCGCATTTGGCGCGACCGTCGAGCTGATTCCCGCCACGCTCGCGGCCAGCGGACTCGCGGACGGTGTCGCCGATGTCTTGCTCGCCGTGTCAACCATCGAGCATTTCGCGCCGGCGGATCTGGCCGAGTTTGCTGCCCACGCCGCGCGCATTATTCGGCCCGATGGCATCGTCATTTTGACCATCGATCTCTTTCTCGACTTGTCGCCATTTTCGGCGGTCGCGCATCACCAATACGGCACGAACGTCGATATTCACCGCTTACTGGCCGACGCCAAGCTCGAGCTCGTGCACGGCAACCCGAAGGAACTGCACGGCTATCCCGAGTTCACACCTGAACGGATCATGGCGGGGCTCGCTGGATACCTCGTGGGTCAGCCATATCCCGCACTTGCCCAGTGCCTGATCGCCCGTCGGATGCTATGATGTAGTCAGGTGCTGACCCATGCGCTCTTCTGGGTCCTGGCGACGCTCACGGAGCAGCCAGATTCGACCGGCGTCATGTCGATACTCGTGACATCGCGCGATGACGGCCAGGCGCTCCCGTATGGCACGATCGCGATCCAGCCGCTCGGCATCACGCGATTTACCGACGAGAGCGGACACCTGACGATCCGACGGCTCGCACCGGGACCATACACCCTGCACGCGCGAGAGATCGGATTCGCGCCCACCGACACGACCGTCACGGTCCACGCCAGCGAGGAGCAATCGGTCGCGATCACGCTCCAACGCGTCGCGATCCGCCTTGCGCGCATGGTGGTCAAAGGACGCCGCTCCAAAGACTGCATCGGCACGGGAGTGCCGGACTACAGTGACGACCCCGATGTCGACGAGGTGTTTCGCCAGCTGAGAACGAGCATCGATCGCGCGCGCCTCCTGACCGAGCAGTACCCGCTCATGTACTCGCTCGAGCGCGTCCGCGTCATGCGGTCGCCTGGTGGGCCCGATCGCATCGTCCAGCGCGACACGACGTACTTCGACGAGCGCCAGGACGGGTACGAGCCTGGCAAGGTCGTGTACTTCGAGATGGATCACGGCGTGAAGACGCAGATGGCGCGCCTCATCAATTTCGCCGATCTCGGCGACTCATCGTTTCAGGCGAATCATTGCTTCGACTACGGCGGCCAGCCGAAGGTCGACGGCAAGCGGATGATCGAGATCGATTTTCGCGCCGCCAAGTGGTTGCGTGAGCCGGATATCGAAGGCTCGGTCTTCCTCGATGCCGACCGGTACGTCGTGCGCCGGGCCGCCTTCCACCTGTCACACCCGGAACGCGCGCATCCGCCGATCGGCGACTTCGGCGTCACGACGACCTTCCGCGAAGTCGCGCCGCTCCTCACGTTGTTCGAAACTGTCGACACCGATCAGCCGGTCGGCCGCGAGCGCGCCATAGAGCACGACCGGCTGCTCAAGTTCCTCTACGTCCAGCGATCACCCGGCTCCCAGTAGCTCGTCGACCGCCCGATACCCCTGATCGATCGCCACGTCCGTGTACGCTGCCGCCGCGGCATCGGAGTTCGCGATCGCGATCCGACCGTGGCGCTGGCGGCCGATCTCGCACGGCGACTGACCCGGCGGCCAGTCGGGGTCCCACAGCGGGTTGTACTCGTATGCATAGCCATGCGGCCAGCGATTGACCGTGATCGCGGTGATATCGCGGTCCGGCTCGAATCCTCCGCCACCGAGCACGCGGCCGAGCTGATCCCGAATGTGCTGCTCGAAGGTGGCGAACGGCGTCGTCAGCAGCTCGGCATGCCCCGCGCGTTGCTGCTCCCTCGCCGGCAATCCGGGTGCGCACGGCGTGCGCAACATGTGCAGGATGATGGGCTCGTCCGGCGTATGCGCCGTCGCGTACGCTCCAATATCGATTGGCTCCGACAACGCCATCGATGAGTGATACATCCCCGGGGACGTCACGCGATGCACGCCGAGCGTGTGAAACGCGGTCCAGTTGCGCAACGCGACCTGCGTGTAGACGAGCGGGACCTTCACCCCGTAGTGCAGCGCGGTCTTTTGCTCGGCCGGCAGCTCGTCAACCAGGTACGGGATCATCATGTTCCAGCACGCCAGGACGACCGACTTCGCGCGAACCGTATACGCCTTGCCACCAACTCCATACGTCACCTCGGCTTCGCCGGGTGACACATGACGAACGCGCAATACCGTACTGCTCAAACGGAGACGGACAGGACCGCGATCGAGTTGCGCGTAGTCGACTGGCGCGGTGACGAGATCCTCGGCCGTCTTCCCGGGTATCGCCGACGGGATCAACGCGCGCACCAATGCGCGGGCGATCGAGGCGTTGCCGTCGGGAAAATGAAATGCGTATTCGTCGGTGAACGACCCGCGTGCCGTGTAGCTCAATCGACCGCCCGGGCCCTTGGGGTCGAGCCGCAATCCTTGAAATCCCGGAAAGCCGATCGCCCAACAGTCGAGCGCAGGCACCGCGTCGATGCCAATACCGTACAGGCCATGCGTCGCTTTCTGCATGAACTTCACGATCTCCTCGTGCATTCCCAGCACCTTCACGAGAAAATCCCGATAGCTCATATGCGTGAGCCGCTCTTTCTTGTCGGGCGACGCCACGCCAGGCATATGATCCGCGGTCGACTCCCACAAGCGCACGAGATCGCGCTGCGCCACCGATGACAACGGCGTCTTCGCCGCAAACGTCGCCCACGTCGGGGCATTGACCGCCGGCTCACCGTCCCCGCCGCGACCGGGTAGGCCAACGACGAGCCGATCGACGCCGAACGTCTCCTTGTCGAAGAACGCGGCGCCTTCCAGCCCGTCGTATCGATGCCGGTTATCGCACTTGGCCTCGAGCGCGGCGGGCTCGATGCCGAGCGTGGTCAAGAGGGCTCTGGATTGCGCGCTGTACGGGAACGGCGACTCGATGCTCTGCGTGCCGCCATTCGCGAGGAGCATCCGTCCGCCCACGCGAAACTCGTTTCGCTTGGCGTGCCCGCCAAAATCGTCGTGATTGTCGAGAATCAGGATACTCGCCGCATTCCCGGTGCGTGCGCGATAGTAATGCGCCGCGGCCAGCCCGCCGATACCGGCGCCTACGACGACCAGATCATACGACTCACCGGTGGCGATGGGCGCCCCGGCCGTCTTCCAGAATGTCCCATCGCGGATGGCATGCGCCGTTGCGTACGACCCCTCATGGCTCCCGCGCATGCCGGTCAAGAGCGGTGGATAGTACCCAGGCGCGTTTTGGGCTTCTGCCGGGATCGCCCCACCCGCCGCCCAATCGCATGCCCCGGCCCACAGGCCAGCGATGCTGACCGCCACCCCATTCAGGAAATCCCGCCGCTCCATACGTGACAATTTACGGTCCGGCTGCATCTTCCGCCGGCATGCGCCCATTTCGACTGCCGAGCGCCCTGACGCTCCTCGTATTCTGTACACTGTTGGCGGCGGCCCTCAGCTATATCCTGCCGGCCGGCCTCTATGATCGCGCCGATGACCCGGCGACCGGACGAAGCGTCGTCGTCGCCGGGTCGTATCATCACGTCCCGCCGCAACCGCTCGGACCATTCGAAGCGTTCGTCGCGATTCCGAACGGGATCATCCGCGCCGCGGACGTCATCGCCTTCGTGTTCCTCGTCGGGGCGGCATTCGCGGTCATCGACAAGACAGGCGCTCTCCGCGCGGGGATCCACTGGTTGGTCGAGCGACTCGGCGACCGGGGGATCTGGGCGATCCCCGTCGTCAGCCTCGCCTTCGCCACCGGCGGTGCGTTCGAGCACATGCAAGAAGAGATCATCGCCCTGATCCCTCCCCTCCTCGTGCTCACCAACCGCCTCGGCTTTACTCCCACGACCGCGGTCGCGATGAGCATCGGCTCCGCGGCCGTCGCGGCGGCGTTCAGTCCACTCGACCCATTCCAGGTACTCATCGCGCAGAAAGTCGCGCACGTCCCACTGCTCTCGGACGCCGGCTATCGCAGCGTGTTCCTCGCGGTCGCTCTCGTCATTTGGATCGCCGCGACGATGCGGTACGCGCGGCGTACGCGCACACTCCCCACCGCCGCCGCGTCCGGGACCCAAGCGACACTCCGCGGGCGCGATGTCGGAGTGCTGGCGATCATCGTGATGGCATTCGGGATCTTCGGGTATGGGATCGCTGTCCTCAAGTGGGATTTCCCGCAAGAGGCGGCGCTGTTCTTTATCATGGGAATCGCCTGCGGCTTGGTCGGCGGCCTCGGTCTCGAGGGAACCGCGACCGGATTTATCGACGGGTTCGCGGCGATGGCCTATGCCGCACTGTTGATCGGATTCGCCCGCGCGATCTCGGTCGCGATGGAACAGGGCGCGATCATCGACACAGTCGTGCACGGCCTGGCGACTCCGCTGGCCGGCCTACCGGTAGGTCTCGCCGGTGTCGGAATGATGCTCGTGCAAGCCGCGATACACGTTCCGGTGCCGAGCGTGAGCGGGCAAGCGGTGCTCACGCTGCCGGTGTTCGCCCCGCTCGCCGATCTCCTTCACTTCTCGCGTGACGTCGCCGTGCTCGCGTACCAATACGGCGGCGGCCTGTGCGAGCTGGTGACGCCGACCAATGGCGCTCTCATCGCGATCCTCGCGGCTGCCGGGGTGCGCTACGAACAATGGATGCGCACCGCCGGCAAACCGCTCCTCATCTTGGCGGCTCTCGGCGCCCTGGCCGTCGTTATGGCGACGAGGCTGTAGACGCCGCCGTGCTTGGCGTGCTGTAGCGCTTGTACCAACTCATCATGTAGAGCTGCGTGCGAATGAAGTTGGTCGGCTTCTGCCCGCCAGTGCCGTGGAACTCGCCCTCGAACCGCAGCAAGGTCGTGGGGATGTGCCGCATCTTGAGCGCGACGTAGTACTCCTCGCTCTGCGGCATCGGTGTCCGACGATCGAGCTCGCCCGTCATGATCAACGTAGGCGTCGTCACGTGCCCGACGTACATGAGCGGTGACTCCTTGAGCCACGGCTCCGGATCTTCCCAGAAGGGCTTGTCGAACCAGTTGACGGTAAAGAACGGAATGTCGGTTTCGCCCGTCATGCTGATCCAATCGATAACGGGACAGCGCACCGCGGCCGCGGCGAATCGGGTCGTGTGGCCGATCACCCAACTCGACAGCACGCCACCGCCGCTGCATCCGCCAACGTACATGCGCTTGGTGTCGACATACCCTCTCGCGACCACGGTATCGATTCCCGCCATCAGATCATCGTAATCGACACCCGGATATGCCTTGCTGATGGCCGCGCCGAACGCCGAGCCGTAGCCCGTGCTTCCGCGGGGGTTCACATAGATCACGACAAAGTCATTAGCCGCGAAGTTCTGGAACATGTAGTTGAAGGCGACGTTGTACATCCCATGCGGGCCGCCGTGAATCTCCATGATCAACGGATATTTCTTCGACGGATCGAACCCCGGGGGCTTGACGACCCACCCCTGAATCTTGGCGCCACCGCTGGAGACGTAGTTGATCTCCTCGAGAGAGCCGAGATGGATGCGGGACAACGCGGCGTCGTTGATGTGCGTGAGCTGCACGATCTCACTCTTCGGCACCTTGAGATCGAGCCGCGCCACGTCGGCGGGCCGCTGCGTGGTTGACCGCGTGATCGCGGCGACGCCGGTCTTCGAGATCGACCCGAGACCTACCAGAATGGGCCCGGACGTGATCGGGCGTACGGCGCCGGTGAGCGGCGCGAAGAGAACGTTTCGCGCGCCGTGATCCTCGGCCGCGAAGTAGATACCGGTATTGTCGCTGGCCCAATGGATATCGCCCGCATCGCGATCGAGCGACTCGGAGAGCTGTCGCGCATTCTTGCCGTCGATGTCCATCACGTACAGACCGCTCGTGTGATACGTCTTCTCGGTGGAGGCGTATCCGGCGTACGCGATGTGCTTGCCGTCCGGCGACACCACTGGCGAATGCCAGCTGCCTTTGTCGGCCGTGAGGACGTGCGTCGCACCGGTATTCGGATCGACGGCGTAGAGGTTCGACGCCCGATACTGATAGTCGCCGTCCGGGGCATCCCAGCCGTCGAGAATGATCGACTTCCCCTCCGGGGTCCAATCCCACCCCACGGGCCCTGACAGGCCATCGAACCGGGAGCCGACGTTCCAGTCACCGTGCGTGATCTGCCGCGCGGGACCGCCGTCGACGCTGGCGACGAACAGGTGCCGGAATCCCGCGTCCTGGAATCCCTTCCGGTCCTCGCGGAAATGCAGCGTCTCGACGATGCGCGGCGCTCTCGTCCAATGGGCCGAGTCGGGCGCTTTGGGCATGTCGATCGCCCAGACGACGGGTTTCGCGACGAACATCGAGAACCCGATCGACTTCCCGTCAGGCGACCAGTGGATGTCGGCCGGCGATTCGGTGAGATGGGTGATCTGCGTTGGCCCCGGGTCACCATCGACGTAGCGCACGTAGATCTGCGCCCCCTTGGGCTCGCCGTCGGCGAGGTACGCAATCCGCGTCCCGTCGGGCGACCACTGAGGGCTCGACCCCTTCGCGAACACGCGGTTGCGCGTGCCATCCGACTTCATGATGTAGAGCGTGGTCTCGTACTTATCCTCGAGCTTGTTGACCCAACGCCGCGAGTACACGATCTGTGACCCATCCGGCGAGATCTGTGGGTCGTTGACCTGCTCCAGGTCGAAGAAATGGCCGACGGTGAGCAGGGTGTCTGACGGTGTCTCCTGCGCGACGCCTAAGCTCGGGGTGATCGCGAGAGCGAGCATGGCGACGTGACGCGTAACGCTCACGGGGAGAGTCTCCGTAAATGAGAATGGGATCCCGTTATGCTACGCATTCCTCGCCGGCAACGCTAGGCGAGGACCCCCGCTAACGGCGCCGGCGCGCGGCGTCGAGCGCGTCCCTCGTGCGGTATACGCGAGGCACGCGCCCGTCGGCTAGAGCCTGGGTCACCTGTTCGAACCACCAGTCGAGGCGCTCCCGGTCGACCACGAGCGCTCCGACGAGCGCGTGCAGGTCGTCCAGGTCTTTGCACGCCTGGTGATACTGCTCGCGCACGTCTTCGCAATCCCGCTCGTACTCGCTATGCGATGACTGTCCCTTCGGCGGCCAGCTCAACCCCATATTTCACTGACACCGAATATGCCCGCCGATATTATCACGACGCTCGAGCAGGACTGCGCCCCCGAGGTCGCGCATGCCTTTCTGACGCTCGCCACCGACTACCTCGCCGCCGCACGCGATCGGAACACGCGTGTATCGACCGCCGCCACGCGCGCCGAGCTGGCGCACCGATTTGCCGAGCCGTTGCCAACCGCGGGGCGGCCCGTCGCCGAGATCATCGCGCGGCTGCGCGACCAAGTTATCCCGGACTGCAATCACCTGTATCACCCCCGGTACGCCGGCCACCAAGTCTCGGCGCCCCTTCCGGCGGCAATCTGGACCGAGTCACTCACCGCCGCGCTCAACCAATCGGTCGCGGTGTGGGAGATGTCCCCGGTGGCCACAGTGCTCGAGCACCAGGTCATCCGCTGGCTCTGCAGCCTGGCCGGCTTTGGCCCAGGCAGCGGCGGGACCCTGACGACCGGCGGCACCGAGGCCACGCTCACGGCTTTGCTCGCCGCCCGCGCCCGCGTCCGCCCCGACGCATGGACCGCCGGCCTTTCCGGCGATGCACCGATCCTGATCTGCGGCGAGCACTCGCACTACGCCGTGACCCGCTCGGCCGGGATCCTCGGGCTCGGCATGGCCAATGTGCGCAAGGTCCAGTCTCGCGCGCACTCGATGGATGTCGCGGCGCTCCGGGCGACATTGGACAAAGAGCGGACCGTCCTCGCGATCGTCGCGACCGCCGGTTCCACACCGACAGGCTCGTTCGATGACCTGGAGGCGATCGGCGAGCTTGCCGCCGAGCGCGGGATCTGGCTCCACGTCGATGCCGCTCACGGCGGATCGGCGCTCGTGTCGACAGCGCATCGCCATCGACTCGAGGGGATAGCACGCGCCAACTCGATCGCGATCGATCCGCACAAGATGATGCTGCTCCCGCTCCAAGCCGGCACGGTCCTCGTACGCGATGCCAGCGATCTCGATCGGGCCTTCGCCCAACAGGCGCCGTACCTATTTCACGGGAGCGAAGACGACGAGCTCGTGGACCTCGGCACGCGCAGCCTCCTGTGCTCGCGCCGCGCCGACGTCTTCAAGCTCTGGGTCGCGCTCCAGCGCTACGGCACGTCCGGCCTCGGCGCGCTCTATGACCACCTCTGCGAGACGACGCGCGCGCTGTATGATGCCGTCTGTCGCCACCCGGAGTTCGAGGCGATCCACGAGCCGTCGTCGAATATTCTGTGCTTCCGCCACGAGGGCACAGACGAGCACAATCGCGAGCTGCGCGAACGCTACAATCGCTCCGGCCACGGATGGATCACGACGACGATGCTCGACGGTCGCCGGGTCCTCCGCGCGACGATCATGAATCCCCGCACCACGGCGGACGACGTCCGAGAGATCCTGGCCGCCCTCGCCAGGCGCGAAACGGTTGAGGAGAATACCGAGTAATTCACCTCAGTTTCTGATCAGAAAGTATTGCCCTGAGAAGAGAATCTCACCATATTTTCCTCATATCACGAGGAGAATATGTACATCTGGCAAAGGCGCGAATGGCCCGAACTTCGTTGGGACGCCTCGCGGCTCCTGGAGCCGCTGGCCGCCGCGCGCCTGAAACAGGGGCGCTTGCTCGGCAGCATGGTGCGGTTGGGTTTCGACCTGCAGCTCGAAGCGCAACTCGATGCCCTCACCGACGATGTGGTCAAGAGCTCCGAGATCGAGGGCGAAGTCCTGAGTCGCAAGAGCGTGCGATCATCGCTCGCTCGGCGCCTGGGCGTACCGAGCGCAGCGGTCACGCCGGCCGACCGCCGCACCGAAGGCGTCGTAGAGATGATGCTCGACGCCACGGAACATCATACGGCCGCGCTGACTCGGAAGCGCTTGTTCGGTTGGCAAGCCGCTTTGTTTCCGACAGGGTATTCAGGCGCCCATCGGGTACGAACGGGCGGTTGGCGAACCGATGCCGATGGCCCGATGCAGGTCGTGTCCGGTCGTGTGGGCCGCCCACGCGTCCATTACGAAGCGCCCCCCGCACGACGGCTCGACGTCGAGATGCGCCGCTTCCTCGATTGGTTCAACAGCAAGCACACATCGGAGGGGTTGCTGCGCGCAGGTCTGGCCCACCTCTGGTTCGTGACTATCCACCCGTTTGACGACGGCAACGGCCGTGTTGCTCGCGCGATCGCCGACCAAGCCCTGGCACAGTCAGAGAACTCGAGCAAACGCTTCTACAGCATGTCCAGCCAGATTCGCCAGGAGC
>Ga0307478_10003787_pt1 | contig 11046 bp, 7 predicted proteins | sample atmos_gasesECM4C_2_FD_203713 | JGI IMG/M metagenome (GOLD analysis project Ga0307478, IMG submission 203713) | Hardwood forest soil microbial communities from Morgan-Monroe State Forest, Indiana, United States - atmos_gasesECM4C_05 | ecosystem: Environmental > Terrestrial > Soil > Temperate...
CGATCAGGAGCAGCGCCTCGGCGTCGGTCGGCAGGCCGGCGTGCGCGTAATCCTCGACGCAGCGGATGGTCTTGCGGTCGAGAAACTCCAGCGTGCACGGAATGATTCTTGCGGCGATGATGGCGGAGACGGTTTCGGCGGCGGCGTCCATCTGCGCGTAGGTGGCGAGCAGTGTTTGTCGCGCGGCGGGCTTGGGCAGAAGTTTCAACAACACCCGGGTGACGACGCCGAGCGTGCCCTCGCTGCCGATGAAAAGGTCGCGCAGGTTGTAGCCGGCGACGTCCTTCACGCATTTGTTGCCAAGCTGGCAGATGTCGCCGTTGGCGAGCACGACCTCCAGGCCCATGACGTAGTTGCGGGTGACGCCGTATTTGAGCCCGCGCAGGCCGCCGGCATTCTCGGCGACGTTGCCGCCGATGGTGGAAATTTTCATCGAGCCGGGATCGGGCGGATAAAACAGCCCGGCCGCGTCGGCCGCCTCGTAAATTTTCTGCGTCACCACGCCGGCCTCGGCGTGCAGCGTGAAGTTCCGCGGGTCGAGCTCGAGGATTTTGTCCATCTTCACCACGCAGAGCACGACCGCGCCCTCGACCGGCACGCTGCCGCCGCTGAGCCCGGTGCCGCTGCCGCGCGTGACGACCGGCGCGCGATGCGCGTGGGCGAGCTTGAGCACGGCGCTCACGTCCTGGGCGTGGCGCGGGAACACGACCACGCGCGGAAGCTGTTTCAGCACGGCCGTGCCGTCGAAAGAGTAGGGAATGAGATCCTCTTTTTCGGAGAGGACGTTTTGCGGGCCGAGGAGTTGAGCGAGTTCGGCGATCACGAGATTCCCGATAGTCAAAGTGCGGGCTTAGCGCGAGGCAATCATCGGAGCAAGACGGTCTTGAATGATTTGAGGCCAGCTGGAGAAACGCCGGCTCGACACTTTCTAACATTCGGGTAGTTTTTCACGCTATTATATGGCTACGCGCATGAAAGAGATCACGAAAGAAGCCATTGGGTTGCCCAAGCGTCAGAGGCTTGCACTGGCTAAGTTGTTGCTCGATTTGGATCAGCCTGATAATGCAGCCGAAGTTAAGAATATTTGGGACAAGGAAATCAAGGCGCGGGTCAGGGCGGTTGACGAGGGCCGGACTGTCGGCGTGCCTTACGAGGATATCAGAAAAGAAATGACCGCTAAGTTTAAGGCATGACCATTGAGGTTTTGTCCGAGGCCAGGTCCGAACTCGTGGACGCGGTCGCCTGTTACGAGGAGCAGCAAAGCGGCTTGGGAAAGCGCCTTTGGACCGAAGTGGACCTGGATAGTGCAGAACGGTGAACTGCCGCGTTTGCGCCCGGGAGGCTATCGCCGAGTAAATTTGCGGATATTTCCATATTACATCGCTTACATCATTCGCGGAGCGAAAATTTGGATTCTGGCCATTGCCCATGCTCATCGTACACCTGAATACTGGATTGGAAGAAAGCTACGCACTGGCTGATTTCATCATGTCAAACTGGCACCGCGCCGGGTCAATTTGCCCGGCGGTGGCACACTCCAGCGCAGATTAAACTCCATTTGCACTCGGGGAGTTTTTAGCTCTCATTGGCCCGCAGCGTGCGGAGGGATTGAATCATGGACTTGGCCAAACTCACCCAGATGTCGCGTCAGGCCGTCACCGACGCGCAGGCCCTTGCGCGCCGCCTCAACCACAACGAGGTGGAGACGTGGCATTTGTTGTCGGCCTTGCTCGCGCAGGAAAACGGCATCGTGCCCGGGCTGGTCGAAAAGCTGGGTCTGACGGTCAGCGCGATGCAGCTCGCCGTCGATCGCGAGCTCGAGAAGCTGCCGAAGGTCACGGGCAGCGTCGATACGTCGATGGTTTACGTGACGCAGGCCGTGAACGACGTGCTCACCCGCGCCGAGGACGAGGCGAAGTCGCTCAAGGACGAATATGTCTCGGTCGAGCATTTGTTGCTCGGCCTGATCGAGGTCGGCAAACCCGATGCGCTCAAAAAACTTTTCAAAAGCTTCGGCCTCGATCGTGCCAAGGTCCTGAAAACGCTGAAGGAAATCCGCGGCTCGCAGCGCGTGACGACGGACAATCCCGAGGCGACCTACGAGGCGCTGGAAAAATACGGCATCGATCTCGTGGCACTGGCGCGGAAGGGAAAGATGGATCCGGTCATCGGCCGCGACGAGGAGATCCGCCGCACGATCCGCATTCTCTCGCGCAAAACGAAAAACAATCCGGTCCTGATCGGCGAGCCCGGCGTCGGCAAGACCGCCATCGTCGAAGGCCTTGCCCAGCGCATCTTGCGCGGCGACGTGCCCGAGGGTCTGAAGGAAAAAACCATTTTCTCCCTCGACATGGGTGCGCTGGTGGCCGGGGCGAAATATCGCGGCGAATTCGAGGAACGGCTCAAGGCCGTGCTCAAGGAAATCAAGGACAGCGATGGCCGGGTCATTTTATTTATCGACGAGCTTCATGTCATCGTCGGCGCGGGCAAGACCGAGGGCGCGATGGACGCGGGCAACCTGCTCAAGCCGATGCTGGCGCGCGGGGAGCTGCACTGCATCGGCGCGACCACGCTCGATGAATACCGCAAGCATATCGAGAAGGACGCCGCGCTCGAGCGCCGCTTCCAGCCGGTGCTGGTCGACCAGCCCAGCGTCGAGGATGCGATTTCCATTTTGCGCGGCCTGAAGGAACGCTTCGAGCTGCACCACGGCGTGCGCATCCAGGACAACGCGTTGGTCAGCGCGGTCATCCTTTCCAACCGTTACATTTCCGACCGTTTCCTGCCCGACAAGGCGATTGACCTGGTGGACGAGGCCTGCGCGATGATCCGCACCGAGATGGATTCGATGCCGCAGGAGCTCGACGAGCTCACGCGCCGCGTGCTCCAGCTCGAGATCGAGGAGACGGCGCTGGCGAAGGAAAAGGACGATGCGAGCAAGCGCCGCCTTGAAGCGTTGCGGAAGGAGCTGGCCGAGGCGCGCGAGAAGGCGAAGGCGATCAAGCTGCATTGGGAAAAAGAGAAGGCCTCGGTCAATCGTGTGAGAAAAATCCGCGAAGAACTCGAGGCTGCGCGCCTCGCGATGGAGAAGGCCGAGCGCGCCTACGACCTCAACAAGGTCGCCGAGCTGCGCCACGGGAAGATTCCGCAACTCGAGGCCGAGTTGAAGAAACTCGAAAAGGCCGGCAATACCACGACGCTGTTCAAGGAGGAGGTCTCGCAGGAGGAAATTGCCGAGGTGGTGGCGAAGTGGACGGGCGTGCCCGTCACGCGCCTGGTCGAGGGGGAGAAGGAAAAGCTTTTGCGCCTCGAGCATGTCCTGCACGAGCGCGTGATCGGCCAGGACGAGGCGGTGACGCTCGTCACCGAGGCGATCCTGCGCGCGCGCAGCGGGATCAAGGATCCGCGCCGCCCGGTCGGCAGCTTTATCTTCCTGGGCCCGACGGGCGTGGGCAAAACCGAGCTGGCGAAGACGCTGGCCGAAACGCTTTTCGACACGGAGGCCGCGATGGTGCGCATCGACATGTCGGAGTATATGGAGAAGCACAGCGTGGCGCGCCTGATCGGCGCGCCGCCCGGCTATGTCGGCTACGACGAGGGCGGCCAGCTCACCGAGGCCGTGCGCCGCAAGCCGTTTGCCGTCGTGCTCTTCGATGAAATCGAGAAGGCGCACCCGGACGTGTTCAATGTGCTGCTACAAGTCCTCGACGACGGCCGCATCACCGATGCGCAGGGTCGCACGGTCGATTTCAAGAACACGATCATCATCATGACCTCGAACATCGGCTCGCGCTTTCTGCTTGAAGGCGTGACGGGCGACACCATTCCCGAAAGCGTGCGGGAGAGCGTGATGGCGGACCTGCGCAAGGCCTTCCGGCCGGAATTTCTCAATCGCATCGACGAGACGATCCTGTTCAAGCCGCTCACGCTCGAGGAAATCACGAGCATCGTGGACCTGCTGCTCGCCGACCTGAACAAGCGCCTGGCCGACCGCCGCGTGACCGTGGCGCTCGACGCGAAAGCGAAGGAGTGGGCGGCGGAGAAAGGCTACGATCCGGTTTTTGGCGCGCGGCCGCTCAAACGTTTTCTCCAACGCCACATTGAGACGAAGCTCGCTCGCGCGCTCATCAGCGGCGAAGTGGCCGAAGGCCGCGAGGTGAAGTTCTCGGTCAAGGATGACGAGCTGGTGATGAAGTGAAGGCGCGACACGCGCGCGAGTCGCGCAAATCGCAAACGCCAAAAACTTGAAAATTAAAACTTCAACTCGGACGTGGCTTTCGCCGCTGGCCGCCAACAGAGATTTCGTTGGGATTTGAGGTGGAGCGCGGCGTCCCCGACGCGCTCATAAACGCGTCCGGAGGCCGCGTTCCACCTAAAAGGATTTCTGTTTTGCGTCCGGGTGAATTGGCGTGAAACTTCCCGCTGAATGAGTGCTGATCCGTCTCTCCCGGCCCAGCCGGGCTTCGGCTTGGGCACCGAAGAAGTCAAACGCCGCCATATTCTGCCGAAAGCGCTGCTGGTCGGGTTGGTCGCGGGATTGCTGGCCTCGGCTTTTCGTGAGTTGCTGCAATGGTCCGAGCTTCATCGCATCGCCTGCTTGCGGAGGCTGTCGCCGGCGAGCGGCTTGGCGTTTGCGTTGGGCCTCGGTGCGGTCGGCGGCGGAATTGGTTTGTGGCTGGTGCGGCGTTTCGCGCCGGAAGCGGCGGGCAGCGGCATTCCCCATTTGAAGTCGGTCGTGCTGGGCGAAAGCACCATGAACTGGCGGCGCCTGCTCCCAGTGAAGTTTTTTGCGGGTCTGGCGAGCATCGGCGGCGGGCTCGCGCTCGGGCGCGAGGGGCCGACGATTCAGATGGGCGGCGCGACGGGTCTGATGGTATCGGATTGGCTGCGCGTGAAATCGGGCGAGGGCGAACGCAAGGCGCTCATCAGCGCGGGCGCGGGTGCCGGACTCGCGGCTGCTTTCAATGCACCGCTCGCCGGCATGATTTTTGTGCTCGAGGAACTGCAGGGCAGCTTCACGCCCGTGATTTTTGTCGCCGCGTTTCTTGCGTCGGTCGTGTCCGACGTGGTTTGCCGCGTGCTCACGGGAGAGACGCCGGTATTTTCATTACAGGCCCTACCGGTGCCATCCTTGCACGCGCTGCCGGTGGCGCTGGTGGTGGGAGCGCTGTGCGGCCTGGGCGGCGTGATTTTCAACCGTTGCCTTCTAAAAAGTTTGGATTTTTTTGACCGGTTGAAAAAATGGCCGCCGTTTGCGGTGGGAGGCATGGCGGGAATCTGTGTTGGGCTGGCGAGCTGGTTTTACCCGGGGATCGCGGGTTCGGGCGCTGGGCTGGCCGAACGCGCGCTGACGGGCGGGATTGCCGTGAAATTCCTGCTGCTGTTTTTGGCCGCGCGATTTTTCCTGACGATGCTGAGCTACGGCTCCGGTGCGGCGGGCGGAATTTTTGCTCCGCTGCTGGTGATCGGTGCGCTCGGCGGCTTGGCGGTGGGACGCGTGGCGCACGGCTTTGCGCCGGCATGGGCCGAATATCCGGAAGTGTTTGCCGTGCTTGGCATGGGCGCGCTTCTGACGGCCATCGTGCGTGCGCCGCTCACGGCCATTGTATTGATGATCGAGCTGACGGGGAAATACGATTTCATGCTGCCGTTGCTGGTAGGCTGCCTCGTGGCGTACGGCGTGGCCGAAGGCTTGGGCGATGTGCCGATCTACGAGGCGCTGCGAGCGCGCGGTGACGCGCGCAAATCACAAACGCCAGTTTTCAAATCTCAAAAAACTTGAAAAATAAAACCTCAACTCGGGCGCGATTTTACCGACCGCTGCCATTTGGAATTTCTTTGGGAATTGTCTTATCTCGGCTTCGCCTCGGTAGAGGTTTGTCGCACTGACCAAAGCGCCTTGAGGTCAAGGCGCTCCACCTTCTTAAAGTGCTTTTCTGCTTTGCGACTTGGCCACTAAACATGAGACTTTCCGGGACATGCCCGCCGAGCCGATCCAGTTCTACCACCGCTACCACCAGGAAATCGAGACCGAGCAGATCTACGGCGAGCCGTGGCTTCGTTTCACGTACGGAAATCCCGTCGGGCGTTTTTTTCTGTGGCTGCTGGTGCGTCGGGCGATTTTTTCCCGCTTTTACGGCTGGCGCATGGACCGGCAGACGCGCGTGCCTGACTCGCCCACGGGAGGCATCGCCCGGCGCGGAAGTGCGCACCTCATCCTGCCCTTTATCGTCCGCTACAATATCGATGTCGACGAGTTTGCCAAGAAGCCATCGACCTTCCGGACGTTCAACGAGTTTTTTGCCCGCGCGCTGAAGCCCGGGACGCGGCCGATCGCGCCCGGCGACCATGTGGCCGTGCTGCCGGCGGACGGGCGTCACCTGGTGTTTCCCGACGTGGATGCCGCCGATGGATTTTATGTGAAGGGCGAAAAATTTTCGCTGGCCGAATTGCTCGGCGACGCCGCGCTGGCGGAAAGTTTTGCCGGCGGGGCGATGGCTATCTCGCGGCTGGCGCCGGTCGATTACCACCGGTTTCATTTTCCGTGCGCGGGTGTGCCCGGCCGGGCGAGGCTCATCAACGGCTGGCTCTATTCGGTCAATCCCGTCGCGCTGCGGCGCAACGTGCGCTACCTCGTGCAAAACAAACGCTATGTCACGCTGATCGAGTCGCCGGGTTTCGGCCGGGTGGCGGTGATCGAAGTTGGCGCGACGGCGGTGGGCAGCGTCACGCAAGCCTACGTCCCCGGGCGCGAGGTGGCGAAGGGCGAGGAGAAGGGATTGTTCAAATTTGGCGGCTCGTGCGTCATCACGCTGTTTCAAGCCGGGCGCATCGCTTTTTACGGCGACCTCGTCGAACAGAGCGCGCAACACATCGAGACCTACGCGCGCATGGGCGACTGGCTCGGTGAAAAACTGAATAACTGAAAGGCTGAAGGGCTGAAGAAAACCGATCGGACACCGCAGAAAACGTTTCAGCTTTTCAGCCCTTCAGTTATTCAGCCTTTGCCGCGACAGCGGCCATAAATCGCACGCGAACGCTTGTGTCTGCGGGGTTCCGTTCTACGTTTGCCGCCCCATGAACCCAAAGTTTTCCCAGTATGCGAATCCCGATGTCTTGGTGGACGGCGCCTGGCTGCAGGAGCGCCTGAATGATCCGGCGATCCGAATCGTCGAGAGCAATGAGGACGTGCTGCTCTACGACACCGGGCACATCCCCGGCGCCGTGCACATCGACTGGCGCGGCGACCTCCAGGACAACGTCCAGCGCGACTACATTGCGCCCGCAAAGTTTGCCGAGGTCTGCGCCAGGAACGGCATCGCCCCCGATACGACGGTGGTTTTCTACGGCGACAAATCAAACTGGTGGGCGGCTTATGCGCTTTGGGCATTCCGGCTTTTCGGCCATACGAAGGTAAAGCTTCTCGATGGCGGCCGCGACAAATGGAAGGCCGATGGCCGCCCGATGACGCGCGACAAGCCCGGCCACCCGCCCGCGAAATATCCCGTGCCGCCCAAGCGGTTCGACCAGGAAATCCGCGCTTTTTTTGCCGACGCGCTCGCGCACTCGCAGGCGCGCAAACCGCTCATCGACGTGCGCTCGCCCGGCGAATACCGCGGCGAGATCACGCACATGCCCGAGTATCCGCAGGAAGGCGTCTTGCGCGGCGGCCATATCCCCGGCGCGCGCAGCGTGCCGTGGAAGACCGCGGCCAACGACGACGGCACATTCAAGAGCTTTGACGACCTCAAGAAAATTTACACCGAAAACCTCGGCCTGAAAAAGGACGACGACATCATCGCCTATTGCCGCATCGGCGAACGCTCCAGCCACACGTGGTTCGTGCTCACCTATCTCCTCGGCTACAACAAGGTTCGCAATTACGACGGCTCGTGGACCGAGTGGGGGAACACGGTGCGGGCGCCGATAGAGAAGGGCTGAAGGGCTGAAAAACTGAAGGAGTGAACAAGCAAACCAGCCAATTACGGCAGGAAAGTCTTTCAGCCCTTCAGCTTTTCAGTCTTTCAGCTATTCAGCCTTTCCCATGTACCCTCCGAGCCTCGCCGCGATCGTCGATTTTTTTGACGCGCTGCCCGAAGACGAGAAGCGCGACAATCTCATCGCCTATGCCGATGCCGCGCCGCGCTGCGCGCCAAAGGCAGGGGAGAAATTCGCGCTCGAGGACGTGCGCAAGGACGAGGAGTGCACCGACACCGTGGGGGTTTTCCTCAATGTCGAGGCGCCGCGCCGCGCGCATTTTGCCATCTCGCTCGGGCCGCACGTGCAGACGCTGACCAAGGCGATGACGGCGATTCTCTGCAAGGGCCTCGACGGCGCCACGCCGGAGGAAATCCTCGCCGTGCCGCAGGACTTCGTGCCGAAAATTGTTGGCGGCCAGCTTGTGCGCGTGCGCAGCCAGACGGTCTATTACATCCTCACGCGAATCAAAAGCGCCTGCAAAGTCTGGCTCAACCGCGAGCGCGCAGAGGCGCATCACTGATTCAGAAAAATCACGCAAGCGTTGTACGTCATATGGGCGACAATCGGGGCGAGGAGAAGGCCCGTTCGTTCGAAACAAAAAGCGGCTGCGAGGCCGAGCCCAAAAACAGGAATCACGGAAACCGCAGGATGCACCAGCGCAAACAGCGCGGCGCTGGCCAGAATGGCGAGGGTCGGATGCAAGCTGCGCCGTAATCCGCGATAGATCAGTCCGCGGAAAATAAACTCCTCACACAGCGGCGCGGCGACAACGGCCAGGACGAACAGCCAAAGGGAATCGGCATGGCCGGAAAGGAAAGTCTGATTCCTGGCGTCTTCCATCCAGGTTTCCCAGCTCGGAACCAGGGTAAGGACGTGCAGGTAGATGGCCGCCCCAAAGGCCGCGAGGCCCCCGCCAGCCAGGCCATAAGCCGTGGAGCCTCCCAGTCCCCGGAGCTCCGAGATGTGTTTCGTCGAGACAAAGCCGAGATACGCCCAAAGATCGGGAACTTTGTGTCTCCACAAAGTATAAAGCGTCAGGGATGCCGTGCAAATCCCGGCAATGCTATAGGCCAATGTAAGCTGCACGATTTCGGGCATCGTCTTGATCTGGTGCAGGAATAATCCCAGGCACCCTTGCATGACAAAAAAAGCCAGTGCGGCAATAAGACCATCCGAAAGGCTGACCGTGGCGGGTGGTGAAGCCTGGGGATCCAGCAGGTAGGGCAGCCGGTCCTTGGCCTTTTGCCAGAGGGCAAAGGCCAGCAAGGTTGAGAGCACAAGCTGCGCAATTTTGGTCCAAAACGACGGCACATAAATGGTGAAGGCGTACATGGCGATGAGCAGCATGTAGAGATAGAGCATGTCGGCCCGCATGCGCGCGCGCGGTGCCTCTTCAAGGGGATTGGTGGCCAAAGTGCCGATGCCAGCGGCAATAAAGGCGTAGAGAATGACTCCATACAGTGCGAGAAAGCCATCCCCCAAGGCTGACGGGTGAAGATGCCGGCTGAAGAAGGCGAGTGCCACCAGTGTTATCGCCGTGTAGAGAAAAGCGAAGCCGGCCCAGACCATCGTCTTCTCGGCCAGAATGGAGAGCAATGGCCGGGGGAAAACAAAAAGTTGCCAGAGGGTTCCTTTCTCGTGGTTCAAAATCTGCATGGCGCTGCTGGCCAGGCCATAGGCTCCCACGCAGAAGGCGAGGGTCGCCGCATGGTGAAAATTACCCTTGGCGGCCGAGAGGATGGATGAATTGGTGACCAGGTAGAATACGACGATGATAAGCGGACTGACTAAAACCTGCACCATGATGTTGCGGTCCCGGAACAGCAGGCGCATTTCCTTGCCGGGAATGCCGGCCAGCCAGCCCGCCGACGGGGAGCCGGCTTTTGGCCTGCGGGCGCCCTGATACGGACCGCCCGCCCTGACGAGACCCTCCCTGGTAATCCATTCGCAAAAGTAGACCGAACCAAAGGCCACCAGCGACCAGAAGAGAAGCGATGACAGGCTCAGGACAAATTGCGATGAAGACGCGTAGCGGGCCATCAAGACCGCTGGAACAGAAAAGGGCTGCCAGAGGATGAAGCCGGGCAGTAAAGCGATGCTGTGGACATAAAAATTGGCCACCGCATAGGAGCTGGCACAGGCAAAGTAAGAAAGCAGGCAGACCATGCCGAAAATGGTGCAGAAGGCCTGGAGGTTTTTTAGGCCGGAAAGGCTGAAAAACTTGCGCGCCGCGACCTCAATCACCATCGCCAAAGCCCCGCCGAGCAGAAGAAAATAGGCCACCGTCAGAAAGGCCAAAAACACATGGCTCCACGTCCAGGCAGAAACAAGAAAAGCATAGAGAAGAAACGGGAAGAGGAACATCCATGCGGCTGGGTTGAGCAGCGAAGTGCTGACGAGCTTGGAAAAGTAAAGCGCACGCGCCGATGTCGGCAGGGTATAAAACCATTCGAAACTCCATTCCACCTGCCCCAGGTCTTTATTGGTCAACCCGAGCGACAACGCCACGCTGGCCAAAACAAACAGCCCGGTCATGAACCCGATGCTTTTGATGAAGAAGGGTTCTTGTTCGGCCGCCGGCCAGTCCTGGCTGCTCATAAAGCCGGGCGGGCCGTTTACGGCGAAGCCGGCGGAGCCTTTTTCGGCAAAGACCGATTTAAAGTACGCGAGCCGGTCCTGCGCTTCCTCGTCCGCCAGGTTTTCCCTGCGCACTTCACTGCCAAAGACCTGATCCAGCCAAAGGGTCCATTCTCTTCGGGACCGAAGGCGGAGATCTTCGTCTCGAACTTGATCGATGTCTTTGAGGGCGTTCTCCGCCTTTCTCACATCCTCATAGCATGCGTAATTAACGAGGGCCAGTCCGGACGGTGCGTTGATGCCGGCGACGGAATGGGTCACTTGCATCAGGGCGCGGGAAGCGAAATTGAACCCATTGATGGTGAAGATGCCAAAAAAGAACATCGGGTAGATCCAGCTGACGGTGGATTTGCCGGCGGTTCCCGTTCTTTTGGCCGGCTCCGGCGCGGTCGATTTCTTCCGGGCCAGGCGCAGGTTTTGGCAGCGATT
>Ga0307478_10003788_pt1 | contig 11045 bp, 15 predicted proteins | sample atmos_gasesECM4C_2_FD_203713 | JGI IMG/M metagenome (GOLD analysis project Ga0307478, IMG submission 203713) | Hardwood forest soil microbial communities from Morgan-Monroe State Forest, Indiana, United States - atmos_gasesECM4C_05 | ecosystem: Environmental > Terrestrial > Soil > Temperate...
TGTGCTGGCGATGGTTTGCCTTGGCCTCAGACAACCTCAGCACCGGACCACGACTTCAAGCTTCTAGGAAGAGCTTCGTGTGTGCCACGAAGAGCTCGGAATACTGGAAGAGCGCACCATGACCGGAGTCCGGATACACAATCAGTTGTGCATTCGGGATGTGCTGCGAAAGCGTGAACGCGTTGACCGTGGGCACCATGATGTCGTCATTGCCGTTCACCACTAGCGTCGGCTGCTTGATTGACTTCAAATAGGTAAAGCGTTCGCCTCGCGGCTCCTGCCATTCCATCGAAGCGGCTTGCTGCGCCTTCATTGTCTGAATCGATGAAGGCGGATCAGCATCCTTGCGCTGATGACGCCGCTCCCAAAATGCCCTTCCGGCGGCCTGACTTGCTTCTGAAGGCGAGAAGAAGAGAAACAGAAAATCTTCGCGCACCGGCACAGGATTGGCGGCAACTTCCGAAACGCGCGGATTCTTCCGAGGTTCGCCGTTACGCGGTCCGGTCCCGGCAAGAACGAGGCGTCTTACGAGATGGGGATGGGTAAGCACGAAGCTCTGCGCAACGTAACCTCCGATGGAGAAACCGAGTACATCGATCTGACGCAATCCCAGGGCATTGACAAATGCAGCGACGTGATCGCCCATCGCATCGATGGTGTTGGGCGTCTCGCCGCTCGAGCTCGCAACCCCCGCATTGTTGAAAAGGATGACGGGACGCCCTTGCGCAAGCCCATCCGTCACAAGTGGATCCCAGTTATCAAGGCCGCCGCGGAAGTGTTGAAGGAAGACGAGCGGCGTTCCGCTTTCCGAGCCGAAGCGCCTGTATGCGTAGCGGATGCCATTAGCCTCGACGAAGCGGGTTGGAGCCGTGACGTGGGTGTCTTTCGCCATATTTATCTCATCGCAGCAACAAGACGAAGCATCGAGGTGGCCGACATGGCTTTAGTTCGCGGGCGCAGCTTTCGCCGCCTCGATGATCAGCTTCGCCACTTCGGCCGGGTGCGAGAGCATCGCCACATGACTCGAGGGCAGCGTGATGGCCGTCGCGTTCATCGCCTTCGCGAACTTCCGCTCGAGATCCGGGGGAATCATCCGGTCATTGGCGGCGACCACGTACCACGTCCGCTTCGTCTTCCACGCCGCATTGGTCAGTTTGGTGCCGAAGACTGCGCCGTTGGTCGGGCCCTGCGTGGCGGCGAGAAGCTTTCTCTGCGCAAGGGGCAGATCCTGCGCGAAGTTTTCCAAGACACCCTTCGTCGTCATCGTCAGGAACCCGCCCGCGTCCGGCCGCAGTTCGGCACCACCGGGAGCCGGCGGGAATTCCTTGCCGACCTCTCCGACCGCCTCGCCCACATCCGGAGCGAACGCCGCCACATAGACGAGACTGACGACTTTCGGATCGTTGCCGCCTTCGCTGATCACAGCACCGCCGTACGAATGGCCGACAAGAATGACCTGGCCATCCAGGCGTGCGATTGCACGCTTGGTTGCTGCAACGTCGTCGGCCAGGGAGGTGAGCGGATTCTGCACGGCGACTGCATTCAAGCCGGCCGTTTCGAGCAGCGGGATCACCTTGGCCCAGCTCGAGCCGTCGGCCCATGCTCCATGCACCAGAACGACGTTGGACACTCCTGCCATGACGCAGCCTCCTGTGATGCGTTACGGAAGTCCGAAGCGCGATGCAGGAATCCTACGTCCGCCTGCCAAGGACTCGTACGTCGTAGAAGCAACTATTCAGGACACGTGTGACGGAGATGCGGCCGAGGTGGCCGGAAGCCCGGCAATACGATCGGCGTTAGCCCTATGGCCAGCCGGGCGAATGGCCGTAAAAGTGGCATGTACGACGTTTCGGAAGAGCTTCACGAGGCGTAGATATGTCCGGCTTCAGCAGTCATCCGGGGAAACACGGAATGTCGCTTCATCGCAACGGGGCGGCCCTCATTACCGGAGCGTCGAGTGGCATCGGCGCGGCCTACGCTGAGCGGCTCGCGCGGCGCGGCTATGAACTTACACTCGTCGGCCGCAACCGACGGCGACTCGACGCGCTGGCTGCTCGGATCAGTGATGACACCGGCCGCGCGGTTGAAGTCTTCGTGGCCGATCTCCGCAAGCATGAGGATCTCGCGCGCGTCGAAGCCGCGCTGAAGCAGGACGCTAGCTTGACCATGCTGGTAAACAATGCCAGCGTCGGCGCGGCCGCACCGATGATGCATTCCGACGTCGATCTGATGGAAGATATGATCAAGCTCAACGTTGTCGCGCTCATGCGTCTCACTTATGCGGCCGCCGCGGTGTTCGCGGCTCGCGGACACGGCGCGATCATCAACATCTCATCGGTCGCAGCGATCGCTCCAGAAATATTGAATGGCGTGTATGGCGGGACGAAGGCGTTCGTGCTGACTTTCTCGCAATCGCTGCATCACGAATTCGCCGATAAGGGAGTGCGAGTCCAGGTCGTGCTGCCCGGCGCGACGTCGACTGCATTCTGGGACACTGCGGGGATGCCGGTCAGCAACGTTCCGGCCGACAGAGTCATGCCGGTCGGTGAGATGGTCGACGCTGCGCTCGCTGGTCTGGACCTCGGAGAATTGGTGACGATTCCCTCCTTGCCTCACATCGCCGACTGGGAAGCGCTCGAAGCGGCGCGGCGGAAGCTGACGCCGCATCTGTTCCGTGCCCACCCCGCGGCGCGCTACCGGACGCGGCCGGCCAAGGCATGAACTCTCAGAACGAAGCCAGGGGAGGCGCCGCGTTTCTGATCGCTTGCGGCGTCTGACCGAACGCGCGCACGAAACTTCGACGCATCCGCTCCCGATCCCCGAATCCTGTCTCGTTGGCGATCGATTCGATCGGAAGGCGCCCTTGCTCGAGCATGAGCCGCGCGGCTTCCAGCCGGAGATTTTCGATCGCTTTGGCCGGAGGCAGCCCCGTTTCGGCGCGGAATACGCGGCTGAATTGCCGAGGGCTCAGGCACGCGGCCTCCGCGAGATTTTCGACCGAGAGCGGCGCGCTAAGGTTGCGCCTGGCATGCAGAAGCGCTTTCTGCACACGATCCGATTTCGCATCGAGATCCAGCAGCGCCGAGTGTTGTGATTGGCCGCCGGCACGCCGATGATGCACAACCAGCACTCGCGCAGTCTCGCGCGCTCTTTCAGCGCCAAGATCCCGTTCTACGAGGCTTAGCGCCAGGTCGAGCCCGGCCGTCATGCCGGCGGACGTCCAGATCGGCCCGTCGGCGATGAAGATCCGATCAACCTCCACTGTTGCCTTGGGGTATCGGCGCCGAAGCTCTTCGGCGAACATCCAGTGGGTCGTCGCCCGGCGGCCGTCGAGCAATCCGGCTGCCCCTAGTATGAACGCCCCGACGCAGATCGACCCGACTCGGCGGGTGTTCGTGGTCGCGCCGCGCAGAAAGGAAAGCAACTGCCGCGATGGCGGATGCACGTCGGGAGGAGAGCCGACCAACAGCGTGTCGAATGCCGAGTCCGCCACGCACTCGGTGTCGACTTCCATGCCGAACGAAGTGGCGACGCGGCCACCCGCTATGGACGTGACATGGACGTCGTAGAAGCGTTCGCCCAGCACCAGGTTCGCCGCTTCGAAAGCCGCAAGCGGCGCGAAGCTGAATGTGGCGAAGCCGTCGGGCACCAGCAGTGCGACGCGAAGCATCGCGGCCTCCGAAATCCTGAAGCTTTGCGTTACATGATGCTTGGCATGACCCAAAGTATATGACGATCATCATGAACGATGTCAACCGCGGAGCGGTAGACCGAGCCGCAGTCGATCCTTCTCGAAGCGGATTGCGAGGCTGAGCCAGATCATGCCGCGCAGCGGATCAGGTGGGCTGCTGTTCACACTATCGGTACTGCGTGACCTGTAGGCTCTCACGCCACTTCTCATCAGCAACTATCGAACCGTGGCACTTATCGCGTATGCGCGAAGCTTTGGCCTGCAGCATATCGATTGCGACGAGCCTCGATTCCAGTTCTTCCGGCGATAGAGTCCCGTAATGGTAGGTCCTCCTGTTGCTCATTTGATCAGACACCCACGGTCGGTTCGTAAGCGTCGTCTCGATGCCGCCTCGCCGAGACGGCGTCGGCAAGCATAATGGGACGGCCTGGTCGGAAACGGACCTTCCAAATGCCGAACAGCGAGTTGGGAAATTCTGCTAAGGCAGAGCCTCACGCCGCTGCTTTGCCGAAGAGCGGCGTCCAATTATTGACGCCCCTGGCCTTGGTTCGCTCGCCGAGCGGCCGCGTGGGCAGCTGCGGCGGCCTGGTACACGGACGCGTGCAGCGTGCCGAGCTTCGGAGTCTGCCCGTGCTTTGGTCTCGGAGGGACGCCGAAATACCGATCCTGCCAGGGCAGCTCGACCACTTCTCGAAGATTGAATTTCGTGTCCTCGGCGAGCCCGGCGAGCAAGAACGCCTGCGGGTGAAAATTCCTGGTGACCGAGAACTCCCCGGCGAGCAACTGATCCACTCGCTGAGAGGTTCCATAGGCCACGCGCACGTTGACGCCGTCCGCTCGGGTCTCGACGCCGATCACCAGGGCCGGCCGAGGCTTCGGCCCCGGCTGAAGGTCGGGTAATTCGGGAAAGCGGCACCAGACGATGTCGCCAACCGCCGGAGCCGGCCAGGCGCGGCTCATCCGAAGAGGGTCTGCCTCGACAAGACTTCACCCTTAGCCAAACGCTCCTTGGCATCACGCCGCAAGGCGGCGAGTTGCTCCTGCGTCAAAGGACCGTCGTCCGGCTCATAGGCCGGCAGGACCTCCTGGGCGAGCTTCGACAGCGCGATATGCACCACCTGGGTCTCGGTCAGTCCGAGCGTGTTCGAAATCGCCTTGACCGTGCCCCGCGTCACGCCGTAGCTCGAATCAGCGCCCCGGAACTTCAGCAGAAAACCCGAAGCCCCGGCCGACTCCTTCCTGATCTTTGCGGAAACGCCCTTGACGACGCTTTCCCGCCTTCGGGCCGCAGACCTCTTCGCCGAAACCGGCCTCTTCGCGGGACCCGATCGAGACATTGACGAGGTGGCAGATTTTGCGGACATGTGGCCTCCGGCGATGCAATGGCGACGCGCAATCGTGCCTCGGCCGCCTTTCGACCAAGGTTGCGGCGAGTCGATCTATATTTATTATATACGCGCCAGACATCTTATCGGCCAGGTACCCGATTGTCTGACCTCGCCTGGCCTTCCTCCCGCTCGACAAATTCTGCGGGCGACTCTTCCAAGAGTCTTGCCACGCGCAAACTGAGGGACTGCAGAACATCGTCGGATTGGTCGCCTCCGGCTCTCCCCCGCGGCAACCGAGGCCCCGTCAAGCCTCAGACCCGACCTTTATGCAGGTCCGCGGCGTGAGGGTTGCGAGCGCCTGATCCAACGCTGGAACGAGCGGCAGCAGCGACGACAATTCATTTGAGATCGCATCCAACACGACCACCGCGATCGGCAATGTCGCCAGATTCTGTTGGTAAGGGAGCCTCTTGTCGACGGTGACGAACGCGTCGAAGCGATTGGCCGCCGCAAGGCCGAGCAACTCGCCGTTCTTTATGCCACTCCAACCCATCTCGACCACGGTCCGGACATCGTGGGACGGCAACGCGTGCCGGAGTCGTCTCGGAACAGACTCATCAAGCAACAGAAGCATCGGAGAAGAGGCGCTCCCGCGCCGCCTCCAACACTGCTACAGCCGCCTCCCGAGAGACCGTTGGAAAGTCCTCCAGGAAATCTTCGAGGGAGGAGCTTCCTTCGAGATAGTCGAATAGGTTCTTGACCGGAACGCGCGTTCCCGCAAAGCAAAGAGCCCCGCTCATGATTTCGGGGTCCCTTGTTACTAACGTCGGCATCATAGGCACCTCTCAGATACCGCGAACGCGCACAGCGCGGTGCGGGTAAGCAGGGGAACGACGCGAGTTGTGGGAAGGGCTGACATGGCGAAAGATTAGTCGAGCTTCATATCGTGCGAAAGGACGGAAAGTTCACGGAGCGCAGCTTCGCTCTCGCCGTCGCACCGTTTTTTGTAGGTCATCAGGTCGGCAAACCTCACGCGACGGCGCGTCCCGGCCTTGTGATAGGGCAACTCGCCACTTTCGAGAAGACCGATCAGAAACGGGTGTGAGACGTTCAAGAGATCGGCCGCCTCTTCGGCATGGTGCGGCAGGAGCGTCACGGCATTTCCTTTCTAGGTCGGCCACCCTTCTTGCCGTTTTCTCTGGATGCTGCTGCCTTGGCCTGGCTAACGCGGCTCCCGTTCTTGATTGCGACGACGGTCTTCGCCACGGTCATCAGATCCTCGCTCGCGGCGAGTAGGCCGGCAATCGAGACGTGAAGGCCACAAGAATCCAAGCAGAGCGCACGCCCCGCAAAACCGAGCTTCAATTGTTCCAGCTCGCCCCGATCGAGCCCTGCCAGCTCGGGGTAGTTCCTAATAGGCAGCAGAACAGCCGACTTGTCGGCAAAGCCGATCAGCAACGCACGCAAATCCCTCATGTATCGCAATTCTCGCGCCTGCAGACCCGGCCGATGCACTACCTTGCCACGCGCCACGACTCTTCGCAAAACGTCGGTGCTGACAACCTCCGCGGCGCGCTCCCTTGCGATAACGACGGTCTTCATAGCTGGACGTCCCAGAGGCGAAAGCTGTTGCCCCATAAGCTGAACTCGAAACGAACCCGCAAACGCACGAATATGGCATTATAACCTAACGGTTAGGTTCCCTCTACCTTCCTCCCCTGTTTCAGGGCTGCCACCGATGTCCACCCGTCCGCTGGGCTGGAAGGGTTCTCCCGAGGCCATTACTCGATGATCTCGTAATGACGCGCCACTTGATCGTGTTCAAGCATCATCTCGCGAACGGCCGGCGGGACAACAGCGCGCTCGACGTCATCACCAGCGAATTGCCGGATCGCTTCCAGGCTTACCCACTCCGTGACAACCAGGTACTCGACACCTTCGGGCAGCGTCCGCAGAAGTATCGAGGCACGGAGGAAGCTGGGCAGCTTGCCGATTGCCGGAAAGGTTTCCTTGCGAAGGTGATCCAGGTAAGCCTGTGAACAGTCGGGTTTCGCGAGGCCTCGCCACTGGCGATAAATCATCGTCGGTGAACTCCTGATGGAGGACTCACGCCCCTTTATCAGCCTGCTCACTATCCGTCTCCAGACTGCGCCGCACGAGTTCGCCGAGACGGACGGACTGACGGCTCGCATCGTGGCCGGCGAGTGCAAGGCGCTCACGATCAGCGCGACTTCCCACATCGGCTCGCCAAAAAAGCGCGGGAGCGTAGGCCGAGGCCAATCACAAGGCTTCTCGATTCTTGCGATCGAACCAATTCCGTCGAGCGCGGAGTTCATGCGCAAGAAGCGGAGTGTCTTGCAGCAACCGACTCCGTAACGTTCGGGTCATCGCGAAGCACGTCGTTTCGCAGCGCTCTCAAGACGAGGCCCCAACATGATCCGGATTGGCTATGCGCCTGGTGCGTTCGATCTCTTCCACGTCGGCCACTTGAATCTCCTTCGCAGCGCAAGAAGTCGCTGCGACTACCTCATCGCCGGTGTCGTCTCTGACGAGATGCTCAAGCTCGCCAAGGGCATCACACCCGTGATCTCGCTTGAAGAGCGACTCGAGATCGTTCGAAGCATCAGCTTTGTCGACAAGGCGGTCGCGGAGGATGTGCCTCACAAGATCGACATGTGGCGCGAGTTGAAGTTCGATGTCCTCTTCAAAGGCGATGACTGGGAGGGCGCCGATCGGGGGATCCGGCTCGACCGCGACTTCGCGGCTGTCGATGTCGAGGTCGTTTATCTGCCTCGAATGCCGAATACCTCGAGCACGGCGTTGCGCACTGCACTACGCAACATCAACCAGATTGGCGAGCGACTCATGCGTGGTCCCCATGGCGACAGCCTTGGGAACCGGGCGCTTGGCCTCGTCTGACGATTCGGGCGCAAGAAACGGATCGTTCTTCGCGAACCTGTTTACTACTCTCGATCCATCACTCACTCACTCTCAACAAGGAGCACTCTCATGTCCATCGAGCAAGACAACAAGGCCATCGTTGGGCGCTGGTTCACCAGCTTCTGGGGCGAGACCTGCGATCTCGGCATTGTCGACCAGCTCGCTGCGCCCGACATGCTCTTGCAGTACTCGCTGCACGAGCCGCGCCGTGGTCACGAAGATATCAAGGCCTTCATGACGGACTTCCGAAAGGCGTTTCCCGATCTCAACTTCTGGGGCGCTGCGGACCTGATCGCGGAAGGTGACTACGTGGTCGGGCGTTGGGAAGGTGGCGGCACGCACACCGGCCCTGCGTTCAACGACTTCCTGGTCGGAGGACTCCCGGCGGCCACGGGTCGGAAGATGCGCTTCACGGGAACGACGGTCCTGCGTCTGAAGGACGGAAAGATCCTCGAAGAGATCGGACTGGATGACGGCGTCAAGGCGCTGACCCAGCTCGGCCTCATCAAGACAACTGCCTAAGACGGCGGGCCGCGCTTCGCGCTGGCGGAGGCGGCCCTATTTGTCCTCTTACAAGGAAGGAGCTTGTCCGAGTCGTCCCTACGATAGGCGAGGGGGGTTTTCGAGGAAACCGAGTTCGACGGACGTAGGTTCCTCCAAGGAAGTGCCGGTACGGACGCAACGAGCCCATTGGACCACCGCTGCGCCGCGCGCCTTTTCCATTGATACTTGTGCACCCCTATCGGGTCATTCCGGGCTCTGTTACAGACTTCGGCCAAGTGCCGCGACGTGAACGTCGATGACGCCCTGTCCGCGAGCATGCTCGGCGCCGGAATCGCCGAGTTCGATTCCGTTTTCCTGGCATCACGTGCCCAGCGCTGCGCTCGTTTCGGCTTGTTCGAACTCGTACCATTGCCGCACCCGGTTATGGCATCGACATATGCCCGATTGTCGAAGGGGCCAGCGACGCTCACGAACTCGAATGCGTGCATCAGCTCGTAGAATTTGACGGCGACAGTCGCGGTTCGCCCCCGGTTGATGCATGCGGCCTGGCAAGCGATCCGGATGATACGGCCGCTGCCCGTTGGTCCTTATGGCTGGGTCCCGACGCGCTACGGTAGCCCTCCTACGCCAAGGCTTCGGAGGGCACCCTGCTGCGCGCTACACAGTGCCGAACCCTGCGTAGCGCGCGGCGCGCAGCAGGGTGGTGGAGACGAAGGGGATCGAACCCTCGACCTTCGCATTGCGAACGCGACGCTCTCCCAGCTGAGCTACGTCCCCACGCACGGCATTTTACCGAGCGGAAGGGCCCCCGTCCAAGGGGCGCCGCCGAAGCGATACACTGCGCAGCCTCGTCGGCGGGGGGGCCGGACAGGCCATGAAATACACACAGGATTTCTGCGAGCGCGAGTACAACATACGCGCGCACGTACCGGAGTACCCGGCCATATTTTCCCGGTGGGCTGCACAGGGAGCCGCGACCCGCAGCGTGCACGCCTGCCTGCTCGATCTGGCCTATGGCGACGAGCCGGCGGAACGGCTCGACATTTTTCCGGCGCGCGAGGAGCCATCGCCGCTGCTGATCTTCATCCACGGCGGCTACTGGCGATCGATGGACAAGTCGGATTTTTCCTGGATCGCACCGAACTTCGTCCGGCAGGGCGTGAGCGTCGCGCTGATCAACTACGGGCTGGCGCCGCGCACGCCGATCGAGGACATGGTGCGGCAGACGCTCGCGGCGATCGCCTGGCTGTACCGGAAAGCGGACCACTACGAGATCGACCGCGACCGCATCAGCCTGTGCGGCCATTCGGCCGGCGCTCACCTGGCCGCCATGTCGATGGCGGCGCTGTGGAACGTCTTCGGAGAGGATTTGCCGGCCGATCTGGTCAAAGGGGCGCTGGCGATCAGCGGTGTGTACGACCTGGAGCCGCTGGTGCACGCCTCGTTCCTGAACGTCGACCTGAAACTGAACCGCGAGCGCGCGGTCCGTCTTTCCCCGGTGAGCTACCCGGCCCGGGCTGGGGCGCGCCTGATCACCGCGGTCGGCAGCGCCGAATCGTCCGAGTTCGCCCGGCAAACGGCGCTGATCGGGCAGCACTGGGGGGCGAGCCGGGTGCGCGACGTGCCCCTGCCCGGCTGCAACCATTACGAAGCGATCGAGGCGCTGCCCGATCCGGCCGGCCCGCTGTTCGATGCCGCGCTCGATCTGGTGCGGCGATGAGCGCGCCGACGCGGGCCGCAGGTTTCAGGCCGGGATTCCCAGCGCCACGGTCCTGGCCTTCACCAGCGCGTGCAGCACCCGGGTCGACGGCACCGGCACGCCGGTGAGCTCGGCCAGCTCGATCACCGCTCCGACGATCGCCGCCAGTTCCAGCGGGCGGCGCTGCTCCAGATCCTGCAGCATCGAGATGCGCGCGGCACCGAGCTGCCGCGCCACGTCGATGCGCTGATCGATCGTCAGTCCGATCGAAACGCCCAGACGCCCGGCCACTTCAATGCCCTCGCGCAGCACGTCGCGAATCACGACCAGCACCTCGTCATCGCCGCAGATCTGATCCATCCGGTACCCGGTCAACGCCGCCACCGGATTGAAGCTGAGGTTTCCGATCAGCTTGGTCCAGATGTCGCGGCGGATCAGGCCCGAGACCTCGCAGTCGAAGCCGGCCGCCTGCAGCGCCGCCGCGATCCGGCGCAATCGCTCCGAATCGGATCCATCCGGCTCACCGACGATCAGGCGCCGCCCGGCAGTGTGCTGCACCCTGCCCGGCTGCAGCACCTCGGCGGCCAGGTGCACCACGCACCCGACCACGCGCGCCGCATCCAGCCCGGCCTGCATCGCCCCGTCCGGATCGAGCGAGCGCAACCGCATGCCCTCATACGGACCGCCGGAGCGGTGGAAGTACCACCACGGCAGGCCGTTCAGCGCCGGCAGCACCGCGGTGTCCGCGCCGAGCAACGGCGCAAGCGACGGCAGCATGCCGGCCACCGAATAGGCCTTCAGCGCGATCACGACCAGGTCCTGCGGGCCGAAATCGGACGGATCGGCGCTGGCCGGCAGGCGGAACGTCCCGGACCGCGGACCG
>Ga0307478_10003789_pt1 | contig 11042 bp, 8 predicted proteins | sample atmos_gasesECM4C_2_FD_203713 | JGI IMG/M metagenome (GOLD analysis project Ga0307478, IMG submission 203713) | Hardwood forest soil microbial communities from Morgan-Monroe State Forest, Indiana, United States - atmos_gasesECM4C_05 | ecosystem: Environmental > Terrestrial > Soil > Temperate...
GCCCGTGTGGCGTGCCGGCGGCGCGCACGGATTCGCGGCACGCGCGCTCGGGATCCGGGTCTACGCCATTTCCACGCCCAGCGGTTACCGGGTGATGCCGGGCGGACTCGCACGCATCGCATCCGATGCGGCCGACATCGTCTCGATGCAGCGCGGCGGCGGATCCAAGGATGTGTGGATATTGACGGCGGACCGGAAGTCCGCGGACGACACCGGTGCCGCGGTGCTCACACCGCGAACGCTGGCGCGCCACGACGAACTGCCGTCGCGGCTGGCGGAAAATCTATTCTGGCTGGGACGCTACAGCGAGCGCTGCGAAGACAAGGCGCGGCTGCTGCGCGCGACACTCGGCGTTCGCACCAACCTCGCCCTGTGGCCGCAGGCGCTCGAAACGTGCCGGCATTTCATCGCCATGCCGCAGGGCGGCGGTGCAGGATTGCCGGTATTCGACGACGCCAATCCGTTGGGACTGCGCGCCGATCTGCAGCGGTTGCAATGGTGCGCGGCACAGACGCGCAGCCGGCTGTCGGCCGAGAATTGGCGCGCCATCAGTGTTCTACAGCGTCAATTTCAAGAAGCCGCCGAGCGCAAGCGGGATCCGCGCGAGACGCTGGACGCGTTGCTGTTGTCGCTTGCCGCGCTTGCGGGTTTCGCCTTGGACGACATGACGCAGGACGACGGCTGGCGGCTCATGATGTTGGGGAGACGCTTGGAGCGGATGCAGTTCCTGGCGGAACTCCTGGCCTTGGGCCTGAAATCGGGCGCCACGCCCACGCAGGGCGAACTGGAATGGCTGCTCGACATCGGCGACAGCACCATCACCTATCGCACGCGCTACCTGGCCTCGCCGCTGCTGGGTTCGACCATCGACCTGCTGGTGTTCGACAAGACCAACCCACGCGCCCTCGCCTATCAGTGGAACCATATGCAGTATTCATTGGTGCGGATCGCGGCGTCCCTGGGAGGCACGCCGGATGACAGCATCGACGAAGCGGTGGCCGGCGTCGAACAATTGGAGCTCGCCGCAGTCGATGGGGACAGTGCGCGCGCCGGCAGGGCGCGGGAGACGCTCGCGCAGCAATTGGACACGTTGGCGAGCGCCGCCGGCCGGCTGTCCGACCGACTGTCGCTGAAGCATTTTTCGCTCATCGACATCGAAACGCGCACCGTGGCCGCATGAGCGACGCCGTTCGCTATCGAGTTCGCCACGAAACCGTGTACAGCTACGGCGGCGATGTAGCTCATTCTCATCAATTGCTGCATCTGACCCCGCGCAATGCGCTGCGGCAGAACTGCCATGCGCACAGCATCACCTTGCTGCCGCAGCCCAGCATCCGCCGCGATGACATCGACGCATTCGGCAATCATGTGACGCGCCTCGAGTACGACCTGCCGCACGACAGGCTCGAGGTGCTGGCCGAGGCGGGCGTCGAGGTGCGCGCGGCGCCCGCGACCGAACCGGAGGAGAGCGTCGAGTGGGAGGCGGTGGGAGGCTCGCTGGCCTTTTCCGGCCGGCCGATGCAGGAGGAGCTGCTGGAAGCGTGCAGGTATCGCATGGAGTCGAGCTATATCCGGATCAAGCAGACGTTCACCGACTATGCCGCGGATTGCTTTCTGCCGAAGCGCCCGATCCTGGCCGCGGCGGACGCCTTGATGCACAAAATCCACCGGGAATTCAAGTACGCGCCGGGCAGCACCACCATCCGCACGTCCGCCATCGAGGCCTTCGAGGCGCGCTTGGGCGTATGCCAGGATTTCGCCCACATCATGATCGGGTGCCTCCGGTCGCGGGGGCTGGCAGCCCGATATGTCAGCGGTTACCTGCGCACGCTGCCTCCGCCGGGTGCGGATGCCGCCTACGTCGGCGCGGACGCTTCGCACGCCTGGGTGTCCGTGTATTGTCCACCCTTCGGCTGGGTCGATCTCGACCCGACCAACGATGTGCGCGTGAGTTCCGACCACATCATCATCGCGTGGGGACGGGACTTCGGCGACGTATCCCCGCTGCGCGGCGTGATCGTCGGCGGCGGCCGTCATCGCTTATCGGTACGCGTTTCAGTACAGGCAGAGTAAGATCAAACACACGAGCTAGGTCTCAAGGAGATGCAAGTTGGCTAAGCCGAATTACCGTCATGCGAAGAAGCAGAAGGAAGCTGCGAGAAAAGCGCGCCAGGATGCAAAGCAACAACGCCGGGCGAACACGCCCGATGTACAAGATGCGTCAGCGGTGCCTGAAGCGCCTGCGGAGGCGGCGCCGGTCAAGACGGAGGCCTGATGACTGCCACTGCGGCGCCCTCCTCAGCCACGGCGGCGGCCGGCTCCGCCCCGGCGGCGAGTTCCTATGTCTCCCCATGGATGGACGACGACCTTGCAATGTTTCGCGACGCTGCAGCGCGATTCATCGAGGCGGAGATGGTGCCCAACGAAGCGCGCTGGCGCGAACAGCAGAATGTCGGCCCGGATATCTGGCGCAAGGCGGGCGCGGTCGGCCTGTTGTGCACGGATGTGGCCGCAGAGCATGGCGGCGTGGGCGGCGACTTCCGCCATGAGGTCGTTTTGTACGAGGAACTGGGGCGGCGCGGCTTGAGCGGCTTCGGCCAGGGCGTGCACAGCATCTGTGCGCATTACCTGGTCAATCACGGCACCGAAGATCAGAAAAAGCGCTTTCTACCGCGCCTGGCAAGCGGCGAACTCATCGGCGCCATCGGCATGACCGAACCGTCGGCCGGCTCCGATCTGCAGGGTTTGAAGACGCGTGCCGTGCGCGACGGCGATCACTATGTCGTCAACGGTTCGAAGATCTTCATTACCAACGGCTATTTGGCGGGATTGATCGCATTGGTGGTGAAGACACGTCCGGGCGACGGCGCCAAAGGCACGTCCATCCTGATGGTCGAGACCAAGGATCAGAAGGGCTATCGGGTCGGCCGTATCCTCGACAAGATGGGCTTGAAGTCCCAGGACACGGCCGAGCTGTTCTTCGACAATGTGCGCGTGCCGGCCGACAATCTGCTTGGCGGCAGTGAGGGCCAGGGGTTCTACCAGCTGATGGCGGATCTGCCCTACGAACGGATCTTGATCGCCGTCGCCGCCGTCGCCGCCATGGAAGGCGCCGTGGCCGCGACCATCGCCTATGCCAAGGAACGCAAGGCGTTCGGCAAGTCGATCGCGGAATTTCAGAACACGAAGTTCAAGCTCGCCGAGATTTCGACGAAGGCACGCATCGCGCGGGTGTTCGTGGATGACTGCATCTCCAGGGTCGTGGCCGGCACGCTCGACACCGTCACCGCGTCGATGGCGAAGTATTGGGTTACGGATACACAGCAGGAAGTGCTGGACGAGTGCGTACAGCTGCACGGCGGTTACGGTTACATGAATGAATACCTGGTGTGCCGGATGTTCGCGGATGCGCGGGTGCAGCGTATCTACGGCGGTACCAATGAAATCATGAAAGAGGTGATCTCCCGCGCTTTGTAGCGAGGGAGCGTCCGCCGCGAGGCCCGGTGAGATCGGGAATCACACGCCGAAACTTCGTCGGAGGGACGGCGGCCCTCGTGATGGTGCCCTCGGCCAAGGCGCAAGCGGAAGCGCGAGCCGCAGCCGCGGAGTCCTATGCGTATGTCGGCACGTATACCCCCAACGGCGGCGGCATCTATCTGTTTCGGGTCGATCGTACGTCCGGCGCGTTGACGCAAATCCAGATGGTCGACGATATCCGCAATCCCACATCGCTCGCCTTGAATCCGGAGCAAACCCGGCTGTACGCCGGCAGCGAGATCGACAACTACGAAGGCACGAAGAACGGCGCCGTCGTGTCCTATGCCGTGGATGCCGGCAATCTGCGGCTCAGCCGTTTGGGAGCCGTGAGTTCGGCCGGCGCCGCGCCCGCCTTCGTCAGCGTGCATCCTTCCGGGAAGTTCGTCTTTGCCGCAAATTTCGGCGGGGGCTCCGTGGCGGTTTTCCCCGTGGCAGCCAATGGTGCGTTGAGCGGCGCGTCGGACGTGCGCCCGAGCGTGGGCGCCCGCCACCGCGCACGCGCCGTCGATGATCCTCCCGGACAATTTGCGAACAGCGATCACGACGGTCCGCATCCGCACATGGTGGCTCCCGATCCGTCCGGCCAATTCGTGATCGCCAATGATGCGGGTCTCGATCTGACGCTGGTATGGCGTTTCGACGGGCAGGCGGGCCGTCTGCTGCCGGCCGAGGTGCCGGTCGTTGCCGCTCCCTCCGGCTCCGCCCCGCGGCACTTCGTGTTTCATCCCAATGGCAAGGTGTTCTACAACTTGTACGAACACGACGCCAAGGTCGTCGTCTACGATTACGACGGCGCGACGGCGCGCATGCGTCACAAGCAGACCATCGCCGCATCCCCGCAGAAATTTGCCGGAAGCATCCTGTCGTCGGCAATCCGCATGACGGCGGACGGTCGTTTCCTGTACGTCGCCAACCGGTTGCACAGCGGCCTCTGCGCGTTTGCCGTGGCTGCCGACGGCCAGTTACGCATGATCGCCGACACCTGGGTGCACGCGGACTCGCCGCGCAGCATTGCCATCGACCCGGCCAGCGACTTGTTGTTTTCCTGTAATCAGAAGGGCGACTCGATCACTTCGTTCCGGATCAACACGTCGAACGGAACGCTGCAATTCACGGGGCGTTACGAGCCCCTGGGAAGTCCCGCGTTCATCACTCTGCTGCAGCGCTAGCAGGCCCCGTGCCGCGGCAGCGCCGGTCGGCACCATGTTGCGGCAGCGCCAGTCGGCGCCGTTGAAGGTGTACCTGGTCCAGATATACTGCCTCTCAATTCGTCCTCCTCAATTCTTGCGCACACCGAGGTAAGTTATGCAAATCGCGATGATTGGTTTGGGCCGCATGGGTGCCAACATGGCGCAGCGACTGCTGGGCGGCGGGCACGAGGTCGTGGGCTACGATCCCGCGGAGGCGGCCCGCAAGCTGCTGGAAGAGAAAGGCGCGCGGTCGGCGCTCTCGCTCGAAGCGTTGGTCGCGAAACTCACCGCGCCGCGGGTGATTTGGTTGATGGTTCCGGCCGGCGCGATCACCGACGGCACCATCACCGGGTTGACGCCTCTGCTGGCGGCCGGCGACACCATCATCGACGGCGGCAATTCGAACTATCGAGATACGCAAAGGCGCGCCGCGGCGCTGAAGCCCCTCGGGATCAACTACGTCGACTCGGGAACCAGCGGCGGGGTGTGGGGCCTCAAGGAGGGCTACAGCCTGATGATCGGCGGCGAGAAGGCCGTCGTCGAGCGTCTGCGGCCACTGTTCGAAACGCTTGCCCCCTCGCCTAACACAGGGTGGGGACGCGTCGGCCCGGTCGGCTCCGGCCACTACACCAAGATGATTCACAACGGTATCGAATACGGATTGATGCAGGCCTACGCCGAAGGGTTCTCCATCCTGCAGCACAAGCGCGAATTCGAGCTCGATCTCCATCAAATCGCCGAAATCTGGCGGTACGGCAGCGTGGTGCGCTCCTGGCTGCTGGATTTGACCGCCGACGCCTTGGACAAGAATCCCACCCTGCAAGGGATCGCGCCGTACGTGGCCGATTCGGGCGAGGGTCGCTGGACAGTCTCGGAAGCCATCGAATTGGGCGTGCCCGCCATCGTCATCACGGCGTCGCTGCTGGAACGCTTCCGCTCACGCGATTCGGACTCGTTCGTCGACAAGCTCCTGTCGGCGATGCGCAATCAGTTCGGCGGACACGAAATCAAAAAGGAATAGCCCGGGGCGCGTAGCCCGGGGGCGCCATTGAGCGGGGCGCGTAGCCCGGGGCGCGATGGCCGCCGTGTCGCTGTGGCCGCCGTGCCGCTGTGGGCGTCGGGTCGCTGTGGGCGTCGGGTCGCCGCGGGCGTGCCGGCGTCAGCCGGCGGGAATGTCCGCCTTGTGGCTGCTCACCGCGTCGCCGTCGCTCAAGCGAAGCTCGCTGAATACGAGGGTCGAAACGATGGTCAGCACGCCGAGCACGCGCAGCGCCAGATGAATGCCATGGACCATTTCGGGGGCGCCGGCTCCGGGCTGATCGTGAATGAACAGCGCGGCGGCAAGCGATGCGCCCGCGACGCCGAAGCTCACAGCCAACTGCTGCACGGTGCTCGCGATGGTGCTGGCGCTGGCGGCCTGCTCGTCGTTCACGTCGGCATAGGCCAGCGTGTTCATGCTGGTGTACTGCGTCGACGTGAAGAAGCCGTAAATGAATGCCGTCAGCGCGATGGTCCACGCGGGCCAACCGACGTCGATTGCCGAAAAGAGAATCAGCATCGCTCCGAGCATCACGGTGTTGAAAATCAAGACCCTGCGGTAGCCGAACCTTCTCAGGATTTGCGCCAGCGTCAGCTTCAGGCTCATGGCCGCGAGCGCCTGCGGCATGATCAGCAGTCCGGATTGAATCGCCGTGTAGCCCAGGCCGACCTGGTACAGCAGCGGCAGAAGAAACGGCAGTCCACCGATGCCGAGCCGCGTGCATAAGTTGCCCGTGACCGATACGCGAAAGCTGCGAATGCGGAGCAGTCCCAGACGCAGCAACGGGTGGCGCGTGCGGCTGCCATGCAGGCCGTAGGCACCGACAAGAGCGAACGAGAGCGCGAGCAAACCCCCGATTTCCCGCCCGCTCAAGGAGTGCTCGCCGAATACCTCGAGCACGTAGGAAAGCAAGGCAATGCCTGAGCCGAACAATATCAAGCCGACGACATCCAGCGGATAATTCTTGCGCGCGCGGTAGTTCGGCATGTGCCGATACACCAGCATCAACCCGGCAATCCCGATGGGAATGTTGACGAAAAAAATGAGGCTCCAATGAAAGTAGTGGATGATGATTCCGCCCAAGAGCGGTCCCATCATGGGCGCCACCAGCGCCGGTATGGAGACGAAGCTCATGGCGCTGATGAGCTCCGATTTGGCGAAGGTGCGGACCAGCGTCAGCCGCCCCACGGGCAGCATCATCGCCCCGCCACAGCCCTGGAGAATTCGAAACGTCACGAGCCAGTGAATGTCGGACGAAATGCCGCACAGCAAGGAGCCCAGGGTGAACGTGCCGATGGCGGACGCGAAAACGCGGCGTGTGCCGAAACGGTTCGCCATCCAGCCGCTGATGGGAATGAAGACGGCGAGGCTCAACGTGTAGCTGGCGAGCACGGCTTTCATGCTGAGCGGCGCAACTTTCAGCGCGTGCGCGATCGTCGGCACCGCCGTGTTGAGGATGGTCGTGTCCAGCGATTCCATGAAAAAGCCGACCGCAACCAGCCAGGGCAGCAGGCGCTTGGCGGTTTCAGTCGGGCGCGTTTGAATGACGGGCCTGCTGACGCTCAAGATTCCGCGAGTGCCGCGTCCACGACCGATTGAGCGTCCGCCAAGAGGCGTTGCAGATGCGCTTCGTCCCGAAAACTCTCGGCGTAGATCTTGTAGATATTCTCGGTGCCCGATGGGCGCGCGGCGAACCAGCCGCCTTTGGATGTGACTTTGACGCCGCCGATCGGTGCATCGTTGCCGGGCGCCTTCGTGAGCACCTGTTCGATCTTGTCGCCCGCGATTTCCGTCGTGCGTATTTGCGCGCTATCGAGCTTGCTCAAGGTTCTCTTTTGCGCGGGCGTCGCCGGCGCATCCACTCGATTCGCCAACGGATCGCCGAGGTCGCGCGCGAGTTCCCGGTAAGCCTGGCCGGGGTCGCGGCCGCTGCGTGCGGTGATTTCGGCCGACAACAGTGCAGCCGCGATTCCGTCCTTGTCGGTGCTCCACGCGCTGCCGTCGAACCGGTTGAACGACGCGCCGGCGCTCTCCTCCCCGCCGAACCCGAGGCTGCCATCGAGCAATCCGGCCACGTACCATTTGAACCCCACCGGAACTTCGTAGAGCCGCTTGCCCAGTCGTGCGGCCACGCGATCGATCATGGCGCTGCTCACCACGGTTTTGCCCACAGCCGCGTCGGCGCGCCATCCGGTGCGCTGCCGAAACAGATAATCGACGGCGACGGACAAGTAGTGATTGGGCGGCATGAGCCCTGCGCTCGCCGTCACGATGCCGTGGCGGTCATGATCCGTGTCGCACGCGAAGGCCACGTCGTAGTGATCCTTGAGCGCGATGAGCCGATGCATGGCGTAGGGGGACGAGGGGTCCATGCGGATTTTCCCGTCCCAATCGAGGGTCATGAAGCGAAAGGTCGGATCGACCTCGTCGTTGACGACCCGCAGATCCACTTTGTACCGCTCGGCGATGCGCGCCCAGTAATGGACACCGGCGCCTCCCAGCGGATCGACTCCCAATCGAATCTTGGAGCTGCGAATGATCTTCATGTCGATCACGTTCTCGAGATCGCTCACGTAGGCTTCGACGTAGTCGTGCGAGTGGGTGGTTGCCGCGCGGCGCGCCTTGGCGAAATCGATTCGCGCGATTGCACTCGAGGAAGCGCCCATCAGTTCGTTGGCCCGATTTTCGATCCAAGTGGTTACCTGCGTGTCGGCGGGCCCGCCGTCGGGCGGGTTGTACTTGAAGCCGCCGTTGTCGGGCGGATTGTGCGAGGGCGTGATGACGATGCCGTCCGCGAGGCCGGCGGTGCGCCCGCGGTTGTAGTTGAGGATGGCGTGCGAGATTGCGGGCGTCGGTGTGTATTCACCCTGCGCCGCCGTCATGACCTCGACACCGTTGCCGCAGAGCACCTCCAATGCGGAGGCGTAAGCCGGGGCGGACAGCGCATGGGTGTCGAATCCGATGTAGAGCGGCCCGTTGACGTTCTTCCGGCCGCGGTAATCGCAGATGGCCTGGGCGATGGCGAGTACATGCGCTTCATTGAAGGAGAGGTCGAGCGATGATCCGCGGTGTCCGGAGGTTCCGAACGCCACGCGCTGCGCGGATTCGCCGGGATCCGGCCGTTCGGTGAAATACGCCGTCACCAGACGTGGAATGTCGACCAAGCGATCCGCCGGCGCCGGTTGCCCCGCCAGCGGGTCGATCCGCGAGCTCACGATGTCGCCAGCGCAGCGCCTTTCTCGGAAATGCGCTGCAGGAGTTCGGCCCAGGATTTCACGAAGGACTGCGCACCGTCGACTTGCAATGTCGCCGCGAGCTTGTCGACGTCGACTCCCGCCGCCGCAAACCGCTTCAGCACTTCCTCGGCGTCGCCGCCGTCCTTTGGCATGGGCGATTTCACGGTGCCGCGCTCCGCGAACGCCAGGAGCGTCTTTTCAGGCATGGTATCGATGGTCTCGGGGGCCGCGAACGCGCTCACATAGAGATCCGCCGGTGCCTTCGGGTCCTTCACGCCGGTACTGGCCCAGAGCATGCGCTGCTTGCGCGCTCCGGCCGCGGCCAGATCGCGCCAGCGCTTGGTCTCGAGCAATTCGCAATGCGCACGATAGGTCCGCATGCCGATGGCGATCCCCAGCCGGTTACGCAGTTCCGCGGGTACTTTGTCGGTCACGGCGCGGTCCCACCGGCTGACGAACAGCGAGGCAACGGAACTGATCCGCGGGTCCAAGCCGGCCGCGATGCGCCGCTCCAGCCCCCGCATGTAGGCACCGGCCACGGCAAGGTACTGCTCCCGCGAAAACAGCAGGGTGACGTTGACCGGCACGCCCGCAAAAATCGCCGCCTCGATGGCGGGCACCCCCTCGGGGGTGCCGGGAATCTTGACGTAGAGATTCGGCCGGCCGGCCAGCTTATGGATGTTCAGCGCCGAGTCGATGGTTGCTTTCGTGTCGCTGGCAAGCAGCGGCGAGACTTCCATCGACACCCAGCCGTCCGTGCCGCCCGTCCGATCGTAGATCGGACCGAACAGGTCGGCGGCGCGGCGCAGATCCTCGAGGGCCAGTTCCACGAAGAGCGCTTCGCCGACCACTCCCGCTTTTGTCTTCCGCCGGATCTCTTCGTCATAGGCCGAGCCGCCGCCGATGGCTTCGTCGAAAATCGTCGGATTCGAGGTCAAACCGGTCACCGACAATTCATCCACATAGCGACGCAGCGTTCCTTGGTCCAGAAGATCGCGCGTAATGTTGTCGAGCCAAAGGCTTTGCCCCAGATCGTGAAGCGCTTGAGTGGGTTTCATGGGAAGTCCTCGCGAGTCAAGATTTCAATTGAAAGGTCGAAATGCCGAGATTCTGCAGATCGCCGATCCGCTCGATCACCCGATCGGGCGCGGGCAGTCCGGCATTTGACTGTGCCGCCAGCGCATAGTGCCCCTGACGCACGAACACCGTCGTGAGCTTCTCGCCGAGGACGGATTTCATGGCCGCCAACAGGTTGGGCTTGTCGTCCACCATGACGTAGTGGGCCGCCGGGTAGCGCCGCTGCACGTGATCGAGCACCCGCTCCTTGTGCAGGTAGATCAGCACGCGCCCGGCAACGGCATCCCAGATGCCGGAATGTTGGATCTTACGCGGTTGGAATACCACGTCGCCGTCCGACAGCACCACCGGCGTTCCGAGGGAGCCCAAGTGCGCCACGGCGGCCAGTGCGCCCGGAAACAGCAGCGACGAAAACGGATATTCCAATAGGTACTGAGACATTTCGAGCAGTTGCGGATTGTCGTCGAGACCGGTACGAAACAGCTGCAACGCGCCCAGGTAGTCCGCGAGGCCCAGCTGCTCGCGCCGCTCCGCGAATATCTGCCAGTAGCGGGCGCGATCCGCGGCGCCGAACGCCTGCTCCAAGCGGTTCCCCAAATCCGCGGCGAACCGGTCGTTGTCCAGTAACGTATTGTCGACGTCGAGGAGAAATACGACCTCGCCCGCGGTGGTTCCCGGCTGCGGCCGATCCGCGCCGCCTTCCTGCGTCAGCATGGCTGGGTCTGCTCAGCTGTAGGGTTGTGCCACGTCTCGTCGCCGGCGACGACGTCGTTGGCCACAGCGGGGCCCCATGAGCCGGGCTCGTACTCCACCACCGGCAGGGGATCGCGGAGCACGGGGTCCACCACCCGCCACGCGGCCTCGACAGTCTCGTCCTGGGTGAACAGCGAGGTATCGCCGCGGATGGCATCGCCCAGCAGGCGTTCGTAGGGCGACTTCTCGGTTTGAGACTGATGACGGGCG
>Ga0307478_10003790_pt1 | contig 11041 bp, 7 predicted proteins | sample atmos_gasesECM4C_2_FD_203713 | JGI IMG/M metagenome (GOLD analysis project Ga0307478, IMG submission 203713) | Hardwood forest soil microbial communities from Morgan-Monroe State Forest, Indiana, United States - atmos_gasesECM4C_05 | ecosystem: Environmental > Terrestrial > Soil > Temperate...
GTGCCTGAATACCAGCCCGAGATTTGCCGCCGGCCCATTATCAACGGAAACACGCTCACGGTCAGCGGCTCACTGGGCGCAGCTGGAATCAACAGATTTCCGTTTATTCCCAATCCACCAACCACTTCGGAGATCGCCGCCGCGCTCGGAGCCGTTGCCAAAATCACTCGGGCGCCCCCTAGTTTCTGTAGTTCAGCCACTGTATCGACGACCGCCGAATCGATGTAATGATGTGCACCAAGTTTTTTGGCCAGCGGTTCTTTGTCAGCCCCACGTCCGAGAGCAACGGTTTTAAATCCCATTTTGCGGGCGTACTGCACACCAAGATGGCCGAGGCCGCCAATTCCCTGCACCGCGACGACGTCACCGGGGCGCGCCCCGGAGTTGCGCAAAGCGTTAAAGACCGTCACGCCCGCGCACATGAATGGTCCAGCTTCTTCCGCCGGTAATTGGTCGGGAATCGCTGCGAGGGTTTCCGCGGGTACGACGACGTATTCAGCGTAGCCGCCGTCGTAGTCGATCCCGGTCACCTTGCGGTTAACACACATCGCGAAATCTCCGTGTCGACATTCATCGCACACGAAATCATGGCCACCGTGCCAGCCGACGCCCACTCGATCCCCTATTTTCCAGGCCGTGACCCCCTCTCCCAGAGCGTCAAGCTGGCCGGCAATTTCGTGGCCCGGGACCCGGGGATATTGCAGGCCCGGCCACAGCCCTTCTTTTACAAAGATATCGCTGTGGCACACCCCACAAGCTTCGACCTTTACTCGCACCTGACGGGGGCCCGGTTCGGGAATATCGCGTTCAACCAACTCAAAATCTCCGCCTGGCTTGCTAATCTGAGCGACTTTCATTTTCGTATTCATGACGAGCTTAGTGACTACCCTTTCTTGTCTAACTTTTGAGAAAAGAGACCGATCCGATTACTTCAACTGTTAACTGAGTGAAGCCGTACGGGTTGTGGTCATTCAGTGGACTGATGCCTCACCTAACTGACCCACATGGTATCCGAGCCGATTTTCAACATCACCGGCCTTATGAAACCCGCGCTCCATCAACGCCTTTATCCTGGCCTGGCTGGCGGGACGCCCAAGAGACGCCATAAATGCGTCCCACTCGGGCGCAATTTCCGTATCGGCAGGCAGGCTGGCCACGTTGACCAGGCGCTTCGTTTCTGCGATCGCCTGTTTATCGAAAGAGGCGATCCGCCGCGCCAGCGTGTCCACAAAAGGATCGAGTTCGGCGTCCGGCAAGGCACGATTGACGTAACCATAAAGCTCGGCGAGATCGCCTCGGATGTCGTCTGCCCCGAGCAGCACTTCCAGGGCACGTCCTCTGCCTATAAGGCGAGGTAGTCGTGCCATTGGTCCGCCACCTGGAACCAGGCCAGCACCGACCTCCCACTGTGACAAGATCGCTTTTTCCCGGCTGGCAAACCGCATATCGCTCGCGAGCGAAAGCTCGCTGCCGACTCCGGTAGCGCGCCCGCGGATCGAAACGATAGACACCACCGGAGCGCGACTCAGGCGCGCCAGCATATCCGGCAGCGCCTGCAGGCCCGTTGGGCCGGGCGGCAAGCTGGTCGAGTCTTCGAGCTTCGCGAGGAAGTTATAGTGCGTCAAAAAGAAGCCCTCCACGGCGCTGTCGAAAACCACCACCTTTGCCTCCTCATCAGTTTCGAGTCCCGTGATAATTTCATTCAACTGCGGCGTGGTTTCGGGACCAAAGATATTCAGAGGCGGATGGTCGAAGGTAACTCGCCAATAGGATGGCAAACGTCGTTCGAGACGGATCTGTCTGGTAATTGTGGGGTTGCTCATGTTTTGTCTCCGGAGAATGGCTAGCGGCCGGCATGGATGCCTCCATCCACTCGGATGTTTTCGCCCGTTACGAACGTGGCGTTCTGCAGGTAGAGCACCGCATCGACGATGTCAGAAATTTCCGCCATCCGACCCAGAGGATGAAACTTTGCCAGGGCCGCATGATCATCGTTAGCGTGCATGGGCGTGTTGACGTTACCGGGTGATACCGTATTGAATCGGATATTGTCGGCGGCGTACTCCAGAGCCAACGCTTTACTGACTGCAGGCATGGTTGACTTCGAAAGCACGGCCAGAAGAGCGCGCACACTGCTGCTCGGTTGGTCCGCCAGGACCGCAGAGATGTTAACTACGTGTCCCAAATGTTGCTTTTTCATCCGCGGGATCACTTGCTGCGTCATGAAGAAGTAACTGGCCACATTGATACTCATTACTGAGTTGTAGTCGTCCTCGGTATAGTCGGTGAACGGCTTGGCCACGAAAATCCCAGCGTTGTTAACTAAAAGGTCGATACGGCCGAAGTGCTCAATTGCCGCTGCCGCTACTTGGGCCGTGGTTTCCTTCTTACTGATATCACCGTCGATCAGCACGAGATCAGAAGACGCTTTTAGCTCCTTAGACCGGCTGATATTCCGAGCCGTTCCCACCACGTCGTAGCCGTGCTTGATAAATGCCAGCGTGATTCCGAGGCCGATTCCACTGGAAGCGCCCGTTACAATTGCGACCGGCTTTTGCGTGCTGTTCATGCTGTTTTCGTTCTAATGGCGATGTTTTCGAAATGAGAGTGGGGCTCCGGGAACAGTTTCTGAAGCAGTGAAGGTTAGTTAGGTGCGAGTCTTAAAGTTCCAGGCTCTCAACCTCATAGAACAAGTTGCATGCCAATGAGTAATTGTTGCTACTTTCTCCCTCGGCGAAGAGGCAACTATGCGGAGAATACCGGGGAGCAACCTCAGTACGAAGTTTCGGGAGTTAGGCTTTCCGTTTGATGGAGTCCGAAATACCGGACTAGCGCACCAAGTCAGTGACGTGTCGGCGATGGCTGCGCATTCGGGCGCCAAGCGCTGACGGAAGGGCGCATGGGCGTGGTAGGGCGAAAATCTCGGCGCGGACTACGGCAACCACCTTGCTGGCCAAACCGCGCCGGATTTGAGCCGTTGGGGTGCGGCGGGCCGTCCAGGTTTGGCTGGTTCTCGGGTCCGAGCGAGCTTCGGGGGGTGGTACATCCACGGCGCGGATACGCGTGGTCTGAATGGCCCGTCAAGAGCGCGCCGAGATTTTCGCCCTACCACTCGCCATTTCACCACTTCGCTCTTTCGCCATTCGTCGACACGCCGTTTCGCCACTGACTTGCTACACTAGCCGGAGCAGGTTGTGAAATGGGTCTATGGACCGGAAGCTCGTGCCAGTAACCGGGGGTATGGGCAACGCACCAGGAACAAAAGAGAGCCGTTTGAAAGGCTCAGGATGGCGTTTCCTAACATCGACCTGCTTTCAACTAACCGTACCGACACATTAGTACAGGTGGCGAAAGCCTTCACAGACTACACCGAAGCAGACTACCATCTGGTGATGAATACCGACCTGTCCAGCTTCTTCTACATAGCGCGGCAGGTAAGTCCGTAGCCAATCAGTCACTCTATATAGGGTAGGTCCCGGATTTCGGACGTCCGAAACTTCAGCCCCCGGTTAGCATTGAAGCGGGGCCCGTCTAATAGCCTGAAGATCAGTGAGTTATGACACCACCCAGGGTGTGGCCCGCAACCTGCATCCACCGCGCTCATGAAGATTAACCTTTCACACCTCCCGGCAACTAACGAACGTCTTCCGCGTTTACCGGAAGGCACGACGGTTGCGAAACTCGTCGGTTCCGGTGTAACCGGGACGCTTTCGTACGTTTCAGCGATGCTCACTACCGTCGTGGAGTCGGGTGGATTTTGGCAGTATTTCTGGTTGGGCGCGTGTATTCTTTTTTTCGTTGGCGCTGTGTCTCTCGTTATTCTTGCGACCAGAGAGGGGCTACGTATCGATCACGCCGGGCTTAGTTTCGAGCCACATGATACGTCGTTAGTTACCAAGCCAAAAACGGGGATAAGCGAGGATAATCGCGTAATATGAGACGCTGTGCTCAATAGAGCTTTTCTGGGGCATACCAAGAGCATTTGAACTCGCGCGGTTAGTGCAACTTGGTAAATTGCCGGTTTGCTGGGAGCCCCGGGTGTGATCGAGCTATCAACATACGCCTTCGAAGTGCTACGAAAGGATGAAGACTTTATCCTCTATCGCGGGCGCAGTCAGGGCGACGGGTGTCCGATCCTCGTGCTTTCGCCGGTGGCGGAACATCCAACGTCAGCGTGTCTGAAACGGCTGGAGCACGAATGCTCTTTTAGGGAAGTGCTGGATCCTGCGTGGTCCGCCCGCCCGATCGCGGTAGCTCGGGATTCGGACCGCATCGTCCTTGAGTTCGAGGACCCAGGCGGTGTGCCTCTCGATCAGTTGCTCGGTAAGCCATTGGAGTTGGCGCTTTTCTTGCGTCTGGCGGTGAGCCTTTCGGCTGCGATCGACCACTTGCATGAGCGCGGAATCATCCATAAGGACATCAAGCCAGCCAATGTTCTCGTGGATCCTCTAACCGGCCGGTGCTGGCTAAGGGGGTTTGGTATCGCTTCGAGGCTTCCGCGCGAGCGGCAACCAGCCGAACCTCCCGAGTTTCTGGCAGGCACGCTTGCCTACATGGCGCCCGAGCAGACTGGCCGTATGAATCGCTCTGTTGACTGCCGGAGCGATCTGTACTCCCTCGGCGTCACCCTTTATGAAATGGTGAGCGGGAGTCTTCCTTTCACGGCCTCCGATCCGATGGAATGGGTCCACTGTCACATTGCGAGAAAGCCGGTCGCGCCCAGCGAGCGGTTTGAAACGATTCCACCGCCCGTCTCTGCCATCATCATGAAGCTGCTGGCCAAGACTGCGGAAGAACGCTACCAGACGGCGGCTGGCGCCGAGGCCGACCTGAGGAGGTGCCTCGATGAACTGGAGGGATCACAGCCTCGCGATCCACTTCACCGGCGCGCGGGGACGCGCGCCCTCCCTTCGGATTCCGGAACCGATTCGGAGCTTATCGCCCCATTCCCGCTCGGCGAGCACGACACTCCCGACCGGTTATTGATCCCGGAGAAATTGTACGGACGAGCGCGTGAGATCGAGACTTTGCTTGCCTCATTCGACCGCATCGTGGCCGGGGCCCTGCCGGAGTTAGTGCTGGTCTCGGGATATTCTGGCATCGGCAAGTCCTCTGTCGTCAATGAGCTGCAAAAAGTGCTGGTGCAACCCCGCGCTCTCTTTGCATCGGGCAAGTTCGACCAGTATAAACGTGACATACCCTATGCCACCCTAGCTCAGGCATTTCAGGGCCCAATCCGCTTCCTTCTGAGTACCAGTGAAACTGAGCTGCAGAACTGGCGGCACGCTTTCGACGAGGCGCTAGGTCTAAACGGACGGCTGATTGTGGATCTAGTCCCCGAACTGAAGCTCATCATCGGGGAGCAGCCACCAGTTACTGTGCTTCCGCCCAAGGACGCCCAAGCGCGCTTCCAGCTAGTGTTCCGGCGATTTATCGGCGTATTCGCCCGACGGGAACATCCGCTGGCTCTGTTCCTCGATGATCTACAATGGTTGGACTCGGCAACCCTTGAGCTCCTCGAGGATCTGCTCAGCCAGCCGGACATACGGCATTTGCTGTTGATCGGCGCCTATCGAGACAACGAAGTTAATTCCTCTCATCCGCTGATGCGCAAGCTGGAAGAGATGCGCCAGGCGGGAGCGGTCGTACACCAAATTGTGCTTGCGCCCCTGAGCTGTGAAGATCTGGGAAAGCTAATTGCAGATTCTCTTCACTGCGAACCGATCCGGGCTGCTCCACTTGCGCAGTTGGTGCATCGACGGACTGCCGGCAATCCCTTCTTCGCAACTCAGTTTATCACGGCCCTGGCCGAAGAGGAATTACTTCGGTTTGATCACGCCAGCAGAAGGTGGGTTTGGGACGTGAGCCGAATCGGGTCCAAGGGCTACACAGACAATGTGGTAGACCTGATGCTAGGAAAATTGAACCGACTGCCTGTCGCGACCCAAAAGGCACTAAAAGCGTTTGCCTGTCTTGGTAACAGTGTCGAGATCACCACACTCGCCATCATTCACGGGCGTGTCTTCTATGGCCAGGACGGCGACGAAGAGCTTGTCCTTCGAAGCCAGACCTCCTCCGCTTTTCAAGCTACGGCGCGCCCGCAAGAACAAAGTCGCGCCATAGCGGAGCGACCGCGGGATGGCGAGCGAGGACTTGTCCTTCGAAGTCCGGCTAAGCCGGACGAAGGAGGAACCTCAGAAGAGAAGCTGCACTCGGACTTGTGGGAGGCTCTGCGCCTCGAGTTCATTGTGCGTTCGGAAGGCTCCTACAAATTTGTTCATGATCGAGTCCAAGAGGCAGCCTATTCGCTGATCCCGGAAGAACTACGCGCCGAGGCTCATCTGCAGATAGGGCGCGGGCTTTTGGGCCACACGACTCCTGAGAACCGCGAAGGGGCTGTCTTCGAGATCGTTAATCAGCTGAACCGCGGGGCGGCCTTGATTAGCTCCCAAGACGAACGCGAGCAGCTGGCCGAGTTAAACCTTACAGCAGGTAAGCGCGCTAAGGCCTCTGCAGCCTTTGCTTCGGCACTCAAGTACCTGGCAGCAGGTGCGAGTCTTTTAGACGAAAGCGCCTGGAACCGCCGGCATGACCTGGTCTTCGCTCTGGAATTGCCGCGGGCCGAATGTGAATTCCTCACTGGCCAGACAGCGGCGGCAAATGAACGTCTGATAATGCTTTCGTCCCGGGCTATCGACACGGTCGAATTAGCAGCAGTCACGTGCCTACGGATAGATCATTACACGGCGCTTGATCAAATTGCACGCGCGGTTGACGTCTTTCTCGGCTACTTCCGGCACCTCGACATCGAATGGTCTCGTCATCCCACGGAGGAGGAGGGCCGGCGCGAGTACCAGCGAATATGGTCGCAGCTGGGAACCCGGACCATCGAGGAGCTTGTTGACCTGCCTTTAATGGCGGATCCAGCCTCTCTCGGGACTCTGGATGTTCTAACGAAGATTTATGTCCCCGCGGTTTTCACAGACGCGAATCTTCTTTCCTGGACGGTGTGCTATGCAGTCAATCTCAGTCTGGAACGGGGCAACAGCGACGCCTCGTGCCTCGCGTATGTATGGCTAGGAAAGATAGCCGGTGCGTACTTCGGTGATCACCAGGCCGGTGTGCGATTTGGACAACTCAGCCAGGAACTCGTCGAGAAACGCAATTTGAAGCGGTTTCAAGCGCAGACTTACCTGTGGTTTGCCCAAAATATCGTTCCATGGACAAATCACCTCCGGAGTTGCCGTGAGCTAATCCACTGGGCATTCGAAAGTGCCACCGAATCCGGAGAGATAACCACGGCTTCGTACAGCTTTGATATGCTAAGCACGAATCTTCTGGCAGCGGGTGATCCTCTTATTGAGGCACAACGCCAAGCCGAGGACGGAATCGTGTTCTCTGGCCGAACTCGTTCCGGTTTCGGCAGCGATCTCATTAGTGGCCAGCTAGGATTTATCCGGAGTCTTCGAGGTTTAAATGAAGAGTTCGGCCATCTAGACGACGGACAGCACAGTGAGGCGCAGCTCGAACGCCACTTTGCAGATCAACCGGACAGGACCGTGCCGGCGTGCTGGTACTGGATCCGAAAGCTACAAGCAAGATTCTTTTCTGGAGACTATGTTTCAGCCGGCGACGCAGCCGAAAAGGCGCGACCACTACTTTGGTCATCGCCGGCTAATTTCGAAACGGCGGAATATCATTTCTTCAGTGCGTTGTCTCACGCCGCATTGTCCGACTTCGGGCCATCCGACGAGCAGCGGCAACATTTGGAGCTTATCCTAGCTCACCACCGGCAACTCGAAACTTGGGCAGAGAATTGTCCTGAAAATTTTGCGAACCGGGCCGCCCTGGTGGGCGCCGAGATCGCGCGGATCGAAGGCCGCATACCCGATGCCATGGACCTTTACGAACAGGCAATCCGCTCAGCCCGGGCAAATGGTTTCGTGCACAATGAAGCGCTCGCGAACGAACTCGCCGCGCGATTCTACCTAGCCCGAGGCTTCGAAAAGATCGCGAATGCTTACTTGCGGGACGCCCGATACGGATATCTGCGCTGGGGAGCCGACGGCAAGGTGCGGCAACTCGATGACCTATACCCACAGCTTCGGGTGGAAGAGCCGATCTCTGGTCCCGCCGGCACGATCGGGGCGCCGGTGGAACATCTGGACCTCGCGACGGTACTCAAAGTTTCGCAAGCCGTGTCGGGCGAGATCGTCCTCGAAAAGCTGATCGACATGTTAATGCGCACTGCAATTGAACACGCCGGGGCTGAGCGCGGCGTGTTGATTCTCACCCGAGATGTCGAGCAGCGGATCGAGGCAGAAGCCAGCACCAGCGGGGACGCCATCATCGTGCGTTTGCGAACAGCAGTCGTGTCCGATGCTGCGGTGCCAGAATCGATCGTCCATTACGTCGGGCGGACCCGGGAGAGTGTGATTCTGGACGACGCCTCAAGCCAGAACGCGTTTTCTTTCGATCCGTATATTCGGCGGCATCACGCCCGGTCAATTCTGTGCATTCCGTTGATTAATCAAGCCAAACTGATCGGTCTGCTTTACCTGGAAAATAGTCTGACCCCTCATGTCTTCACTCCGGCGCGGCTTACGGTGCTGAAGCTGCTGGCGTCGCAAGCCGCGATCTCGCTCGAGAATACCCGCCTGTATCGCGATCTCGAGAAACGCGAAGCCAAGATTCGGCGTCTGGTCGATGCCAACATTTTTGGGGTCTTCATCTGGGACCTTGAAGGCCGGATTATCGAAGCCAACGAAGCGTTTCTCCACATGGTGAACTACAGCCGAGAAGATCTGGTCTCGGGCGGCCTGAGCTGGAGAGAGCTAACGCCCCCGGAATGGCGCGACCTTACCGAACGGGGCGTAGTACAACTAACGGCGACCGGTATTCTCCAACCGTACGAGAAGGAATACTTCCGGAACGATCGCACCCGGGTACCTGTTCTGGTTGGCTCCGCTCTTTTCGAGGAAGGTCAGGACGAAGGTGTCTCTTTCGTGCTCGATTTGAGCGAACAAAAGCGTGCCGAGGATGCTCTTAGGCGGAGCCAGGCCCATTTGGCGGAAGCGCAGACCGAGTTAGCCCACGTCACCCGAGTCACCGCGCTGGGAGAGCTGGCCGCCTCGATCGCTCATGAAATCAGCCAGCCGGTGGCCGCAGTCGTAACGAATGCCGACGCTAGTCTGCGCTGGCTGTCCGGGGTTTCACCCGACCTGGACGAAGCCCGGGAAGCGATTCGGCGAATTACTCGCGATGGAAAGCGGGCTGGAAATGTCATCTCCCAGATGCGGTCCCTCTTTAAGAAGACCGGCGCGGCGAAGGACCGGCTGGATCTAAATGAGGTCATCGAAGAAGTTGTCATCCTGACAGAAAGTGAAGCGCGCAGAAACCAGGTGGTATGGCGGAACGAACTGGCCGCTGACCTTCCGCCAGTGCTGGGAGACAGAGTACAACTGCAGCAGGTGCTCGTTAATCTGATCCTGAACGCGATCGAAGCCATGGCCTCGGTGGAGGATCGGGACCGGGTGCTGGTCGTTAGGACGCAACCGGACGAGGCGAGTCAGGTCCGGGTTACGGTGCAAGACTCAGGAATTGGCTTTGATCCGCAGAATGCTGAACGAATCTTTAATGCCTTCCATACTAGCAAAGCGGGCGGCATGGGCATGGGACTATCGATCAGTCGTTCTATTGTTGAAAGTCATGGCGGACGCCTCTGGGCCACGTTGAACGATGGTCCCGGCGCAACATTTCAATTCACGATTTGAGCGTGCCCAGCTCAAATTGGCAACGTGAACTGAAAGATCGCTCCTCGCGGCGCGTTGGCCGTCACCCACAAACATCCGTGATGAGCTTCGATAATCGAACGGCTAATCGCCAGGCCCATGCCCATCCCTTCGGATTTAGTTGTATAGAAGGGCTCGAAAACCCGCCGCCCTTCCGTCGCGCTCAACCCCGGTCCCGAATCTCGCACCGCGATCAATACAAAGGCTGATTCCGGGCCGGTTGACGCGTTACCCTCAATTACTTGTTTATCGGCTTCACCGTGGACCTCATTAACTTTCTGCGAAGTCACAGATAGCTCTCGCGGACCTTCGTCCAAACCACTCACCGCTTCGATGGCGTTGATGACAAGATTGAGGAGGACCTGTTGCAATTGGATCTTGTCTCCGAATATCGATGGTAAATCGGGCAGAAGCTTAGTTTGTAGCAGCACCCGGTTCTCTTGCGATTCGCTGGATACCATCGCGATGACTTCAACGATGATGTCGTTAAGGTTGAGAGGATCTTCCTGGGGAGGCGCCTTCTTGGCCAGAGCGCGAATCCTAGCGACAATTTCGCTGGCCCGACTTCCATCGCGCGTAATGCGTCGCAAGGTTTCGCGGACTTCGGTAAGATCTGGCGAATCCCCGGCCAACCAGCGCAGGCCGGCATTCGCGTTCATCAAGATACCGGCTAACGGCTGGTTAACTTCGTGAGCAATCGACGCCGCCAATTCGCCCATCGTCGATATTCGACTGAAATGGGCGAGCTCGATTTGGGCTTCGCGCAACGAAACTTCCCTTTTATGCAATTCCGCTTCAGCGCGCTGTCGCTCATTGGTTTCACGCTTCAGGTCTTCATTGGCGCGAGCGAGTTCCGCATACAGTCGGGCTTGGGCCAGCGAGGAAAATGTCTGGACGTTCAGCCCGACGGAGCGGAAGTGACTACTGTGGCTTGCCCGAATTGACAATTCCTCGTGGATTACACAGACGGGTAGATTGTTCTCATTTGGTAAAGAGCTAACCCTCACATCCACTCCTTTGCCTCCGAAGTGACCGACGTTCTATTGGACCTTGGTCCATGAACGCTACGACGTAGGGTCCAACATCGCCAAGCTCTCAGCGCCTGCGTTTTGGGTGTGCGCCGGCAACACGAACTGGAAGGTTGCGCCAGGACCGGCATTGGGCGTTGCCCATAGGCGTCCACCGTGCGCTTCCACGATTGAACGACTGATGGCCAAACCCAAACCCATCCCTTCCGCTTTTGTTGTGTA
>Ga0307478_10003791_pt1 | contig 11038 bp, 11 predicted proteins | sample atmos_gasesECM4C_2_FD_203713 | JGI IMG/M metagenome (GOLD analysis project Ga0307478, IMG submission 203713) | Hardwood forest soil microbial communities from Morgan-Monroe State Forest, Indiana, United States - atmos_gasesECM4C_05 | ecosystem: Environmental > Terrestrial > Soil > Temperate...
TGGAAGTTTTTGTGCGAGGGTGGCGGATGCCAGCAGCCCCAGCACAAGCAAAATCACGCAAGTTTTCCACCTAATTTTCCGAAACATTCTCTTGTTGCGCGTGCGGCACTTCCTCGAACTGGTGGAAGTTCGCACCTTCCGGCCGGCTTATGAGGCGTGGATGGCGGTATCGCGGGCGGATACGGACATTGACGAATCACACTGCCATGGCCTTCTGCCAATGTACCGTCGCACCTCAGATGAGTCAAGGAATCGTCGCGGCGGTTTCCCCTGGTGGCCCGAACCTCTATCACGGAATGGATGAGAGGTACGGTACGAATCGTTGTCCCGCGTCGACGTTTCTCTATCCCCTGCTCGACTTGCCTGTCTTCCCCCCTTTTGCTACCTATTAAGGTTGTAGCCCCGGCAAGGCAAGGAATTGAACGTATGACTTCCCCTCAGAGACTTTCCTTTCGCGCCATTTCCCTGTTTTTTTTGATGCTTCCGATGACAACGCCTCGGGCCTACAGCCAATCCTCGGACGCTGCCGCCACTCCCGCAACCAGCACGGCAAAATCCTCCTCCCCTTCCACCAAGAAAATCCTCTCCAAGGATTTCACCCTGGAAGGCGGGAAAGTCTGGACGGACACGGGCATCACTCTCGAGCCGGGCCAGCATGTCGTGGTTACTGCCGAGGGAAAGCTGCGCTACGCCGACGCCAAGTCCGATAATGGCCCGGATGGCTTGACTCGTAGCTTCAAGGACCTGATCCGCATCCTTCCTTTCAATGACGCGGGCCGCGGCGCCGTAATTGGCAAGATTGGCGACCCGGATATCGCACAGCCATTTCTGTTGGGCGCTCACAAAGACATTGTCTCTCCCATAGCCGGAAAACTTTCCCTCGGGATCAACCAGTCCACCTCAGACACCGGCGATGGCTCCTACAAGCTAAAGGTGGAGATTTACGCTGCTGACACTAATTCCGCGGTGGGAATTATGCGCCAGGTTTCCGCCATCCCCGGCATCGACAATGACCTCTTTGCCAAGATTCCGCGCCGCATCAGCGACAAAGAAGGCAATCCCGGCGACATGGTCAACTTTCTGGTCCTAGGCGACGAGGAAGCCATGAAGAAAGTATTCACCACGGCGGGCTGGGTCAAAGTCGACGCCAACGTCGAGGCCAGCATCCTCGAAGGAGCGATTGCCAGCCTTTCGAAAGAGTCCTATCTCACCATGCCCATGAGCCCGCTTTATCTCTTCGGACGTCCCCAGGATTATGGCTGGGCGCACGCCGAGCCCATCAAGGTAGTCGCCTCTCGCAACCATTTGCGGATCTGGAAAGCGCCATTCACGGCGAATGGCCAAACGCTCTGGGTCGGCGCCGCTACCCACGATATCGGCTTCGAACGCGACCAGCGCAACAACGGACTAACGCACAAGATCGATCCCGACATCGACCTCGAGCGCGATTACGTCGAAAAAACTCTCTGCAGCACGGGCCTGGTCAGCGAGGTCACCCACTTCCTGCCACACAGTCCGCTGCAGGAAGCCAAGACCGCTACCGGCGGTTCTTTCCACTCGAACGGCCAGGTCCTGGTTCTGAAGCTGGCAGTTCCAGCCAGCTCCTCTTCTTCCTCGGCCTCTCTGCACACGAAGTAGAATTGGGATAGCGCCGACCATCGCCAAAACTACCTTGACTCCGGCATTGAGCGTGATTGCTTTCTCTTGAGGGGGGCTGGCAGTTTGCTCTGGGTTCGGCGCCTTCGCGGCCGGTGGGGCTGAGCTTGGCTCCTGCGCTGCGGGTGCCAGGACCGTTAGCAGTAGAACTGGGGCAAGTACCCTCATGGTCTGCCACCTCGATTACTGCAATCGCATTTCTGTTCATTCTGACGTAAATCGGAGCCCAGGTTTCATCCAGGGGAAACGGTACTCTTGCAGCACGGCCCTTTTATTTCCCTGCCGTCGCTGTTTTCTGCCTTTTGTGTTTCTTGTGCAGATCGTCCGGTGTGGTTTGAATCGACTTCCGGTGAACCAGCGCACTCTTTCCGTAATGCTCGCCTTCGAGGATGCGCACTTCGCACAGGCCTGGACTCTTCTCTACCTCCAGCAGGCGCACCTGGTTCCCCGCTTCGAGCAGTAGCAGTCGTTTTTCGGTGATCATCATCGATATGCCCACGTCGTCTTTCAACCGTGTCAGCCGCTCCCACTCTTCGAAGGCCTTCCGGTCTGCCGGGGCCACGACGCATGCTGTTCCTTCTTCGGCAACCAGTGCGAACACCTTTCCCTCCAATCGGCTGGAGACGGCCGGCATGGTGCCGGGTCTGTCGCTGGTCTCCACTTCCGCCAGAAAGCGGTAACCTCGGCGCGGGAGTGTTTCAATGTACTTCGATTTGTCCGCCCGGTCGCCCAACGCCTGGCGCAATTTTTTGATCGCCGTATTCAGGCTGTGCTCGAAATCAACGAAGGTATCTTCCGGCCAGATTCGTTTCCGCAGCTCGTCTCGCGTCACGATCTCGCCCGGCGTTTCCAGCAACGCGGCGAGCACTTGCATGGGTTGCAACTGCACCCTGATTCTTTTGCCGCCCTTCAGCAGTTCGCCCGCGCGCACGTCAGCCACGAACGCGCCAAACTTATGTCGTCTTGCTTCCCGAGCTAAAGAACTCATGCGGTGCCCCAGAACCGTAAAAATATAGCAAATTTGTTGGTATCTCTGGAGTTGCCCCGCGGATCGCGATTTTCGCCGGGGGGAGCGTGCCTCGGCGCAGTCCCGGCGTGACTTATATGTCCTTTCTCGTCACTATGTTGGAGCAGCGCCAGAGTTCACCTCTGGTCCACCTTTTCTTCACCTTCCGTGCATTGTTCTTTACAGCCACTTCCGGCAAAGTGCGCCCCGTCGAAACAAGAAACACCAGCAGAATTCATCCCCACAGTGGCTGGATTGGCTGGGGAGGCAAGCATGGGAAAGCTTATCGTAATGGCATCAAGGGAGACGAGTCACACTGCGCTTTCAAATCGCACAAGTGGCAAACGGAATCACGTCGGCATGACTACTGCCGATTTCCGGCGGTTCTTGACGAATCTGCAGCTTCAGCCGCCGTCGCATCGCGAGTTTCTTCGCAAACTCTTAAGGCGCGCCCTCGCCGCCCATGGCGCCGACAGGTTCCCCGTAACACTCCTCGCTGACACCAACCCCCTAACCCGCTCCTAAACCCCACCACCGGAGATGGCGGTTCGTCCCTGACGCTGTCTTCGGAACCCTGAACCAGACGAGGCCCGGACCAATGTCCGGGCTTCGCTCTTTCTGGTAGGGCCGTTCCTGCGCTGGGCTGGCTCCGTCGCGATCCGAGCGTTCTTCGCTGCGGAAGCGAAAAGCAGATCCCTCACCCGCCAAAACCGCGGGGATTCGGGATGACACCGCCACAGGGCGCCCTGTGGGATTATTTTGTGGGATTCGCCGGGGCGCTTTGGGGTGCGTTCGGCATCGGATACATGCGGTCGAAGTCCGGTTCGTCACGCAGCAGCGCAAGGTCTGGATCGCGTCGCGCCCAGGTGGCATCCTTGAACCCCGCTTCCCACGCTTTGCGCAGGGCATCCAGGGCTTCGGCCTTTCTTTTTAGCTGGGAGTAGGTGCATGCGGCGTTATATAAAATGGAGGCTTCATTGGATCGCAGGGTAATCGCCAGGTTCAACTCTTTGACCGCATCTTCCTCGCGGTGGAGTTCCGCGTAATCACCCGCCAACAGGATGCGCGCCCGGGGGTCTTCGGGAACCTGCTTGATGTGGTTTTCCAGTGCGGCGACCCGACGCAAAAGAATCTTTCGCCGGAGCTCGTCTTTCCCCAGCGCGCCGAGTGAATTAATAATCGGCACGTATACGTTGTAATCTTCGCCGCTTACTTCCAGAGCCGATTCCACTACAACCGCGACTTCCTGGTAGCGTCCCGCGGAAAACAGCGCGCGGCAAAGCAGGTAGTACGCGCCTTCGCAATCTTTTTTTCCTTCGATTGCCTTTTGCACCATGCGCACGGCTCCGTCGTGCAATTCCGTCGCGTACAGTACCCAGGCCTGGCTCACCTGCACTTCGGGCAAATCCCAGCGCAGCGCGACAGCTTTTCCCGAGGTGTTCCGCGCGCGCTCGACCCAGACGGCGTCGCGGCTGAAGTTGCAGTAAAACATCGCGCAGGCGTTGGCAGAGGCGGCATAGGCCAGGGCAAAGCTGGGATCCATGGTCACGGCGTTTTCGAACATTTGCAGGCGAACTCCAGATCCTGGCGCGTCTGGCGCCGCGCATAGCGCTTTCCGCGGAGGTACAGGTCGTAGGCCTGCAGATTTTCTGTCGGCTTGACCGCGAGCGCCTCCAGCTCCTGCGGAGAGAGCGTCACGCGCAAAGCTTCGGCGATCTTGCGCGCGATTTCGTCCTGCACTTCAAAAACATCTTTCATTTCGCGGTCGTAGCGCTCCGACCACATTGGGAAATCCGTCGCGGTATCCACGAGCTGGGTGGTAATGCGCAAGCGGCTTCCGGAACGGCGCAGGCTGCCCGTAAGCACATAGGCGGCTTTCAACTGTTGTCCGATCTGCGACGGGGTCACCAGCTTGTCGCGGTAGGCCAGCACGGTCGGGCGGGAAAAAGTGTTCAGGCCGCGGATCTTCGATAGCTCGGTGATGATGTCTTCGGTGATGCCATCACGAAGGTACTCGTCCTCTTTCACGCCGCTCAGGTTTTCGAAGTAGAGGACGGCCACCGACTTCACGGCCTGTTTGGAGGCGCCGGATTTGGACTCTGTCATTTCGGCGGCGCGTTTGTTCCGTGAATCCAGATCGCGTTTCAAGCGGTTCAGGTCGGTCTTCAGTTCCGTGGCTGTCTGGCAGCGCAGGTTCCGGTCTTTCTCGAGCAGCTTCGACAAAACGCGGCCAAATTCCGCCGGAACCGCAGGATTCACCTGATCCACTGGCCTTGGTTCGCGGTTCAGGATCGAATCGAAAACCACCGCTGAGGTGTCTCCCGCGAACGGCTGTGTCCCGCAGGCCATTTGATACAAACCCGTGCCAACCGAGAACAGATCTGTGCGAGCGTCGACCAGTTGCCCGCGGGCCTGCTCCGGAGACATGTAAGAGATTGTGCCCACCGTTGAGCCGGGCGAAGTGAGCTCGCCGCCCATCGTTTCCATCTGCGACACAGACTTGCCCAGCTCGGGCGTTTCTGTTCGTTCCATCTTTGCCAGCCCGAAATCCAGAATCTTGATTTGTCCGCGGTCGGTCACCCACAGATTCGCCGGCTTGATGTCTCGGTGTACGATGCCCTTGGCGTGGGCTGACTCCAGCGCATCGGCGATTTGAATGGCCATGGGCAGGAGCCTGTCCGTCGGAAAAGGGTCTGGCCTTCGAGCAGTTCCATCACCAGGAAGTGCTGCCGTTCGTGCTGTTCGATGGAGTGGATGGTGCAGATGTTCGGATGGTTGAGCGCGGAGGCCGCCCGCGCTTAGCGTTGGAAGCGCTCGATCAGGTGGGTATCCTGGGCCATCTCCGGCGGCAGAAACTTCACGGCCACGGGTCGTCCCAGCCGCGTGTCCTCCGCTTCGTACACCACACCCATCCCTCCGCTTCCAAGCTTTCGAGTGACTTTGTAGTGAGAAACCGTCTGCCCAACCAGGGATTCGCACCCCGTCATGGTCCGCTGATAATAAGGGGCTCTCGCGTGGCGGTCAAGTCAGCCGGTCAATTGGCTCATTTTTGAGTAGCAGGTCAATTCCGATTCTGCGGCCAACCAGGCCAGTGGAAGGTCGAGCATCATGGCCTGATTCACAATTTCAACGTGTTTCTGCCAATGGTAAACTTTATTTCGCAACAAAGATCCCGGCCGGAGGGGCATGTAGATCATGAAACTGGTGCCATGGCTTCATCGACCATCGTCGAGGACGGTGACGAACCGTAAGGTGGGAGCCGTTCTGGTGGCAGGACTTTTGTTGGGCGTACCTTGTCTTTGGGCGCATCATGGGCTGGCAGCGTTTGATACGACGCATACCGTGAAAATGGAAGGGACGGTTACGGATTTCCAGTGGATCAACCCGCATGCCTATATTTATGCGGACCTGAAAGACGAGACCGGCAAGGTTGCGAACTGGAAGCTGGAGATGGGGAGTCTGGGGATGCTGACCCGGTTTGGTGGATGGACCCGGGATACGGTGAAGCCCGGGGACCACGTGACGGTTCAGGGCTTTCGGGCTAAGAACGGCACGCCTTATATGTCTTTGGGAAAGATTTGGCTTCCCGACGGCCGGACACTGCAGGGGGCTCCATAGAAACGCTTGACATGTTGGCATTGTGCCGGTGGCTCGAACAGACTTCGGTGGGCGCCGGCATACGGGAATCGCTGTGGCTGTTTCCGGCGATTGAGACCGTACATCTGCTGGGGATGGCAGCGCTGGTGGGGACGGTTGGAGTTTTTGATTTGCGCCTTCTGGGCCGGATGCTGCGGCGGGAGCGGGTTTCGGAGCTCGGGCGGCGGCTGCTTCCGTGGACATCGGCGGGATTTGCGGTGCAGGTGGTTACGGGAGTGCTGCTGTTTTCGTCGGAAGCGGTCAAGGTCTATACGAATCCCGCGTTTCGACTGAAGATGTTATTGATATTTCTGGCCGGCGTACACGCGCTGGTTTTCCATTGGACCGTTTATCGGAATGTGGCGAGCTGGGATGACGGCGCGGTCTTGCCTGTAGGGGCGAAGGTCGCGGGTTTGGTTTCGATCCTGTTATGGATTGGCGTTGTTGCCGCAGGACGGTTTATCGGATTCGTGTGAGTTTGCGGAGGGAAACCGTCTGCCCAGCCAGGGATTCAAGCTCTCCCGAGTTATGCGCTCAAGCTATCATTGTTCCCGAGGTAATGCGCCCTGCGGTCTTCTGTGGCTGAGCCACTTTGGTTTGCTCTTGCAGCCTAGCGCAGCACTCCATAGAATCTCGGCGGTGAAAAACTACATGCGGCAGGAATTCCAAATAGCGGGCGCGCGCTGGCTCGTGCGCGAAATCATTGTTGGAACACTGCTTGTGCTTTGCGGTGCGCCCTCTCTCGCGCAGCAGCTGGCCGGGGCGCGCCAGGTGTTCGACGGAAAGATGCTGCCGGACGTCGAGGTGGCCACCTTCGAGCGCAGTGACACACTTTTTCCCGTCAATATCGTGCTTCGAAAGGGACCCATTCGCCCGCTGCCGTCAGCATCCACGAAGCTCAAGGAGATTCACTTCAATTCAGAGGGCAAAGACTACGATCTCTTTGATTATCTCGCTTACAACCGCGTCGCCGGCTTGCTTGTCCTCAAGGACGGAAAAGTAGCTTTTGAAGACTACGAACTCGGTATCGGCACCGAAACGCGCTGGCCTTCCTTCTCGATAGCAAAATCCTTTTCGTCCACACTTGTCGGCGCGGCCTTGCATCAAGGCCTCATCTCCAGCCTCGATGACCCTTTGACGCGGTACGTCCCGCAGCTCAAGGGAGGCGCTTACGAGGGAGTCAGCATTCGCAATGTTCTGCAGATGGCTTCCGGAGTGAAGTGGGACGAGACTTACACCGACCCGAAGTCCGACCGCAGAAAGCTCCTTGAACTGCAGTTAGCTCAAAAGCCCGGTGCCATTCTGTCCTACATGAATGCCCTCCCAAGAGCGGGTGCTCCGGGATCTATCTGGAATTACAGCACTGGCGAATCCTTCCTGGTCGGAGCATTGATCGAAGGAGCGACGCACAAGGGGCTGGCAACTTACCTTTCCGAAACGCTCTGGTCGCGGCTCGGCATGGAGCAGGAGGCCACCTGGTGGGTCGAATCTCCGGGTGGGATGGGACTGGCCGGCAGCGGGCTCGGCGCAACTTTGCGGGATTACGGCCGTTTCGGCCTGTTCGTTCAGCAGGACGGAGTGCTGGACGGTCAACGGATTGTGCCGGAAGGTTGGTTCCGCGAGGCGGGCGCCGCTCACGTTATCGGCGGCAAGCAAGTGGATTATGGCTATCTCTGGTGGCCGATCCCGGCGGGCGACCCCATTCATCAAGGTGCCTTCCAGGGCGTAGGCATCTTCGGCCAGCATCTGTACATCAATCCGAGCGAGAAGTTGGTTATTGTCGTCTTGAGTGCGCGCCCTAAACCAAACTCCTCTGCCCACATTCTGAATGACGCGTCCTTCTTCGCGGCCGTGGCAAGATCGCTCCACTAGCAGCGCTTCATTTGCGATCTTGAGCCTCAATCTGCTCAAACTCTTCTTCGATGAGACGGTTAACTTTACTGGTTACCTTGCACAAGTGCCGGAGCTTCCCGAAAGCGGGCATCCGCGGCTGTTTCGCTGCCTTGGGGTCGGCGACCAGTTTCCTTCACCGCTTTCGTGACGAATTCGCGAAAAGGGATTCCGCGTTCGGCGGCCACCGATTTGGCGCGGCGAAAGTTGCTTCGCCTACGGCCTAGAAACTCAAGCTTTTCCGAGCTTTCAGCTCTCGTTCGGCTTGCAGCCAATCTTCCAGGTCATGGCCCTCAACGGCGCCACGTTCCAGGAAGAGTTCATGCGCGCGAATGGCAATCTCCTGCTCACTCGGCGCGCCATCGCTGGCTGTGTTCAACTCAACTTCGGCAAGATCGACTGGATTAGTCGTCATGGGGCATCCTCGAGTGAAGAAAAGCGAGGCTATCAGCCTCTTCTCTTCTGAAGATGAATTCCGTGGAACTTTTTGGTTAAAACTGCTGGTCCAGCCACTGCACCCTCACCCTATCGGCGGCTAGCGGTGCTCTTGAAACACTTATTTCCATGCTGACGCACGAGCGAAAGGAGAGGCCAGGAATAATCCGACACTCCTCAGCGCGCTTAACAGGGCTGCCAAGTTCCGATCGCGCGTCACATCGCCTTCTTGCGCTTCCTTCGAACAGGAATCCCCATTTCACAGGAACAAACAAAAGGTAACTTCGGGTTTAGATGCTTACATATTAGATAATTTGTGGCTTTTGGCAGGGCGGGCCGCTTCCTTGCAACGAGTCGGCAATGAGTGGAAGGTATCCCGCCTCTTCGGGTCTCAGGTGAGAGACCAGCTTAGGAGGGTCAAAGCGAGAAAGATGGCCAGCGCACCCAGGCTCACGGCCGACAGGGCTTTTCCGCGGCCGAGAAGCAGGTCGCGCGTCTCTGCCTTAAGGCACAAAACAATGGCCACGAAAAGAATGGCGCTCCACGACACGGCGCAGGGCAGTCCCGGATAGCTCGAAAGAGCCGACAACGTTCTATCCGACGGTTTGCCCACGGGTATCCACCACGGCAGGATCGGCGCGAAGCCCGCGGCCAGCACGAACGTCAGAATCTTGCGGCTGATCCAGCTTTTGATCTTCGGGACCGTCTTCTTCCTCCGGATCTTCCGCCAGACAAAAAATTCCCACGCCAGAAGCGCCGCGGCCAGCGGCATCCAGCCATATTGCGCGCTCTCCAGGTCCATCCACAGCCACGCCCGGAACACGAAATTCGACGGGTGCGTTGCTGCCAGCCTGGGGAGCAAGTACCATCCCGCCACGGAATTGCCGATGATCGTCAGCAACAGCAAGGCGAGCGCAAACAGCTGCACGAACATCTGCGTCGGCGCTTTTCCGCAACGCGTGCAGCACAGCCGCTCGGGAAAGATCTGCAATCCGCAATTCTCGCAATACACGCAGCCCTCTCCTTTCCCCCTGTAAAGACACCCTCTCAACCCCAAAAAGGTTATTCCATCGCAGGCTCCAAGCCTACTGGTCTGGTGTGCAGGAACTCGCAAACCATTGGTCAATGTACAAAAGGCGGGGCCGTGCCCCACAGGAGGGTTGTGGCGACCACAGAGGTTGTTCCGATAATGAAAAGGAGGCAAGCTGTTGCCGCGTCTGCCCGGTCTTTCATATACAAGAGAGGAATTCACCCGATGAAGCGAAACGCCCTGATAGCATTTGCTACTTTGCTCCTCATTTGCCTGGGGGCGCTCGCGTCGGTTACTGGCGGTGAAGACTGTGCCTTTGTGGGCCCTACCGTATACCCTTCGCCTACTGCGAGCCCCGTTCACGACGGAGTTGTACTCACGTCTGACGGCAAGATCGTTGCCGTCGGCAAGCGCGGCACGGTGAAGATCCCGAAGTCTGCCCGCGTGATTGACTGCACAGGAAAGACCCTCGTCGCCGGATTCTGGAACAGCCACGTCCACTTCCTGGACAACGCCTGGCTGAATGCGGAAAAGGCCCCCGCCGAGAAGCTTGAAAAGCATATGCAGGTGATGCTGAGCCAATGGGGTTTCACCACGGTCTGGGATCTCGGCTCGGACCCAAGCAACTCGCTCGCCCTTCGCCGCCGCGTCGAATCCGGCGAAATCCCCGGACCGAGGATTCTTCTTGCGGGAAACTTGTTTCCAAAGAATGGGCACCCTGTTTATTTGCCGCCAGAAATGCAGTTACCTGAAGCTGCTACGCCGGAAGAGGCCGCGCAGATGGCCCAAAACTACATGCGCCTGGGCCTGGATGGCATAAAGTTGTTCACTGGCTCCTACATGGGCAACAAACCCGTCGTGAATATGGATATTTCGATCGTAAAGGCAGCCGTGGATGTGGCTCACGCTCAAAACAAGCCCGTGTTCGCTCATCCCCAAAACCAAACGGGAGTGGACAATGCTGCCGCCGGCGGCGTCGACATCCTGGCTCATACCATTCCAACCGAATCAGACTTCACCGCGGAAGAACTAGCCCGCTTCAAGACGCAAGGCACCGGCTTGATACCAACGCTCACCCTGTGGACCACTGTCGTTCAAGACGCTGCGGTCGCCAACGGCTTGGTCGCCTCCGGCATACAGCAACTCAAAACTTTCTCCGCGAATGGCGGCCCGATCCTTTTCGGCACCGACGTTGGGTTCACGGCGAACTACGATACGACACTCGAATTCGAGTTCATGGGTCGCGCCCTTTCTGGAAACGAAATCCTTGCTTCCCTCACCACTAATCCTGCAGCCTACTTCAAGGCCGCCAACAAAGGCCGCGTGGAGAAGGGATTCGATGCCGATCTGGTCATTCTGGATGGCGACCCTGGTGCGGATGTGCG
>Ga0307478_10003792_pt1 | contig 11037 bp, 11 predicted proteins | sample atmos_gasesECM4C_2_FD_203713 | JGI IMG/M metagenome (GOLD analysis project Ga0307478, IMG submission 203713) | Hardwood forest soil microbial communities from Morgan-Monroe State Forest, Indiana, United States - atmos_gasesECM4C_05 | ecosystem: Environmental > Terrestrial > Soil > Temperate...
TTACAAACTACCCGCCACGAACACGTTGACCATCTATGAACTTTTCCAATTTGCAGCCCTCGTCCACCCTGCCGTCCCCTCGCCTCGACGACGATGATGATGACGACAAGCCCGAAGAAGGCGACAAAGCCCCGAAGTCGCCCGCGGCCGTCGGCGCACAAATCCAGAGAAAATTTCTCGAGCAACGGAAAATTTTCCTGTGGGGGGCCGTCACCGATGAATCAGCCAAGGACATCACCGAAAAGCTGCTCTATCTCGAGGGCTCCGGCCCCGGCCAGGAGATCACCTTTTACTTCAACACGCCGGGCGGCTCCATTACCGCCGGTATGGCCGTTTACGACACGATGCGGCTCATCACCTCTCCTGTCACGATTATCGTCACCGGCATGGCCGCCTCGATGGGCTCCATTCTCCTTTGCGCCGCCGCCAAGGGCCGCCGCCTGCTTTACCCGCATGCGCGCGTGCTCATCCACCAGCCGCTCATCTCCGGCCGCTTCATCGGCCCGGCCACGGACATCAACATCCAGGCACAGGAAATGGAAAAAATCCGCGCCGAGTTGAACGAAATTCTCGCCGCCGCCTCAGGGCAGACTCTGGAGAAAATCGCCCACGACAGCGACCGCGATTTTTATCTCAACGCCAAGGAAGCCATCGCCTACGGGCTTGCCGACAAGATCGTGGAGAAAATATGATCTTTGTCATTGGTCATTAGTTGTAGTTGGTAGTTGGTAATTGGTCCTATTTCGAAGTTGGGTGTTCGACGTTGGATGTTCAAGGAGGCCCGGGGGCCGACGAGTCCAGTTCCCATTGCGCCGCCTGGGCGGAATCATGGGCCGCCAGCGCCGCGTCCCTTGCCACGGACAGCCACACCGCCCGCGCCGCAGGCGGCAGACCATCGGAAGCCAGCAGATTCTCAAAGACTTCCTCTGCCGATTCCGCCTGCCCGCCAGCCACGAGCAGGCGGGCCGCCTCAACGGCGAGCGCCCATTCCTGTGGATGAAAGGTCCTGATGAATCGGGCAAATTCCACCTCGCGCACCGCGCCGGCCGCATTGCCCGCCTCTGCGAGCCGCTGCGCCAGCGCCAGGCCGATGACGAGACTGGGCGACTCGTCCATGCTCGTGTGCGCAATGGCCAGCGCGTCCGCGGATCTCTTTTCAGCGTCGAGCAGGTGCATCTCGCGCAGCACGGCATACGGCGCAAGCGCCGGCGGCAGGTTCTTCCGATTTTTCCACTGTTCCGAAAAATCCACCCGAAACGGCCGGTAGAGCGGATCGCCGATGAGCACGCTTTGCCAGCTCAGCGCCGGCAGGGCGTAGTAGGCCGCGTCGCCCAGCGTCCAGCCGCGGGCCAGCGCGTGCAGCAACAGATCGGGACGGTGCGTTAACTGGAGATAAGGTTCGTAAACATTGCCCATGGTCGCCGTGACGCCGCGGGCCACGAGCGGCCCGCACCAGCCCTCGGTCGCCGACCGCAGGGTGTGCGCCGAGAAACTGTGGATATGCAGCGCAATGGCGCCGGGCGGAAACTCGAAATCCGGCAAGGTAAACGGGCCGTTCAGGTCGTCGGTATACCAGCCGAAATAGAGCACGGGCGCGTCGAATCGGGCGTTCACCGCCAGCGTGGCGGACGTGCGGTCAACATCGCCATCGAACCCGAGCGCGGTGAGCTGCGCGGCGGCGGCCCCAAGCCATTGGTCGCCTTCGGGAGCCGGCCCGCCCAGATCAACATAGCTGCGGCCGAGCAGGCCCGTGCGTTCGGCGATGAGCGCATTGTCCACCAGCCGCTCGGCGTCTTCGAGCGTCGGCCCGTCCAGCCGGCCCACTTTTACGATGTCGGAAAGATCAAACGGCGTCGGATGCTCGTTGTGAAAAAGCGGGTTGGGCACCCAGCCGTTTATATTGTAGCCATTCCGGGCCAGCAGGCTCAACTCCGAGTCCACCGCGCCCTGATTGGTGCGAAACTGGGACTGGCCGGCCGGAAACGCATTCACGGAAAGCAACCTCGGGTCATTGGCAATGCGCAGCGGCACCCCGCGACACACGACCAGATAAGCGATGTGGTGCCCGATCACGACATACGTTTTCCGGCCGATGGCGTCCACGCTTGGCGTCTTGATGGCGTCGATCCAGTCGCGGCGCACGAGCTCGTCCTGCAGCGGCTGCCAGATTTCACCGACAAACTCCGTCCATGAGATCGTTTCACCAGCCGGCATGGGCAGTGCGACCAGGTTTTCCACCGGCACGCCCCGAGCCGCGGCATAATGCGCCGCGAGCCGCAGCGAATCGGGATCGGCCCGGTTGGCCAGGATGATCACGTTCACCGCCGGCGATTCTCCGGCGCCAGACGCCGGCCGGGCACCCCCCTCCGCCAACATGACCACGAGCACAAACGTTCTTGCTAAAATTCTCACGGCGTTTTCACTCCCACGCTGGCGATGGATTCCGCCTTCCCGCAAGGGTAAATCCGTTTTCGACGGATAAACCGCCAATTTAACCGTGAATGGACGCTGATAAACGCGAATGCTATTTTTAGCACAGATGGACGGTCGCAAGTGGCTGGGTTTTCCGTATTTTTTGGCGTTTGGGTATTTGCGTTTGTGATTTTCGGCTGCAATTTCGCGCCTGCCCTTCGTAGCTTTGGCGAAGTAGGGCCAATTCGCGGTTTTCAAAACGAATCATAATGCAGCTTTATTTTCTCATCGCACTCGGCGGCGCGCTCGGCAGCGTGCTGCGTTTCTGGCTGAACGGCCTCATCGCCACGCATTATGGTGAGACGTCCCCCTGGGGCGCGCTCGCCATGGGCACGCTCGTCATCAACATTACCGGCTCGTTTGCCATCGGTTTTTTCTCGACCCTGACCGGGCCGGAAGGCCGCTGGTTCGTGCCCGCCAACGGCCGCCTGTTTTTCATGACCGGCATCTGCGGCGGCTACACGACGTTCTCGTCATTCAGCCTGCAAACACTCACCCTGGCCCAACATCGCGAATGGCTGAAGGCTGGCGGCAACGTCGCCGCCTCGGTCACGCTTTGCCTGATCGCCGTCTGGCTCGGCCACACCCTCGCGGCGGCAATCAATCAACTGCGATGAGCATAACCTGGCTTATTTTACGATCCAACTTGCCGCCGAGCGTCGGAAAAACTCCAAATTCCAAGGCGCCAAACTCCAGAAAAATTTCAGAAGATAAAAGCTCCTGACAGGCTGTTGAAAAACTATACTGGCCGGCGCGACCTACGATTTTGGCCGCGAGCGAGGCGGAGCTGCTCCCGGCCCAAAGCGGTGGTCGCCCTTCGGGTTGCGTTAGAAAGCGCTTCCGCGGCGTTAGCTCGGAAGGGGATAGCCTCATCGAGGATTGTGACCTCGGCGGCCCTTGGGGCACCCGCCGCGGTCATCCCTTCGGGACTCGGTCTTTGGCCTCGCCATCTTCGCGCTGTCGCGCTTCGTCCCCCTTCCGAGCCGCCTTGCGGACAGCGCATTCTCCTCGCAACGACGGCTCAGTATAGTTTTCAAAAGCCCGCTGGCTCCAAAAACATGCGCGGCGCACCCCTTGCATTCGCCATTTCTTTGGGATTCGGCATTTGGAATTTCTTTGAGATTTGATGTCTTGCGATTTGCAATTTCCGCTATCGCGGCCCCTCTTGGCACCAGGTACCTGGCACTTGGTACTTTCCCGCACATGCAATTACCCACCGATTCGTTTCTTCTCCGTATTTTCCTCGGCGAATCCGACCGCCATGACGGCGACCCGCTCTATGAAAGCATCGTGCTCAAAGCCCGTGAAGCCGGCCTCGCCGGCGCCACTGTGCTGCGCGGCGCGATGGGCTTCGGCGCGAGCAGCCGCCTGCATACGAGCAAAATCCTGCGCCTTTCCGCCGACCTTCCGCTCGTCATTGAAATCGTGGACACTGAGAAGAAAATCAACGGCTTCCTGCCCACGCTCAATGGACTGATGGGCGGCGGCCTCGTGACCCTCGAAAAAGTGCGCGTCATTCACTACCGCGACGGCCGCAAGCCGGCCAAGTGATCCTGCTCGCCGCAAAATTCATTTTAATCGCATTTTTCGCGCGGATTGCGCGGATGGATTCCGATCCCAGTGAGGATCGGCTTGTCCGCCGTCTTGTCCGCCATCGCTCGAAGAGCGACGGCTAAGCTCCTTTTCATTGTGCGAAGGAAGATGCGATCAGTAGTTAGAAAGCCATCCCTGCCTGCTCCAAATTTCTCGTTTTTTACCAAGATAAATTTCCCATGAACTGGTGGCTTCCCTGGGCGCTTCTATCGGCTTTGTTCGCGGGCCTCACGGCGGTGCTGGCCAAGGTCGGCGTGGAAAAAATCGATTCGAACCTGGCCACGGCGATCCGCACGACCGTGGTGCTGGTCTTCGCCTGGGCCGTCGTGCTGGCGGTGGTGCCGCCGGGTTCGCTGGCGGGCCTTTCGCGGCGCACGTGGTTGTTTCTGACTTTGTCGGGCCTCGCGACCGGGCTGTCCTGGCTGTGTTATTTCCGCGCGCTGCAGCTCGGCGAAGCGTCGCGGGTGGCGCCGATCGACAAACTCAGCGTGGTGTTTGCCATCGCGCTCGCCGTAATATTCCTGCGCGAGCGCCTGACTTGGCACCAATGGCTGGGCGGCGTGCTCATCGTCGCGGGAGCGCTCGTCATCGCTTGGAAACCGGGCGTGCCTTGATCGCCCGAATTTGAAAATGCGGGAGGGGCTTCATGCCCCGAGGAGAACCGGACTTCTCATTGCTCGATCCGGTGGCGACGAGTGCGAAGGCCCAACGGTAGGGCGGGACCGCCGTTGATATTACCCGCAAGCCAGTCCGCTCGCGCAGGCGCAATGGACCAAGCTATTTCTGCGACGGCGGTGGCGACGGGATGCTGGCCGGGGGCGGAACAGAAGCCGGTTTTACGGCTGCTGGCGGCGCCGGAGGTGGCGGTGCCACAGGTTTCACCGCTGCAGGCGGGGGCGGCGGCCCCAGGTTCACATAGGCGCGCACGCCGGCGGCGATGCCTTCGGCGATTTCCTGGCGGTAGGCGGGCGTGGCGAGTTTCCGCGCCTCGGCGTCGTTGGTGAGGTAACCCGATTCGACCAGCACCGCAGGGCACGGCGCGAGGCGAAGCACGGCTAGTTTGTCGTGGCGCAGCCCGCGGTCGTAGGAACCGATTCCACCCAGCAGCGCGCGGTGGATGCAGTAGCCGAGCAACGTATTCCACTGGTCGTTTTTGTCGCCGGGGTTGGCGTCGTCGTCCTCGGCTTTGTGCACCGAGCGGCTGATGGGAATTTGATGCCGCGGCGTGAAACGAAATGTTTCCGTGCCGTGCACGGCGCCGATGTTCTCGCCCGGAACGTACTGCCCGGCCGAGTTGAAATGGATGCTGATGAACAAATCCGCCTTCACCTCCGCGGTGATCTCGGCCCGCCGCCGCAAATCCAGCCTCTTGTCCGGGCTGATTCCATAGTCGGTCGTGCGCGTCAGCACGACTTTGTAACCTTGCGCCTCGAGGACTTTTTTCAGGCGGAATGCCGTGTCGAGCGTGAGGACGCGTTCCTTCAGGCCGAGATGTTTGTTTTCAGCGCCGTTGTCCGGGATGCCATGACCGGGGTCGATGACGATGGTGTGCACGGGCGGCGGAGCGTCCGATCCAAGGCGCAGGAGGGGTCGGAGCAGTTCTTTCGCGTCGAGGTAGCTGATCCACAAGCTGCGCAGGTGATAAACCGGCGGGTTGCCCAGGAAGACATGCCGGCCGTCAAGAATCGCCTCGCGCTGGTTGTCCTCAAGTTCAGCACGCGTGGCCGCGTTCTGCAACAAGAGGCGTTTCGCCGGTATGGTCCAATCCGCGTGCAGGCCGAAACTTTCGCCCAACGCCGCTGCGTCAATGTAGGTCACGCCATCGATTCTGGCCGTCTCGAAGGCCGCCGCCGGCTGCACCGTAAGAAACGCGGCCAGAATCGCCAGGGCCAGCGCGATGCACACCGTGAATTTTTGCCGCATGGCTCCTCCTCACGCGCGGGGCGACGCGGGCCGCGCGGCTGGTTCCTTGTCCTCCACCACCAAGTGAAACTTCGGCTTGCGCTTGTTGACCGGCAGGGGGGTGAGCATCACATGGATGTTTCGTCCGATCAACCGGGGATCGTTGTCGGGATGGCCCATGCCGGCGAGCTCGGCGACGGCGCGTTTCATCACATCGAAACCGATGTCGGTGTGCGCCATCTCGCGGCCGCGGAACTTCAGACGCAGCTTCACCTTGTTGCCATGCGAAAGAAACTCCTCGCCGTGGCGGATCTTGGTGAAAAAATCGTTTTCCGCAATGCGCGCGCTGAACTCGATTTCCTTGATCTTGCTCGCGGTGGGTTTCGAGTGGGCGTGCTTCTTCTGCTCCTCATAGACGTATTTTCCGAAGTCCATGATTCGACAGACCGGCGGCGTGGCGTTGGGCGCGACCTCGACGAGGTCGAGGCCCACCTCGAGCGCAAGGCTGATGGCCTTCGCCGTATCCAGGATTCCAAGCTGCTTCCCTTCGGGCGAAATCACGCGAACCTGCGGGACCTTGATACGATAGTTGCGACGGATATTGGCGAACGGATCCGTGTTGCGACGTTGAAACTGGCCGGGGCGTCCGCCGCCGGCGGGAGGAAAAGGAGAGGCCATCAATAAGGAAGTGACATGTTTTAAGCGGGAGGGACTTTTCGCTCAGTTGCGCGACATTGACAACATGAAAATCCAAAATCCCAAACGCCAAAACTCCGAACTCCAAAGAGTGCCGAAAGCCACAAAGCAAAAAACCAACCATGACAACGGCTCGAACAACATATCAGGTCCTATTTTTCGATTTTGGAAGCTAGCCATTATTTGGCATTCGGAGTCTTGGCGTTTGAAACTTTCCTCACGCCGGTGAGGCTCATATGCTGAAACTCTCGCCGCAAGAGCAGCTGGCCTTGGAATTGGGGTTGGCAAACTTGAAGCCTCCGGCCACCAGCTTGTCCGAGTAGTCGAGCACCGTGCCTTTGAGGTAGAGCGCGGTCTTCGGATCGACCAGCACCGCGGTGCCGGCCGAGCGCACGAGAATGTCGCCGCGCTTCGGCTCGGGTGCGAAACGCAGCTTGTAACTCAGGCCGTTGCAGCCTCCGCCAGTGATGGCGATGCGCAAAAACTCCCCCTGCTGCTCGCGGGCCATGAGCGCGCGCACTTTTTCCGCCGCGGGATTGGTCAGGCGCACGAGATTTTCGTTGCCGAGGCGGACCCCGGCGGGCGGCGCGGTGGCGGGTTCAGTGGCGGGCATCTTTACAATTATCGCCCAGTCCGCGCGCGAAGCAAGCGCCGCGCGACGTTCACCGCATTGGCATAACTGCGCGCGCTGGCCCGGCCCTGCCCGGCGAGGCCGAACGCCGTGCCGTGGTCGGGGCTCGTGCGCACGTGGGGCAGGCCAAGAGTGACATTCACCGATTCGTCGAACTCGACCGCCTTGAGCGGCGCAAGCCCCTGGTCATGGTAGAGTGCAATAATCACATCGAACTCCCCGCGCAGCGCGCGCGCAAACAGCGTGTCGCCCGGCTCGCAGCGCGAAAGGCCGGGAAACTGCGGTCGCAGCCCGTCGAGAATCGGATCGATGATGCGGCGCTCCTCGTCGCCGAGCAAACCGTCTTCACCCGCATGCGGATTCAGGCCGCACACGCCGATCCGCGGCGCAGCGATGTCCTCCGTCCGCGCAAGATCGCTGGCGGCAAGCACCGCCCGGGCAAATTTTTCTCCGGTCAGGTGCGAAAACACCTCGCGCAGCGGCACGTGCCACGTCAACAAGACGACGCGGAGCCGGCCGCCGCAAAACGCCATGGTCGGCTCGCCGCCCCAGCGCGCGGCGAAAAACTCCGTCTGGCCGGGAAACGCGAAGCCGGCCTGCGCCAGCCAGCTTTTGCTGACCGGGCCGGTGACGACGCCGGCAAATTCGCCACGCGAGCAGCCTTCGGCCGCGCGTTCCATCGCGGCGAGGGACACGCGCGCGCCGTCAAGCGTCGGCGAGCCGGGTTTCGCGAGAAATTCCGGCGGGCCGGCGGCGATTTTTTCCGCGTCGGAAGCGAGGGTATCGAGCCAGCGCGCCGGGCCGAGCACGGCGACATCGCGCGCTTCGCCGGGATGCGCGGCCAGCCACGCCGCCAGGATTTCCGGGCCGACGCCCGCCGGGTCACCGCAGGTGAGGGCGAGTGTTTTTGAAAACTTTGTTTTCACCGCAGAGTGCGCGGAAAAATTTCAGGCAGATCCATTTCCTGCTTCGGCTCGGCGTCGCGCCGGGCGCGCACGAAGCCGCGCTTGCCGCCGGTGAAAAATTCCAGGAAATGCCGGGCCTCCGCGGTCGAGAACTCACCACCGGCGAGCGCCTCCGCGGCGACATCGCGGATGTTGCCGGGCGTGAAATAGACGACGCGGAACGCGTCCTTCAGCTCGACGATAGCCGCGCGGCTGAAACCGCGGCGTTTGAGGCCGAGCAGGTTCAGGCCGATCACGTCATCGCGCTCCGCCGCCATCACGCAAGGCGGCACGTCGCGCGTGATCGAGGCATGGCCCGAGATCATCACGTTCTCACCGATGCGGCAAAATTGGTGGATCCCCACGCCGCCCCCGAAGAACGCGTGGTCGCCGATGGTCACATGGCCGGCAATCATGACATTGTTCGCCAACACCACATGGGAGCCGACGTTGCAGTCGTGCGCAATGTGACAGGCCGCCATGAGGAGGCAGTTCTTGCCGATTTCCGTGAAACCGCCGGGACTGGTCGACCGGTTGATCGTGACGTTTTCGCGAATGGTCGTGTCCGCGCCAATGCGCACGCCCGATTGCGTGCCGCGTTCAAACTTCAAGTCCTGCGGATCGCCGCCGACCACCGCGAACGAATGCACGATGACGCGTGCGCCGAGCACGGCGCCGCGCTTGATGATGGCATACGCGTGAATTTCGCAGTCCGCGCCGAGTTGCGCGCCGTTTTCAATAATGGCGGAAGGGTGGATCATGGGGTGGACGACGAGTATCAAAAAAAGCGGATCAAGCCAAGCCTGCGCAATCTTCCGTGAACCTCTTGTTACCTGATTCCTTCGAACCTTTCACCGGCCGCGCTTCGCGGCCATGGCTCGCTCGGGCAGCAGATCGAGCTGGGCATCCTTGAGCAGGTCGTAATTTTTCAGAATGCGCATGACCTGGAGCGTGTCGCTCTTGCGGTAGTTTTTGTTGATTTCGACCTTGTCGATGATGTCGAGCAGCATCGCGCGAAAGGAGACGATGGCATCCACGCCGCGTTCCTTGAGCATTTGCACGCTCTGCGAGCGATAGGGTTCCGCCGTGGGCAAACCGGGCAGCACGAGGATTTTCACGAGGTCGGGCGCGGCCCCGGGCTCGTCGGCATCCATCGGGAAAAAACGCGTGACCTCCTTGAGCACGTTTTCCTCGAGAAAGCGGAAGATCTCCGGCGAGTTCTTAAGCGTGGCCGGGGTGAAACGGCCGCTGTGCCAGCCTTTGACGGCGACGATGGCGCGGTGGACAAACTGCAGCTCGTTGGAAAACAGGAAAAAATCAGGCCGGCGCGTGTGGTGCTGCCAGGCCGGGTTGTAAACGAGCAGGTCAATCTCCTCGTCGCCGGTCTTGCGGCGCGCCTGCACCTGGTATTTGCGCACCTGGCGCACGAGAAAACCGTTCTGTTCGAAGTACTCGCGGACAATGCCTTCGTCGATGGCGGACATGGGAAAGGCAGTCTATGAAGACGGCAGGCCTTTGTCACAGCCAAAATCCCAAACATTCAAACGCCAAATCACAAAAGAACAGGAGCCCCGGAGGGCCGCACACTTTTTGGAATTTTGGTCCTTTGGAATTTGGTCTTTTCGCGCGCTGCGCGCGCTTTATTCCGCCCCCACCTCGCGGAAACTCGCCTCGACCAGCGCGGGAGGCACGCTGTCGTAGGTCACCGCGCCGCCGATTTTCTTAAGAACAATGAAGCGCGGCAGCCCGGCCCGGATTTTTTTGTCGCGAGCCGTCGCCGCCAGCAGATCGGCCAGCGGCAACGGCTTACGCAGGCATACCGGCAACGCATGCGCCGCGACCACGGTCTCGATGCGTTTAATGTCAGCGGGATTGAGGAGTCCAAGTTTCTGCGACAGCCGTGCCATTGCACAGAGGCCAATGGCAACGGCCTCACCATGCAAATAAGCCTCATAGCCCGTGACCTGTTCGATGGCATGGCCAAAAGTGTGCCCGAGATTGAGCAGGGCGCGCCCGCCGTCCTTCGCCTGTTCGCGCTCGTCGAGCTCGACAATGCGGCCTTTCAGCGCACAGCAGCGTTGGATGATTCCTCCAAGCGATGGACTCGCGGCGGTCAGCGCCGCATATTCGAGTTGTCCAAAAAGCGCAGCGTCGCCGAGCAGGCCGTATTTGATCACTTCGGCCGTCCCCGCGGAAAATTCGCGAGGCGGGAGGGTGGCGAGCAGGTTGGTTGAAATGAAGACACCGCGCGGCTGGTGGAACGCCCCGACCAGATTCTTGCCGACCGGGAGGTTGATGCCCGTCTTGCCGCCCACCGAGCTGTCAACCATCGCGAGCATGGTCGTGGGCACCTGGAAATAGTCGATGCCACGCAAATAGCTCGCCGCGGCGAAGCCCCCGAGGTCGCCAATCACCCCTCCACCCACGGCAAAAAGCACACCCGTGCGATCCATTCGCTGTTCCGCGAGAAAATCAAGCACGCGGCCAAACTCCGCGAGCGACTTGGTCGCCTCGCCCGGGGCGACAATATGCATCGGCAGATCGGGAAACATTTCATGCAATGCGCCGAACTGGTGATCGATGAGATTTTGATCGGTCAACACGACAACGTCACGGCCGGCTGAAATGAATGCAGCGACCTTGCCCCGGATTTCGCCCGTGAGATCGGAGCCGAATGAAATCGGATAACTGCGTTCACCTAGATTGACCGTCAGGCCAGCAGACATATGCCATGCGTTCAACAGTTGGCCGCCAACGAGGTCAACAACCCTTATTGTCGGGTCGCGTGGTATTTTCATG
>Ga0307478_10003794_pt1 | contig 11033 bp, 5 predicted proteins | sample atmos_gasesECM4C_2_FD_203713 | JGI IMG/M metagenome (GOLD analysis project Ga0307478, IMG submission 203713) | Hardwood forest soil microbial communities from Morgan-Monroe State Forest, Indiana, United States - atmos_gasesECM4C_05 | ecosystem: Environmental > Terrestrial > Soil > Temperate...
ACGGCGTTGTTGGGGTTGTAACGGTTGGGATCGAAGTAGTTCTGGAAGAACGGCTGCACCGTGTAGGTCGGACCGAGATAAGCCCAGCGCAGTCCGAGGTCGAGAGTCAGTTTCTTGCTCACCTTCCAGGTGTCCTGGCCATAGGCTTCCAGCTGATGGAAGCGGAAGGCTCCGAAGAACACGCCGTTGCTCTGCTGCACCTGATTGTAGTAACCGGTGAACACGTTGCCGAGGTAACTACCCGTGTCATGCGGGTTGGTTGCCCCGGTACTGAAATCGATAAATGACGTGTCGTCCCAAACCGGCTGCTGACCGGCCTGGTTGTAGTCGAAGAACACGCCAAACTTGAAGATGTGGGGTCCCGTCACATGGGTGACATTGTCGGTCCAGGTGAACATGCGGGCTTCGCTGTGCCAGCTGGGGTGAAAGGATCCTCCGGTGAAGGTGCCGTTGCAGCAGTTGTTCAATACCGGAGCACGGTTGTCGACGTTCGACAGGGGATAGAGTTCCTGGAACGTGAAGCCGAGCTGAGTGCGATCGTAGGTGGACTTGGACGTTCCGGGAAGAATATCGACGACTTGTGTCAGGTGGTTGTAGCTGAAGATGAACTCGTTGGTCGTGGTTGGTGAAATGACATTCACCAGGTTCCAGGACCAGCTGGAGCCGGGCTTTTTGCGGAATTCGGGGAGAATCGGATAGTCGGCGAAGTCGAACAGATTGTGATACTGCTCCTGCTGCGAATCGTCGACCCAGCGGAAGAAGAAGTTGGTTTTGGCGTTGATGTTCCAGTCGATGCGTGCGACTTCCTGGTGCTTGCGGAAGTTGTATCGCTCGTTGTAAGGATTGAAAAACTTCTGAGCCACGCCTTCAGGGTTGATGGTGCTGGGATCAGGCACCGCGTTGGGCTGATAGCCGTTCTTGAAGTAGTTCGCGAAGGCCTGCGCCTGGGAACTCAACTGGCCGGTTGGAATGATGTTGCAGGGATTGGCTTTTGATCCGCAAATCACGGTGCCGTTCGTGATCTCACCGAGCGAATTGTAAGTAAGCGATCCGGGAACGAACGCCTGCCCATTGAGGAAGCCGTTGTCCCCCAAACCCGTCGGACAATCCGAGGTTTGCCCGACCCCATGAATGCATTGATTCCCGCCCGAGTACATGGCTGTCAGGTCACCGGTCAGGACCGAGGGATTCGGCAACTCGTATCCCCTTCCCAGTCCGCTGAACACCTGGGAGTTGAATTGAGAATTGCCCGGCGTGATGCCACGAGTTCCTTCGTAGTTGAAAAAGAAGAACAGCTTGTTCTTGTAGTGCGGCAGCGGGATCGGTCCGCCAATGTTGCCGCCGAACTGGTTGAAGCGGATGTAGTTCTTTGCGCCCAGGCTGAATGGCGGGGAAGCGTCGAAGTTGTCTTCCCGGTGAAATTCGTAGAGGGTGCCGTGGAATTGCTTGGTGCCGGACTTGGTGTTGACGGCAAGCAAGACACCGGGGTTGCGCCCGTACTCGGCGGCGAAGTTGTTGCTTTGGATTTTGAACTCGCCGATGGCGTCCATGCTGAGCTGGGTGTACTGGCCATCGTTGGCGCCGACATCGGTGTTGACCGCGCCGTCGAGGAAGAAGTTGTTGTCACTGCCGCGCAGCCCATTCACGTGGAACGAATTCGTGTTGTTAAAGGCCAGGCGGAAATCATTGTTGTCGTTGGAGACGACGCCGGGGAGGGTGCGCACCAACGACTGAAAGTCGCGGCCATTGAGGCTGGTTTCGGAGACGAGCTTCGAGTCGATGACATCGGAATGATCGGCGGTGGCGATTTCTACCAGGGGAGTCACCGCCTCGACGGTGACATTTTCGGTGGTGCTGCCGATTTCGAGGCGAAGCTCGCCGAGAGAGAGAACCTGGCGGTTGTCGAGGACAACATTGGCGCGCTGCAGGTTCTTCATACCCCTGGCTTGCACCTTGACGGTATAGGTGCCGGGCTGCAGGGGCTGGAGAACAAAAATTCCATCGGAGTTGGTGGTGGCATCGCGGGCGACAACCCCTTTGTCCTGATCGAGGGCTTGCACGGTGGCGCCGGCAATCAACGCACCCTGGGCGTCGGTGACGGTGCCTTGAATGGTCCCGCTATTTTGCGCCATGGCGGAAACGGAGCACAGGCAGACGAGAAGGACGGTCAAGATCCTGGATTTCGCGCCGAAACAGTTCATCGGCCCTCCTTTTTGAATTGCGCCCGGGTGAGGTTGAGAAACGAAGGGAAACAGCTCAATCGACAAGGTTCTGCGCATCGCGTAAGCCTCCGCCCAAAAATTGCCCCTGGATGAAACTGTGTCCTCTAGACAGCAATAACGATTTTTTAGGCCGCCCCACTAATATCTGGAGCGGTATTAAGCGCCGGAACAGGGGGTATTGTCAAGAAGAAAAATCGATTTTGCAGGTAAGCGTTAAACCCGCAACCGGCCTGAAGTCTGGGGCAGGCAGGAAGGGTTGTCCATTAAAAAATGGGATTAACGATAATCCATCAATAAATATCGCTAACCTGCGGCATTTTATGCCGCCGCAGCGGGCTGGATTTGCGGTTCCCAGCCCGAAGGCCGTGATATGCTCCCCGCGATGCCGGTCACGATGCTCGACATTGCGAAGGGACTGAATGTTTCGGTCGTCACTGTGTCGAAGGTTTTGCGGAACAAAGGCAAGATCAGCGCGGCGACGCGCAAGCGGGTGCTACAACGGGCCAAGGAACTCAACTATCACACAAACTGGATTGCGCGCAGCCTGGTCACCCGGCGCACGTTCACGATTGGTTTGCTGCTCCCCGACTTCACGCATCCGTTTTTCGCCGAAGTGGCCAAGGCGGTGGCGGAGACGGTGCGCCCGCAGGGTTATCACGTCATCATTTCCTATTTCGAAGAGAATCCCGAACTCGAGCGCAATGAGGCCGATTCGCTCATGGCGCGGCAGGTCGACGGACTGATTGCCGCTTCGGCGCAGTCGAGCGCAGAGTTTTTCGACGGGATTCTGGAACGGAAGGTGCCGTTGGTATTGATCGACCGGCCGATTCCGGGAGTGCAAGCGAGTTTCGTCGGCGCGGACAACGAAGCGATCGGGAAGTTGGCCACCAATCACCTGATTGCGCAGGGATGTACCCGGATCGCGCACTTGCGCGGACCGAAGATCGGTATCGCGGCGGCACGGCTGGCAGGATACCGGCATGCTCTGCAGAAACACGACCTGCCGGTCGCGCCGCGATTCATCGTGGGGGCGCGTTATGCGGACTCGAGTGGCTATAGCGCGATGCGGAAGTTGCTGCAGGCGCAACCTTATCCGGACGGTGTTTTTTGCTACAACGATCCGGTCGCGATCGGGGCAATCAAGGCCATCTTGGAAGCGGGCTTGAAAATTCCCCAGGACATTGCGGTGGTGGGGGCGGGTAACGTTCACTATTCGGATGTTCTCGCGGTGCCGTTAACCACCATCGATCAGGGCACGAAGCAAATTGGACGGCAGGCCGCGGAGTTGCTGATGGAGCAGATTGGCGCGAAGCGCCGGCCCAGGCCGAGGAAAGTGTTGATTGCTCCGAAACTGGTGGAGCGAGAGTCGACGCGGCGGTAGGGTACGGTGCTACAGGCCATCGCCGCCGATTTGATTCGCCCGAGGGAAAACCCCGCCCAGCGGAGCTTGAGCGGGGCACCCTTGAGGGAGGGTGGCGGGATTCCCGGCATGAAGCGCCGGGCTATTTTCGGGTGCCCCTGCGGGGCGTTCGTTTGTTGTCCTCATCGCTTTTTACTCATCGCTTCCCCTTACCGCTCTTCCTCTTGAGATCTGCGGTTCACCGCCGGCTGATAGGAGGTTGATCCGATGGCCGTGCAGTTTACGACAGAAGTGAGGATAAGATAAACGATTAACGTATATAAGAAAATCGATTGTGGTCGCGCGATGCTTGCTCTGTATTTTTAAACAGATTTCGAGACGCCTTCGTGCCGGGACAAACTCCTTTGGATGTCGGTAAACTGTCCTATGCCCTGGGAGAAAATTTCTAGTGTTGTGGAAGGAATCAGCAATGAATCCAGTCGAATCTGCTCTCCCCATCACCTCATCACCCGAGATCACCCCTCTTTCCCAGGATGAGCTGCGCCGGATGAACGCGTACTGGCGGGCCGCGAATTACTTATCCGTTGGACAAATTTATTTGTATGACAACCCGCTGTTGCGGGAGCCACTAAAAATCGAGCACGTGAAGCCGCGGTTGCTGGGACACTGGGGAACCACGCCCGGTCTCAACTTTATTTATGTTCACTGCAACCGGCTGATCAAGAAGCTCGGCCTCAACATGATTTACATCACGGGCCCAGGGCATGGAGGGCCGGGACTAGTTGCCAACACCTACCTGGAAGGAACTTATAGCGAGTACTACCCCAACATCGCACAAAACGAAGCCGGCATGAAGCGCCTGTTCAAGCAGTTTTCGTTTCCAGGCGGGATTCCCAGCCACGTGGCGCCAGAGACGCCCGGGTCGATTCATGAGGGCGGGGAACTGGGGTATAGCGTCGCGCACGCGTACGGCGCGGCTCTGGATAATCCGGATCTGCTGGTCTGTTGTGTGGTAGGGGATGGCGAGGCGGAGACCGGACCGCTGGCGGCGAGCTGGCATTCGAACAAGTTTCTCAATCCCGCGCGGGACGGAGCCGTCCTTCCTATTCTTCATTTGAACGGATACAAAATCGCCAATCCCACGATTCTGGGACGCATGACAGATGACGAACTTACCGACCTCTTTCATGGTTACGGGTATGAGCCGGTGTTTGTGGAAGGGCACGAACCCGAACTGATGCACCAGTTGATGGCGGCGAAGCTGGAGGCGGCGATCCATGAAATTCATGCGATCCAGGAGCGCGCTCGCGACCGGCATGACCGTTCGCTGCCGACTTGGCCGATGATTGTCCTGCGTTCGCCGAAGGGCTGGACGGGGCCGAAGATGGTGGACGGGAAGCCGGCCGAAGGCACGTGGCGTTCGCACCAGGTGCCGTTCAGTGAGATGGCGGGGCATCCCGAGCATCTGCGGTTGCTGGAAGACTGGATGAAGAGCTATCGGCCGGAGGAGTTGTTCGATGCCTCAGGGCGGCTGATTCCGGAACTGGCGGAACTCGCTCCAAAGGGCGAACAGCGGATGGGCGCCAATCCGCACGCCAATGGCGGCTTGCTGCTGAAAGACCTGGTGATGCCCGATTTTCGCGACTACCGCGTGGAGGTGCCGAAGCCGGGAGGCGTGAATTCGGAAGCGACTCGCGTCCTGGGCACTTTCCTGCGGGATGTGATGAAACTGAATCTCCCGTCGCGCAATTTTCGGGTGTTAGGTCCGGACGAAACGGCCTCGAACCGTCTCGATGCGCTCTATGCGGTTACTGACAAAGTTTGGATGGAGCCGATCTTGCCGGTGGACGAGCACCTTTCCGTCGATGGGCGGGTAATGGAGGTGCTCAGCGAGCACATGTGCCAGGGGTGGCTCGAGGGCTACCTGCTCACGGGGCGCCATGGTTTCTTTTCCTGCTACGAGGCTTTCATCCACATTGTCGACTCGATGTTCAACCAGCATGCCAAGTGGCTGAAGGTGACGCGAAACATTGAATGGCGGCGCCCGATTGCGTCGCTGAATTATCTGCTGACATCGCACGTGTGGCGGCAGGATCACAATGGGTTCAGCCACCAGGACCCCGGATTCATCGATCATGTCGTTAACAAGAAGGCAGACGTGGTGCGGGTTTACCTGCCGCCCGACACCAACACGCTGCTCTCCGTTGCCGATCACTGTTTGCGCAGCCGCAACTATGTGAACGTGATCGTAGCGGGCAAGCAACCGGCACCGCAGTGGCTGGATATGGAGGCGGCGATCCGGCATTGCACGACCGGTATCGGGATCTGGGGATGGGCCAGCAACGATCAGACGACCGAACCCGACGTGGTGATGGCGAGTGCCGGCGACGTACCCACGCTGGAAGCGTTGGCTGCCGTGGACTTGCTGCGACAGCATTTTCCGGATATTCGCATCCGGTTCGTGAATGTGGTCGATCTGATGACGCTGCAGCCTTCGAGCGAGCATCCGCACGGACTCACTGATCATGAATTCGATTCGATCTTCACGACCGACAAGCCGATTATCTTTGCCTATCATGGGTACCCCTGGCTGATTCACCGGCTGACGTATCGCAGAAACAATCACGATAATCTGCACGTGCGCGGCTATAAGGAAGAAGGCACCACCACGACCCCGTTCGACATGGCGGTGCAGAATGATCTGGACAGATTCCACCTCGCCGGAGACGTCGTCGATCGGGTGCCGCGCCTGCAACGTACGGGCGCGCACTTCAAACAGTTCCTGCGTAACAAGCTGGTAGACCATAAGCAATACGTCGACGATCGGGGCGACGACATGCCCGAGATCAAGGACTGGAAGTGGCCCTACTAGGTTGAACGGCTTTTAATCGCAAAGAGCGGGAAGGGTCGCGATGGGTGCAAGGACAACCTTGGGGTGTGTCTGCGGCTCTTCTTGAAAATCTTAAAACGCAGAGGGCGCGGAGAACGGACGCAGAGAGCGCGGAGAGGAGCGCTTTGAAGTCATTCAAGTTGCGATGAATGTGCTCGTGCTCAATTCGGGGAGTTCGAGTCTCAAATTCCAGCTGATCGCGACCGATCTCGATCGCATCAAGGCGAATGCCGACAGTCGCCTGCTGCGGGGAGAGGTCGAACGCATCGGTGGCGAGGCGATCGTCACGTTGCAGAACACCCCCGGCTCGCGTCAGACATTGACAGCGCCACTACGGGATATTGCGGCGGCGCTCGATTTCATCCTGCGATGGATTGTGTCCGACCAGTCTGGATTGGCGGAAGTGCGCGGTCCGGCGGATGTTCATGGGGTGGGACACCGGGTGGTGCATGGCGGAGAGCGTTTTTCCGAGTCGGTCGTGATCAACGACGATGTGCTCAAGGGGATTGAGGAGTGCATCGAGTTGGCTCCCTTGCACAATCCCAATAACATCAAGGGAATTACCGCGGCGCGGGCTCTGCTTGGCTCGGGCACGCCGCAGGTCGCGGTCTTCGATACGGCGTTTCATCACAAGATTCCAGAGCAGGCTTATCTTTACGCGATTCCGTACCACCTTTACCGGCGCCACCGAATCCGGCGGTACGGGTTCCACGGGACCTCGCATCGCTACGTGGCGTACCGCTACCGGGTCTTGCGCAACCTGACGCGCGAACAGACCCACGTCATCACGCTGCACCTGGGCAATGGTTGTTCCGCGGCAGCGATCCGGAATGGTTATCCCGTGGATACTTCGATGGGGCTGACGCCTCTGGAAGGCCTGGTCATGGGGACGCGTTCCGGCGATCTCGATCCCGCGATTGTGAATCTGATCTCCAGCAAGGAAGGGCTTTCCCCGCACGAAGTAGAAACGCTGCTGAACACGCAGTCGGGCTTGCTTGGCATTTCAGGTCTTACCAACGACATGAGAGTTCTTCAGGCAGAACTGAAGGAGCATGATGACCGGCGCGCGCGCCTGGCCATCGATGTGTTCTGCTATCGCGCGCGGAAATACATTGGCGCATACCTGGCGGCGATGGACGGAGCCGATGGAATTGTTTTCACGGGTGGCATCGGAGAGAACTCGCCGGAAATCCGAGCGCAGATCTGCCAGGGAATGGAGTGGGCGGGGCTGAAGATCGACCACCACAAGAACCAGAAGACCGTCGGGAAAGAGGGGCTCATCAGCAGCGAAGATTCGCGCTTGTTCGCCTATGCGATTCCCACGGATGAAGAACTTCTGATTGCTCGCGATACCGTGCGGTGTGTTCTGGGCGAGCCGCATCCTTCATAAATTCGTTGCGAGCTATCCGTTCCAGCGGTGCCGGCCAAAGAAATCCGACACAGGGGCCGTGCAAATGCATAGGTCCTTCGCTTCGCTCGGGATGACAAAGTAAGAACGGTTTTTCCTCAGGGGATTCCATTAGGCCGAGTGTGGAGGATCCCAGGTTAGCGCCCAAAGGACGGGCACGAACCTGGGGCACCGGACTGCGCTCAGGATCAGCAAAAAAGCAGGTCCTTCGCTTCGCTCAGGACGACAAACGTTTCGCGCAGGATGACAAATTGAGGCTTAGGTCTCGGTGATGCCAGCGCTTGGCTAAACCGAATACGATACGTCATCGTCGGCGATGACATGAGCCAGGTTGTTTCCCACCGAGGCGACGGCGGAAGACTTGCTGCCGCGCCGCATCGCCACGATTCCGGTGCGTACCATTTCGAGGACACCATAGGGGCGCAGCACCTCGAGCAGTCCGTCGATCTTGTCTTCTGCGCCAGTGATTTCGATGGTCAACGAGTCGGGGGCGACGTCCACCACACGTGCGCGGAAAACGCTGGCCAGTTCCAGGACGTGGGAGCGGGCCTCGTGAGTGACGGCGACTTTGATCATGGCGAGGTCGCGCACAATCGCCGGTTGGTTGGTGATGTTCTCGACCAGTAGAACATTGACCAACTTGTAGAGATTGGCTTCGATGCGGCGAGCCTGGTCGCGATCCGCCTCCGCTGTGATGGTCATGCGCGAGACTTCGGGTTTCTCGGTGCGGCCAACGGTCAGAGAATCGATGTTGAAGGCGCGGCGGCGGAAGAGCGAAGCGACGCGAGTCAGTACGCCAGGTTTGTTCTCCACGTAAACGACGAAGGTGTTCATCATAGGGATTTACTCATCTGCCGCCGTTTCCACGATGGGGCTCGGACGGCGAATCATCTCGTGCAACGACGCTCCCGCGGCGACCATGGGATAGACGGTGTCTTCCTGTTCGACTTTGAAGTCGATGAGTACGGGGCCGTCGTGCTGGCGGGCTGCCTGTACCGCGGGCACCACCTCGGCACGCTGCGTGACCGCCATACTGCGGATGCCATACGCTTCGGCGACTTTGACAAAGTCGGGATTGAGAAGCGGGGTCGCCTGGTAGTTGCGTTCGTAGAAGAATTCCTGCCACTGCCGCACCATGCCAAGGAAGCCGTTGTTGATGATGGCGATGTTGACCTTGAGATTTTCCTGCACGATGGTGGCGAGTTCGGCCATGGTCATCTGAAATCCGCCATCGCCGACCACAACCCAGACTTCGGCTTCGGGCCGGGCGACCTTGGCGCCGATGGCGGCAGGCAGAGCGAATCCCATGGTGCCCAGGCCGCCGGAGGTGATCAGCGAGCGCGGCCGGTCGTGCTTGTAATACTGAGCTTCCCACATCTGGTGCTGGCCCACGTCCGTGACCACGATGGTGTCGCCGTCGCGCGTCTCGCGCCATAGGTCGTTGATGACATGGGCGGCGTAGAGGTGGCCATTATCGGGCAAATTCTGGATGTCGCGTACGGCGGAATCGCCCTTCAGCTTGTCGATGAAGTCGAGCCACTCGCTGCGGTCGACGGAACTGACATGGGGCAGCAGTTCGTCGAGAACTTCGCGCAGGTCGCCGACCAGGGCAACGTCAACCTTGACGTTCTTGTTGATCTCGGCGGGATCGATCTCCACGTGAATCTTCTTCGCATTGGGAGCGTAGGTTTTGAGGTTCCCGGTCACGCGATCGTCAAAGCGCATGCCGAAGGCCAGCAGCAGGTCCGCTTCCTGAATGGTGTGGTTGACCCAGGCTTCGCCGTGCATGCCCATCATGCCGAGATTCAGGGGATGGGAGGCGGGGAAGGCGCCGATCCCGAGCAAGGTGAGAGCAATGGGAATCCCAGTGCGTTCGGCGAAGGTGCGGACTTCGGCCATTGCGCCGGAGACGATGATTCCGTGCCCGGCGAGAATTACGGGCCGCTTGGCGTGCTGAATCAGCTCAAGAGCCTGCTCATATTCTTTTGCATCGGGGGAAAGATCGGGTCGATAGCCGGGGAGTTGGGGTTTGGCGGCATCCCAATCGAACTCGCAAGAAGTTTGCTGCGCATCTTTGGTGATGTCGACCAGCACCGGCCCGGGCCGGCCAGAACGCGCGACGTAGAAGGCTTCGCGAATAGTGCGCGCTACTTCGCTGGCATGCGTGACCAGATAATTGTGCTTGGTGATCGGCAAGGTGACGCCAGTGATGTCGGTTTCCTGAAATGCGTCGGAGCCGATCAGCTTGCTGCCGACCTGACCGGTGATGCAGACGATCGGAGAAGAATCGAGCATGGCGGTGGCGATGCCGGTCACCATGTTGGTGGCTCCGGGGCCCGAGGTGGCGATGGCAACGCCTACGTTTCCGGCGGCGCGGGCATAGCCGTCGGCCATGTGGGTCGCGCCCTGCTCATGACGCACCAGCACATGGTGAATCTTGCTGTGTTTCAGGGCATCGTAGGCGGGAAGGATCGCGCCGCCGGGATAGCCGAACACGGTGGTGACTTGTTCGCGCTCCAGGCATTCCCAAAGAATTTGTGCTCCGGTCTTGGTCATTGGAACCACTCCGTGCTGTTTGTATTCATCTACAACGAATCGACATCACCGATGCGTACAATCAAAAAAGCCAATAAGGCAAACGGGCCATCATCTTTATCTGGATGATGGCCCGTTTCTGAAACTTGTCTAAGGGTTACATCATCCGCTGCAGTCATTTCCTACACATACTCGTACGACGCCTACGAGTACACGAGTGTGGTTGCCAATGGTAATTCGCAGCGGGTTGGTTATCAGAGCCATCATAATCGCGAAGACTATCCGTTGTTTTTAACCGTTTCGCAGAGTGGAGTCAAGGGCAAACTAGGCAAGTGTTTTCGCCCGAACAAGATCGTTAATCTTCGATTCTCAGCAGTAGAACCGGTTCCACCATGAAATCGAACTGGTTGATGACTTCAACTGCGCGGCGAATTACGGGCTCAGAAACGGGTTCCACGGTGATGACGAACGAGACGCGGTCCTTCGGCAGATGGGGTTCCTGTTCCAAAGAATCGATGTTAATGGCTTCGTGAGCGATCACTTCCGCGACGCGCGCCACGATTCCGCGCTGATCCTGGACTGTCAATCGCAGGTACCAGGAGGCAGGGCGCGGGTGGT
>Ga0307478_10003795_pt1 | contig 11031 bp, 6 predicted proteins | sample atmos_gasesECM4C_2_FD_203713 | JGI IMG/M metagenome (GOLD analysis project Ga0307478, IMG submission 203713) | Hardwood forest soil microbial communities from Morgan-Monroe State Forest, Indiana, United States - atmos_gasesECM4C_05 | ecosystem: Environmental > Terrestrial > Soil > Temperate...
ACCGGAGTTTTCCACCAGGAAGGAAGTGGAGCGGAGGCGGCCTTTAACTGCCGCCCCCGCCCTTTTGTGAGGTTCGTTAGAAGTGGAAGCCGATCTCTGCGGTCACCGTACGCGGCGTCACGTAGTGCGTGCCGCTGAACGTCGAGAGGAAGTTGTAGAGAACGAAGTTGTTCGTCAGATTGATCACCTCCAGACGAGCGCTGAACTTGTAGCGGTCGGCGTGGAAGTGGAAGACGTCATCGTCGCCAACGGCCACATCAAATAAATTGCGCTGTTGGATGCGCGGCGGATTGCGGTCGTCGTTCTCCTTGTTCGGCGAAGGAACCGAAATGAGCGTCGAGCTGAACTGAGTAGCCGGGCACACACCTCCCGGGATCGGGATACCGGCTGGATTGGTCGCGCTCGGCGGCGTGGCGTGCAAGCCATTGCAACTGAACCCGGCCTCAAACTCCTGATCGGCGCTCAACGGCACGCTCCCGACGTTCGAAGCCACCAGCGACACTAAGCCAGTGGCGGGGTCGGTGCCTATACTGCCTGGGCAGGTGTTGGTCGCTTCGATCCCGAAGCAGGGCGTCGCGCCAGCCACTAGCCCGCTGTCATAGCGCCAGTTGAAGCTAACCCAGGGCAGCTTTTTCCAGGGCTGATATTGCAGGTGGGTGGTTTCATTGAAATGTTCGTCGTGGTCAATGCGAAAAACGCCCGTCGGCGCCGTGGGGTTCGCTCCAGCTCCAGCGACCTGCGGGGTGAAGAACCGGGCGGCCACGCTGGACATCACGATGAAAGCCGTCAAACCATGGAAATCCGGCACGGATCCGCGGATCGCGAAGCCGGGAATCTTGGACCGGGTCCACTCGATTGGGAAAGTGATCGGCGTGTTGCCGAGCACGCTGAAGTCGTAAGCATTGTGCGTGTACTTCCAGATGTACTCGCCATCAAGAACAAAATGCCGCCCGAACGCCTGCTGCAGACCGGCGTGGAATTCATTACGAAAGCCGGGCTGCACCGCCGTCAACGAGCTTGAGGAACAGCCCAGAAGCGGATTCAGGACGTCAGAGTTGCATCCGATGCTGGAGAGCACCAGGTTTTCGTTAAAGGGCGTTTCGAGGGTTCGCGCATAGGAAACGCGAAGGACGGTGTTGGTCGGCTTAATGTTGTACGCCACTCCCAGACGAGGCTCTGCTTGGCGGGCAACGCTCAAACCGTTATACAAGTCGCCGCGGATCCCCAAGTTGAACGACCAGTTCTTCCAGTTGATCGTATCCTGGACGTACATTGCCAGTTCCTTGACATCCGCGTGCAGAGGAAATGACGTCGAGGTCTGGAACAGGCTCCCTCCGCGCGTGAGGTCAAACGGAAGCAAAACCGGATTGAACAAGGGGTATAGCGACGAGCTTAAAAACCCATTGGCCGGGTCGCCTGGGGCGTTGGGATTACCAGCCACATTTGGTTGGAGTCCCGCTGCTGCGCACTGGCTGGGATTTGTGAATCCTTGCACCGGCGCGAATGGGTAAAAGTTATCCGTCACAGGATTTGTATTCGGACCGAGGCACGGCGCGTTGAACGTAGGATCGACGATCCCGAGTTGATCGTTCTCTCTCAAGTAGGTCTGTTCGTAAAGAATCCCCGCCTTCACGTTGTTGATCCCGTGCACATACGAAATTTCTGAGTGGATTCCCGCATTCGTCAGGGTGCGGTCCTGGGTGACGGTCTCCCTCTGAAGGCTGAACGGTCCGAGATCCGCGAAGGGATTGCTGCTTGGGTAGTAGTTGTATGCGTCGCGGCGAACGAAAGCACCCAGTGTGAGCACGGTATTGGAGTTGATCAGGTGAGTCCAGGACGGCGCGATGTTGAACGTGCCGATCTTCGAGCGCTGATCCTGCGCGCCAACGGTCTGACCACACTGCGCGAGAGTGCAACCGGAGCTTACGGGCGGAGCAAGGCCACCGTTGTCAACAACCACTCCAAACCAAGGCGACGCGAATTGCGCGTCGAAGGAATTCGGCGTCTGGAACCACGAACGCGTGTATTGGGCGTTGAAGTGGACCGAGTCTGCGGTTGTGATCTGATAATCCACGCGATCAAAGATGTTTTCCTGATTGCCTTTGTCGTGGATCACCGTGAATTCGGGCGGATCCAGGAATCGTCCGCTGTTCAATCCGCTTGCCGAAATGAAGTTGCCCCATTTCTGATTGCCGTAAGCGAGATCGAAGCCGGCGTTGGTCGTGCCGAACGCGCCATAGGAAGCCGTGATGCTGCCATGGGGCGTCGTAACCCCCAGACCTGAGCGCGTGGTGGCCTGGATCACGACGCTCGTCTTGTCACCAAATTCGGCGGGTGGCGCCCCGGAAATAACTTCCAGTGACTGAATCGCATCGACGGGAAGCTGGTTCGAAAAGACTTTGCTCTGCTGGTCGGTGATGGGCTGGCCGTCCACAGAGAACGAATTCTCCGCGTGGTCACCAAGCCCGTGGAATAAGCCGTTCGAATCCGCAGCTATGCCGGGAGTCGTAAGCGTGACGAGTGAGCTGAGCGACGACGATTGACTCTCCAGAGGCAGCTTATCGAACAGGGCGCGGTCCACGTCGGTATGAAACGTGGGCTCATTTTCGAGTAGGTCGCCGCCGCCCTCGACGGTAACCGTGCTTGAGCTGCCAGCCACGGTCAAATTGATCTTTACCGAGAGCGGTACCGAAGATCGAACATCAACGTCCTGGGCGTAAGGGCCAAAGCCGGCGGCCGTCACGGAAAGGTGATAGGGGTTGAATGGTACGTTCGGGAAGCTAAATGCGCCGGTGCTATCGGTTGTGGCGGAGCGCTCGTACTGGCTGACGGGATTGTGAATGCTAACGGTTGCACCAGCGACGACGGCGCCCGAAGGATCCGTCACGGTTCCGGTGATGTTGCCGGAGTTTCCGATCTGCGCGAAGCCACCGGGTGCAGCCGTGAAAATCGTGAACAGCAGGAATAGAGTCCCAAGAAATGCTTTTGCGAATCGCATGAAGTAGTTCTCCCATTATGAATGGCGGCCGCCAGCGTTCGTGGCGCTGGAGCTCGGATGGATGTGAAGAATGGCGTTCGCCGCGGTTCTCGCGGTCAGCGCATGGTGAGATAACTATCGGGAGAAATGCAGGTTAGGCAGGAGGAGCGCGGGGAATTCTATGGCTGCAAACGGGATCGAGGGTTAACTTCTGATTTTCGGCGACCGCAAATCTCGCGACCGCGACGGGCGTCTGCATGCCCATTTGCACAGCCGGTTGCGGTACTGCGGCGTGGCCGATGTGGCAAATCTGGCAATGCTGTTCGTCGGCGGAGTGCTCATGCCAGTGCCCCGCTGCCTGCATGGCAAACAGGCCCACGCACAGCATCAGGGTTACGGCCAGCAGTCGTATGGCTATTTGCTTCCGCATAGCAGACTCTAAGGCACTCCCGCCAATAAGGATACTCGGATGCGGGCCGGGCTGTAAACGTCGCACCGAATTTCGTGTATCTAAGTCGCACCCTGCGACCGGTCGTACCGCGGCGACTGGCCAGCGCTTTACACCTGCAAGACGTCGCCTTCGCGCGCGACCATTTCGTAGAGCACCGGGTTGACGAAGAATCCCAAAACCAGCCGCGAAATGAGGCCGGCCACGATAACGATCGCAAACGGCTTTTGTGTATCCGATCCGATGCCGGTGGAAAGCGCCGCGGGCAGCAAGCCGAGGCAGGCAACCAGAGCGGTCATCATGATCGGCCGCAGGCGCAGCAGAGACGCTTCACGGGTAGCCGTGCGAATATCTTTATTTTCCAGGCGCAATTTATTGATGTAGGAGACGAGAATTACGGCGGTTTCCACGGAAACTCCCATTAGCGCGAGCAGGCCGAGCACGGAAGAAACGCTGAACGGCGTATCTGTCAGTTTCAAAGCGATGAGCGCGCCGACGGGTTCCGTCATCACCACGCCGAGGGCGATCGTGACCGGGAATTTAAAATTGCCGTAGAGCGCGAAAAGAATCATGAAAATCAGAAGCACGGCCATGGGCCCGATGATCATCATCTGTTGCTTCGCTTCCACGAACTCGCTGTACTCGCCGCCCCAGCTGAGTCGGTAGCCGGCCGGTAGCGAGCGTTCGACCTCGGAGATGGCTTTCTGGCCGTCGTGGACGGCGCCCGCAAGATCGCGTCCCTCAATGCTGTACTGCACGCCGATGTATCGCGAATTATTCTCGCGATAGATGAAGGACGCGCCGTTGCCTTCGCTGATCTCCGAAAGTTCGCTCAGCGGAATCTGCTGGCCCGTGGGCGTGCCGACGAGCAAGTTGCCGATCTGTTGGGCGTTCTCGCGGAATTCGGGCTTCATGCGCACGACTAGGTCGAACAACTTTTCGCCCTGAATCACTTGGGTCGCGGCCTGGCCGCCCACCGCCGCTTGCACCACCGCTTCCACATCCGCAACGTTCACGCCATAGCGCGCGATCTTGTCTCGATTCACCGCGACGAGCAGGCTGGGCTGGCCCAACTCGCGGACCACGGTGAGTTCCGTGAAGCCGGGCACCTGCGCCAGCCGCCGTTTGATGTCGAGCGCTTTTTGCTGGAGAACGTTGAGGTCCGGCCCATAGATTTTGACGGCGAGCGCGCTCTTCAACCCCGTGAGCGCCTCATCCACAGCATCTTCCGCCGGCTGCGTATAGTTGAAAATAATTCCGGGATAGGATTCCAGGTGTTTCTGAATGTCCGCGATGAGTTCGGGTTTGGTGTGAAATTTTCCGATTTTCCAGGTGGCGTCCTTGTACGGCTTCAAGCCCACATAGAATTCGCAGTTGAAGAACCCGGTGGGATCGGTGCCGTCATCGGGGCGGCCGAGTTCCGAGCCGACTTCCGTGACTTGAGGATAGTTGCTGAGGATGTCGCGGATTTGCGGCGCGATCTTGCTGGCCTCTTCGTAGGAGATGGTGTACGGCATCGTGGCGCGCACCCACAGCGCGCCTTCATCGAGATGCGGCATGAATTCGCCGCCGATAAACGGAATCAGCAACAACGCTGCGCCGAAAATCAAAGAGGCTACCAGCATCGTCATCCGAGGATGATCGAGACACCACGTGAGATATCCGGCGTAGCGCGTTCTGACCCATTCGAATGGTTTGTTCACGCGCTCACGCACGCCCTGCTTGAACCAGTAGGAGCACATCACCGGAACGAACGTCAGTGTGAGGATCAAGGCGCCAATCAGCGCGATGGACATGGTGTCTGCCATCGGATGAAACAATTTTCCCGACGGCCCGCTGAGCGCGTAGATGGGGATATACCCGGCGATGATCACAGCGACGGAATAAAAGATGGGGCGGTCCACGTCCCTGGCTGCCGTGAGGATCACTCCGTGCAGGTCGTATTGCTGGCCCTCGCGCAGCCCCAGTTCGCGGTAGACGTTTTCAACCATCACCAGCGTGCCGTCAATGATGATGCCGAAATCGATAGCGCCGATGGAGAGCAGGTTTGCAGCAACGCCTCGCGCGTGCAGAAAAATAAACGAAAAGAGCAGCGCCAAAGGAATCGTGAGCGCAACAATCACGGCGGCGCGCACGCTGACGAGGAAGAAAATCAGCACGATCAGGACCAGTGTCATCCCGAGGAGCATGTTGTCTTCCACGGTCTTGATGGTCAGCGCGACCAGGTCGCTGCGGTCATAGAACGGCCGGACTTTCACGTCCGGCGGCAAGATATGTTCGTTGAGCTCCTTGGTTTTTTCTTCCACTCCTTTCAAGACGTTTTGCGTTTGATCGCCGCGCAACATCATGATGACGCCTTCCACGGCGTCATTATTCTTGTTGAACCCGAATTCGCCCAAGCGCGGCGCGTGGCCGATGACTATGTCGGACACATCGCGCACACGCACCGGCACGCCGTTTTGCGAGCCGATGATGACGCTGCCGATGTCCTGCACGTCCTTGATCAGTCCGAGGCCGCGCACGTAATAAAATTGCCCGCCCTGAGAATAGAATCCGCCGCCGGTATTGGCGTTGTTCACCGAGAGCTGCTGAATCACCTGCGGTACGGTGATGTGATAGCCGTAAAGGCGCGCTGGATCGAGCAGCACTTGGTACTGCATCACGGTGCCGCCGAATCCGGAATCGTCGGCGACGCCACGCACTTGCTTGTACGCGCGCTCGATGACCCAATCTTCGAAAGTCTTTAATTCCTGCGGTGTGCGATCGGGACTTACCAGCACGTAGCGGTACACGAGCCCCGACGGACTGGAAAGCGGCGCGAGCGAAGGAGTGACTCCAGCCGGATAGGTGACCTCACTCAGCCGTTGAAACACTATCTGGCGCGCGAAATAATCGTCGGTGTCTTCGTCGAACGTCAGAATCACGTCCGAAAGCCCATACAGGGAGATTGAACGCTGTATCTGCATTTTCGGCACGCCGTTCATTTCAACTTCGGTCGGCAGCGTGACCAGGCGTTCCACTTCTTCGGCAGCGTGCCCGGGCCACTGAGTGATCACTTCCACCATCGGCGGCGAAAGATCGGGATAGGCATCCACGGGCATGCGCTGGAAGGAAATAGACCCGGCGATGATGAGGAAAACCGCCAGCATCAAGACCAGGAACCGCTGACGCAGCGCGAATTGAACGATGTTGTGAATCATTTAAAGTGGCGCGCTAGTGTTGAAACGAGTTGGCAAACTGCAAGAACAAGCTGCCGTCGCCGACAACTCTGTCGCCCGGAGAAAGCCCCTTTAGAATCTGCGTTTTTCCAGCTTCGCTCTGGCCGATTTCGACGGACCTGCGCGCAAATTGGTTCGAGCCGGTGGCCACGTAGACGAACGGCTGATTCTCGTCATTGCGCAGAACCGAAGCATCAGGCACTGCGATCGCGTTCTGCTCCACTCCCGCGTTCACGGTGGCGATGACGTACATGTTGTTCTTCAATTTTTCGCCGGGATTATCCACGACGATGCGCGCTTGCAGCGTTCTGGTATTGGGATCCACCGCGGGCGAGATGAAAGAGATTTTCCCGTGGAATTTATCGGGGTAGGAATCGGTCTGGACCGTCACTTCGTCCCCGACTTTCACTTGCGCCATATCGCCCTGATAGATATTCGCGAGCACCCACACCGTGCTCATGTTCGAAATGATGAAGGCTTGCGTGGTGCCGGCTTGCAGCAGTTGTCCGGGCGCGACGTCGCGCTCCACAATTTCTCCGCCGATGGGCGCGAGCAGCGGAATCTCCGCCGACGACGGAGCCTTCTCCAAGTCTTCGGGCTTCGCGATTCCCAGAATCTTCAGGCCTAAGAGAGAAGCGTTGAGATCGGCTTGCGCCTGGATGTGATCGGACTCCGCCTGCAGCAGATCGCGTTCGGCGATTGCATGGTGCGCGTAAAGGTCTTGTGCGCGGAGATAATTTTTGTCGGCGACTCGCAGAGTGTCTCGGGCTTTCAAATACGTTGCAAACAGCAGTGAGTAATCCGGGCTGCTGACTTCCAGCAGCGGCTGCCCTTGCTTCACACGCTCGCCCGGTACAACCAGGATTCGACTGACAGGACCACCGACCTGCGTGATCACTGGCGTGGTATTGAAGGCGTTGTATGCGACCGCGCCGGTGAGCCGTAACACGCGCGCAAGTTTCGTTGGTTCGACGGTCACTACCTGCACGTGGGACATCTCCTCTTGGGGGATCGTGAAAAGCTCGGCCTCGGTGCTTTTTGATTCCTTGCCGCTGTAAGACGTCAGCTGGCTGGCGCTCTCTCCCGAGTTGCAACCGGTGACGCAGAGTGCGGCCGCAGCCAGAAAAACGGCGCAGCCGGTCCGTCGAGCGAGAAAATGCGTAAGGCAGCGTGCTCTCATGGCAGACTCCTGGTTCCCACAGCTTCGCGCAATTGCTCAACCGCGGTGAGATAGGACGCGAGCGATTGCCGGTATGCCAATTCCGTCGCGCGATAACTGCGTTCGGCATCCAGAAAATCGAGCAGGCTCGCCGCGCCGCGCTTGTAGGAATATTCGGTGATGTCCCGCGATTGCTGCGCGATATTCAGGTAGCCGCCGACATATAGCGAAACCACCTGATCGTTATCGCGCACGCCTTCGAAAGCTGTGAGCACGTCGCTCAGAACCTGGTCGCTTGCAGCGAGCTCCAGTTCCTGGGCCTGGTTGATCGCGTAGTTCGTGCGCGCGATTTCGCCCTGGTTGCGATTGAATATTGGAATCTGGAAGCTGCCGAAGAAAGAGCCGGTATTGGCATCGCTCACGTGGTCGTAATTGAATGTGCCGGTGACGTCCACCTTGCCGTTTACTTTGGCGAGCTCATATTGACTCTTGGCTGCGGTGACGCCCTGCTGCGCGGCGCGGAAGTCCGGGCGACTCTGCAATGCGAGTTGCTGCAAATCTTCCAGTTTGAGCGTCACGGGCTTGTATTCGAAGTCGCCGGTGACGTCGTAATCTTCCGGAACGCTTTGGTACCCCAAAAATTGCCGGAGGCCGACGAGAGCTTGCGTCTTGGCGAGTTGCGCCTGGGCGACGTCGCTTTGAAACTGCAGCAACTGCAGCTTGATCTTCAGATAATCTGCTTCGCTGATGTCCCCGGCTTTGTAACGCGCTTCGCTGATGTCCACCGTGTTCTGAAAGCTCTTCATATCCTGCAAAGCGAGATCGAGAGTGGACTCCGCGAGCTGAACCGAAAAAAACTGCGACGCCACGTTGAAGGTAAGAGTTCGCTCGTTATCGGCGACGGTTGATTTCGTCTGTGCGGTGGCGTCCTGCGCAGCCTGCAGGCGGTGCTGGCGTTTCTTACCGCGCTCGAAAAGATAGGAAACGCCCAAATCAAATTGCGCGACGGTATTGATGTAGTCGGCGGTGAATTCATTGGGTTGGAAGATGGGAATAAATTGTGCGTCAGCCGTCAGCACCGGATTCGGCCGCAAATTCGCCGTGATTTCTTGGGCTTCGCTCTGCTGTATAGTGGTGCGCGCCGCTTTCAGGGTGTGATTGTTCTGCAACGCTATCTGGATTGCCTGATCGAGCGAAATGCGCACGGCGCCGTGGATCTGCCCGGAAGACACATTCTGCGGCGAAGTCTGCGCTGAGGAAGCTTGCGCAGGCGGCGGAGGCGGCGCATTCTGCGCGGAAGCACCCGTTGCCAGGCACGCCACAGACGCAAGAATCACAAGTCGCACGGTTTTTGCGGGCATGGTCCTCAACCTCCAATTCAGTTTCGCTTGAGAGCCCTTAAGCGAATTCCACGCCGATTCTCGGAACGACACTCCAAGGGTTAGCAGCAAAATCCCAAAGCATGAATAAAGAATGGATCACCGCACTTCTGGGTCGTTTGAACGCGAGGTCAGCAGGACGGGGGTGCGCGTGCGGGGAGACGCGGTGCGACGAGGCTTGGTGCGAAGCGAGGGTCCTCGCGCTCCGCCTGTGTATCTACTTGTGCCACGGACGGCTCGCGATAGCTAACGAGCGAATGGTCCACCGGCTGATGGCTGATATGGCAGATCGAGCAGTTCGCTTCGGATGAGCCTGCGTGGTTGTGCCATAGCGTTCCCATGGTCATCGCGAATATCAAGGCGGCGACCACCAAGACCGGGATCAGCAAACAGCGGAATGGTTTTTCGTCGGGCACTCTACAAAGGCTGGTTACAGCTCCAGGTCGGCATCATATAAGAGATGGCGATGTGCGCCAATGGGTTGTGCTGAACGGCACGCCGCACCAATACACACTTGCCGGCGGGGATGCGCTCGCCGTCCTCGGGCGAAATCTGAGTTCGGGCGAGGTTAGTTCGTCTGCTCCAGCGCTTTTTCCACCATGGAGACGCATTTTTCCACGCGCTTGCGCAGCGGCCCTTCGATTTCCGTTTGACGTTTGCGCATGGCAAAGGTTTCGTCGGCGATATTGAGCGCGGCCAGCACAGCTACTTTAAGCGAATCCACCATGTGCGTCGCGTCCGCGACCGAACGCATCTTGCTGTCCACGTAAGCCGCCAGCTCTCGCAGATAATCCTCGTTGCCTTCCGCGTTGACGTTGTAAACCTGATCGTAAATTTCGATTTTCACGTTTCATTCCCCCGCTGAGCCACCGTTATTGTCGGCTTTTGTAGGTTTGCGTGCAACGGGGTTGTGGGACAAGCAACGGCCGGCCTGACCCCGGCAGCCGAAAAGTGAGGACTCTAGCTCGCGCGGAGAGTTGCGCCGAGCTTTTCCTGGAGAGCGGTGACGATGCGTGCGGAAAAATCGTTGAGCTGTGCGTCGGTGAACGTGGCCTCTGCGCTCTGAAACTTCACCCGGATCATCAGCGAGAATTTGCCGTGGGGAATTTGCCCGCCGCGAAAAAGATCGGCCGCTTCGATGGTTTCGAGCTCCGGGATATTCACCATGCGAATAGCTTGCTGAACCTGTGCGAACGTGATGCCGTCGGCAAGTACGAGTGAGAAATCGCGCTCGACGGCGGGAAAACGCGGGAGTGGCTTGAAACGGCGCGCTGCTTCCGCGGCTTCAATACCTTCCAGCAGGAACTCGAGCTTGAACTCGGCGACGAATACATCTTGCCGCAGCTTGAGCTGATCAGCTACGCGCCGAGCGAGCTGGCCAGCGATGCCCAGCGGGACGCGCGCGCTTGTGGTGGTGCCATGCGCTAGTAGGATTTCAGCCGCGCGCGCAGAGGTCAACCACTGCGGCCCGCCGGATTGCCAGTCAAAACCACCAGCCAGCGCTCCGATGCTGTCGAAATCACCCTTCAGATCCACGAAGTTGTATTCCCGCGCCGGCTCGTAAATTGCTTTTTCGCGCGCCAGGCCGGTCGCGCCGATCGTCAGCACCGGCGTCTCGACCGGTTCGCCGTCGCGCAACTCGTAGGTCTTGCCGATTTCGAATAGCCGCAGATTGCGCTGCCCGTGATTCAAGTTCCACTCGATCGCGCGCACCATGCTCACGACGCCCGTCGAACGCATCACCGAAGCATCTTCCGCCAGCGGATTGCCGATTACGGCGGGCACGAGGTTCTCGGGCCTGAAGAGTTCGTTGCGCTGCGTATCCACAATCGGAATTTCCACGATTTCCT
>Ga0307478_10003796_pt1 | contig 11028 bp, 10 predicted proteins | sample atmos_gasesECM4C_2_FD_203713 | JGI IMG/M metagenome (GOLD analysis project Ga0307478, IMG submission 203713) | Hardwood forest soil microbial communities from Morgan-Monroe State Forest, Indiana, United States - atmos_gasesECM4C_05 | ecosystem: Environmental > Terrestrial > Soil > Temperate...
TCGAAGGCGACGCCTGGCATGGCCCCGCCCTGCTGGAGTTGCTGAAGGATGTAAATGCCGCTACCGCCGCAGCGCGGCCCATGCCGGACGCGCACAACATCTGGGAGCTCGTACTGCACGTCGCCGTCTGGGACAGGGCAACCTTGCGGCGTCTCGCTGGAGAAAGAACTCAGCCTACGGGATTGGATAATTTTCCGCTTGTGCCCGCGCCCGCGGGCGAGAGGGCATGGAACAAAGCCGTAAGCGACCTCAGACGCACCCACCAAACCCTGGTGAAGACGGTCGCCGCTTTGCCTGAGCCGCGGCTGTGGGAGCGCGTTCCCGGCAAGCGCTATAACTTCTACCATCTGTTGCATGGTGTGGCGCAGCATGAGCTCTACCATGCGGGGCAGATCGCCATTCTGAAGAAGATGAAGAAGATTGGGTAATTTTGTAATTGAGTAATTTGGTAATTGGAACCCTCAACCAGACGAGGTTTTCGATCACCAAATTACTCAATTACCAGATGCTCCCTCCCTACCACTGTTTGAAGATCACTCCCACGGCGGCGACGATCATGGCGAAGCCGACGGCGTGGTTCCATTTCACCGGCTGTTTCAGGTATAGCACGGAGAACACGGAGAACACGAACAGCGTAATTACTTCCTGGATGGTCTTGAGCTGGGCGGCGCTGAATTCGTAGGAGCCGATGCGGTTGGCGGGCACCTGGAAACAGTATTCGAAGAAGGCGATCATCCAGCTGATCACGATCACCTTCAACAGCGGCACGTTGCGATACTTTAGATGGCCGTACCAGGCGAAGGTCATGAAGATGTTGGAAACCGTAAGCAGTGCAATCGTGCGCATGGATGGAGTGGCTCCTAATCGGCGATTGAGCGATCGGGTCATTTGGTGATTGAAGACCTTGCGGAGCAGGTTTCAATGGCCCGATGACTCAATCGCTAAATGACTCAATCTATTCCAGATGCTCTTTCGCGGCATTCCGTTTACAATTTGTTGTCCTGGTGGCAATCGGCCCCGAGAGTTCCTTCCTGTCTTCTGAAAATCCGATTCTCGTCGCGGTGGTGGGGGTGGGCGTCTTCGGACGCAACCATGCCCGGGTTTACAAAGAGCTTGAACAGCAGGGCGAAGCGGTGCGGCTGGTGGGCGTGGTCGACGTGAATCTCGAGCGCGCGGACGCAGTGGCACGCGAGTTTGGCTGCCGGGCTTTCGGTTCGGTTGAGCAGATGCTGACCACGCACAGCGAAATCCGCGCGGCGACGGTTGCGGCGCCGACTGTACATCATCTTGAAGTGGCGCGCAGGCTGATGGAAGCTGGAGTGGACGTTCTGATCGAGAAGCCAATTGCGGCTTCGCTGGCTGAGGCGGACGAACTGGTGCAATTGGCGTCCACTCACAAACGTGTCGCGCAAGCCGGGCACCTTGAACGCTTCAATCCAGCGGTTCGAGCCACCGTTCCGCTGCTTACCCAACCCATGTTTTTCGAAGTGCACCGGCTGAGCGTTTTTACTCCGCGCTCGCTCGATGTGGACGTTGTTCTCGACCTGATGATTCACGACCTCGACATTGTGCTTTCGTTTGCCAATTCTCCGGTGAAGGAAGTGCGCGCCGTCGGTTTGCCGATTCTTTCGGGAAAAGTCGATATCGCCAACGTACGGCTGGAATTCGAATCGGGATGCGTGGCGAACTTCACAGCAAGCCGCGTTTCCATCGAACGCGTGCGCAAGTTGCGCTTCTTTCAGCCGCGGCAGTATGTGTCGGTGGATTACGGACGACAAGAGGTGCTCGTCTTCAGCATTGGAGAAGATGGGACGGCGACGGGGACACCCAGCGTCAATCCGCAGATCAAGATCGGCAAACCGGCGGTGACTTCGGAAGAGCCTCTGCATGCGGAGCTGAGGTCATTTCTCCATGCTGTGCGAGAGAACTCGACGCCGGTGGTGCCGCTTGATGACGGCCGGCGCGCGCTTGCGCTCGCTCTCGATATTGTGGCGGCGATTGGCGAACACGGAAAGAAAGTTGGCCTTTCGGCCATCGCCAAAACAAAAATTAGGCACCATCTCCGGTAAGCGACCAGCCCGCAACAAGTACGGAATGCATTTGAGCGGAGGCGGAAGTGCATGTGATCAAGCCCCTCAGAAGGACCCTGGCATTTTCTCCAGCATTAGCTGTGATCGTAACGGCGGGCGTTGCTTTGAACGCAGGACCAGTTTCAGGAGAAGAAAAGGCTGGGCTGCCCATCGCAATGCTGGAGCAGATCCAGACGGCAGCGCTTCGAAGCGATTACGGTTATTCCCGGCTCGATTATCTGTGCAACAAGATTGGCCCGCGAATGAGCGGGTCTCCGCAAGCGGCGGCTGCGGTCCAGTACGTGGCGAAGCAGTTTCGAGAACTGGGACTCGAGGTCTCGCTGGAGCCGGTTATGGTACCGCACTGGGTGCGCGGGCAAGAGACGGCCGAACTTATAAAGATTCCGGAAGCGCCGCAAGGCTTTGAACAAAAAGTGATTTTGACCGCGCTGGGAGGGAGTGTGCCGACGCCGCAAGAAGGCATAACGGCCAGCGTTGTAGTGGTCAATAGTTTCGAGGAACTGGACAAACTGGGCGAGGCCGGCGTGAAGGGGAAGATTGTTCTTTTTAATGTTGCGTTCGATACGAAACTTGCGGATGCTGGATTCTCGCACGAAGCTTACGTGCGAGTGGTGCCCTATCGGGTGACGGGAGCCTATCGCGCGGCCGCATTAGGAGCAGTGGCTTCGTTGCTGCGTTCCATTGGCCCTACAGGATTTCGGCTAGCGCATACCGGATCGGTAGGATACTTCGATGGTCCGAAAATTCCGGCCGCGGCTATTAGCGCGGAAGACGCCGATCTGATCGCACACCTGTCGAAAGATGGGCCAGTGGTTATGCACCTTGTGCTGACTCCGACGATCCTGCCGGATGAGCGCAGCGCGAACGTGATTGCTGACTTGAGAGGAAGCGACCATCCGGAACAGATTGTGATCGTCTCGGCGCACCTGGATTCGTGGGACCTGGGCACAGGCTGCATCGACAACGGCGCTGGAATCGCTGAGATTCTAGAGGCAGCGAGTGTATTCCGCGAGTTGAAGCTCCGGCCGCAGAGAACGATTCGCTTTATTGCCTGGATGAATGAAGAGAATGCTGTCAACGGTGGAAACGGGTACGATCAATACGCGAAGGACCATCGAAGCGAACTGTCGAAACATGTTGCCGATATTGAGATCGACGTCGGCACCTGGCATCCGGTGGGCTATGAATTTTATGGCAGCGAAGAACTGCGGAATGCTCTTCGGCCACTGCGCTCCGTTCTTGGAAAAATTAGCAGCGGAGTCATATTTATGCGCCCATATGCGGGTGATATGGATGATTTCATGCCGGGGCTTTCACCTGTTGCGGACAACAGAACCTACTATGAGACACACCACACCGTCGCCGACACGTTCGCGATGATTGATCCCAGAGGACTCCAGGAAAACGCGGCGCTCATGGCTGTGCTGGGCTATGCCATGGCGAGTTTGCCGGAGGAAGCCGTCCAGCATCCGTTGCCGAAATAATCCCGGGCAACGGTCTGTGTCCAGTATCGCGGCGGGCGAAATCGAACACCTGTTACTTACGGACTGATCTACTCTAGCTGCCGGTCAGAGCAGTTTTACAAATGTTTACACACGTAAGTCCCTCGCCATTTGTCAGTGAGCATAATCGCTGGAAAGATGCGAAAATGAAACTAGCTTGGCCGCACTCGTCCGCTGCGGACATCCGATTGAAGCCGGATGCAACGGAATGACGCCGGTTTGTGTCTAACGGACAAACCGGAGCTCGGACAAGTTTAGTTCATGCCCATCACGCAAATTCCATTTCAGGATCCGGTGGCTCCGCCAGAAAAGCCTCAGCCGGAACAGTTGGGTCTGTACGACGCCCAGGGATGGGAAACCGCATACAAGGATTTGGATGATGATGCGCGCGTGCCGCATTTGCTCATCCAGTTACAGGATGACCTGGCGCGTTCGCGCCGCCGTGAAGCCATATACATTTCCATAATTGTCCACGCGGCGATCATCCTACTGCTCTACTTTGGGAAATATCTCCCGCATCCGGTTGTCGCAAGGAATCCGGCGAGTGGCAAGGACCTGACCTTTCTCGAACTCCCGCCGGATCTCCAAAAGCTGCAGCCGAAGCCGAACACGAACATCGCGTCCGACAAGAACCGTACAGCGATGACGCGGCATCCTCAGCTCGACGTCAAAGAACTGCGGAAGATTCTGCAGACGCCACCGCCGGGAGCGGCGGGATCGAGTGCGCCTCAGATTGCTCAGCAGCCGCCCGCGCAGTCGCAGGGATTCCCGCAGAGTCAGCCGGCGCCGCAACCACAGCAGCAGACGCAGCAGATCGCGCAATTACCGCCTACGGCGAAACCCAACATCGCGAACGAATTCAAGAAGTATGCGAACCCCATGTCGGCGGGTTCGGCGATTGACCAGGCGGCCCGGGACACCGTGGCGGGACGGGGCAACGGCCAGCAGATGGGCAACGGCGGCGATCCCTACGGATTGGGGCAGGGCGCGCACGGCCGCCAGATGGGCAATCTTGAAGTGCTCAGCGACACCATGGGAGTGGACTTCGGTCCTTACCTTCAGCGTGTATTGCACGACGTAAAGCAGAATTGGTATCACGAGATTCCGGAATCAGCGGAGATGAAGCACGGAAACCTGATCATCGAGTTCGCTATCGCCAAGGATGGCAAAGTTATGGGCATGAAGCTGGTGGCCCCTTCCGGAGATCCGAGCCAAGCTCTCGATCGCGCGGCTTGGGCAGGCATCACTCTGTCGAACCCATTTCCTCCCTTGCCCAGCGAATTCGGTGGACAATATCTGGCGCTGCGCTTCCGCTTCTTTTACAACCCTACCAAAGAAGAGCTGGAGTAGTTCTGCGGAGCCGCAGCCGCGTTTAGTCAATCTGCGGAAACGCTCTCACATACGCCATGCGCACAAGCGTTCGCTCCGAGAAGGGCACGTAGAGCAGGGCCGCGCTAGCAGCAAGAGCCGCGCCTAGGCCGATTTTATGAAGCAGCAAAAATGGAGCGATCGCCCAGAGTTCGTCGAGTGCCAGAAGTACAGGAAATATTTGCTGGAATTTTTCGCCAAGACGCTGGTAGTCGAATCCGACGGCGGAGAGCAGGTAGAAGCGCAGTGGAATCCCACAGGCTGCGGTCACCGTTACTACAACGACAAGCGCGGTTGCCCGCCAGCCGGGCAACAAAGAATCCGCGATCGACAGCACAGGATGAAGATGAAAAAGCGCAGCCAGGTAGAAGATGAGATACATGACTTGAATCAAAGCGAACAATCCGCGGGTCAGGCCACGCCGCGGGATGGGGACCGCCAGCTCGGGGTGCAGAGCATTGGGGGAAGCTTTCACTGTTTCCGAACTTGGCGTTTCCGAACCCGGCGCAGTGCACGTCTGCAAGCTGGTTTGCACCGGGGCGATGAAGCGGTAACCGCGGCGCGCGACGGTCTCGATGTAGCGTGGGCTGGATGCCGAATCTCCGAGCGTCTCGCGCAGTTTGTTTACGGCGGTGTTCAGGCTGTGGTCGAAATCCACGAACGTGTCGGAGGGCCAGAGCTTCTGCCGAAGGTCTTCGCGAGTTACCACGTCGCCGGCGCGTTCCAATAGCAGCATCAGCACTTGAAAGGGCTGTTCCTGCAGACGAACCTTGGCTCCGTTCTTGCGGAGTTCGCTCACGTCGAGATTCAGTTCGAAGATCCCGAAGCGCGCGATTTTTACCGAGCGATTCCCCTGCGAATTGGGCATAGGACGCTACGACGGCCCAATGGCCTGTAACGCGCGTAGTGTAGCATTCGAGCCCTCACGCCGCGCGGAGATTGAATCAGCGAGGATTGGTCACGTTTCTGTGCCTCACGCCACGCGGCGTACAATTAAATTGTCGTGAATCTTCATCGCCAAAGCGACTCTTCCCGCCAGGGAGCGCACAAACGCCGGCACGTGATTTATGCCACGGAAACTTCTGGGTTGCTGTTTGTCGCTTTTCTGCTGCTTGTACTGATTCTCGTTCGCTACTGGCACGCCATCCACTGGAGCGTGCGCTAACGGTGGCTTTGCCGCCTGATCCGCTGCTGGTGGTTGTGCTTGGTCCCACAGCCAGCGGCAAGACCGCGCTTTCTCTGGCGATCGCCGAGCGCTTCCACGGCGAAATTGTGAATTGCGATTCGGTCGCAATGTATCGCGGGTTTGCCACTGGGACGGCCAAACCCACCGCTGCCGAGCGAGCCCGAGCCCCGCACCACCTGATCGATTGCGTCGAGCCATTGAGCTATATGACTGCCGGGGAGTACGCGCGTCAGGCGCGTCAGGTCATCGAGGAAATCAAGACGCGTGGGAACCTGCCGATCGTCGTTGGTGGAACCGGACTCTACTTGCGTGCGCTGGTTGAAGGACTCTTCCCAGGTCCGCAACGTTCGGAAAAATTGCGGGAACGACTACACGAAAGAGCCTCCAGCCGGGGGGCCGGCTATCTTCACCGCATCTTGAGCCGCCTCGATCATGCAGCGGCGGAAAAAATTCATGCGAATGACGTCCCCAAGCTCGTGCGTGCGATCGAAGTTTGCCTGGCCTCGCGGCATAAGATGACTGATCTTTGGCAGCAACAGGGACGCGATGCTTTGTGCGGCTTCCGCATCTTGCGCATCGGTTTGGATCCTGATCGTCAGGCGCTTTATGAGCGAATCAACCAGCGTGCGAGAGAGATGTTCGACAATGGCCTTATCGAAGAAACCCAGAGCCTGATTGAAAAGTACGGAGACGCCGCAGGCCCGCTCTCTTCCCTCGGCTACAAACAAGCTGTTCAATTTCTTCGTGGAGAAGTTAGCCGCGAAAAGGCGCTGCAAACTGCTCAGCAGGCTCACCGCAATTACGCCAAGCGGCAGATGACATGGTTCCGGCGCGAGTCGGAAGTGCACTGGCTGCGCGGCTTTGGGGACGACGAGCGGGTTCAGCGCGATGCAGTGGAGTGGGTGTTAGCAGCTGGGTCTTAGGTGTTAGGTCTTTGGTCCTAGGTCTTGGGTTTAAATTTTTGGTCTCGGGTCGTGAGTCTCAAGGTTTTGATTTGCGTCAGTTCCAAGAAAAGGAACGTCGAAACGATTTATTTCTCACGATGTGATCGATGTCACCGGCACGAAGAGCTTGCATTCGCTAAGGTTCCGCAATGCATGGGACCTACGAGGATCTCAAGGTCTGGCGTCGTGCAATGGACTTGGTGCTAGAGGTTTACCGCAGCACCAGCACCTTTCCCAAGCACGAAATATATGGCCTGACCAGCCAGATGCGACGTGCGGCGGTTTCGGTCCCAAGCAACATCGCGGAAGGCAAGGGACGCTTTTACCGCAAAGAATTGTTACAGTTCCTATTTCACGCGAGAGGATCACTCCTAGAACTCCAGACCCAAATCACGATAGCGCGTGAGCTTGGATATCTAGCCGCAGATGGTGGGAAAAGACTCACTAATCTGACTGCCGAAGTCGGGCGCCTTCTGAATGGCCTAGTAAATCGATTTCAAGAGGATCCGCCCTTCGACACAGTTTCGGGCCGGAAGCCCTGAGACCTGAGACCTAAGACCCGGTACCCTGCATTCTGCTATCGTTTTCTGATGCATCGCATACTCGCCTTGTTGGTGCTCACCCTCACTCTCCCGACGGCCACATTCGCCAAGGATAAATATCAGCGGCCCGGTCCCATCCGAATAACGCACGATGGCGAAAAGTGGGCGGAGAAGACGCTGCACAAATTGAGCGTACAGGAAAAAGTTGGCCAGGTGTTCATGATCTGGTGCCGCGCCAGCTTTCTGAATGTGGAGAATCCGGAATATCTCCAACTGCTCGACGATATGCACAAATATCACGTGGGCTCGTTTGCCATGACGGTGCACGTGGACGGTCCGTATCTTCTGCGCAGCGAGCCTTACGAGGCGGCGGAACTGCTGAACCATTTACAGGGCGAATCGAAGCTGCCGTTGCTGTTTGCGGCTGATTTTGAGCGCGGGCTGCCGATGCGCTTGATGGGAGCTACGGTGTTCCCGCATGCCATGGCTTTTGGCGGAGATGGCAAGCTGGAAGATGCCGAGGCCTTTGGCCGCATCAGTGGGGAAGAGGCGCGGGCCATCGGAATTCACTGGAATTTTTTTCCTGACGCGGACGTCAACTCGAATCCAGCGAATCCCATCATCAACACACGGTCGTTCGGGGAAAATCCCGTACAAGTTGGCGATCTGGTTGCGGCCTATATCAAGGGTGCGCATGAGGCCGGAATGCTGACCACGGTAAAACATTTTCCCGGGCATGGGGACGCGGCCACCGACTCGCATCTCGGGGTTGCCAGCGTGACCGGTGATCGCGCGCACCTCGATTCCATTGAGCTGCCGCCTTTCCGGCGGGCGGTTGCGGCCGGCGTCGATTCAGTGATGGTGGCGCACGTCACCGTGCCCGCGCTCGATTCCGATCCCAACCATGTAGCCACGATTTCACCGGTCATGGTCTCCGATCTTCTGGAAAAACAACTCGGCTTTCGAGGAATCATCGTCACCGACGCGCTCGACATGGCTGGGCTTACGCATCTTTTTGCCAACGACATTGGACGGGCGGCGGTTGAGGCTTTCAAGGCGGGCAACGATCTGCTGTTGATTCCAGCCGACTTTCCCGCCTCCTATAACGCGATGATAAAGGCGGTTGAGTCAGGTGAAATTTCAGCCGAACGGCTCGACCGCTCGGTGCTTAAGATATTGAAGGCCAAGGCGTCTTTGGATCTGCAGAAGGCCCGGTTGGTGGACGTGAACGCCATTGCAACTTCCGTGGGAAAGCCTGAAAACCTGGCCTTCGGGCAGCGTGTGGCGGACGATGCGGTCACTCTGGTACGCGACAACGGCAAGGTTTTGCCGCTGAAATCTAAGGGAACCGAGAGGGCCGGTCTGCCGTATACAACACAGGAGGAGACTCACAGTCAGGTTGTGGCTGTGGTCTTCTCCGACGATGTGCGGACGGAGTCTGGCCGCGCCTTCAGCCGTGAGCTGCGGGCTCGCATTCCCGATGCGCGTGTGATGTATGTGGACCCGCGCATCGCTGCGGGGATGAGCAGCGAAGTTCTGAAGGCGGTGGACGAGGCGGAAACCGTGATCGCGGCAGTGTACGCGGTTCCGTCGGCGGGCAAGATGGCGAATACGGTTGCGATGACAGATGAGAGCGGCGCGCTGCTGCAGCAGCTGGTGGACCACGCAGCGGCAAAGACCGAAGTGGTTGCCATGGGGAATCCGTATTTGGCTGCAAACTTTCCGAAGGTCGAGAATTATATGTGCACATTTTCGAACGCCTCGGTTTCGGAGATCAGCGCGGTGAAGGCGTTGTTTGGAGAAATCGCGATCCGCGGCCACCTTCCGGTGACGATTCCGCAGGTCGCCGAGCGGGGCGCTGGGATCAGCCGTCCGGCGCAAGAGGTGAGTGGAGGGTCGCAACATGCGCAAAATTAAATTTTTCATTCTCGCAATTGCCGGCCTGGCGGGAGTTATTTTGTTGCCGGCGTGCAGTGTGGACGTTAAGAAAGAGGCGAATGGACGGGACAAGCAAGTGGACATCAATACGCTGGTCGGGGGCATCCACGTCAGCAAGCAGGCGGACGTCGCCGATACCGGGCTGGCGGTTTATCCTGGCGCGCGCTTGAAACAGAAAGATTCCGATGGCAGCGACAAAAGCGCCAACGTGAATATATCCGGCTTTGGTTTCGGCTTGAAAGTTATTGCGCTGGAGTATGAATCCGACGATGACCCGGCCAAGGTTTTGTCTTTTTACAAAGACCAGTTGAAGAAATACGGCAGTGTGCTTGAATGCCGCAACGTCGGCCACATGAATCTGGATGCTGACTTCAATACGCATGACTCCGACGGTGGCTCGCACGAATTGACTTGCAGAGGCGAGAGTGGACACGACACTGAACTCAAGGTGGGCAAGAAAGACGATCAGCACATTGTGCAGGTCAAGCAGGAAGGCAAGGGGTCGAGCTTTGCGCTGGTCTATGTGCGCACGCACGGTAAGAATGCGGATATTTGAGACGGCTGTTTCTTAACGGCAGTCGTTTGCGTTACTTTGCCGCCGCTTCAAGGAGGGAATTATGCTTCGAAGACTTTGCGTGATCGGATTCGGCCTTGCAATCGCGATTTCCAGTTTCGCCGCCCAGCAAGATCCGCAAGAGAAGCATGTGGACATTCAAAGTTCCGCCGGCGATTTGCATGTGGGTACGGATGCGGACGCCCGTAAAGCTGGGTTGCCGCTCTATCCCGGTGCGCGGCTTACTCGCGATGAAGACAACCGGAATGCGGTGAACCTGGGGATTCTTACCGAGGCTTTTGGCATGAAGCTGGTGGTTGCGAAATACGAGTCCGACGACGCGCCCGCAAAGATTATCGATTTCTACCGTGAGCAGTTGAAGAAATATGGCAAGGTGCTGGAATGCCACAGTCGAGATCATGGTGAGCACGCCGACTTTGATGACGATAAGAATTCGAAAGAACTGAAGTGTGAAGGCGATAATACCGGGCCGGTTACCGAGTTGAAAGTTGGTCGGCAGAACAACCAGCACGTGGTGGCCATCCAGCCGAAAGAGGGACACAGCGGCTCGACCTTCGCGTTGGTCTACGTTCACGCTCGTGGCAAGCAGGGCGACATCTGAGGCAGGTCGCAGCAGCTTCACGGCGAACGAACCCTAGCCTGCTAAGAACTCCGCTAAGAGCTTAAGTGCCGCTACGTTTCCTTGCGCGTAGGTTCAACCTGCTGTACTTTCAAGCAAGCTCCTGAGCTTTCGATGGACCACCAGTGCTATAAGTGCGGGCAAAATATCGAAGATGGCAAGCCGTTCTGCCCGCAGTGCAGAGCGCCACAGATTCGCGTGGCAATCGCAGAAGCGGCAGTGGAACCTGCCCTTGGCGGCGACATCGCTGCACCTGCGCTGGGCC
>Ga0307478_10003797_pt1 | contig 11026 bp, 6 predicted proteins | sample atmos_gasesECM4C_2_FD_203713 | JGI IMG/M metagenome (GOLD analysis project Ga0307478, IMG submission 203713) | Hardwood forest soil microbial communities from Morgan-Monroe State Forest, Indiana, United States - atmos_gasesECM4C_05 | ecosystem: Environmental > Terrestrial > Soil > Temperate...
GTGCGCTTGGGTGGAGTGGAGCGGGGTGCCGCGCGGCGAAGGCGGGCCTCCCGGGCATCGACTTACTTCGTTGTGTAACTCGACAAAAAGTAAAGTAGATTTGCGTATTGAGTTGCGGGGACTGATAGTATTTCCAAAATGAGCGGCACTGGCCAACCGCGAACGAGGCCGAGATCGCTGATGCGTTCCACAAACCCTTTCGCCCGAAGGTGAAGCGGTGTTCCTCGACGGAGGCAGCGGGTATAGTTTCGAATACTCTCGTTGTCCCATTGGTGTGCAGATGAAAAGCGAACTTCAAGAACTGACGCAGTGGTATATGGGAGGGAGCCCGACTGGGCCGAACTCCACGTCAAGAGTTGTCTACCGGCTGCTGAGGATACTAGTTTTCTGGGGTGTGTTTTGTTTTATGGTGTACAAACTGGTCCCGATCGAAGATTGGCGATTCTTCAGAGGCGTCCTAGCGAATCCCTTTGTCGTGCTCTTTGTTCTCGCCTTGTATATTCGGTCGGTTGTGTTTGATTTCCTTAGTGATCGACTGGGTCAGAATACCTCCGAGGCGGGGACGCACGGCGTTCTGAATGTAGTTACGGTTGCGAAGGAATACCCACTTAAATTCGGAAAGTCAGATTTCTTCTATAGGTGTTTTGTTGGAATCGGGTGGGTCGCGGCCTGCTGTTTATTGGTGGCGGGCTTGTATTGGTTTTTTTCTTTGCCTAAGTAGCGCGCGAATAGTGCTCGCCTGCAATCTAACGCAGACGGTTACTTGCGAGTCCTGAACAGGTCGGGCATGCTTTCCACACGGTCCGCAGCCGGGAATGTATCACAGGCAAGATCGAAGAGCACAGCCAAGAGCGGCTGTGCCACACCTGCGGCGACAATTGTGATTGACGGAATGTTCTGGGCGTCCGGCGTCTAACGTCACGCGGGGGCGCGTCGACGCGTTGCAGCTACTTGGTTTCTGGCGGCGGGGTGGTGCGGACCCACCAGACCAGGCCGCTGTAGTCTGAGAAGCAGACGTGGGGGCCGGAGGCTTCGAGGACACCTTTGGTGTGGTCGAAGAACTCGGTTTTGGCTACGAGATTTGCGTAGACGGCTTCGTCCCAGGGCTCGTATCTCGATTCTTCCGTGGTTTCGGATTTCAGGACTTTTTCTACTTGTTTGCGAGCTTCTTCTTTGTCGGGTTTGTCTTTTCCGTCGCCGTAGCGGCGGATGCGGATTGTTTCGATGGGGGCGCCGACTAAGTCTTCGATGGAAACCGGGTCGTCGAAGTTGCGGTAGCCGTCTCTGGGCGGGGCGAAGGCGCTGCAGGTTTTGCCGAAAGACTCGGTGGCTGCGATTGAATCTTTCTCCGGGGGCGGGGTCTTGTCCAAATCCAGGACGACTTTTGTCTCTTTCGATTTGCCCTGAGGGTAGCCGACGCGCGCGATTGGGACCGTCAGCGCGGCTAGCGCCAGCATTGCGTAAATTCCTCGCCGCCAGTTGGGCAGCATGCCGTCCTCCGAGCAATCACTACTTGACGATCACTTATTACCGGTCGTCTACTACCGACCACGTGTTACCGACTACGTGTTACCGAACACCTGCCACCGATTGCGTGTCACCGATCACAGATTATGCCGTTTCGCCCGCTGACTTCTCCTGCGCAATTTGATGCACGCGGCGCAAATCCAGCTTGCCTGTACCTAGATGCGGCAACTCGTCAATGTGGAAGAATTGATTGGCGCGCGGGAGCCAGAGATTTGGCAGGTCGGACTTGGCTAGCTTTTCGATTACGGGTTTCAGTGCTTCGGGCGCTAGCGTGTGGAGGACTACCAGGCGCTCACCTTTTTTGCCGTCGGGGACGCCGGTTACTACGAATTGTTTTTCGGCGGAGTCGGCTAGTTCTTGCAATTTTTCTTCGATTTTTATGTGCGGGACCATCTCGCCGCCAATTTTGCTGAAACGGCTTAGGCGATCGGTGATGGTGAGGAAGCCGTCTTCGTCTTCGGCGGCGATATCGCCGGTAACGTACCAGCCGTCTTGCAGGACTTCGGCTGTTTTATCGGGCTTGCCTAGATAGCCTTTCATTACGTTGGGGCCGCGGACCAGCATCAGGCCGGGAGTGTTGATCGGGAGGCGCTCTTTTGTTTCGGGATCCACGATTCGTACGCTTACGCCGGGGAGGGGATGGCCGATGCGGCCACGTTTTGCGCCGATCTGGCGGAAACCTGGGGCGCGGAAGTCGCGGGTGTTCACGGCGACTACTGGAGAACATTCTGTGGCGCCATAGCCTTCGAGCGGACGGATGCCGAAGCGGTCTTCGAAGGCGAGCGCGAGAGGCTCGGGCAATTTTTCCGCGCCTACGACTACATATTGCAGGCTGCCAAAATCTTCGGGTGAGCAGCGGCGCGTGTAGGCTTGCAGGAAGGTGGGAGTGGCGAGGAGGAAGGTGACGCGATAGTCGCGGACCAGTTCGCTGACGGCTACTAGATCGAGCGGGCTGGGATGAAACGCGACGCCGATGCCCATCACCGCTGGGAGCCAGAGCGTGACGGTGAAGCCGAAGGAGTGGAAGAACGGGAGGACGCCTAGCAGGACGTCGCCTTTGGCTAGCATGAAGGTTTGGCCCATCTGGTCAATGTTGGACATGATGTTGTAGTGCGTGAGCATCACGCCTTTGGGTTCGCCGGTGCTGCCGCTGGAGAAAATTATGGTGGCTAGGTCGTCGAGCGTTTTTGTTTTTCTTTGGGTGCTGAGCGCGCGTTCGAGGAGTTTGCTTGGCAGGAACCAGAGCATTAGGGCGAGCATGCGTTCGCCAAAGCCTGGAGCGGCGGCTGCTTCTTCGAGCAGGATGGTTTTGCCGGGGACTTGCAGCGGGATTTTTTCGAGCAAGAGCTTGGTGGTGATGACTGTTGCGATTTTGCATTGCTCGGCGCAGGAAGCGAGCGTTTCGTTGGACGCGGTGTAATTCAAATTCACTGGGATTTTTCCGCTGAGCGAGGCGGCGAAATTTACCAGCGCTCCGGGAACTGATGGCGGCAGCAGGATGCCGACCATTTCCTGGTCTTTCCAGGTTTCGCGGAGGCGTCGCGCGAGAAAGATGGCGCTGAGGAGGGCGCTGCCCCAGCTCATGCGCGGGCGGCGTTTATCTCCCATCGCGAAGCGGAATGGGTAGTGATGTGCGGTGCGGATCAGCGAGCGCGGCAGCGTGTGCATGCGGCTCTTGTGATGGAGATACGCCTCGCTCTGGAGTTCCTGCACCGCTTCGCGGACTTCGAAGGCGGTTGTCGTCGGCGGCATCGGCTTGCCGAAACTGACCGTGACCGGGTAGGGAATTTTGCGCGGCATTTTCCAGATGAAGCGGCCGCGTTCGTAGCTGAAGATGCTGCCCCAGACGCCGTCGAGATTTACGGGGACGATGGGCGCGTCCACATTTTTCATGATGCGTTCCATGCCGCGGCGGAAGGGGAGGAGTTGGCCGATGCGAGTGATTTGGCCTTCGGCGAAGATGCAGACGATTTCGTTGTTGCGGATGGCGTCGCTGGCTTCGCGGAGGGAGTGGATCATGTCGCGCGGGCGAAGCTGCGAGGAGATGGGGATTGCGCCGATCAATTTGGCGAAGGGCTTGATGTAGGGTTGGTCGTAGATATCTTTGAAGATGAGGAAGCGGATGGGGCGGTCGGTGGAGGCGAGCAAGAGCAGCGCGTCCACCAGCGACATGTGATTGGCGACGAAAAGGGCGCCGCCAGTTTCTGGAACGTGTTCGCGGCCTTCGACGCGGATGCGGTAGACGGAGTGCGTGGCCATCCAGAGGACGAGGCGGAGGAGGGAATCGGGGAGAAGGTAAATCGAGTAGCTGGTCATGATGGCGGTGAGGATCGCACCGTCGAGGAAGATTGCGGCAGCGGATTGGTGGAATCGCGCGGAGAAGATGTTGTAGGCGCCGGCTGCGATAAAGATTCCGACAAAGGACCAGAAGTTTGCGGCGGCGATTACGCCGCCTTTCTGGTCGGGGCGAGGGCGATGTTGGATTAAGGCGTTCAGCGGGACGGCAAAGAAGCCGCCGAAGAATCCGAGCAGGCTGAGATCTGGAATGCGAAGGTGCACGAGGCGCGCGAAGAATTCGGAGCCACGCTCGAGGTGAGGTGAGCCGAGGTGTGCGGTCGCGGTTACGAGCCAGTGCGAGAGAGCCGCGCTGGGGGCGTTGAAGTAGAGCAGCGCGCCGAAGATGGTCATGCCCAGTGCGCCGAGCGGGATCAAACCGTACTCGATTTTGCCGCCGGAGAGATACCCTGCTGCTACGCTGCCGATTCCGATGCCGATTCCTACCGCGGCTTGCAGATAGCTGATGTGAGTTTCGTCCACGCGCAGGACATCGTGACCATAAATGATGATAGTGAATTGCAGCAGCGCGGCGAGGAAAAACAGATACGTGTTGCCCATTACGGCCCAGGCTAGGGTGCGGTCGGCGAGGATGGTTTTCATCTGCGCGCCGAGGTCGCCGATCGGATTCCAGCGCAATTTCTTGGAGGGGTCGGCAGCCGGCACATGAGTGATGCCAAAACTCGTTGCGAGGCCCAGGAGCGTGCAACCCAGCAGGATGAAACCGGCGATCTGCTCGCGGCCTTGATAGCGCTCGGCTAAGGAGCCGGCGGCCATCACGGCGGTGATGCTGCCGAGGAATGTGCCCAGCTCGATGATTCCATTGGCCCAGGATAGTTTGCGTTCGGGCACTAACTCCGGCAGGAGGCCGTATTTCGAAGGGCCAAAAAGCGCGGATTGCGAACTGATCAGAAAGACCGCGGCACATTCGAGCGGCAGGTTGTGCAGCCAAAGGCCGAGAATGGTTACGGCCATGACGACAATTTCCATCAACTTCGTGCCGATTACCACGCTGCGCTTGCTGTAACGGTCGGCAAGATTGCCGCCAGCCATCGAGAAAAATATGAAGGGCAGGGCAAACAGCGCGCCGACGACCAGGATCAGATTTTCCCGAGTGTCCTTCGGGAAATTCATGGCGACGATGATGTAAATGACGAGGAACTTGATGGCGTTGTCGTTGAAGGCGTTCTGGAATTGGGTGACGATCAGGCTCCAGAAGCCCACTTGCCAGCCGGTTTTAGCGGCTGTGTGCGGCGGGGCAGGCGTGGCTTGTTCGTTCATTTAAATCGCGCGACGAGAGTGGCGTAGCATAAGCGCGCGGCGCTGGAGTCGGACACGCGGCCAGTTTATCGGGAGCGCTGGCGACTAGCAAGAAGGAGACGGAAGCGCCGCGGACGAGGAAGCGAAAATGACAAGCGGATGGCCATCGGGGACGGCCTTCTCCAATTGAATGCAGCTAATCTTTATGTTGCAATCACGCGCGGTTCAAAGCTATTGGTTTAGTGTTCGGCGACCACGCTGCTTAATCCGAGGCGAAAATGAAAGATGTAATCTACGCAATCAACCTTACCCTGGATGGCTGCTTCGACCACACCAACGGGAGTCCCGATGACGAAGTGATGGAGTATTATACGCAGCTCCTTCGAGGTGCTGACCTGCTCGTCTTTGGACGTAAAACCTATCAATTGATGGTTCCTTATTGGCCAGATGTCGCAAAAGATCGTTCTGAGAGAAAAGCAGAGATCGATTTTGCGGACGCATTTGTCTCCAAAAACAAAATTGTTTTTTCACAATCATTAGAGAGCGCTGAAGACAAAAATACGAAAATTGTTCGCAGCAGCATTCAAGACGAAATAGTCAGACTGAAACGCGAGCAAGGAAAATATATTTTAGCCGGCGGTGTGAGCATTCCTTCACAACTGATAGAGCTTGGCCTAGTTGATGAATATCGTTTTGTCGTTTTGCCAGTAATTGCAGGAGAAGGGAGACGGCTGCTGGAAGGTATTAGCCTGCGGGAGAAATTACGATTAAGACTTGTGGAGTCCAGGATTTTCAAGTCAGGAAGTGTTGCGCTTCATTACTTGAAACAGTAACGGAAACAATTGGCCGAAACTCCCGCCGCTCTGCGTCAACAACCCTTATTTCCTCGATGCATCTTAGTTTCCGATAGCGCCGGATTGACGCGCTAATCGGAAACTGACGCTCATTGTCCGGTTACGCGACTAATCGGGACTTGGCAACAGGCCCAGCATCAACTGCGATGAGGGCTATTCCAAGTTGCCGGTGGAATCGGCGGCAAAAAGGAACGTCTCTCGTTGGCCGTTGACGCTCTATCCATAGATAGTCTATGATAATCGTCCTATGCTGAAGAAACCCGAGCTGATGCCTGGAACGCTCGATATGCTGATCTTGAAGACCCTCACACGCGCGCCGCAGCATGGATATGGAATCGCGCTCGCCATCAAGCGTCTCTCTCAAGATGTTCTGACCGTGGAAGAAGGGTCGCTCTACCCGGCATTACAAAGGCTGCTGTTGCAGGGCTGGGTGAAAGCCCAATGGAAAAAAACGGAAACCAACCGCCGAGCACGCTTCTACACTTTGACGCCTGCCGGCCGCAAGCAACTCGGGACGGAACTTTCACAATTTGAGCAGATGATGACAGCCATCGGCCGTGTGCTGCAGGACGCGTAGGAGGTCGCTGTGGACTCCATCTTTAGCTTTTTCCGCAAACTGGGAATCCTGCTGCGCCGTGAAAAATTCAGCAGCGGGCTGGAAGAGGAAATGGCCTTCCATCGCGAGCAGCGCGAGAAAGAGCTACGCGCAGAAGGAATGAGCGCAGAATCGGCGCATTATGGCGCGATCCAAGAATTCGGCAACGAACTGCAGCTGAAAGAGCAGAGCCGCGAGATAGTCGGTTTTTGGTTTGAAACGGTGCTGCAAGATTTTCGTTTCGCGCTCCGCCAGTTGCGAAAAAATCCCGGATTCACTGGCACCGCCATCTGCGTGTTCGCGTTCGGCGTGTGCGCCAGTGTGGCGATCTTCGCCTTCGTGGATGCGGCGCTGATCAAACCGTTACCTTACGCGAACCCTAACCGCCTTGTTGGCGTGACCGAAAGCGTCCCCATGATTCCGCGCGCCAGGCTTTCCTATCTTGATTACCTCGACTGGAAGAAACTCAATAACGTTTACAGCTCGCTGGACGTGTGGGACGGAGACAGTTACTTGCTGACGACTCCAGCCGGCCCGCAAACAGCGCCTGGGGCTCGCGTGAGCGATGGTTTTTTTCGCACACTTGGCATTGCACCGATGCTGGGCCGCGATTTCTACGCTGGTGAGGACTCGCCGTCGGCGCCTCGCACGGTGATGCTAACTTATGCCGCTTGGCAAAAGCGCTTTGGGGCAAGATCAGATGTGATCGGCCAATCGGTTACGCTGAGCGGCGTTTCGTACACCATCATCGGTGTGCTGCCGCGTGCTTTTCATTTTGCGCCAAGAGAACGCGCGGAGTACTGGACGACGATTCACGCATCGAGCGAATGTGATCTCCGCAGAAGCTGCCACCCTTTCGACGGAATAGCGCGGCTCAAGGATGGCGTCTCCGTGAAGACGGCGCTGGCCGACACGAAGGCGATCGCGGCGCAACTTGAGAACCAGTACCCCGATTCCAATCGCGGTCAAGGCGCGAGTGTGGTACCGCTGTCGGACGTCATTATTGGAGACATTCGTCCCATACTCCTGGTACTGCTCGGCGGAGCGGGTTTATTGTTTCTGATCGCCTGCGTGAATGTCACCAGCCTGCTGCTCGTGCGCTCGGAAAGCCGCAAACGCGAAATCGCGGTCCGCAGCGCGCTCGGAGCCTCGTCCGCGAGACTGGTTCGTCAGTTCGCGACGGAAGGATTGCTGCTGGTGGCGCTAGGTGGCACGCTGGGGCTTGCTTGCGCCGCATGGGTCATGCAGCTGCTCACTAGGCTTATCCCCGCAAAAATGATGAGCGGTATGCCGTTTCTGCAGGGTCTCGGTTTGAATATCCGTGTTGTCACGCTCGCGTCGGCCATTGCAGGGCTCGCGGCAATATTATTTTCCTTCACTCCCGCGTGGCGTTTGTCCGTGTTGCAGCTGCGCGAAAGCCTGACGGCAGGTGGTCGCGGTTCTTCGGGAACCCTGTGGATGCGCTTCGGCTCCAACCTGGTCGCGGTAGAGCTGGCTATTGCGATGGTGTTGTTGGTAGGGGCCGGGCTGCTTGGCAAGAGCTTCTACAATCTCCTTCACATAGACCTCGGATTCCAACCAGATCACCTAGCCACTCTCTCGATAGAGGCGCCTGAGGCCAGCTATGGAAAGGACGAGCAAGCCGTCGCATTGGGCCGCGAGATCGTGCGGCGCATCGGGAATCTGCCCGGCGTAAAATCCGTAGGGCTCTCCCATCGTGGACTCCCCTTGGACGGTAACGGCAACACGGATTGGATCAGGTTTGTGGGACGGACCTATCATGGCGAGCACAACGAAGTGAACAGCCGGAGTGTGAGCTCGGACTATTTCGCAACCCTGCATGCGAGATTAATTCGCGGACGTTACTTTACCGACGCCGAGGACGCCTCGAAGACGAACGTGGTTATCATTAACCAGGCGCTAGCACGACAGTATTTCCCTGATGAAGATCCCATCGGCAAAAAAATCGGAGACGACAAGCTTTCGCCGGCATCCATCAGGGAAATCATCGGCGTCGTAGACAATATCAGGGAAGGTTCGCTGGATTCTCAAATCTGGCCGGCCTGCTACCATGCCTTCAACCAGGGCCCCGACAACTCTTTTAGTATTGTCGTACGTACGTCGCAGGCCGAACACGCAACGCTGGTAATGATGGACGCCATCATCCATGAGATTGACCCGGGCATCGCCACAGCTGGCGAAGCGACGATGAACGACAGGATCATCAACTCGCAATCGGCCTATCTTCATCGCTCTGCCGCTTGGCTGGTCGGAGGGTTTGCCGCCGTCGCACTTCTATTGAGCGTGGTCGGACTCTACGGAGTGGTCGCCTATTCGGTGAGCCAGAGAACCCGTGAGATTGGAATTCGTCTGGCACTCGGCTCACAGCGCAGCGCCGTGTATCAGCTTGTCCTAAAAGAGGCGGCGTGGTCGACTGCCGTTGGGATTGTGATAGGCCTCGTGTGTTCGGTGGCAGCGGCGACTCTGATGCGCCGGCTGCTGTATGGCGTCCGCTCATGGGATGTGCCGACGTTAGCCATTGTGACCGTTGTACTTGCCATCTCTGCACTGGTGGCCAGCTACATCCCAGCGAGCCGAGCAGCGTCGGTCGATCCAGTGGAAGCGCTCCGCGCAGAGTAGGCTTGAGATGTCTGGCACTTTGAATATGTTTTCGTAGCGCAGCACAATGACAAGGCAAGTTCCCAGAGACCGGGTTGCGGGAAGCGGTCTGCGATTCCTTGCGGGTTCAATAGCGTCGTTTGATAGTCTAAGTCCTGGTAAACGCCGTAACCGGAGAAGTAAAGCGTTACTCCACAGCGTTTATTTCGCCGGCTACGTTGCCGCCACCCCGAACGGGGATGGCGGCGGTAGCGCGACTTGTTGGTCATGGCATCTCAGTCTTTGAGCTCGACCTTGAGAATCTGGCCGTCCGGCGGACCGAAACCAAAGTTCGAGATATAGAGCGAGCCGTCGGGTCCAACGGTGAGGCCGGTGGGAAAGAAGAGGGGATCGTCGGGCGTGCTGTCGATCAGGACCTTCTGTCGGCCGTTGGGCAGAACGCGAATGAGACGACCCGTTGCCGGTACAGGACCTGGGGAACTTGTCGAGTACGAGGTTTCCAACACATACAGGCGATCGCGCCCGTCAAAAACCAGGCCCAGCACCTTGCTCAAGCCGGTAGCCACGACCTTGAGGCGACCGCTCGGAGTGATCTGGAACACGTCTTGCGTGTTGAGCTGATCAGGAGTGAACCGGCCCAAGTTGCTGACATAGAAGACACCGTGGTCGCCAACCACCGTCGGTACCACATGGCCCTGAGAGGCGGAGATGTCGATCACCCGCGTGATCTCGCCGTCCGGTGTGATTCTGTCCAGTTCGCCATGATTGGGCTCGATGGCGTAGAGGTCACCCCGCAGCGCGATCATGCTGTACCATGTGCCGTCAGGTTCAAAGTCGCCGGTGATCGGATCGGTGGCGTTGGCCACCGGATGAGTCCGCTGAAACGCCCCGAGATCGGCAATAATGGTGGGAGTGTGATCAGGGTTTATGCGGACGACCGCGTTGGGAATGCTGGGTACGCCGTGCGAACATCCAGCACCCGCGTAAATGGCGTACAAGGTGTCTCCAATAAACGCGACGTCGGCAACTCCACTGGCAAGACCGCCGGCCTCGCTGGATGGCAGGTTGTCGACGAAGGTGGTAACGTCGCCGTTGGCATCGATCCTTGAAATGCGCGATCCGGTCGTACTTCCAAAATAATTCCCCGGACCATTCGCTCCGGCCGAGCAATCTCCGCCTAAGCCGGCAGGAGCCTCCGTTGTGGGAGGGGTGGGCGTGCCACCTTCGGCGACATAGAGATTGCCGTCCGGGCCGAACTTCAGACCGCGGATGGTTCTTGCGCGCAGGTGCTCGAAGACCAGCCCGAGGCCAGTAGCGCAAAACAAGTGAAGGTTGCAAGACAGCGTATCTGATTCATATTTTCCTCCTGTGTTACCTGATTGAAGAGTCCGCAAAACTCGAGAAGGGAAATTCGGGGCCCAGCAATCAAGGCAAATTAACGGAGGGACAGTAGGAAAGCATGGACGCTACGTCCGTAATTGAGGTGAAGTCAAGTTTTTTCGAGGCATCGTCTCGGCACACCAGCCCCTCATTGGAGATGCGGTCACGCTCGCGCATCGGGGGCCGCTCAAGTCCTGATAAACGCGGTAACCGGACGAGCGCTCGTTGCGGGCCAATCGCCGCTCAGAGTCCACTGCCGTGAGTCGCTGCGTGAGGCCCGAGGGCGTTAACATGGGAATCTGCCCCACTTCGCAATGGATCGCAAAACTGCGCGATGGGCGGCTAGGAATCCATGTTCAGGCGATGGAGAATCGTCGCACTCTTGCTCGTTTGCTGTCTCACATGCGCCCTTTTTTACCTATTCCTCATGGGAAGGCTTCTGGATGTTGTCGTGCGC
>Ga0307478_10003798_pt1 | contig 11025 bp, 8 predicted proteins | sample atmos_gasesECM4C_2_FD_203713 | JGI IMG/M metagenome (GOLD analysis project Ga0307478, IMG submission 203713) | Hardwood forest soil microbial communities from Morgan-Monroe State Forest, Indiana, United States - atmos_gasesECM4C_05 | ecosystem: Environmental > Terrestrial > Soil > Temperate...
TGCTCGCCATCATCTCCCCGGCGACCGAAGCGCCAGATCGATTGGTTCCCTTATACATAAAGACCGGCATGGTAGTCCCTCCTTGGCGGCCGAAATTCCTTATAGATCTTCCCAAGCTTTTTCATCAACAGAAATCCTAGTGACGCGCGCCAACAGGGGATTTGCCGGGTCCGGTCTTACCCGCCGAAGGAGTGCTGGTCACACCACGGTTAATCATGTCCTGCAATTCATCGGGATTCGAAGAGCGAGACAACGCCATATCCAGTGTTATGAGCTTGCCAAAATAAGCATTCGCCAGGGCCTGGTTGAACGTCTGCATGCCCGTTTGTCCCGTTCCGGTTTGCATCGCGGAATAGATCTGATGAATCTTGTCTTCGCGAACCAGGTTTCGGATGGCGGGCGTCGGTACAAGCACCTCCATGATCATGACGCGGCCACGGCCGTCGGCCCGCGGCAGCAACGCCTGACATAGAATGCCCTCGAGCACCATGGAAAGCTGCGCGCGGATCTGCGGCTGCTGGTGAGAAGGGAAAACATCGATAATACGATTGATCGTCGACGCGGCCGAATTCGTGTGCAACGTGGCAAAGGTCAGGTGGCCTGTTTCGGCGATGCGCAGAGCCGATTCGATGGTTTCGAGGTCGCGCATCTCGCCAATCAGCACCACGTCGGGATCTTCGCGGAGAGCGGCGCGCAACGAATTCGCGAAAGAGTGGGTGTCCGCGTGGACCTCGCGCTGGTTGACCAGGCACTTCTTGTGGTTGTGCAGGAACTCGATGGGATCCTCGATCGTGATCATGTGCTCTTCGCGCTCGGCATTGATCTTGTCGAGCATGGCAGCGAGCGTCGTCGACTTGCCGGAACCGGTCGGCCCCGTAACCAGCACGAGCCCACGCGGTTTGTCGCAAAGGTTTTTCACCACCAGTGGCAACCCCAGGGCGTCAAAGCCCTTAATCTCCCAGGGAATGGTACGGAAGACCGCGCCGACCGCACCGCGCTGATTGAAGACGTTTCCGCGGAAGCGAGCCAGGTTTTTCAAGCCGAACGAGAAGTCCAGCTCCAGGTTCTCTTCGAAGCGGTGCTTCTGTGCGTCCGTGAGAACGCTGTAGGCCAGCGATTTGGTATCCGCGGCCGTGAGTGGCGGCATGTCGAGCGGGCGCAGGCGGCCATGCACGCGCACGCGCGGCGCGCTGTTGGTCGTGATGTGAAGGTCGCTGCCCCCCATTTCAATCATTTTCTTGAGCAGTTCGCTAAGCGTTATGCCTGCCATTTTGCGGTCCTCTCTACAAAACCGTTTCGCGCAATACTTCTTCGAGCGTCGACATTCCCGCCGCAACCTTGATCAAACCACTGCGGCGGAGGGTGATCATGCCTTGTTCAATCGCTTTTTTCTTTAACTCCAGAGCCGAAGCACCCACAAGGATCAGCTCGCGCAGTTCGTCATTAATCTCCATCACTTCGTACAGGCCGGTACGTCCCTTGTAGCCACGCTTGCCGCAGGTTGAACAACCCTTCCCGTGATAAATCTTCGTGGTCTTCACCTCTTCGGGGGTATAACCCGCATCGATGAGCGCCTGTTCGGGAATTTCCAACTCTTCCTTGCAATTGGAGCAGATGCGACGAACGAGACGCTGCGCGCAGATCAGGTTCACGGAAGTGGCGACGAGAAATGGCTCGATGCCCATGTTCATCAAACGGCTGATCGTGGACGGCGCATCATTGGTGTGCAGCGTGGAAAGCACCAGGTGGCCGGTGAGCGCGGCCTTAACGCCGATTTCCGCCGTTTCAAAGTCACGAATCTCACCGACAAGAATGATATTGGGGTCCTGCCGGAGGAAGGCGCGAAGGGCGGCGGCGAAGTTCAGACCGATCTGGTCCTTCATCTGGACCTGGTTGATGCCCGCCAACTGAAACTCCACCGGATCCTCGGCAGTCATGATGTTGGTATCGACCTGATTCAGTCGAGCCACCGAGGAGTACAAGGTGTTGGTTTTGCCGGAGCCTGTGGGACCGGTGACCAGCACCATGCCATACGGCTTCAAAATATTGCGTTCGAACTTCTTCAGGGATTCCGGCTCGAAGCCCAACTTGGTCATGTCCAGGCGCAGGTTTTCCTTGTCGAGCAACCGCAGCACGATCTTCTCGCCGTAGAGCGTGGGCACGGTGGACACGCGGAAGTCCAGCTCCTTCTTTTTACCCTCGGCCTTGTACTTGATCATGATGCGGCCGTCTTGCGGCAAGCGCTTCTCGGCGATGTCGAGCTTGGCCATGATCTTCATACGGCTGGTGATGGCGTCGCGCAGCTTGAGCGGAGGATTCATGACCGTCTGCAGCACACCGTCAACACGGAAGCGCACTCGCATCTCGGTCTCATACGGCTCGACGTGAATATCGCTGGCACCGCGTTTCACCGAGTCGGTCAGGATGAGATTGACCAGTTTGATGATGGGCGCTTCCTCGGCGGCCTTCTCGAGCATCGCCGCGTCCATCTCTTGTTCTTCAGCCGAGAGCTCGAGTTCCTGCTCTTCGTCAACCAAGTCCTTCATCAGCGAGCTCAGCTCTTCGTGGCTCGACGCCCCTCCGCCATAGAACCGTGAGATCGCCTCGGCGATCGCGGATTCCGATGCCACGACCGGTTCAACGTTGAACCCGGTCATAAACTTGATGTCGTCCATGGCGAAGACGTTGGTGGGATCGGTCATCGCGATAGTCAGCACAGAGCCAACACGAGAGAGGGGAACAACCTGGTAGCGGAGGGCGGTGTCTTGCGGAATCAGCTTTATGACGTTCGGATCGATCTCATAATACTTCAGATTGATGGATGGGACGCCGTACTGCCGGGAAAGCACACCCGTAATATCATCATCCGTTATGTACCCCATCTTGGTCAGGCAACTTCCGAGCTTGCCCCCGTTGGAGCGCTGAAACTCCAGCGCCTTATCCAACTGGTCCTGGGTGATGAGGCTTTCCTTTAGTAAGATTTCGCCCAAACGGACGGACATCCGCAGTACTCCCTAATACAATGCACCCACCGCTCAACATAGCAAACGGACCGGCGGGGTGTCTTGCGATTTTGGAGAGTAGTTGTGAATTCGCTAATACCTGTACAGGAGATCAGGGCTGCACTCTCTCGGACAGTGGCGAATTCTTGACTTGCTCCCGGAGCATAGTTATCTTGCGAAGGAGATGTCTAGAGCCGCCAGCCCCGAGGCACTCCATCGCTCGATACCGAAAATGCCGACCCACCCGCGCCCACGTGCGACCGAAGAGAACGCAGGACCGGGGCCCCTTCCGGCGCTTGCTGACTATTTTACGACATTGTTCCAAGCGCATGGGCCGCAGAAGTGGTGGCCCGGCCGGACCCGCTTTGAGGTGGTCGTCGGAGCCATCCTTACCCAGAATACAAGCTGGACGAACGTGAAGCGTGCCATCGCCAACTTGCGACGCGAACGACTCCTAACGCCGACAGCGATCGAAAGCATTTCGGAAGCGCGGCTCGCCCAGTTGATTCGCTCTTCCGGATATTTCCGGCAGAAAGCGCGGAAGCTGAAGGAGTTTGTGCGCTTTCTTCGAGTCAACTACCACGGATCCTTGGACAAAATGTTCCGGACGCCGACGCCAACCTTGCGGGAACAGCTCCTCAAGGTGCATGGGATTGGTCCGGAGACCGCGGACTCGATTCTTCTGTACGCGGGGAATCATCCGGTATTCGTCGTAGACGCCTACACGAGGCGGATTCTGGAGCGGCATAATCTGGCCACCGGCAAGGAAACCTACGAGGAAATTCGAGCGCTGTTCGAGCGAAGCCTTCCCCCCAACACGCCTCTCTACAATGAGTACCACGCTCTGATTGTTCATACCGGCAAGGAATACTGCCAGGCGCGCAAAGCCCGCTGCGACGATTGTGCCTTGCGGAAGTTTCTGTCCACAGTCAAGAAGGAATTCGCATGAGTCCTTCAAACTCAAAGACGCGAACGCGCCTCGCGGTGGGCGGGATTCTGGTGACCTTGCTGCTCGCGGCGGTGTTCACCCTCGGCTCTCTGGACGTTCCATTCGAACCGACGGGACGAGAGGTGATCGACTTCTTTGCGCTGTCCAGCTTCATTATCGCGGCGTTGCTCGTCTTCGGCCTGATTCTTACCCGCAGCCTCGTGCGCCTTGTGACCGAACGTAATAAAGAACAGCTGGGGGCCCGGTTCAAGACAAAAATGGTCCTGGGAGCGATGGCAGTATCGCTGCTACCCGTTATCTTCATGTTTTTTGTGAGCTATTCCCTGCTGAACCGCACGCTGGGCCGCTGGTTTCCCCGCCCCCTCGAAATCGCCTCTGAAGAGACGCAGAAGCTTCTGAACGATCTCGGCAAGGGCACCCTGCCCCGTCTGCACGCGGTCGGGTATCAAGCGGCGGCCCACGCCGGCGAGCCGTCAGATTCCTTTTTGCAGCATTCCTTCATGCTCGGACTCGATGCAGCCTGGTTGTACGATGCGCAGGGAAAATTCGTGAAGGGTGGAGTCATCTGCGATGACCAACCCGAGGACCGTTCTCGAGATATCTGCAGTGTCAGCGGATTGCAAGGAGCAATGCAGCGGGTCCTCCCGAGCGGTGTGGAAATCTGGCAGGCCGGCGACAAGAGCTACTTTGCCGCCCGCGTCCCCACAAACATTCCTGGCGCAGGCCCCGGCACACTCGTGGCCGCTTACCGTACGAGTCCAGACTTCCTGAAGCGCTGGACCGCAATTCAGGCACAAACCCAGGAATACGAGAGGGTGAAGCAAAGCTTGCGCGCCTTGAAGCGGCAGATGCTCCTCATTCTCTTCTTCTTCACGATTCTGGTGCTATCCGCTGCAACGTGGGTGGCTTTATTCCTTTCGAAGCAAGTCACGGTGCCGATCCAGGCGCTCGCGGAAGGCACGCGCGAGGTTTCCGCCGGGAATTTCGAATATCAGGTGCCCGAACAAGTTCAGGATGAGCTCGGAGTGCTGGTACGGTCATTCAACGCGATGACCGCGCAGCTTCGCGACAATCGTACGCAGATCGATGAATTCACCCGCAATCTCCAGCAGGCCGTGCAGGAACTGGAGCGGCGGCGCCAGTTGATGGAAACCGTTCTCGAGAACATTCCCGCTGGCGTAATTTACTTGGATTCTTTCGGCAAAATCCTGCGAACGAACACGTCGCTCGCAGAAATGTTTCAGACCGCCGAAGGCAGCGTAGACTCGCTCGAATCCTTGGTCGGGACCGAGGCGTTTCGGATATTGCAGACGCTGATGAGGCGATCCCTGCGGATGGGGGTGGTGTCGCGAGAGATCGAATTGGTGGTTACGGGCCGCGTGCTCCACTTGGCCGTCACCGTGAGCTCGCTCGGTCCGCGCCGGGCAAATACCGGGTATGTTCTCGTCTTCGACGACCTCACGGAAGTGCTGCGAGCGCAAAAATCCGCGGCCTGGCAGGAGGTGGCGAGGCGGATCGCTCACGAGATCAAAAATCCCCTCACGCCGATTCAACTTTCGGCACAGCGGCTGCTTCATCAATTGGATCGCCGCGCGGGAGAGAATGCCCCTCCGAAGGATCCGGAATTGGCTCAAATTGTTCAGGAATGCGCTCGCATGATCGTGCGCGAAGTGGGCACGCTGTCGGCTCTGGTTAACGAGTTTTCCCAGTTTGTGCGCTTTCCCACGGCAAAGCTGCAGCCAACGGACACCAACATGGCGGTGCATGAAGCACTTGAGGTGTTTGCCGGACGTCTTGAAGGCATTCAACTGAGAGCGTCGCTCGAAGCGAACCTGCCCGCAATCCGCGCTGACGGCTCGCTTCTGCGGAGCGTCATCGTCAATCTGATCGACAACGCTGCTGAGGCGCTCGAAGACGCTACCTGCCGCCAGATTACGGTGACAACCCGGCTCCGCGCGGAATCTGATACCGTCGAGATCATGGTTGCCGATACGGGGCACGGCATCTCCCCCGAAGACAAGGACAAACTGTTTCTTCCTCACTTTTCCACTAAGGATCGTGGCACGGGCCTGGGACTCGCGATCGCCGCGCGGATCATCACAGAACACGGCGGATCGCTCCGAGTAGAAGATAACCAGCCGGTCGGTTCGCGCTTTCTGATCGAGCTGCCAGTCGCGGAACTGCCGGCCACGGCCGCCCCGGAACGGAATGGAATGGACGTCGATCGATGACCGCGCACCCTAGAATTCTAATCGTGGATGATGAGGCCGGCATCCGCGAGTCTCTCACTTCGATTCTCCGCGATGAGCGTTATGCCGTGGATGCAGTCGCGTCTGCCGAAGAAGCGCTCGAACGCGTCGGCAAGAGCGATTTCGAAGTGATTTTGCTCGATATCTGGCTGCCCGGCATTGATGGCCTTGAAGCGCTCAGCCGGATCCAGGCGGCACCGCGCCCGCCGGCCGTTATCATGATTTCCGGCCATGGAAACATCGAGACCGCGGTTCGGGCCACAAAGCTGGGCGCTTTCGATTTTATTGAGAAGCCGCTGTCGCTCGAGAGAATCATCGTGCTGGTGCGCAACGCCGTCCAGCAAAGGAGGCTGGAGGAGGAGAACCAGGTCTTGCGCAGTGAACTCGTCCACAAATATCGGGTGATGGGCGATAGCGTGCCGATGAAGGCGCTGCGCCAGCAGATCGCCGTGACCGCGCCGACGAACGGCCGGGTCCTGATTTACGGGGAGAGCGGTACCGGGAAGGAACTGGTCGCGCGGGCGCTGCATGCCCAAAGCCTGCGGAACAAGGGACCGTTTGTCGAAGTGAACTGCGCGGCGATTCCGGAAGAGCTGATCGAATCTGAACTTTTCGGGCACGTCAAAGGCAGCTTCACCGGTGCCAACGACGACAAAATCGGCAAATTCCAAAAGGCCGAAGGAGGCACGCTCTTCCTCGACGAGGTCGGCGACATGAGCCACCGTACGCAGTCCAAGGTGCTCCGCGTGCTCGAGGAGCAGCGTATCGAGCCGATTGGTTCCAACCAGACGCTGAACGTGGATGTGCGCGTGATTGCATCGACCAACAAGAATCTGGAGCAGGAGATCGCGCGCGGCGCGTTTCGCCAGGACCTCTTTTACCGCCTCAACGTAATTCCCTTCTTTGTGCCCCCTCTGCGCGATCGCAAGGAAGACATTCCGGTGCTGGCCCGTTTCTTCTTGAGTGAATTCAGCGCCGAATACGGGAAAAAGACGCGCGAACTTAGCGACGGCGCCCTGGAAGTTCTGATGCGCTACCCGTGGCCCGGCAATGTGCGTGAACTAAAAAACTTGGTCGAGCGGCTGGTGATTGTTTGCCCCCAGTCGCGCATCGAGCCCCACCACTTGCCGCCGGAATTGTTCCGCGGGGTGGCCGAAAGCCCGCAGCATCCCTATTCCACATTGCATGAAGCCCGCAGCGCCTACGAGCGCGAGTTCATTCTCCGGAAGTTGCAGGAGCATCGCTGGAATATGACGCAGACCGCCTCAGCGCTCGGCCTCGAACGCTCGCATCTCTATCGCAAAATGAAATCTCTCGGCATCGCCGCACCAGAGTAGTCCACGCTTCGGTCCGTTAGCTTTCTTCTTTTGCCGCCTGATCCTGCGCCAGGGCCTGCAACTGCGTGTGCCAATCCAGTTCCCGCACCTTCATCGGATTCTCGCGCCAATCCGGATCCACCTTCACAAACATCTCCAGAAATATCTTGGTCCCCAGCAACGCTTCCAATTCCTTCCGTGCTTGCGTCCCGACTTTCTTCAGCATCTCGCCCTTGTGGCCGATCAAAATCTTCTTTTGCGAGGCACGCTCCACGTACAGCGTCGCGTGGATCCTCAGGATCTTCGGCTCCTCCACGAAGTTGTCCACCACCACGGCCAGGGCGTGCGGCACTTCATGGTAGGTCAAATCGATCGCCTTCTCGCGGATGATTTCGCCGGCCAGAAATCGTTCCGGCTGGTCGGTGATTTGATCTTCGGGGAAAAATGGTTCTCCCTCGGGAAGGTTTTGTAGAATCTCACGCAGCAGCTCGTCGCAGCCCTCTCCTTTCAGCGCGGAAATCGGCACGAGTGCCGCAAACGGAAATGCCTTCGCGAACGCGTCTATCAAGGGCAGCAGCTTCGGCTTCGGTACGCGGTCAATTTTGTTCAGTGCCAGAATGGTCTTGTCGCCGAAGCGCTGGGCCTTTTCGAGCAGCAAGGAATCAGAGTGCGGTAGAGTCCGGCTGGCATCGATCACGAGCAGCAGCACGTCAATTTCCTCCAGCGCGGCCGCCACCTCGCGCATCATCTGGCGGTTCAAGATGGAGTTCGCTTCATGCAGCCCAGGCGTGTCAATGAAAACGATTTGCCCTTCGGGCTTCGTCACGATCCCCTGGATCCGGTTCCGCGTGGTCTGCGGCTTTGAGGTGACAATCGCCACCTTTTGGCCGACGAACCGGTTCAGCAGCGTGGACTTGCCGGCGTTCGGCCGCCCGATTATCGCCACAAACCCGGCTCGCCGCGTCTTTGCCTTTGCTTTCGGCATTCCTGCTTCCTCAGGCTTCAATGAGAAGCTTGCGTACTTGCTGCGGCAAGACGGCGCGCGCGCAATCGCAACACTTTCCGTTGATTTGCTTCGAGCACCTCGAACCGGTAGCCCTCGAGATCGATTTTGTCCGCAGGGGCCGGCACCTTGCCAAGAACGTGGCTGAGCAAGCCGGCAATCGTCGTTACCGTGTCATCCGAATTTTCCCCAAAATGCACTCCCAGCAGTTCCTCCACGTGAGAAATGGTCATGCTGCCCCGCAGGACCAGGCTGCCATCCGGCTCGCGCACGGCGTCCGGGGCCGGCTGCATGTTGTCCGCGCCACTTTCACCGACGATCTCCTCGACCAGGTCTTCGATTGTGGCGATGCCCGCGACTGTGCCGTGTTCATCAATCACGATCGCCATCGATTGATTTTTCTGCCGCATTTCCCTCAGCAGGTCGGAACCGGACTTTGTCTCCGGCACAAAGAGGGCCGGCTTCAACAGTTCGCGCACCTTACGCTTGGGCAAGTCTGTGTCCGCCACCTGGAGCAGGTCCTGTGCGTGAACGACGCCGATGATGTCATCCAGCGATTTGTCGTAGACCGGCATTTTTGCGAATTTCGTTTCCACGAACTTTGCATGCATTTCCTCGAGCGTTGCCTCTGCCTGCATGGCGACAATGTCGGGCCCCGGAGTCATCACCTCGCGTACCCGCTTGTCGCTGAATTCCACAACCTGCTCGATGAGATTGGCCTGCTCGGGCTCGATGATGCCTTCCTCTTCGGCCACTTCGACCAGGGCTTCAATTCCCTCTTCGGTGCGCTGTTCTTCGGTTCTCTCCACTTCGCGCTCGGAAATTCGGGCCAGCGACTCGGCGCCTTCGAGAAACACGCGAATGGGCCAGACCAGAAGCATAGCCGCGCGGATCAAGGGAAGAAGGGGCAGCAGCCAGCGGCCGGTGGTGCGGTAAAGGAGCATGTCGGGAACAAAGTGCATGGCAATGACGACTTCGAGGGTGAGGAAGACCAGGAACTGCAAGGTAGCTTCCCAGCGATTCGGCACCAGGTAGACGATGGCGCGAGTGGTCTCAAGTACAACGAAGGCGAGCCAGAAATGACCTAGAATGCGAAACGTCCGGCCGCCGCTTTTCCGGTTAATCCGCAGTTTCGGCTCGATTTCCGCTTCGAAAATGTCTAGATGTTCATGAACCCGGCCCGTGGTCATGCGGCCGAGTTCGCGGTAGATCAACGTGAGATAGGAGAAGATTGGCAGGCCAAGTGCCAGCACAAGAATGCTGCCAACGGATGCCCACAGCATCATCAGGCTAGTCCTAGTCGCCGACGCAGCCGGCCTTCCACGCGATCCATTTCACCACGATCGGCCTCGTGATCATATCCCAGAAGATGCAAAACGCCATGCAGGATGAGCACGTGAACTTCTTCGGAGAGGCTGCGGCCAAGCGATGTGGCATTGCGCCGGGCGGCCGTTGGCGAGATCGCGATATCGCCAAGAAATTCACCGCGCAGCTCTTTTGCTCTTGTTGTCACGCTTACCGGTCTGCTGCGCTCTTCCGAAGGAAACGATAACACGTCGGTGGTACCCTTTTTCTTTCGGTAAGTTTGATTCAGCCGTGCCATTTCCCGGTCGGTGACAAAGCACAGCGAAGCGGCGTTTCTGCCGAGCCCCATTTCGCGCATCACGCGGCTGAGAAATTCCTTCGAAGCGCGGATGCCAACGCGCACCTGCTGCTGGCGGTTTTCAATCGCTTGCCAGCCGCCTTTACCACTCGAAGCGCTTTTCTCTTTTTGTTTCGCGATCATTCCCGGCTAACTGCTGGATTTCTCAGGTGCAGCCGGCGCCTTGACCGGAGTCAAGGTTTTCCCGTTGCCGCCGCGCTGCGGGTGAGAGGCATCGTATTCCTCGTAAGCCCGGATAATTTGCTGAACGAGGTTGTGGCGAACAACATCTTTTTCGCCAAACTGGATCACGCTGATCCCCGGAATACGCCCGCAGATGTCCAGCGCCTCGAGGAGCCCCGACCTCTTCCCGCTTGGCAAATCAATCTGCGTGACATCGCCCGTAATCACCGCCTTCGAATTGAAGCCCAGACGCGTGAGGAACATCTTCATCTGTTCGCTGGTCGTGTTCTGCGCTTCATCCAGAATTACAAACGAATCATTCAGCGTGCGGCCGCGCATGAACGCCAAGGGAGCCACTTCGATGATGCCCTTTTCGAGGAAACGCTCGAGCTTGTCGGCGTCCAGCATGTCGTATAACGCGTCGTAGAGAGGCCGCATATATGGATCGATTTTCTCCTGCAAGGTGCCCGGCAGGAACCCCAGCCGTTCGCCCGCTTCCACCGCCGGACGCGCCAGGATGATGCGGTTGACTTGTTTTGTGAGCAAGGCGCTGACGGCCATGGCGACGGCAATGTAAGTCTTTCCCGTTCCTCCGGGCCCGATGCCGAACGTCATGTCGTGCGTTTCGATTTCCTCCATGTAGCGGCGCTGGCTGGCGTTCTTCGGCGTTACGGTTTTCTT
>Ga0307478_10003799_pt1 | contig 11024 bp, 8 predicted proteins | sample atmos_gasesECM4C_2_FD_203713 | JGI IMG/M metagenome (GOLD analysis project Ga0307478, IMG submission 203713) | Hardwood forest soil microbial communities from Morgan-Monroe State Forest, Indiana, United States - atmos_gasesECM4C_05 | ecosystem: Environmental > Terrestrial > Soil > Temperate...
AGGATTGGAAAACATGGCGCCAGTTTCAGGAACCTTGCCACCGGGCAGAAACACTTTCCGCGCCTCGCTGGTTTGCTGCAGCTTAGCTTCTTCACCGGTCCAGTAACCGTGAACAATCTCGGGCACGGCGTAACCGTGCTCGGCGTAATAAATTGCCGGAGCAAAAAGATTTTTCCAAGGTAAACGCCCGAACCGGCGGTGGGCTTGGCTCCATCCTTCGACAGCGCCGGGAACGGTGACGCTGTGAATCCCGTGAGCCGGCATCGATGTCATGCCCTGTGTTGCCAGAAATTGTGCGGTAAGTTTGCGCGGCGCCCAGCCGCTGGAGTTCAAGCCGTAAAGTTTGCCGGCCTTTGCGTCCCAGTAGATGAGAAAAAGATCACCGCCAATCCCGTTGCTCATCGGGTCGGTGACGCCGAGCACGGCATTGGCCGCGATGGCGGCATCCATCGCCGATCCGCCTTTGGCCAGGACTTGCGCTCCTGCCTGCGAAGCCAGGTAGTGGCTGGTGGCGACAATGCCGCGGTCCGTCATCACCACCGAGCGTCCGTAAGAACGGTCTTGACCGGAAGACTCCATAGTCACCGCCAACACCAGCAGCAGAAGCAGAAGAATTGACCGGAGCATGCGCGCCTCTGGCAAATGGATTTTGACAAACTGTCATCCCGAGCGAAGCGAGAGATCCAGGTTGTTGCCCGTGCCATCGGTATTGCCGTCGTCAGCAAACACCAAGATCCCTCGCTGCGCTCGGGATGACAGGCGCGGAACTGCTAAGTTCCCAGCGTGATCTTCAGTTTGCGCGACTTCTCTTCCACGCCGTTGGCCAGCGCTTCTTTGTGAGCTTCCAGTTTCTTGGCCAAGGCCGCACTGGAAAGCCCCAACATTTGCGCTGCCAGAATTCCCGCGTTAGTGGCTCCGGGTTTGCCGATGGCAACAGTTGCGACAGGAATACCCGCGGGCATCTGCACCGTCGCGAGCAGCGAATCCATCCCGTTCAGCGAAGTTGAAGGGATCGGCACGCCGATCACCGGCAACGTGGTATGCGCCGCAATTACTCCCGCGAGGTGGGCAGCGCCGCCGGCCCCGGCAATAATCACCCGAACTCCGCGGCCCGCGGCTTTGCGGGCGTAGTCCGCCGTGCGCTCGGGAGAACGGTGCGCCGAGGTCACATCGATCTCGTAGGCAATCCCAAAATCCTCAAGCGCCTTCGCCGCCTCGCGCATAATGTCGAGATCGGAATCACTTCCCATCACAATCGAAACTAGTGGCTTTGTCATGAATGTCCCTTGTGTCGCTGATCGCCCGTGGTCTCACCGCCAAACTATTTCTTCAGCGCCCGCGCCGCAATGTCTTTGCGATAATACGCACCCCCGAAGCTGATCTTCGCCACTGCTTCGTAAGCGCGCTCCACCGCTGTTCCGAGACTCGCAGCTCGCGCTGTAATTCCTAGCACTCGCCCACCCGCGGTAAAGTAAGCGTCGTCGTGTTTAGCGGTACTCGCGTGAAAGACTTTGACCCCGCCAACTTTTTCCGCGTCATCGAGCCCGCTGATTTTTTTGCCAACTTCGAACGTGCCCGGATATCCTCCCGAAGCCATCACCACACAAACCGAAGCATCCGCCGACCAACGGAAATTGCCCTCGCTGACTCGGCCGTCAATCGAAGCTTCCAGCGCCTCCACCAAATCACTCTCCAGGCGCATCAGGATGGGCTGAGTCTCGGGATCGCCAAAGCGGCAGTTGAACTCGAGCACCATGGGCCCGCGAGCCGTCATCATCAGGCCGCAGTAGAGCACACCCTTGTATTCCGCACCCTCCGCCTTCATGCCAGCGACCACGGGACGCACGATGTGTTGCAGCAGCCAGTTTTGCATCTGCGCGTCCACCATCGTCTCGGTGGAATAAGCTCCCATGCCACCGGTGTTCGCGCCCGTGTCGCCCTCGCCCACTCGCTTGTGATCCTGCGCCGCGGCCAGCGCGACCACGCGTTCGCCATCGCTGAGCGCGAGAAAAGAAAGTTCCTCGCCTTTCAGGCATTCTTCAATGACCACCCGCGAACCGGCTGCGCCCAGCATCTTGCCGCTCAGCATTTCCGCCGCTACTGCCAAAGCCTCTTCTTTGCTTTTGCAAATCACCACGCCCTTGCCCGCAGCCAAACCATCCGCCTTGACCACAACCGGCATATGAAAATGGGGCAAGGCATCGCCGACATCCCCAGCACTGTCGCAGATGGCATAGTGCGCCGTGGGAATGTTATAGCGCTGCATGAATTCCTTGGCAAAACTCTTGCTAGACTCCAGCCGCGCGGCCGCCTGAGTGGGACCAAAGGTGCGATATCCGTGCCGGGTAAACTCGTCCACCACCCCCAGTTGCAGCGGCAACTCCGGGCCCACCACAGTAAGGTCGGGCTTAACTCGCACCGCTAAAGCCAGAAGCGATTCGACACTCTTTACATCCGCTGCCAGGCATTCGGCCTCGGCCGCAGCCCCCGCATTACCTGGCGCGCAATAGACCTGCGAGACACGTGGAGACTGGCGCAGTTTCCAGGCCAGCGCATGCTCGCGTCCGCCACTTCCAATGACCAGAATCTTCATAGCTCAGGATAAACAAGGTTAGGGGGCGAAGCAGTTGATGTCAAACGAAGACATCGGCGATTGCCAATTTCCCATTGTCCCACAGCAGCATCAGCGCAGAATTTCATCAGATCGACAGTTGACAGTTCATTCAGTTAACTATGCTTAAGTCGTATAATCGCTGCAATGATCACCGTCTCCAAGGAAGACTACCTCAAAGCAATTCTCGCCGCCGAGAGCGAAGGCGAGACTGTGATTTCGGCCACACTGGCTCACTGGCTATCGGTGTCGCCGCCCGCAGTCACCATGGCTCTGCGCCGCCTGAAGAGGGACGGACTGGTGCGAGTACAAACCGACGGGCACGTCGGCCTGACTTCCGCCGGGCGCAAAATCGCGCGCAAGCTTACCCTTCGCCATCACCTCATCGAACGTATGCTCTCCGAGATCTTCGGCATGGAATGGTATCGGGTGCACGACGAGGCCGAGCGTTTGGAGCACGCCGTCTCCCCTGACTTCGAAGCCCGGCTGCTGGCCAAGTTGGGCCGCGGCGGCGCCTGCCCGCATGGCAATCTGAGTGAACTCGAAAGTCCCGGCAGCCGTCGTCGCCGGGGCCTGGTGCTTCTCGCTCAGGCGGAAGCGGGAAAGAACTATGTGGTCAGTGGAATCTACGAGCGCGATCGGCACTTGCTGGAGTTTCTGGAGGGGCGCGGGGTTCGACCCGGAGCGCGAGTCCATGTCGCAGGACGCAACTACGACCAAACTTTGACCCTCGACACTGATGCGGGAACGGTTGCGCTTGGCCGTTCCGCCGCCGAAAGAGTATGGGTTAGCGTCGAGGGAAAGTCTCGTCGCGTCCCCGCCGCTTGAGTTGAACGTATTTCGGTATACTTCCGGACAAATTAACCGTAGTTTACCCTTTGGTGTATACTCACGCTAACTGATTCGGCCATGAGCGTAGGTTCCCAACCTCCACAGACGAGCCGCATTGCGGACGAAGTTGTCGTCATCACTCACGAAGACGTGGATCGGGCACATGATCGCGTCCGGGTGTCGGCGGCACGCGCGCAGCGCGGTTTCTTTTCTGGAGCGCGTCTGCTGTGGTTACTGGTCGGGCCCGGGGTCCTGGTCATGCTGGGGGAAAACGACGGGCCCAGCATGCTCTCCTACGCGGCCACGGGCGCGAAGTTTGGTATCGGCTTTTTCATTCCCTTCGTTGCGCTGACATTTGGCATGGCCATTGTGGTGCAGGAAATGACCGTGCGCCTGGGCGCCGCCACGCATCGCGGACACGCCGAGTTGATCTTCGATCGCTTCGGGCCGTTTTGGGGATGGTTCTCAATGATCGACCTGGGCATTGGAAACTTTCTTACACTCATCACCGAATTCATAGCCATTCGCGCCGGCCTCGGTTTCTTCGGCGTACCTCCCTGGATCGCAATCCTGATTGCGCTGGTGATTCTATACGCAGCGCTTATGAGCCACCGCTATTGGACCTGGGAGCGGATCACGCTCGCCGCCGCCGCGTTCAACCTGATGTTCATTCCGGTTGCGCTCATGACTCATCCGAACTGGCATGAGGTGGGCCACTCTTTGATTACCTGGCAACCCCTTCCCGGCTTCAACAAAGACACGCTGCTGATTGTCCTGGCCGACATCGGCGCGACGGTTACTCCCTGGATGCTTTTTTTTCAGCAGAGCGCAACCGTCGACAAGGGGCTGACCACAAAAGACATCCGCTTCGGCCGAATTGACACTGTGTTAGGAGCCGCGCTGGCAACTGCGGCTGCTGTGGCTACAATCCTGGCGACAGCGCCGTTGTTTGCTCATCAGATGACGGCCGACAATTTCCAGGCGGCGGAGTTTGCCCAAGCTCTCGAGCCGATCATCGGCCGATTTGGCGCTTCGCTGTTTGCGCTTGGCATGGTGGAAGCGGGCATCGTGGCTTCGATCACGATTTCTACCTCTTCCGCATATGCCTTCGGAGAAGTGACTCACAAACCGCATAGCCTCAACTTGCCCATGGGACAAGGCAAATCGTTTTACTCGGTGCTGACTCTGTGCGCCGCCGCGGCGGCGGCCATTGTTCTGATTCCTGGGCTGCCGCTGGTTTACGTCGTTCTGCTGGTAAACGTGGTGGCGGTTCTGGCGATGCCTCCTGCTCTGGTGTTTTTGTTCATGCTGGTGAATGACAGGGAAATTATGGGCGACCTGGTCAGTCCGCTCTGGGCAAACGTGTTGTCAACTGGCGTCGTATTTATCTTGACCGCCGCCGGTGTGCTCTTCGGGATCAGTGTGATTGCACCCAATATCTTTGCGGCGTTGGGTGGGAAGTAGGAGAATCATGGGAAACAAAACAAAAATCGCGGGCTCCAGTGCGGATCTTTCCAGTTCCGATCTTGCCAGTTCTGATCAAAGCTGGGTTTTGTCGTCGCTCGAACACGATCAATTGGCTCGGGCGAAGAAGCATTTTATGCCGAGGCGGCACCTCAAGGGACCCGAACTCGTCGTGCTCTGGGCGCTTCGAATCTATCTTCTGTTCATGATGGCCGTCGTCTGTTACCAGATCTGGACGGCGGCCCGTTAGGCTGGTTCCGTTCCCACATGTTGGGACGGAGTTTGTGGTTTAGTATGGGCTGCCCCTGGGCCCGCGTCGTGAGTACTATACGCAGTTGTTGCGGCTCAAAAGTTAATGGGGGACACGGGTCGGTAGCCATTGGAGGTACCCTCCGGAAACGTATCGAATATAGGTCTCCAGTCCGTTGGGATCTGTAATTTGGTTTTCCAGCATGACATTTCGCTCGCCGTGAAAGTAGGCGTATCCAAATCCTCGCCCGTCGCCCATAACCTGGCTCTTGAGGTAGCTGTCGCTGAAATATTTGTTGGTCAAAATGGGTTTTTCCATTCCGTGAGCCGCGGTGAGCATCTGCCCTTTCTCATCGAAAGTGTAGATGTCCACATGTCCGTCTGAAGCGGTGGCGCGGAACAATCGTCCTCCGGCGTCGTAATCGTATTGCATGGTGCGGCCCAGGGAAGATGTGATTTTGCGAATCCGATGTTGCGGGTCATTTTCGAAATGAAGCCATTGTCCGGAGGGACTGGACACGGAGAGTAGCGCGCCGAAGGAATCGCGTTCCATTTCGTATTTGCGTCCTGCAGGATCGGCAAAACCTGTCAAGACGGTGACATTTTGCGGTAGGGCTTGCGGGCGGTATGGAAAAAAGTACGTCCAGCCGTCCCCGGTTTTAACCTGCCATGTATTTCCAGAAAACACAGCCTGGGAGCCAGCAAAGCGGTCCACGCCGCCGCGGAGAGGAAGATAGGTGTCGCCAGACTGTTGTGGGTTTGGTAATTGGTGGACATAGTGAGTCCGGGCGCCATCTTCGGTGATGAGATCGACGGCGACACCCATCTGTCCTCCGAGAAAAATTTCGAATGAGTCCGAGCCTCCGATGCCGAACGCGCGCGAACGATCGTCCTGGTTTCGATTAATGCGAGTGAACTGCATGGCTGGGTCGTCATCGAAAACAAAATCGGCCTTGCGCTGCACGAAGAGTCCGTTGGTCAGATAGGCGCAGAAGACTTGCGAGGATGTATCCGACAAGACAGAGCCAGAACAGGACATTCTCCACAGCATTTTTTTCCCCGGAACGTCGAATATGGTGACGGAAGGTCCTCCGGTGTCAAGAAAGGGATGCCAGCGCCCCTCAGCCCCGATGATGTGTCCTCCCATTTCGTCGATTTGAAAACCAGAGAGAACTCCGCCACTGAGCAGGCTGGTATAGTCCTCGCTCATCGGCAAATCGAAGTAGAGAACGCCGATGTTTTTGGTCACCAGTTTTTGCACTCGGGAATTCAACCATTCTGGATTCCACAATCCCAGCAGGGGAGGATGCAATCGGGCAGAGGAGATGATCGCGTAGCGACCGTCCCTGCGCGAGTTCTCTGCATAAGGCCAGCCGAGAGCGGGAATGTACAAGTCGCTCGAGGTTACGGCTATTAAGAGCGCGAAAGGATCACGGGCAATCTCGGGATACTGCCGTCTCAGGAAGTCGAAACACTGGTCGGAGTTTAACTGATTGCGCTGCGGGTCGATCAGTTTGGGATCCAAGGGAACGGGCGGGAGCACAGTCAGGTCTATTCCGAGTTTGGATTTGTAATACGCCGGCGCCCACTCAAGAGATTCGCCTTGGTCGAGGCCGATGGACACCAGATAAACACGCTTAGCGGGCACAGATGGAAGCCGCAGCCGATCAACAGGGGTGAGGTCGATTTTATCTTTTGCCTTCTCCAGGTAAAAAACCAGGCGAGAAAAGTCCCAAGTACCGTTGATCTTATTCGCGATGCCATAAAGATGGCCGCTACCGCGCGGACCGGTCAAGGCCACCGACCATTCTGCGAATTGCCAATGATTCACAGGCAGGGCGTAGCCGAATACTGGCTGTTTGATTCGGATGCTGCTGCCAAGCGCATGTTGAACTTCTGGCGAAGACAAAGCGATCTTTAGCGAGTCGTTATAGGCATCCGACTGCCGAAGTTCGACATTCAAGTAGACCAAAGCAGCGAGCGCGACGCCGCCCGCGAGGAGCAATGCAAATGCGACAATGCGCATTTGCAAACGTCCAACGGGAACCTGTGGAGAGCGGGCTTGTTGTTTGTAGCCGCAGTGCGAGCAGATCGATTCACCGGAAAGCAGCGGAGTCTTGCATACGGGACACACTCCTGCGGCGGTTGACGATTGCACTCCCGATAAGTAACACATCGGCTGCGGCATGGCTGGTGACGTTAGTGTAGAGGCGAATGATATCGCGACGCCGCAGCGTCTAGCTGTGTGACCGGACCTTGTCGAACGTTGCTTGGCCGCATGGACGAGGGCGTCCGGGCCTACGTGTGCGTTATCGGCGGCAGAAAGGGCTGGGATTCGTTTCTGGTATGTTGGCACGTAGGCCAAATTTGTTGTTGCCCGTGGGAGAGGAATTTGGCGATGGAGCCAGACAAGTCTGAGAGGATGGCGGTCCGCTGCTGCGTTGCGGGCGGAGGTCCGGCGGGGATGGTGCTGGGATTTCTGCTGGCCCGCGCGGGAGTCGAGGTGGTGGTGCTCGAAAAGCATGCCGATTTTTTGCGCGATTTTCGCGGGGACACGGTGCATCCTTCGACCCTCGAATTGATTTATGAACTTGAGATTCTGGATGAGTTTTTGCGCCGGCCGCATCAGGAAGTGCGCGAACTCGGAGCTGTTGTTGAAGACTTTGCGGTCACGGTGGCGGACTTTTCTCATCTGCCGACACATTGCAAGTTCATCGCGTTGATGCCGCAGTGGGATTTTTTAAACTTCATCGCGGAGAAAGCGAAAGCTTATCCGCAATTCCGTTTACTCATGGAGTCTAATGTTACAGATCTAATCGTTGAGAGCGGCCGGGTGGCGGGGGTTCGCGCGAAAACACCGCAGGGATTGCTGGAAGTGCGGGCGGACTTGACCGTGGGCGCAGACGGGCGGCATTCTACCGTTCGCGCGAAAGCGGGGATGGAAGTACTGGATCTGGGGGCGCCCATTGATGTGCTGTGGATGCGGCTTACGCGGCAATCCGGTGATCCCAATCAGACGCTGGGGCGATTCCGGGCAGGAAAGATTTTGGTGATGCTGAACCGGGGCGACTACTGGCAGTCCGCCTACGTGATTCCGAAAGGAGGATTCGACGATGTCCGGCAAAAAGGATTGCCGGCGTTTCGGGAGGAGATAGAGAGTGTCGCGCCGTTTCTGCGTGGACGCACCCTAGAATTGAAAGCCTGGGACGATATCAGTCTGTTGTCGGTTGCGGTCGACCGGTTGCGGAGGTGGTCGCGTACGGGGCTGTTGTGCATCGGGGATTGTGCTCATGCGATGTCGCCGGTGGGAGGTGTCGGCATCAATCTAGCGATTCAAGATGCGGTTGCTGCCGCGAATATTCTGGCGCGGCCCCTGTTGCACAGCGAAGTCACCGATGCGCTCCTCCACGAAGTACAAAAGCGTCGGGAATTTCCGACACGAATGACGCAGGGATTTCAGGTCTTCGTGCACCAGCGTTTTATCGGCAAGGCTTTAAGGAGCCGAGGGCCGATTCGAAGACTTCCACTGCCGCTTAACCTGTTGCAGCAGTTTCCCGCGTTGCGGCGCATTCCGGCTCGCATGCTGGGAATTGGAGTTCGTCCCGAGCATGTGCGCACGCCGAATGTTAGGGCTTGATTGGCTTCGCAGTAGCGCCTGAAGGCGCGAATGATAGCAGCATTTACGGCAGCGCTTCAGCGATGCCCTGATACGAGTCGGGCATTTTGCGTTCTCTGTCGAGCTTTGTTCGACCGCCCGGACGAGGGCGTCCGGGCCTACGTGGGCGTGGTGTGGAGCGCGCAGTTTTATGTTGGACGCGCGACCCCCGTCCTCCACCAAAGTGGCTTCTGGTAAGGGTTTTCCGGCCACAGTAAAACTTACTAACACGTAAGCGCAGCGACCGTTTACGAGCATGGGGCAGACAACCGGCGATTTCGCAGGGCCATCCAATGCGTCATGTCCAAGAATCAATTTCTGCGGTTTGCCATTATTGCGGGTATCCTTGGTTATGGGGCTCTTAGTTCTGTGGCCCAGGTAGCGCCGGCGACTTCTCCAGCCGGAATTACGAAACTTAATCACATCATCTTCCTGGCGCAGGAAAATCGTTCGTTCGATCACTACTTCGGCGAAATGCGGCAGTACTGGGCGGATAACGGCTATGCCGACCGATCCTTCAACGGCTTGCCACAGTTCAATCCGTCTACCGGCCTGCTGCCGCATTATGGGCCTCCGCCGACCAATCCCGGTTGCGATCCGGCTTTTCCGCCACCTAAGGATTGCACGATTGACTCGAATAGCTCTAAGGTCGAATCCTTCGAGTTGATCACGCAGTGCACGGAAAATACGAGCCCATCGTGGAATGAGGCGCACGTGGATTGGGATTATTACGATCCCATGGGCAAGTCGAAAGCCAAGCTGAATGGCTTCGTTTACACGGCGGCGCACGATGGCAGAGTCGACGGCTTCTACGATACCGACGGAATTCGCGCCATGGGGTACTACGACGGGACCGATCTGAATTATTACTATTTCATGGCTTCAAACTTCGCCACCTCGGACCACTGGTTTAATCCGGCGATGGCTCGAACTCATCCCAATCGGGAGTATCTCGTAGCGGCTACTTCGCAGGGAGATGCGTATCCGGTGGGAACCGACAGCGGCGACAAGAATTTGCTCACGGCCACGACTATTTTCCAGGAACTGGAAGCCGCGCATGTGAGCTGGAAGATTTACGTGAATCCTACAAACACCGGTTGCACTGGGCCACCCTTTAATCCCGCTTGCCTGCTGCAAACCAGCTACATCAAGTATTTCGTATGGGGACAGACGATTCCGACGAAGTACCCGAAGAACATCGGCACCATCGGTATAGCAAACTCTGACTTCGAGAACGATGTAAAGAACGGCACCTTACCAGCGGTGGCGCAGATTGAGCCAGCGACGGATGCGGGGTTGGACGAGCATCCCTCTTCTTCGGATGCATCGCCAAGCTGGACGCAGAACGGCGCTCTGTACGTTTCCGAGATTATCAATTCGGTGATGAGCAGTTCTTCCTGGAAGGATTCGGCTTTCATCCTGACCTATGACGAATTCGGGGGAATTTACGACCACGTCTCGCCACAGAAGACGGTGAGCCCGGATGGGATTAAGCCTAAGGACCTTCTGCCCGGCGACATTTGCAATAAGGGGCAGACGGGGCCGACTTGCGATTTCGTCTATACCGGTTACCGGGTTCCGTTGATTGTGGTGTCGCCTTATACCAAGAAGCACTATGTTTCGCACACGGTGGCGGACACGACCGCAATTCTGAAATTGATTGAAACCAGGTTCCGGCTACCGTCATTGACCAAGCGGGACGCGGCGCAAATGGATATGACCGAGTTCTTCGATTTCACAAATCCTTCGTGGCTGACTCCGCCAACTCCTCCGGTGCAGAACACGAGCGATCCCTGCTATCTGAACAAATTGCCTTGAGCCGAGTTGGCAAATGTTTGGGCCAAATAAAGGCCCGCCGTGGAGGGGTCTCGGCGGGCTGAGGGATGAACACGGCGCTTTTCTGTTTCAGCTGCCGAATTCTGCGTGCGAACAGTTTGCCTCCCCGGAACGAAGAAAATAATTACACGGATAGCGTCTCTGATGATGCGTTGGTTTCGGTGGGCTTTACGTTAGTAAAGGGGAAGCTTACGAAAGCTTAGGTTTCGCGACAGGGATGCCCAATTTCTCGGCCATTCTCACCAGCTCCGGCAAAGACTCGGCGCCCAACTTTCGCATGAGCTGGCCGCGATGGACTTTAGCGGTAGTTTCGCTGGTTCCAATTTCTGCGGCGATTTGTTTGTTAGGCAGACCAGAAACTACGAGTGGCAGGACCTG
>Ga0307478_10003804_pt1 | contig 11011 bp, 10 predicted proteins | sample atmos_gasesECM4C_2_FD_203713 | JGI IMG/M metagenome (GOLD analysis project Ga0307478, IMG submission 203713) | Hardwood forest soil microbial communities from Morgan-Monroe State Forest, Indiana, United States - atmos_gasesECM4C_05 | ecosystem: Environmental > Terrestrial > Soil > Temperate...
CGAGCACGACGGCGGCGAGGCTGCCCGCGACGATCTTATCGGGATCGTCTTGGTGCAAGCCTTCGAACACGAGCGCGCCGAGGCCGCCGGCGTCGATCCAGGCGGCGACCGTTGCGATCCCGATCAGCGAGACCGTCGCGATGCGAATGCCGCCGACGATCGCCGGCAACGCGAGCGGGATCTCGACGCGCACGAGCCGGCCAAACGGCGTGAAGCCGAGACCGTCGGCGGCCTCGAGCGCGGCCGGCGAAACGCCGCGCAAGCCTTCGGCCACGTTGCGTACCAAGATCATCTGCGCGTAGGCGACCAGCGCGACGATCGCCGTCGGCGTGCCCAACCCGAAAATCGCGACCAGGATACCGAGCAGCGCGAGGCTCGGAATCGTGTAGATCACGTTGAGCATGCCGAGCGTGATCGCCCCGGCGCGTGGCCGGCGCGCGGCCAGCACGCCGAGCGGAAACGCAATCGCCAGCGCGATCGCGAGCGAGACGAACGTCAGCAGGAGATGCTCGCCGAAGCGCGCGGCGAGGATGTCGGGATGGCGGAAGATGTAGTTCATTGCGGTAAGCGGTCGAGCAGCGGTCGCGCAACGGCGAACGCGCGGCTTTCGGCATCGATGCCGACCAGTGAACGCACCGTTTCGTTGGCCGGTGCTGCGAGGATGCGCGCGGGCGTATCGGCCTGCGCGATTTCGCCGCCGGCGATGACCACCACACGGTCGGCAAGCCGCAGGGCTTCATCGACGTCGTGCGTGACGAACACGATCGTCGTGCCCAGGTCGTGATGGATGCGCCGGATCTCGTCTTGCAGCGACGCCCGCACGATCGCGTCGACCGCGCCGAACGGCTCGTCCATCAGCAGCACGCGCGGCTCCGCGGCCAGCGCGCGCGCCACGCCGGCGCGCTGCTGTTCCCCGCCCGAGAGCTGGCGCGGATAGCGGTCGCGATAGGTTGCCGGATCGAGCCGCACGAGCGCGAGCAACTCGTCGACGCGCCGCGCGATCCGGGCACGGTCCCAGCCCAAGAGGGCCGGCACGACGCCGACGTTGGTGCCGATCGTCAGGTGCGGAAACAGCCCAACGGCCTGGATCACGTAGCCGATGCCGCGCCGCAACGTCACCGCGTCGAGCGTGCGCACGTCGATGCCGTCGATCAGCACGGTTCCGGTGGTTGGTTCGATCAAACGGTTGATCGTGCGCAGCAGCGTGCTCTTCCCCGAACCCGACGGCCCGAGGAACACCGCGAACTCGCCCGCCGCAATGTGGAGGTTAACGTCACGAATGGCCGCCGCGCCGCCGGGATAGGTGACGCCCATACCGCGCAGTTCGATCCGCGCGCCTCCCGCCGGCGACGGGAGGTTAGAGGCTGACGAGGCCATGCGCTTTGCTGAAGTCGCGCGCGACGTCAGCCGGCTCACGCTTCTGCGGCCCGTCGATCTCGTTGTTGAGCGTGCGCATCGTGGTGTCGGTCAGCAGCGGCGCGACCCGGTTGAGGATGCCGGCGAGTTCCGGCCGCGCCTTGAGCGCGTCGAGGCGCACGACCGGCGCGACCTGATAGGGCGGAAAGAGATGCCGGTCGTCGATCATCACGACCAGGTTGTCGGCGACGATCGCGCCGTCGGTGCCGAACGCGACGACGATGTCGACGTCGCCGTCGAGCAGCGCCTTGTACTTCAGCCCGAAATCGATCAGACTGATCTTCTGGAAGCTGAAGCCGCCGTAGACGCGCTGCAGGCCCGGTAGCCCGTCGCTGCGCTTGACGAATTCCGGCACCGCGCCCAGCCGCAGTTGCGGCGCTTTCCGCGCAACGTCGCTGAGCGTGCGCAAACCGTAACGCGCCGCGAGCGCGCGCGTGGTGGCCAGCGCTTGCGTGTTGTTCATCGGCGCGGGATCGAGCCACGTGGCGGCATAGAGCCGTTCGTACTCGCTCTTGACGAAGTCGAACGTCTGCACGGCGTCGCCTTGCGGTTGGGCCTTGAGCACGACCAAGAGCGCGGTACCGGTGTATTCCGGATAGAGGTCGATCTCGCCGCGGCGCAGCGCGGCCATCGCGATGTCGGTGCCGCCGAGATCGAGCCGGCGGCGCACGGGGTGGTTGTTGTCTTCGATCAGTTGCGCGTAGAGTTCGCCGAGCAGCAGCGCTTCGGTGAAATTCTTCGAGCCGACGGCGACGGCATCGCGGTGCGTGCTGCATGCGGGCAAGGCGATTCCGGCAGCGAGTAATCCGAGCGCTTGGGCGCGGGTTGACACTTAGGCGAGTCCTTTCGGGCGGATGCGGCGATCGATGCAGCCGAGCACGGCATCGACGGCGAGGGCGAGGAGTGCAACCGAACACGCTCCCAAGAAGAGTTCGCCCACGTCGTCGGTGGCCAAACCGTCGACGATGAAGTCGCCGAGTCCGCCCCCGCCGATGAACGAGGCCAGGGTGGCGCTCGCGATCACCTCGATCGAGGCCGTCCGGAACCCGGCGAACACCAGCGGTACGGCCAGTGGCCATTCGACCCGGTATCTCACTTGGCGGGCGGTCATCCCCATGCCGGTCGCGGCCTCGATGGCGGCCGGGGCGGCCGTCCGCAGGCCGAGCTCCGTGTTGATGATGATCGGCGGCAACCCGAGCGCGATCAGGGCCAGCAGCGCGGGCCGAAACCCCAGGCCGAGATAGGGTAACGTTAAGGTCAGCACGGCTATACTCGGGACGACGCGGAGCGCGCCGGCACCGAAGAGGGTCAGGGCGCGTGCGATCGGGCGGCCGGCGGAAAAGCCCGCCAGGGGAACACCGATGACGACCGCCGCGACCAATGCCGAAAGCGAGAGGCCGACGTGCGTACCGAGGTGAGCGAAGAAGGTTGGGATCATTCGCCGAACTCAGCCACGATGATCACCGATTCGGAGGCCGCCGAACAGGTCCGCCCCGAAGCCCCCCCCTCGCTCGACGACCCGGCGCTCTACATCAACCGCGAACTCTCGTGGCTGGCCTTCAACGACCGGGTGCTCGAAGAGGCGCTCGACCCGCGCAACCCGCTGCTCGAACGGCTCAAGTTCATCGCAATCTACGGAACCAACCTCGACGAGTTCTTCATGATCCGGGTCGCGGGCCTCAAGCAATTGATCGAGGCCGAGGTCCACACGCGGTCGGAAGACGGTCTTCTGCCCGAAGAACAGCTCCAAGCGGTGGCGTCCCGGTTGCATCCCTCGCTGCAAGTGATGGCCAGCTGCCTCGCCGACGAGCTGTTGCCGGCACTGGCCGGGCACGGCATCAAGATCGTGGACTACGAGCAACTCGATACCCCGACCCGGCGCGTGATGGAGCAGTACTTTCTCGAGCGCGTGTTTCCGGTGCTCACGCCGCTGGCGATCGATGCCGGCCATCCGTTCCCCTATATCTCGACGCTCTCGTTATCGCTCGCGGTCGAACTGCGCGAGCGGCGCTTGGGCGGCGACGTCGACTACGTCGCGCGCGTGAAGGTGCCGCCGAGTCTTCCCCGTTTCGTGCCGCTCGACGCGCCGGCCGGCCAGCACTGGTTCGTGCTGCTCGAGGATCTGATCGCGCACAACCTGCAATCGCTCTTCCCCGGCATGACGATCGTCGGGTCGTATGAATTCCGGGTCACGCGCGACGCGGACCTCGATCTGCAAGAAGATGAAGCCGACGATCTGCTGCGCGCGATCGAATCGGAGTTGCGCAAGCGGCGCTTCGGCGAGCCGGTGCGCCTCGAGTGCGAGAGCGGGATGCCCGAGGGCCTGCGCGCCATGCTGCGCGATGCGCTCGCGCTGACCGACTTCGACGTGTACGACATCGACGGCATGATGGCGACCTCGGCGCTCTGGAACCTCGTCGGCATCGACGAGCCGGCCTTACACGATCCGCCGTTCACGCCGTCGATTCCGCGGCGGTTACGTGGTGCGACCGATCTCTTCGCGGTGATTCGCGAAGGCGATCTGATGCTGCACCATCCTTACCAGTCGTTCGATCCGGTGGTGCAGTTCGTGCGCCAAGCGGCCGCCGATCCCGACGTGCTTGCGATCAAGCAAACGCTGTACCGCACGTCGGGCAACTCGCCCGTAGTCGGCGCGCTGATCGACGCCGCCGAAGCAGGCAAACAAGTCGCGACGTTGATCGAGCTCAAAGCGCGGTTCGACGAAGAGAACAACATCCAGTGGGCGCGGAATCTGGAGCGGGTGGGCGCGCACGTCGTGTACGGCTTGGCGGGTCTCAAGACGCACGCCAAGGTCACGCTGGTCGTGCGCAACGAGCCCGAAGGCATTCGGCGCTACATGCACTTCGGCACCGGCAACTATAACGATAAAACGGCCAAGCTCTACACCGACTTGAGCTTGTTCACGTGCGGCTCCGATCTCGGTGCCGACGTCACGCAGCTCTTCAATTCGCTGACCGGTTTCTCCAAAGCGGAAAACTATGCGCGGTTGCTGGTTGCGCCGACCGGTTTGCGCACCGGTTTCATGGACTTGATCGAGCGCGAGACCGAACACGCGCGCGCCGGCCGGCCCAGCGGGATCACGGCGAAGCTCAACGCCATCAACGATCAGCGGATCGCTGCGGCCCTCTATCGCGCCTCGCAAGCCGGCGTGCCGATCGAGCTGGTCGTGCGCGGCATGTGCGTTTTACGGCCGGGAATTCCCGGGGTGAGCGAGACGATTCGCGTCAGCAGCATCGTCAGCAGCTTCCTCGAGCACTCGCGCATCTTCGTCTTCGCCAATGCCGGCGAACGCGAGGTTTACATCGGCAGCGCGGACTGGATGGGCCGCAATCTCGACCGGCGCGTCGAGACGGTGGTGCCGGTACTCGACCCGGTGTTGCAAGCGGTCATCTGCGACGACATCGTCGACGTCTACGTGCGCGACAACGTAAAAGCGCGCGTGCTCCACGCCGACGGAACGTACGAGATGCGCATGCCGCACGGCGGCGAACCGCGCGTCGACGCCCAGCAGATTTTCTTGAGCCGCTACCGCGCGGTCTGAAGAATCGCGTTCCAGTAACGCTCTTCGACCGGCTGAACGCTGAGGCGGCCGCGGCCTAAGAGCGCCATGCCCTCGAGTTCCGGCCGCATCCGCAGGCTCTCGAGGGTGATGATGGCGGGAAATTTCTCGACGAAGCCCACGTCGACCATCTTCCACCTCGGGCGTTCCGGGTTGGACGTTGGGTCGTAGTAGTCGCTCTTGGGATCGAACTGCGTGAAGTCGGGGTAGGCTTCCCGTATCACTTTGCAGATGCCGACAATGCCTGGCGGCTTCGTGCTCGAGTGGTAAAAAAACCCAAGGTCGCCGGTCTTCATCGCAACCATGTTGTTTCGCGCTTGGAAGTTCCGCACGCCCGACCACTCGGTCTCGCCTTCGCGCTCGAGCCGTTCGATACCGTACGCATCGGGTTCACTCTTGAACAGCCAGTATTGCATCGCGTTCCTTTCGGCACTCGCCATCCGTTTAATTAACGATGTTATCAACGACTGATAAAGCTTTCGAAATTCAACGTTAATGTATTAACAAAGTTTGAGAATACGCGGCAGGCGGGCTTAAAGTTTTCTAATAAATTCCTCACGTCTCCCTCGTCATTCGAAGGAGCGCCGGGCGTTTCTTTAGCGTCCAGGTCTTTGCTATGTCTTCCACTAGGAGCATCACAAAACGTGCGCACATTTATCCGTGCTGCGCTCGCCTCGATGATCGGAATGGCCTTTTTCGTCGGACCCGTTAGTGCGGCGACGATTTCGGCTATCACGGTCGCGCAGGCGGCAGGTACCGGCACGATCACAGGACGTGTCGTCGCTGATAGCGGCGGCGCTGTCAGCACGGCCTCCGTAACGATCCTGGGAGGCGGTCAACGACAAACCATAACGACTGACGACTCCGGCAATTTCACGGCCACACTGCCCCCCGGGATCTACACGGTCTCGGTAGCGAAAGCGGGCTTTCAATCAGGGTCGAACGACGTAACTGTCACCGCAGATACGTCGGTAAGCATCAGCATTACCTTGACGGCGGCTTCGCTCAATAACCTCAACGTCATAGGCCGCACGTCGAGCAGCAACGCCGGTAACGCGGCCAAGTTCAACATTTCGCCAACTACGATCCAAACGTTGACGCAGGCGCAAATTACGGCGCGTAACACCCCGGATCTATCGCAGCTCGTCAACGAACTGCCGGGCATAACGATTCCGCATTTTTCGTCCAACCCGAACCAATCGTTCGTCTTGCGCGGCTTCCGCCTCGAGACGAACACGACGCTCGACGGGCACCCGGTCTCATCGGGAACGGGCGGTGCGTTCCTCACGAACTACGCGTCAGCTGGCATCTTCGGCGGTGTCGACGTTCTGAAGGGCGGTGGTCTCGACGGTCCGATCTCCGGTGAATCCGGAGTTGGTATCGTCAACTTACGCACGCCCGATTTCGCCGGCAAAAATACCGGCTCGATTTTAGGCGGACTCGACAATTACGGCGGAACGTTTTTCACGGCGCTTGCCGATGTAAATCTCACCCCGAAGCTCGAACTGATCGCCGGCAAGTCGTTCTCCGGCTATCGTGGTAACGATTATGGACAAATTGAGCCGGCCACGTACGGCCCGAACTCGTACTACAGCGCGAGCAGCGTCGTTCCGGCCGTCGGAACCTTCTCGGTACCGACCCTTACCAATGGGCTCGTAGAATACGTAGCCGACATGAGCGATACGTATTCGCTCGAGGCAGAACTGGCTAAATTACGCTATAAGTTTTCGGATTCGACATCGCTTGCGGTCGAGTTCCTCGGTCTGCAAGGTCAATTCAATCCCCAAGGCGGCGCTTACGGACAGATCTATGGAGCCGAGACGCTTCCGTATTGCGTGAACGGAGCGACAAAGGTTCCTTCGGCAACCGCCGCCGGCTGTGGTCCGACGTCGTCGTACAACTCGCCCGCTGCAGCCGGTCTCATCGGAACGCAGATCCCACTCTACGTTTTCTACCCCGGCTCGCAAGTGAGCCAGACGCAGCCGAACTGGAATGCCGACTTTCACACCACGATCGGCAACGATACGCTGCTCGTGCGTCCCTACAGTTCGACGATCACACGCGATATCAATGGCACTCAAGAAAACGCGACGCCCGGCGACGACAATACGCCGTGGTACCAGGTAACGAGCAACGCTAACTGCCAAGCTGCTTCGTCGGGACTCGGTACCGTGGCTGCGATGGGACCGTGTTATTCGGCGAACGCAGCACCGAATGTGGCGTATCTGAACGCCCCCGGCTCTACCGTTTTCCCGTACACAACAAGCACGCTCCCTAATGGCGGTCTGGGTTGCGCCCCGGCAAACCCGTGCTACACGACCGGGACGATTCAGCAGAACAGCGGGCAGTACGGCTTTGGTTCGCCGTACACGACGCTCGAAATCGATAAGCTGTTCGGCTATACCTTTAGCTATTTACATCCGTTTGGAAACAACACCCTCAACTTGACGGTCGACCATTACTACGATTATACACTCTCGTATCAGGGCGATTTCAGCCCCCCGGCCCCCGGCTGCCAACTCACCGTCGCAGGCACGCCGAACACGGTTGCTGCAGCCGGTGTTTTGGGCTACCAGCCGACTTGTCCGCTCGCAACGCTGCACGCGTCGAACTTCACCGTCCCGCCCACGTTCGATTCGCGGACGTCAATCGGGCTCAGTGGTGTCTTCCAGCTCATTCCCAAGCTCGAACTCGACGCCGGTGTCTATTACACAAAGTATCTTATCAATGGCCAGGGACCGAATCCAACTATTTTCAATATCGCAAATCTCGTTGCGAACTATGCGGGCAGCGCGGGCGGCGTACCGCTCAATGGCAGCACGATCAGCGGTTATCAGAACGCTGGTTCGCATATCGACCCGCGCTTGGGACTAGCCTTTCAGGCGACGAATGACCTCGTCTTCCGGTTCTCGGCGGGCTCGTCCGAAGAGATCCCGTATTCATCGCTCGTCTCCGGCTTCACGACGTACACGTCGGCCGCCGGCAACGAGACGGCCGTGCAGAAGAACTACGGTTTGCTGCCAGAGGAGATCGTCCAAGAAGATCTGGGTATGGACTATCGCTTCCCCGATGGAGGTGTCTTCTCAGCAGACCTCTACAACATGGTCGTGCACAACCCGTGGCTCAGTGTCACCCTCCCAGTGTGTACGGGAGCGGCTTGTACCGCACCCGGAGGTCCGTTCTACGGTTTCAACAACATCGCCAATGGGTTTACGTCATCGACGTTCAACGCTTCGCAGCAGTACGCCGAGGGTATCGAAGTCGGAATCATGGATGAGCCGCGTGTTGGATTGGGCTATCGGGTGGAAAGTTCGTTCGAGCGCGACTACTATCTCTACGTTCCGAACTCGTTCTATGGTGCGACCTCGTTCCAGTACTTCTATAATGGCGCGCAATATACGAGTACAGGATCGCCCAATGTCTCGGTACCCTATGCCAAGGCGTATGGCGAGTTGCAGTGGCAGGATGCGAATAAGTCGCTTGTCCGGATCGGCGTCGATTACGAAGGAAACAACAACTCCTACAATGCGCCGGCGTTCGTCATCTTCGATATGGGAATCAAGTTCAACACCGGATTCCACAACGTGATGCTGAACATTACCGGAGAGAACCTATTCGCTACGACGTTCAACGCACAGCTCGCTAAAGGCGTGCAGTACCAAGGTCTATCGTCGGTTCTCGCCCGTCCTGCAGTCGGCGGCTATACGTATGCCGTTTCCACCACGTCGACGACGCCACCGCTTGTCAGCCCTGGCCCGCCCACGTTCCGGTTCTCACTCAGCAAACAGTTCTGATCGCGAGTGAGCCGACGAAAGAGCCCGTCGTCCTTTGGGACGACGGGCTCTTTTTGTTCTGTTTGCCGACGTTAGTGCAGTTGGATGGTCGGCTTGACGTTCATGCCGGTGAAGGCTTCTGCGAGGACCGTTTGCAGCTCGCCATTCTGCGCCATCGGGGCGAGGATGTCCGTATCGCCGAAAAACTGGCCCTTGATGAACACCTTCGGCAGCGTCGGCCAGTCGGTCATCTCGGCGAGGGCTGCGCGCTTGGGCATGTTCTCGAGCACGTTCACCACTTCGAACGGGTAGCCGAAGTTGTTGAAAAACTGGATCGTCTCGAGGGTGAAGCCGCACAGCGGCGCGTCTTTGGTCCCTTTGCCGTAGACGAGAATGGTGTTGTCGGCGATTTCACGTTCGATCTCGCTGCGGATCGGGTCGGACATTTAGGTCTCCAGAAGGTCGGTGCGAATGGCCAAGGCGTGGATGCGCCCGTCGTCACGTGCCGGTTTGAGCGTCTTTTCGACCAGCCGGTGGCGGTCGAGGAGCGATTTCCCCGCAAACGCGTTCGAGCGTATCAACACATCGAAATGGTCCATGGTGCCGGTCCGGTCCCAGACTTGGACCTCGGCGTCGGGCAGGGCTGCGCGGATCATGGCGACCATCGTCGCTTCTTCGATCATGACCCCTAGGGTTTGAGGGTCCGGGCGTCGCGACCCGCATCGACCAGGTTCTTGAACTCGCGGAGCGTTTCCGGAAGCATGGGGGCGATCGTCCGGAACGAGCGAGCGACGCCCGCCGCCAACACGATGCCGGCGACGCCGATCAGAATCGCCGGAACGCCCATCGCGCGTACGCGCCCGATCCGCAGGCGAGAGGCGCGCAGCACGCGCGCGGGATCGAATTCCATAGGGGCGGGTGCGTCGGGGCGGCCTGCGAATCCTCGCGGACGGGGCGGAGGAGGGCGTATGCGAGCGATTGTTTTGCGCGAGACCGGTGGTCCGTCGAAGTTGCGGGTCGAGGAGTTCGAGACGCCGGTTGCTGGGCCGGGTGAGCTGCTGGTTGCCGTGCACTTCGCGGCGCTCAACCGGCGCGACGTGTTCATCACGCAAGGCCTGTATCCGGGCATCGTGTTTCCGGTGATTCCGGGATCGGATGGTTGCGGTGTCGTGGCCGCGCACGGACCAGGGGTGAGCGGGCCCGCGGTGGGCGCGAGCGTGGTGATGAACCCGATGTTTGGCTGGGGTGACGATCCGCGCGTATGGAATTCGGATAGCACGCTGCTCGGCATGCCGCGGCATGGTACGCTTGCCGAATACGTGACGGTGCCGGCGGAAAACGTGCACCCGAGGCCGAGGCGTCTGAGCGAACAGCAGGCCGCGGCGATTCCGCTCGGCGGCTTGACCGCGTATCGCGCGGTGTTCACGCGCGGTCAGTGCACGAAGGATGACGTGGTGCTGTTGCCGGGAATCGGCGGCGGCGTGCAAACGCTCGCGCTGTTATTTGCGAAGTCGGCCGGAGCGCGGGTGATCGTAACGTCATCGAGCGACGCGAAGCTGGAACGCGCGAAGACGCTCGGCGCAGACGTTGCGATCAACTACAAGACGAGCGAGAACTGGGCGAAGGACGTGCGCACGGCGAGTGACGGCGGGCCCACGCTGATCGTCGATTCCGCCGGCGGCGAAACGTTCGCCAAGGCCTTGGACATCGCGCGTCCGGGTGCGCGCGTCGTGATGTACGGCGGCACAACCGGCGATGCAAAGATCCGCCCGTTCTCCGTCTTTTGGAAACAACTCGACATCCTCGGCACATCGATGGGCTCGCCGGCCGACTTCGCCGCGATGCTGAAACTCTTCACCGAAGCCACCATCGAACCAGCGATCGACGAAGTCGTCCCCCTCGCCGAAGTCCCCGCCGCCGCCCAACGCATTCTAGAAGGCGACCAATTCGGCAAAGTCGTCGTCGCTATTCGGTAACTGTCATCCCGAAGCTGTCATCCCGAGCAAAGCGCCGCAGGCGCGTCGTCGAGGGGCCGCCGTAACCGCGGAGATCACCACGGCAATACCTCGCAGCGACAACGATAGTGGCGGTCCCTCGACGACGCACCTGCGGTGCTTTGCTCGGGATGACACGGGGGGCGTCACTCGCTTGTTACTGCGGGCGGAGGGCGTACTCGACTAAGCGTGGGGGTTCGTCTGGGAAGCCGAGTTCGGCTTTCACCACGGCGAGGGCGCGTTCGTCG
>Ga0307478_10003806_pt1 | contig 11011 bp, 7 predicted proteins | sample atmos_gasesECM4C_2_FD_203713 | JGI IMG/M metagenome (GOLD analysis project Ga0307478, IMG submission 203713) | Hardwood forest soil microbial communities from Morgan-Monroe State Forest, Indiana, United States - atmos_gasesECM4C_05 | ecosystem: Environmental > Terrestrial > Soil > Temperate...
TCACGGCGACGGAAAACCGCATCGATCCTACGTCGATGCCGAGCACTGCCTCGCTGAGCGCCACCGAGATCCGGGACATACCGGTGCCAAGCTCGCACGATTTGACGCAAAGCCTGGTAGCGATGCCGCAGGTCGTGCGCGATAACTCTAACCTGCTGCACGTCGCCGGAGCGCGCAACACCCAGACACAACATTTGCTGGACGGAGTGGACGTGAGCGACCCGACGACCGGGGCGACTACGGCGCAAATGATCGTGGAAGCGGTGAGGACGGCCGAGATTCAGACATCGCGATTTGGCGCGGAATATGCGCACCCGGGCGCGGCGATCCTGGGCTATGAAACGCGCGAGGGCGATGATCGCTGGCGGTTCGGCACAACCGACTTCATCCCCGGGATTCGAGTTCAGGACGGGGTGCAGTTCGGGAATTTTTATCCGCGAGTGGAATTTTCCGGCCCGATCGTGAAGGAGCATTTCTGGTTTTCGCAATCGTTTGACCTGGTGCACACATTAAGCATCATGAACGGTTTGCCTTCGGGGCAGAACGAGGCCAGTACGTGGGGCGGCGACAGCTGGTCGCGGCTGCTGTGGAAGATATCGACGAATAACAGTTTGCACATCGCATTTTTGTACAACAACCGGAGCGACTCAAATTTCGGACTCGATGCGCTGCACCCGATACCGACGACGTCGGACGTGAGTTCGAACCTGCTGTTCGGCTTTGTAAAGGCGCAGAGCTATGCGCATAAAACGCTGTTCGAGTACGGCATCGGCGTGGAACGAACGTATGGCGACGCGAATCCGATGGGGAATGCACCGTACATTTTGCTGGTGAACGGCGCGGAAGGAAACTTTTTCGAGAGTCTGGAAGACATGGGGAGGCGGTACCAGGCGTTCACGGATGCAATCAGCTCGCCACAGCACTGGCTGGGTACACACACGCTTTCGGCGGGCGCAAATCTTTCGAGTGTCGAACTGATCTCGTACGACGAACGGGGAGAAATTCAGGCGCTGCGCAGCAATTTGACGCTGGACCGGCTGACGACGTTCGCGGGCTATCCGCGATTCTCACTGGGAAATACACTGGCAGGCGGATTCGTGCAGGACTCGTGGACGCCCACCAGATACATCGTGACGCAAGTGGGGGTGCGCGCGGATTGGGACCGCTTGTTCCAGGCGACGCTGGTGCAGCCGCGAGTGTCGGCGAATTTTCTGCCGTTCAAAGACGATCGCACGAAATTTTCAATTGGCTGGGGAATGTACAACATCCCGCTGAATCTTTCGGTGATCGGGCAGACCTACGACCAGTGGCAGGTGGACACGCTGTACAACGCAACCGGAACGGCACCGGTACAGGGACCTGCGGCGAGTTTTTTTGTTCAGCCGCCGGGGGGACTGCCGTCGTTGCGGCAGCCGTATTTCGACATAGCGAGCGCCGGATGGCAGCAGCGGTTCGGAGAGAACACGCTGGTGTCGCTGGAATTGCTGGCGCGCGACGGGCACCACGAGCTGGCATACGAGACGGTGTCGCCGGGAAATATCGGCAGCAATTTTCTGCTGCACAGCACGCGGCGAGACAAGTACCGCGCTGCGACGATATCGGCGCGGCACGCATTTGGGAATGGCACGGTGCTGTTCGGCAGTTACACGCGGTCGAAGGCCAGCACGGATCAGGACCTGGACCCGGTTTTGGGGCAGTTATACTTCGCGCCGCAACAGCCAGGGCCGCTGTCGTGGGACGCGCCGAATCGCGTGCTGACCTGGGGCAGCGTCCCGACGCCGATCTGGGGAATTTTGTTTACGTATTTTTTCGAGTACCGCACGGGATATCCGTACAGCGCGATCAACCAGCAGCAGTTTTTGGTGGGGCCGCCAAACTCCCTGCGGTTTCCGGACTATGCGAGCTTGACGATTGGGCTTGAGAAAAAATTCGGCTTCAGCCATCGCGTGTTCGCGGTGCGCGTGGCAGTGGTGAACATTCTGGGGCGGCAGAATCCGGACGTAGTGGTGAATAACGTTGATGCGCCGAATTTCGGAACGTTTACGGGCGGGCAGGGTAGAGCGGTGACGGCGCGATTGCGCTTTGTGGGCAGGAGATGAGGCGGAAGGTCAGCGGGATGGCCGTTGTTGAGCGGTGGATGGATCGTGGAGACGAGGACGCGGCTGCGTCGCAAGCGGTAGAAGATGACCTAGGGAGTGCCGCCGATAGTGAGTTCACGCAGGCCGTACCGGCCGGAAGAGTGGCCAAGGCGGGGTTGAAGGCAGAGGGACTCAACGAGAGTGACGATACGAATGGCGAGCCGCTCGGCGCGGCCCGAGGCTTGTCGAGTGCGACGTACGCGCCGATCTCGCGCAGTCGAGCGGTGGCAAGAGGAGACCGGACAATTTCCAGACGGTCGGGATTTTTTGAAGTGCGTCCAGGCGTCACGGCATTTCGTCGTGGTGTTTGCCGCAAACGCATTTGGGCGGAGGGAGTTCGCGTTTCGTTCCCCAGGAAAGCAGCCAAGCCTTCATGTCTTCGTGGGGAATGTAATGACCAGTCTTGAATTGACGATCGGAGATGCGGAGATCGGCGAGAACGCGCTCCTGGTCGGCAATATAGGCCTCGACGGCGTCCGAAATGAGGAAATTGGCGCTGCGGCCAGAGTCCTTGGCGAGCTTGGCAAGGCACTTCTTGGTAGAAGGCTTCAGGCGAATGCCGAAGGTAGCTGTGCGTGTGTTTGCCATGAACATTGTGACCCGCTTTGGGCGGGACGGTGTTACGAACCAGCGCCGGAGGAAGAGAAGAAAACCCTTTTGAGCCGTGCGGCGGTGCTTGCAGCCATTCTGCTCGGAGCTGTTCTGCTGACGCATTCGCAACCGAGCGCCACAAAGGCGCAGCGCATTCCGCAATTTGAGAACGACGACGTGAGAGTCTGGGAGTCCGTCGTGCTGCCGAACGTTCCGCTCGCCATGCATCGGCACGAGCATCCTCGGGTGATCATTGCGCTCCGTGGCGGCACGATGAAAATCATTGAGCAGGATGGCGCTACCGAGCAGCACGTGTGGGAGACAGGCAAGGCCTACTGGCTTCCCGCCAATCCGCCAAACACGCTGCACACCGATGTCAATGCCGGCGACAAGCCCATCGAGGTTATGGTGGTAGAGCTAAAGCACGAGAACCAGGCGAAGTGATTTCGACCGACTGCGGTGGAGGGTACGAGGCGCAAGCAGCCTGCAATTGGCCATCATCTTGCGAACAGCGTGAGGGGAATGGCATTTCCCTCGGCGATGCAACCCGCATTATTGGGATGCAAGTGGTCTCCGCTGTCGTATTCAGGAAGCAGTTGCGTGGGATGGCTTGGGTCACGCAAGACCGCATCGAGGTCGACCACACCATCGAATTCACCACTACTGCGAATCCAGTCGTTAACCTTTTGACGTACGGCTTCCCTCTCGGAAGTATAAAAAGCGGCAACCAGCCCTTCGAAGGAAGCGTTCTCAAATGGCGGGTTTGTCGTCCCAATGACACGAACGCTGTTTCGATGGCCACGCGCGATGAGCTGGCGATAGCCGGAAATGATGTCCTCAGCACTGACCTTTTCACTTGCAGGAGTGAACGGGAATGCCGGGAAAAGGATGTCATTGATGCCCAGACCCACGATGACGTACCTGACGCCTGCTTGAGCTAGCACGTCACGTTCGAACCGCGCTAGCCCCGCCTCGCCCAAGCCTGCTCCAAATGGGTTGTCAGCACCTTTCGGGCTATCATGCAGCAGGCGATTGCCTATGATTCCTTCATTCAGGACGCCAATCTCCGCCTTTCCGCCAGCGCTTTTCTGCAGGCGCGCGGCAAGCACGTCAGGCCAACGCCCGTTTGTGTCCGCTGCGGTTCCGTCCCCGTCCGTAAGCGAAGAGCCAAACGCTACGATGACTGCTGCGCCAAGCGAAGCCTCGACATCTAGCCCGGTCAGGAAAGGCCAGGAGTGAATGGCCTTGGCCACTGGGAATTTTACTGCGGCTGTGGAGTCCCCTGTTTCGGGAGAGACATAGCTGGTCTGCTTCGCCATACTGTGTGAAGTCTTGGCCTCGGTGCGCTGAGGAAGAAAGAAGCTAACCGCCAAATCCGAGAGCGCTGGCACCTCCAGCTCGACCGAATCGCTTACCACCATCGAGCCCGCGGGGACGATCGTGGACGATTTTCCCTGAAACTTCAGCGCCCGGTCGGAGCGCGGATCGATCTCCGCCGCCGCGGTCCGGCGGGCAATGTGTGCGCCGCCGATCAGCAACGGCCCGTCCCCATAAGTATTGGAGATCTTGATCCTGACCTTTGTCCCACCGGCGCTCGTATGCACGATGAGGCGCAGGCTTTGGTTCCGGAAGGTCTGCAGAGACTCCGGCACGAACGGTTGCGCGGCTGTCGCCCAAGTTCCGATCCACTGTCTGGCGTCCCGGTCGGCGTCGGAGCCTGCGGCAATCCCCGAAACCGTAGATCCCAGAATGGCGGCCAATGCAATCGCACAAACAATCCGCGCTTTGAAGTTCCTGCCGTTGCGGGCTGCCAGGCTTCGTTGGTCGTCCTTGTTCATAGGTTCATCCTCGCTGCGTGAATCATTTCCGTTGATGCTGTGCGGGGGTCCAATATCCCATAAGTCAGTCAACTGACTATAAGACGGCATAGTGCCAAGAATGAAAGCAGACAGCCGGAGCCGACTCTTGCAAGCCGCCGAGAAGGCCACCTATCTCTACGGTGTCTATTATTACTTCAAAAATAAGGACGACACGACACCCGGAAAGGACATCTCTGCGGAACTCGACCGGCTCCATTGCTCAAAATTTATCCCGCGATCGGCAAGACCTCAGATGATGCGCGCAGTCTGCTCTACCTTGGCATCTCCGAATGGGAACCAGATGTTTCTCAGTTTTTGGACGACAGCGTCAAACACTGATTCCATTCGTGCCCGAGTTTTGCGCCGTAATCGCAGGGAACCGGCTTTTAATGCGGGGGGCCTAAGACTCCTGCCTAAGACTCCTGTTGACGGGCAACAGGAATGTGGTAGGCTCCCCTTTTCTTCTGTTGAACGTCTAAAGGAGCATATGCCACTTTCCAAATCGGAAGTCCTGCAGGGAACACTCGATTTGCTAGTACTGAAGACGCTCGATTCCATGGGCCCAATGCACGGCTTCGGGATCGCCCTGCGCATCCAGCAAGTCTCCGAAGACCTGCTGCAATTGAACCAGGGAACCCTCTATCCCGCCCTGCTGCGGCTTGAGCAGCGCGGCTGGATCGCATCCAAGTGGGGCGTTTCGGAGAATAATCGCAAGGCGAAGTACTACTCTTTGACGCGGGCCGGGCGCAGGCAACTCGTGGAAGAAGCGGAAAGCTGGGATCGCATGTCCGCTATGATCAATCGGGTCCTAAGGACGACTTAGCCTATGCGTGAACTTCTCCGCACGTTCGTTCAGCGCCTCGTCGTGCTCTTCCGCCGTCGGCGGCTCGAAGACGATCTGGATGAGGAGCTGCGTTCGCATCTGGAGATGGCCATCGAACTCAACGTGCGAAGAGGGATGTCTGCTGCTGACGCGCGCCGCGAAGCCCTTCGCAGTTTCGGCGGCGTCGAGCAAACCAAGGAAATGTGCCGCGACCAGGGGGGACTACCGATGATCGAAACGGCGTGGCAAGACCTGCGCTTCGGCTTGCGGATCCTCCGGCGGAGCCCGGGTTTTTCTCTTCTGGCCATTCTCTGCCTTACGCTCGGCATCGGCGCCAACACCGCCGTGTTCAGCTGGGTCGAAGGCATTCTTCTCCGTCCTTATCCGCTCGTTTCCCACCAGGAGCGCCTGGTCGCACTGGCCGGAACGATGGGTGAGGAGAGAGACGAAACGTCATGGCCCGATCTCCTCGACGTGCAAAGAAGCTGCACGCTGTGTGGGACCCTCTTTGTCAGCAAAATTACCGGCGCGACACTGAGCATTGGCGAGCGCGCCGAGGTCGTGACCGGAAGCATCGTCTCCGCAAACTATTTTGACGCGATTGGAGTCCATCCGATGTTGGGCCGTGGCTTTGAGCCAGGCGAAGACAGCGGCCGCAACGCGCATCCGGTCGTGGTGATCAGCTACCATCTTTGGCAGACCCGGTTCAAGGGCGATCCAGAAATCATCGGCAAGACGCAACGCTTCAATAACGTCGTGCACACCATCATCGGGGTTGCGCCCGAGGGGTTCTACGGGACTTTCGTCGGCCGTGGCATGGAGTTTTGGGTGCCTGCCTCGATGCTGGAGGTTTTTAACGCCGGCCAAGAAAAACTGGAAGATCGCGGCGCGCGGTGGGCGGAAGCCTATGTGCGACTCAAGCCTGGCGTGACTCGCAATCAAGCTCAGCAAGAAATTTCCGCGATTGCCGCTCGCCTCGAAGCTGAATATCCCGCCACCAACCGCGGCCGCGGCATCAAGGTGTGGGCGCTGTGGCAAACTCCTTTCAATCACGCCGGTGAGTTGCTGCCGATCTTCGAGATCATGGTTGTTGTCGTGATGTTTGTTCTGCTGATCGTCTGCGCCAACGTCGGCAACTTGCTTCTCGTCCGGTCATTCGCGCGCCGCCACGAGATGACGGTTCGCCTTGCCGTGGGCGCCGGGCGCGGCCGCTTGTTGAGGCAACTCGTTACCGAAGGCTTGCTGCTGTCAGCCTGCGGCGCAGCGGGCGGCATGCTAGTGGCGTACTGGTGCCGTCACGCGCTTGTTCTGCTTTTCCCGGTCCGTGGGGGAAATGTGATGTACCTGCCCGGCGAAATCGATTGGCGCGTTCTGGCGCTGAGCGCCGCAGTTTGCCTGATCACAACGCTTCTGATCGGGCTGGTTCCCGCAATGCAGAGCAGCAAGATCGATCTTGCCGGCGCGCTGAAATCGGATTCGGCGGGGGTTGTTGGGAGCGGCGGAAGAGCATGGGTCCGCTCGAGCCTCGTGGTCCTCCAAGTCACGCTCAGCTTCATCTTGTTGGTGAGCGCGACCTTGCTGATGCAAAGCCTGCGCAGGATTCGAACCACCAACCCGGGCTTCTCCACGACACGCGTGTTCGATACCTCGGTAAGTTTGGCCAACGCCGGCTATGACGCGCCGCATGCCAAAACATTTCAGGATGAATTGATCGAGCGTGTCCGCGCGCTGCCCGGCGTCGAAGCGGCCGCTTACGCCCGCGTTGTTCCGCTCGGCTATGAATCGTATTCTTCGACGCCGATTGCCGTGGACGGCTACGAACCGCAACCCAACGAACAGCCGAACGCAGAATACAACCAGGTCAGTCCCGACTACTTCGCCACTATGGGCATTCCTCTCGTCTCCGGGCGCGAATTCGCTCGCGCGGACGACGAAAACGCACCTCGCGTCGCCATCGTCAACCAAACCATGGTCGCGCGGTATTGGCGCGGGCGGAATCCCATCGGCCAGCGCCTGCAGGTGAAAGGCACTTGGGTGCAAGTGGTCGGCGTCGTCAAAGATTCGAAATACTACAGCATGGATGAAACGCGCCGGCCGTTTTTCTATGTCCCGCTCCGCCAGTATTTCGCGATAGAACCTGAAATCCATATTCGTGCGACGCAACCTCTGCAAACCATCCAAACGGCTCTGATTCGCGAAGTGCGCGCGCTCGATTCTAACCTCGCTTTATACGAAATGATTACGCTCGAGGATCAAGTTAATCGTTCTACGTCCCAGCAACTCGTGGCCGTAACTTTGGTCGCCCTGTTCGGAGGCTTGGCTGTGCTGCTTGCCAGCATCGGCCTTTATGGGGTGATGTCGTATGCGGTGTCGCAGAGCAGGCGCGAGCTGGGGCTGCGTATGGCGCTTGGCGCGGGTGCAGCGAATCTTGTGGGGCTCGTGCTGTCGCGCGGTTTGGCTTTGACCGCGGGCGGCGTGTTGCTTGGCGCCGCGGCGGCGCTTGGATTGACTCGATTGCTTGGAAATCTCTTGTACAAGGTCAGCCCGCGTGATCCGCTGGCCTTCGGGTCGGCGCTGATCGTGATGACCGTCGCCGCTCTGGCAGCGTGTTTCTTGCCGGCATGGCGCGCCACACGCAGCGATCCCGCCAGGGTTTTGCGGGATTGATTCTCTACCTCCGGGACAAAACCGGGCGGCGCAAGATCAGGGGAATGTGCGGACATGGGGTCCTGCGGTGCTGGGCCCCTGACTACGAAGGCCTCAGCAATGGACGTTGTTGGCGATGAGCTCTTTTATTTCGCTCAAGTCCCCGTCGAGAGTTTCTTTCAAGAGATACAGTGGCACCCGGAGTCGAGATGGTTCTATCGCGGGGTGTGGGCATGACGTCTTGACACCATCCCTCCGCTACGCGACCCGCGCGCTACGGACCGGCGCGAAAGAGAAAGCCGTGACGCTCCGGGGCGGGATGACAGGGCGAGGCAAGACGCGGGGTCAAAGCGCAAGGCGTGCCCCGATACGAACGACCAGAGAAGGGGCCGAAAGACTCTCCTTGACAACTTAGGAGAGCGAGAGTAGCCTCCTAACCATCTTAGGAGGCCACGTGGGCGATCAAGCGCAGCTTCTTCCCGGAACATTGGATCTGCTTGTTTTGAAAGCGGTGTCGCTGGGGCCACTGCACGGCTACGGAGTGCTTTTGCGGATCGAGCAGATTTCGCGCGGGGCATTGCTGGTAGAGCAGGGGGCGTTATATCCGGCTTTATTCCGGCTGGTGCGGCAGGGTTACCTGAAAGCGAGCTGGGGCACTTCGGAAAACAATCGCCGCGCGAAATTTTATGAACTGACGGCGGCAGGGCGGAAGCGATTGCGTGCCGAAGCCGATGGATGGAACCGCCTGGTGGAGGCGATGGGATCGGTACTGGGCGCGGAGCCGGAGGAAGTATGAAGACCGTGGCGTGGCTGCGTTCAGTTGCTTCAACACTGTTTCGCCGCACTCGCGTGGAACGAGAGATGGATGAGGAGATTCGCGCGCATATCGAGAGGCGGGCGGAGGAATTGGAGCGGTCAGGCGTGGCGAGGGAGGAAGCGAAGAGGCGAGCGCAAATCGAGTTTGGGGGAGTGGAGCGGTTCAAAGAGGAGTGCCGTGAGGAACGCGGCGGGATGTGGCTGGGGACGGTGTGGAATGATGTGAAGTTTGGGGTGAGGATGTTGCGGAAATCGCCAGGATTCACAGCGGCGGCGGTGCTGACGCTGGCGCTGGGGATTGGCGCGAACACGGCGGTGTTCAGCGTGGTGCACGCGGTGGTCTTGCGGCCACTGCCGTACGGCACGCCCGAGCGGCTGGTGGTGGTGAAGGAGTGGATTCCGAAGGCCGTCCCGGATCCGATTCCGGTATGCGCGCCAGATGTGGCGCAATTTCAGCGAGAGAACCAGACATTTGAGGTGCTAGCGGGATTTAAGGGAGACGAGCTTGACTTCGAAGCAGGGGAAGAACCGCAGCGGGTCCATGTGGATCGCGTGAGCGCGAGCCTATTCTCAGTGCTTGGGGCGCAGCCGGCAATTGGGCGGGCTTTTGCGGCGGAGGAAGATCAGCCGGGACACCTTGTCGCCATACTGAGCGACGGGTTCTGGGAGCGGCAGTTTGGCAGGAATCGCGAAGTGATTGGCAAGAGCGTGACCTTGAACCGGCAGCCGTACGTGGTGATAGGCGTAATGCCCCGCGGCGCGGTGTTTCCGCTGGCGGGAATGGATCAAGGGGAAGCTGCGGATATTTTTGTACCGATGGCGTTCACGGCCGACGAGTTGGCCAGCGTTGGAGACAACTTCAACTACAGCGTAGTGGGAAGGCTGAAAGCCGGAGTGAGCGTGGCGCAGGCCAGCGCTGACCTCCAAGGAATCGCGCACCGCATCGAGGAGACGTATCCCGCGGAAATACGTTCGCAATTCGAGCTAAGCGCCGTTGTATTGCCACTAACCGAGCAAGTCGTTGGCAAAGTGCGAGCTTTGTTGCTGCTGTTGCTTGGCGCGGTTGGGTTCGTGCTTCTGATCGGGTGCATCAATATCGGCAATCTGCTGTTGGCACGAGCGACGGACCGAGAGCGGGAGATAGCGGTGAGGCTGACGCTGGGGGCGAGTCGCTGGCGGCTGCTGAGGCAGTTGATGGCGGAAAGCATGTTGCTGACGATGACGGGCGCTGGAGTGGGGCTGGCGTTCGCGTATTGGATCACGGACGTGCTGGTGGCGCTGATGCCGAAAGACATTCCCTTGTTCCATGAGGTCGGGGTGAATACGCCGGTGTTGGGATTCACGCTGGGATTGGCGGTGTTGACGGGCCTGGTGTTTGGGATCTTGCCGGCAGTGAGCGGTCCGCGCGCGGAAGTGAACGGGGCATTGAAAGAAGGTGGCAGGACCGGGATGCAGGGACTGGAGCAGCACCGTTTGCGAGGAGTGCTGGTGGTGACGGAGGTTGCTCTTGCGATGATCCTGCTAGTGGGCGCGGGGCTGCTGCTGCGGAGTTTCGAGCGGGTGGTGGAGACCGACCCTGGTTTCCGGCCGGAGCATGTGCTGACGGCATCGTTGAACCTGGCGGAGTCGCAGTACAAGGAAGACGCGCAAATCAAGAGCTTCTACCAGCAAGTGATGCGGCGGTTGCAGCAAATGCCTGGGGCTAAAACCGTGGGTGCCTCTACCGATCTTCCACTCGAGTCCGGCTGGACGCACCTGTTTACGCCGGAGGGCTACCAACCGCCGCCCGGGGCAAACCTGAACCGGTGCAATCATTCCGTGATTCTTGGGGACTATCTTCAAACAATGGGAGTGCCACTGATTCGCGGGCGCTACTTCACGGAACAGGACAACGAAAATTCAGTGAAGGTCCTGATCGTGAGCGAGTCGCTTGCGAAACGCTACTGGCCAAAGGAAGACGCGATTGGGAGGAGGCTGAAGTGGGGCACGGCGGAGTCCAAAGACCCGTGGCTCACGATCGTGGGCGTGGTAGGGGACGTGAAACCACGCGGCTTGGATATGGAGACGACCCAACACACCTACGAGCCTTATCTGCAGCTCCCCGGGAGTGGAATGAACGTGGCGGTGCGAACCTCGGT
>Ga0307478_10003807_pt1 | contig 11010 bp, 9 predicted proteins | sample atmos_gasesECM4C_2_FD_203713 | JGI IMG/M metagenome (GOLD analysis project Ga0307478, IMG submission 203713) | Hardwood forest soil microbial communities from Morgan-Monroe State Forest, Indiana, United States - atmos_gasesECM4C_05 | ecosystem: Environmental > Terrestrial > Soil > Temperate...
AGGGCGGCAGGTGATATCGGTGGCTGGCCACCGGGCGGATATCACGCACGTTCAGCCGCGCGGGGGCCAGGTCGCCGTGCCAGCCCACGGCGTCCAGGGGGTTGTACGGGAAGGTCGCCGTCGAGACCTGGCCGCGCTTCTTGATCTCCACCCGGAACGCGCCGGGCGTCGTCTGATAGGTGGCGAAGGCCTCGTCCATGGCCGGGGTGTCGAGCATGGCCGGGTCGAACACCGCCGTGGGGCCCAGCGGCCCGCGCTCGGGAAGGGTATAGGAATCTCCGGTGGCCTCGATGATCAGCAGGCTGGCTTCGCCCGCCGGGGCCAGCCGCCACATCGTCCCGCGCGGCAGATAGAGATAGTCGCCAACCTCGAAAGCGATGCGGCCATAGTCGCAGTAGAGGTCGCCGGCGCCCTGGTGAACGAATAGCAACAGGTCGCCGTCGGCGTCCCGGGCCAGGTTCGGCATCGGCGCCGCCAGCTTCCAGAAACGCAGCTCCAGGTGGGCGTTGCCCAGCACCCGGGGCGCCTGCCACGGCGAGGCCGCCGGCGCGTTCAGCGCCACCAGGTTGAAGGCGCGCGGGCGCAGCGGCCCCTCGAACGCCGACCAGCCGGTGGGCGGATGGCGATGATGGAAGAAGGCCGCCGGGCCGAAGAAGCCCTCCTTGCTGACTTCGCGCTCGAACGTCCCCTCGGGTAGGTCGGCGTGCGCCTGGCGCGAGTGCGTCCCCTGCGCCCCCCGCACAGGGATCCAGTTGCGGGTCATCTTCCTTCCCCTTTATGGGGAGGGTCGAGACGGCGTAGCTGTCCGGGGCGGGGCGTTAGGCCACCCCCTCCGGCCCTTCGGGCCACCTCCCCCATGAGAAGGGGGACGAGGGTTTTAGCGTTCCTCACGCTCAAGCCTCCTTGGCCTTAGCGGAGGCCGGCAGCACGCCGCGGCGCACCTGGTCGGCCTCGATGGACTCGAACAGGGCGCGGAAATTGCCCTCGCCGAAGCCCTCGTTGCCCTTGCGCTGGATGACCTCGAAGAAGATCGGCCCGATCATGTTCTGGGTGAAGATCTGCAGCAGCAGCCCCTGGCCCTCGGTGGGCGCCCCGTCCAGCAGGATGCGGTCGGCGCGCAGCCGCTGCAGGTTCTCCCCGTGCCCGGGCACCCGCGTATCCAGCGCCTCATAGTAGGTGTCCGGACTTTCCTGAAACCTCACCCCGCGCGCGGCCATACTCTCCACCGCGCGATAGATATCGCCGGCGCCGAGCGCGATGTGCTGGATGCCCTCGCCGCGATAGTCGCGCAGGAACTCCTCGATCTGGGAATGCTCGTCCTGGCTCTCGTTCAGGGGAATGCGGATCTTGCCGCACGGGCTGGTCATGGCCTTGGAGATCAGGCCGGTCTGGGCCCCTTCGATGTCGAAATAGCGGATCTCGCGGAAGTTGAAGATGCGCTCATAGAACTCAGCCCACCGGGCCATCTGGCCGCGGTGGACGTTGTGGGTCAGGTGGTCGAGGTAGGTGAGGCCCACGTCGTCGCGCGGACGTGCGCCCTCGATAGGGGTGAAGTCCACGTCGTAGATTTCCCGCGCCCCGTAGCGGTCGACCAGATAGAGCAGCGAGCCGCCGATGCCCTCGATGGCCGGGATGTTGAGCTCCATGGGGCCGACCCGGCCGGGGACGGCCTTGGCCCCCCGCTCGACGGCCAGCGCCAGGGCCCGGGCGGCGTCCTTGACCCGGAACGCCATGGCGTTGGCGCTGGGGCCATGTTCGGCCCGGAACGCCGCCGGCTGGCCGGACGGCTCCATGTTGAGGATGAAATTGATGTCGCCCTGGGCGAAGCGCAGCACGGTCTTGGACCGGTGGCGCGAGACGGCGGTGAAGCCCATCTGCTCGAAAAGGCCCTTGAGCCGCTCGGGCTCGGGGGCCGTGAACTCGACGAACTCGAACCCGTCGGTGCCGAGGGGATTGTCGAACAGGTCGGCCGGTGCGTTCATCAAGGTCTCCGTCGGCTCCCCTTTAGACCCATTTTGGCAAACCGCCGCGCCTTTGCGAAGCCGTTGACCGCGCCGGCGAATAGCCTACCAACTCGCCCACCATGCTACGACGCCTCTATGATCAGGTGATGAGGCTGTCGGCCTCGCCCCGCGCGCCGCTGGCGCTGTTCGCCATCGCCTTCGCCGAAAGCTCATTCTTCCCGATCCCGCCGGACGTCATGCTGGCGCCCATGGTCCTGGCCAAGCCGGTGAACGCCTGGCGCTATGCGGCCATCTGCACCGCCGGATCGGTTGTCGGGGGCCTGTTGGGCTACGCCATCGGCTTCAGCCTGGAGCCGGTCGGCCGCTGGCTCCTGGCCATCAGCGGCCACCCGGGCGGCGAGGCGGCGCTGCGGGCCGGCTTCGCCAAGTGGGGCGTGGGGGTGATCCTGCTCCAGGGCCTGCTGCCGGTGCCCTACAAGCTGGTCACCATCACCTGCGGCCTGGCCCACTTCCCGTTGTGGGAGATGGTCGCCGCCTCGTGCGTCACCCGTAGCGCGCGTTTCTTCGGTGTCACTGCCCTAGTCAGGCGCTTCGGCCCGACCCTGCTGCCGGTGATCGAGCGCCGCCTGGCCATGGCCGCGGGCGCCCTGGTCGCCGTCCTCGTCCTAGCCTTCCTCGGCCTGCGCCTGTTGCCGACTTAAGCGCCCGCGCAGCCACCCCGGACGCGTTCCGCGTCTCGACCTCCCCATCAAGGGGAGGGTGGTTTGGCGATCGCGCGTGATTCTCGGCGGAAAATCCGCCATAGGCGGGGCGTGGCGAAGCTGCACAGACATTGGCCGTGGGTGGCGCTCCTCGCCAGCGCTGGCCTGCTGGCCATCGCCCACGCCTTCGAGTCCTTCGGCCATCTCAACCCCTGCGAGCTTTGCCTCAAGCAGCGCGACCTCTACTGGATCGCCATGGGAATCGCCGCCGTCGAACTGATCGGGCGCGCGGTGCGGCGCTTCCCAGACCCGGCCCGTCTCGTCGCTATCCTCCTGGCCGCCGTCTTCCTGGCCGAGACGGCGCTGGCCGTCTATCACGCCGGGGTGGAGTGGAAGTTCTGGCCGGGGCCGGCCTCGTGCAGCGGCGGGGCGACGCGGGTTGATCCGGCCGAACTGGAGCGCCTCCTCTCCGGGGCCAAAATGGGCATTCCCCAGTGCGACAAGCCGGCCTGGGTGTTCGCGGGCCTTTCCATGGCCGGATGGAACGCGATCGCGGCCGCCGCCCTCACCCTCGGCAGCGTCTGGGCGGCACTCACTCCCCGCAAAGCCTCCACGGCATGACCCTCCGCCCCGTTCCCCCTCGCCCCGGCGCGGCCGGACTCTCCGGCCGCCTGGCCGAGATCCTGCGCGTCGACCACGCCGGCGAGCTGGCCGCCGTCCACATCTACCGCGGCCACCGCACGGTGTTCGAGGCCGCCGGCATGACCGGCACCGCCGCGCGCATGGCCGCCTTCGAGGACCATGAGGCGGTCCATCTGCGGCGCTTCGAGACCCTGCTCACCGAGGGGCGCGTGCGCCCGACCCTGATGGCCCCTCTGTGGCGCGCGGCCGCCTTTGGCCTCGGCGTCGGCGCCGCCCTCATCGGCGAGAAGGCGGCCCACGCCTGCACCGAGGCGGTGGAGACCGTGATCGAAGAGCACTACGCCGGCCAGATCGCCGAGATCTCCCAGCGCGAACCGGCCCTGGCGGCTGAGCTAGCCGGCTTCCGCGACGACGAACTGGCCCATCGCGACGAGGCCCGCTCGCTCGGCGCTGCGCAGGTCCCCTTACACGCGCTATTCGGGGCGGTGGTGCGCGCCGGCTGCCGCGCGGCGATCAAGGTTTCGGAGCGGATCTGAATGGATATCGACACCCTGCGGCGCGACGCCGAGGCCCCGATGATCGCCGGGGCGGATGACCTCCCCGGTGTCGCCAACGACCTGGCCGATGCCTTCACCGAAGATGTCATGCTCAACTGGTTCTTCCGCACTGATGCGAAGAAGGCCGAGGCGCATCAGCGGTTTTTCCGTATGATCGTCGACCTCGCCTGGCGCCAGGGCGGGCGCATGGAGCGGCCGGCCTGCGGCGGGGCCGCGGCGGTGTGGATGCCCTTCGAAGCGGTCGGGCCGATGTCGCTCACCGACGAACTGCGCGCCCTGCCGACCATGCTCCACGCCACCGGTCTGGCTCGGTTTGTCCGCCTGTTCTCCCTGCGCGAGGACATGGACAAGCACCACCCCATGGACCGGCGGCACGCCTACCTGTGGTTCCTGGGCGTAAGCCGCGAGGCCCAGGGCCACGGCGTCGGCTCGCGCCTGTTGAAGGTGGCCACCGATCGGCTCGATGGCGAGTCGCTGCCCGCCTATCTTGAGACGCAAACCGAGCGCAATATCGCGCTCTATAGCCGCCACGGGTTCGAAGTCATCTCGGAGCATAGGCCGCGCCCGGACGCGCCCAGGCTGTGGAGCATGTGGCGGGACCCGGTGCTGGAACCTTTAAGCAGCTAAGGTTGTTGTGGGGGCGCAGCAAGCAGAGGACTACCCAGTGAACCTACGACATCTCACCCTCGGCGCGGTGGCGCTCGCGAGCCTCACCCTGGCCGCGGCCCCGGGTCTGGCGCAGCCCTATCCTCAGGACCAGCCCCAGCCCCGCCACTACCATCACCACTACCGTCACTATAATAATTATCGCGGCTGTCACCGGCGCTCGAACACCACCATCGGCACGGTAGGCGGGGCGGTCGGCGGCGGCCTGATCGGCAGCGCCATCACCCACGGCAGCCCGATCGGCGTCCTGGGCGGCGCGGCGGCCGGCGCTTACGCGGGCCACGCAATCGGCAAGCACAACTGCTGATCGTCACTCTACCCGTCCCGCGCTGGGCGCGGGACACCCTCCCTCAAGGGAGGAGGAAGCCCGGATGAGCGGATTTTGATTTAAGCCGCAGCCGCCGGGCGCTTGCGCACAAACAGCGGCCGCGGGTCGAAGCCCAGCCCGGCCATGCCGCCGGAGGTGAGCAGCCCCACCTCGGCCAACAGGATCGGGATGGCCCACTTGTGCGGCGCGGCGATATAGCGCGGCTGCCAGACAGGGTCGTACTTGTCCTTGAACCGGCGCACGCCCCGGAAATTGTAGATTTCCTCGCCGCGCTCGAACAAAAGCCGCCCGACCCGGGACATGATCGGGGCCAGGCGCCGCTCCTCGAGGCCCGCCAGCGGGGCCATGCCGAACTCGAACGCTTGGTAGCCCTGCTCCTGGCCCCAGCGCATCAGCTCGACGAACAGGAAGTCCATAACGTTCTTGGGCGCGTCGTCGGCATAGCGCATCAGGTCCATGGAGAAGGTCGTCCCCAGGCCCGTGGTCCACAGGGTGGCGAAGGCGACGATGCGGCCCTCGGCGCGGACGATGGCCAGCGGGAACTCCGAGACGTAGGCCGGATCGAAGCCTCCTAACGAAAACGTCTTCTCACCGCCGGTGTGGTGCGCGAGCCACGCGTCCGACACGCTTTTCAGGTCGCCTAGCAGGCCCACGGCTTCGCCGGCGCCGATGACCTCGAAGCAGCCGCCCTCCTCGCCGGTGCGCCGCCAGCTGCGTCGGATGTTGCCCAGGCGCCGGCCTTCCATTGAGAAGCTCTCCAGCGGCACGGCCGCGGTCTCGCCCACCTTCTGGATAGCGAAGCCCAGCTCCACCAGGTCAGGAAGGCCGTCCGGCTTGACGCCATAGACGCCGGCGCGCGCGGCGTGGGCGTCGGCCAGCTCGCGAAAGCGCCAGAGCAAGTCCAGCTGCTCCGATCGCCGGCCCACGGGGGAACCCAGCGAGATCCACGAGCGGCCGCGCACGCCAAACATCAGGAAGCTCTTGCCGCTGTCGGAGAACAGGAACCGCTTGTCGCCACGCAGCGCCAGGTTGGAGAACGGTTCGGCGGCCTCGGCCGTACTCAAGATCGCCCGCACGCGGCCGAAGTCCGGGTCGGCCTCGCCCACCACCGGCGGGGTCGCCGGCGTCGCCATCAGGCGCCACACGCCCAGGGCCAGCAGGAACGCCGCCGCTCCGGCCGAGGAGCGGATGGCCCGGGCGGCGTCCTGGTCGCCCATGACCCGCAGCAGGGAGGTGTTGGCATAGTCCAGGTTCTGGAACGACCACCAGCCCACCAGGCCCGCGCCGGCGAGGGCGGCCAGGGCCGACAGCATCCACCCGGGGGTGACCTCCAGGCGCGACAGCCGGGCCGTGCGCGTGAACGCCCGCTGGCAGGGGATGAGGACCACCAACACGCCCAGGAGGATCAGGGACTCTTCGTAGTTGCCACCCTTGAACAGGGCGAGGATGGCGGCCACGGCCAGCACGCCCTCGCTCGCCGCCCAGGCCGCATCCAGCCGGCGCGACAGGCCAAAGGCCAGCATGACCAGCACGACGCCGAGGATCGAGGAGACGAAGCTGCTGATCTCGATCAGCACGATGGGCGTGTGCTCGGCCAGCCACTCGAAGCGGACTGGGTCTGACGGGGTCGCGCTCGAGGCCAGCAGCAGGACGCCGGCGGCGCCGACCAGCAGGGCCGAGACGCTGGGCGCCCCCGCCAGGAACGCCGGCCGCAGGTGGCCCAGCCTCAGCACGCCCTATCCTCGCTCCCCTTCATGGGGAGGGTCGAGACGCGGAACGCGTCCGGGGTGGGGCGCTAGGCCACCCCCTCCGGCGCCTCGGGCCACCTCCCCCATGAGAAGGGGGAGGATTCGCGGGGATGAGCGGGATGAGCGGGTGGCGCTGGGCATAGGAGATCGCAGGTGTGCCGCAAATGCTTCAGGCGAGCAACAAACCCCTCCGACTTGCGCCCGGCCGGCAAGGCGTTCATGGACTTCGAAAACCCCACCGGAGAGACTTGAGCCGATGACAGAGTCGGTGTCGCCGCCGAGGCGCCGCGAGGCGGTCCTCGAGCCCAACCTGCCGATCATCGATCCGCACCATCACCTGTGGGACCGGCTCTCGCTGATGCGCGCCGGCGAGCGGCCGGCCCCGCGTCACGGCTTCGAGATGGTCATCGAGCGGGTGCCACGCTACCTGCTCGACGAGCTGCTGGCCGACATGAAGAGCGGCCACAAGGTCATCGCCACCGTCTATATGGAGTGCGGGGCCATGTACCGGCATGACGGGCCGGCGGGCCTGCGCCCGGTCGGCGAGACCGAGTTCGTCAACGGGGTGGCGGCCATGAGCGCCAGCGGCCTCTATGGCGAGGTGCGCGCCTGCGCCGGCATCGTCGGCCACGCCGACCTCAAGTTGGGCGCGGCGGTCCGAGAGGTGCTGGAGGCCCATATCGCGGCCGGCGGCGGGCGCTTCCGCGGCATCCGCCAGAGCGCGTCCTGGGACGCCGACGACAACGTGCTCGGGCCCCTGACGCGCAACCAGGCCGGCCTCTACAAGCGGGGCGACTTCCGCCAGGGCTTCGCCGAACTGGCCCCGCTGGACCTTTCCTTCGACGCGTGGATGCTGGAGCCGCAGCTGCCTGACCTTGCGGACCTGGCCAAGGCGTTTCCCGACACCGCCATCATCCTCGACCACGTCGGCACGCCGCTGGGCATCGCCAGTTACTCGGGCCGGCGCGAGGAGCGCTTCTCGGTCTGGCGCAGCAATATCCGCGAGCTGGCGGCCCTGCCCAACGTCTCGGTCAAGGTCGGGGGCCTGGCCATGCCGTTCCCGGGCTTCGCCTCGTTCCTATCTGAGCCGTCGGCCTCGGCCAAGGCCCTGGCCGAGGAGTGGCGGCCCTACGTGGAGACGTGCATCGACGCGTTCGGCGTCACCCGCTGCATGTTCGAGAGCAATTTTCCCGTGGACATCGGCAGCTGCGACTACGCCACCCTGTGGAACGCCTTCAAGGTCATAGCGCAGTACTATTCCGCCGACGAAAAGACCTATCTGTTCAGCGACACCGCCCGCCGGGTCTATCGATTGGACATCTGAGGGCTCGAGGAGAGGCGATGCACTACTACGAGTTGAAGAAGGTCTGGGCGGAGTTGACCGCGCCCGGAGCGCCGTTCGAGACCAAGACCATCGCGCTGCGCGGCAACCCGTGCCTCACCTACAAGAACGCGCCGCCGAACGTTCGCACCCTGTGGCTGGCCACCGCCGCCTATGGCGAGCGCGACTACCTGGTCTACGGCGACGAGCGGATGACGTACGCGCAGGCCCACAAGGCGGTGAATGCCATCGCCGGCTGGCTGGCCGGGTACGGCGTGGCCCCGGGCGACCGGGTCGGCATCGCCATGCGCAACTATCCCGAGTGGATACTGATCTATTGGGCGTGCGTGGCCATGGGCGTCGCCGTGGTCGGCGTGAACGCCTGGTGGGTCACCGAGGAGATGGCCTACGCCTTCGCCGATTCGGCGCCCAAGGTGATGTTCTGCGACGCCGAGCGCCTGGCCCGGATCGCCGAGCGCCCGGCCATGGCGGAGGGGATGACCCTGGTCGCCGTGCGCGCCGAGCCGGCGCCGGGCGCGGTTCCCTGGGCCGAGGTGGTGGCCCACCCGGGGGCCCTGCCCGACGTGGCCATCGATCCCGACGCCGACGCCTGCATCTTCTACACCTCGGGCACCACCGGCTTTCCCAAGGGGGCCCAGCTCACCCATCGCGGCTGCGTCCACAACCTCTTCAGCATGATGTTTTCGGCCCAGGTCCAGGCGCTGGCGACCGCCCGTGCGACCGGCGTCGCCGTCGACCCGACCGCCCCCCCGCCGATCCCCGTCGGCCTCCTCACGACGCCACTATTTCATGTTACTGCAAATAATTGCGGGACTTACGCCTTGACCGCCGCCGGGGGGAAGATGGTGCTTATGTACCGCTGGGACGCAGGCGAGGCGCTCAGGCTCATCGAGCAGGAGAAGGTGACCGCCATGAGCGGCGTGCCGGTGATGGCGCGCGAGGTCATCAACCATCCGAACTTCGACAAGCACGACATCTCGAGCCTGATGAGCCTCGCCGGCGGGGGGGCGCAGGTGCCGCCGGACCTGGTGGGCCGGATCGACGAAGCGGTGGCTACCGCCCGGCCCGGCACCGGCTACGGCATGACCGAGACCTGCGGCATCATCACCTCGGTGTCGGCCGACTTCTATGTCGACAAGCCCGACAGCGCCGGCCCGGTGATGCCATGCTTCGCCTACAAGTGCGTCGACGACGCCGGCGAGGCGGTCGGCGAGGGCGACCTGGGCGAGCTGTGGGTGCGCGGCGCCCAGGTGATCAAGGGCTATCTCAACCGGCCCGAGGCCACGGCGGAGACCATCACCGACGGATGGCTGCACACCGGCGACATCGCCCGGGTGGACGCCGACGGCTTCCTGTTCATCGTCGACCGCAAGAAGGACATGGTCCTACGCGGTGGCGAGAACATCTATTGCGCCGAAGTGGAGGCGGCGGTCTATCGCCATCCGGCGGTGGCCGAGTGCAGCGTGTTCGGCGTCGCCGACCAGCGCCTGGGCGAGGAGGTGGCCCTGGCCGTGGTGCCCAGGGCCGGTGAAACCCTGTCGCCCGAGGGCCTGCGCGCCCACCTGGCCGCGATCATGGCTCGCCACAAGATACCCCGCTACATCTGGATCCTCCACGAGCCCCTGCCGCGCAACGCAAGCGGCAAGTTCCTCAAGCGCGAGCTCAGAGAGCGCCTTTCCGTCGCCGAGGCCGCCTAGGCTTAGGCTTCGGCCAACGCGGCGCCGAGGCCGGCGAGGATCGTGTCGCGGTCCTGCGGGGCGAGCCCGGCGAGGATAGAGGCCTGGGCCCCGAGGTCGACGCCGGCCAGGACCGCCCGCGCCTCCTCGCGCCGGCCAAGGCAGCCGAGCGCGGCGGCGATCAACGACGCGGCGAAGGGCCCCACGTCGGGCATCAGCTCGCCCGCTTCCTTGGCCGGCGGGATGACCGCTTCGTACCGGTGGAGAAATAGGTTCGCGAAGGCCGTCCCCAAGAGGAGGATCTGGCGCCACACCGACCGGGGGTCGAGCCTCAGGCTGGCCTCGAACCCGGCCAGCGCCGCGGCGGCTTCGCCGGCGTAGAGAAACACCCAGGCGCTGTTCATCTGGATCGTCGAACTTCCGGGATGCCGCGCCAAGGCGCGCTCGGCGGCGGCCAGCGCCCCGTCCCTGTCCACGCCCAGCTGCATGCTGGTCATGGCCACGGCGGCGATCGGCTCGGGGTCGTCGCCCCGCGCCCTTAGCGCTCGCGCCCGGTGGTCGAGCGCGATGCGGCGATCCTCCTCGGGGTCGTCGCTCCAGCCCAGCACGATCCGGTTGGCGCGGGCGAAGGCCGAGATGGAGAGGGCTTCGGCGTAACCCGGGTCGCGGGCGATCGCCTCGCCGAACAGCGCCAGCGCCTCGGCGTGGGTCGCCTTGCTGAACACCGCGTACGCGTTCATGCCCCGCAGATAAAAGTCGTAGGCGGTGAGGTCCTGGGTGGGACGGGCGCTGGCGCGGCGGGTGTCGATGGCGATGATGGTCGGCTCGATCTGGCCGGCGACCGCGTTGGCGACCTTGTCTTGCAGCGCAAAGACGTCCTCGAGGGTGTCGTCGAACCGCTCGGCCCAGACCTCCCGGGCGCCCTCGAGCGCATCGAGAAGGTGCGCCGTGATCCGCACGCGGTCCCCGGCTTTGCGCACGCTGCCTTGCAGCAGAAAGCGGACGCCGAGCTCGCGCGCGATTTGCGGCAGGTGGCCGCTCGCGTCGCGGTAGCCGAGGCTCGAACCGCTGGCGATCACGAATAGGGTCCGAAAACGCGAGAGGGCGGCGACGATCTCCACCACCATGCCGTCGCAAAAGTAGTCCTGGTCTTTGGCCGGGCTGAGGTCAGCGAACGGCAGCACGGCGAGCGAGGGCTTGTCGGGGAGCGCCAGCGCGGCGGGTTGCGGGGCGCCCGCCGTCGGCGCGGGAGATGGGCCGGCGAGTTCGGCCACGCTGGCGGCGACCTTCCTCCAGCCGGGGTGGCTAAGGTCGCCCGTCCAGCCGGAGAAGTCCGCGCACTGGATGCGGTTGAACGGCATCGGCAGCGGCGAGGTGTCGAGGCTG
>Ga0307478_10003808_pt1 | contig 11007 bp, 8 predicted proteins | sample atmos_gasesECM4C_2_FD_203713 | JGI IMG/M metagenome (GOLD analysis project Ga0307478, IMG submission 203713) | Hardwood forest soil microbial communities from Morgan-Monroe State Forest, Indiana, United States - atmos_gasesECM4C_05 | ecosystem: Environmental > Terrestrial > Soil > Temperate...
TCACCGAATCGACACGGATCATCCCGCCGCCGATCGTTTTCGCCACCGCTGTGCCCAGAAGAAACGCCGCCACGAAGTTGAAGAATGCAGCCCAGACCACCGCCAGTTTCGGCGACAACACCCGCGTGGAAACCACGGTCGCAATGCTGTTGGCCGCGTCATGAAATCCGTTGAGGAAATCAAAAGTGAGCGCAACGATTATGGTGACGATCAGCAGCAGCAGGTCAGGCTTCACCGGGGTTCCTGTCAGCGGGAATGTGGCTCAGGTGTTCTTCAAAACTACCGTTTCCAGCACGTTGGCAACATCTTCGGCCTTATCGGTAGCGCGCTCCAGAAATTCGAGAAGCTCTTTGCACTTGATCAGGTTGATGGGATCTTTTTCACATTCAAAGAGCGACGCAATCGCGTGCTCTGCCACCTGGTCGGCTTCATTTTCCAGACGGTTAATTTCCACGCAATGAGCCAGGATGTTCCCGTTCTTCTGCATCAACGACACTGCCTTCTGCATCTCCTGGGCCTGCATCAGGATGATCCTCGCCAGGTCGCCGGCAGCGCTTGGCGGATTCTTGATGCGGTACATGCCGATGCGGGAACATGCCGTGTTGATGAAATCGAGAACGTCATCAAGCTTCGAAGCCAGCTCGTGAATATCTTCCCGGTCGAACGGCGTAATAAACGTTTGATTCAGCTTGGTCAGGACCGCGTGCGTCAGCTCGTCCCCTTCGCGTTCGATGCGGCGGATTTCCTCGATTTTTTTCTCGACGTTGCGGTAGTCGGCGAACAGATCCACTAAGGCACGGGCTCCGGCGATGACGTTGGCGGACATCGCGGAGAACATCTGGAAAAAGCTGTTATCTCTCGGAGTAAGGCTGAACATGAGAAGAATATGAATTCCTGGGACGTTAAAACTCTGGAATCGAGTACAGCCATTGAAGCGAATCAATATCTCACTTTGGCTTAGCCGGGTCAAATGCGCGTCTCTCACGTCTTTGGCACGTAACCGTATTGCGGGAAACAAAATGCTCCCACACGTTCGATCTGTTTCGGAGGCTATGAAGCAATCAGTGCGGAAGTAGTTAACGCGAAGAGCGGCTGCGAACAACTACCGGCGAGCGCCGAGGCATTTTGAGCCAAAGGACGAGCAAGACCGCGAGTACGGCAGCCGCTCCGATTGCGATCCGCCAAAAGAAGTCAAGGAAGAAGTTACCGAAGCTCATCTCATGGATTCTGCAACTTTGAGGACATCAGCACGAGATTACGATGATGCTACTTCCTTTGTGCGCAGGTTTCGAAGGCAGCCCTCGATGTGGCCGGTCACCTGCGCCATCCGACGGCTTGAAACAAGAGAAGCGCTCCCACTCCTCCTAAGCCGATATATACGTACTTCACGAAGGCCTCTGGACGCAGACGATGGTTGATGAACCTGCCCAGGAAGACTGCTGGCACGGCAATGGGCAAGGAGAGCAGGTAGTACTGCGTTACCGCGCGAACCCACAGTCCCGCCAGCAGATACCCCGCAACCCCAACGATGCTGGCAGGCAGGAAGTAGGCCTGCAGTGTGGCGCGAAACTGTTGTGCCGGCCAGCGCCGCATGGTTCCGTAAATCACCAGCGGCGGGCCGTTCATTCCGAACGCTCCTCCTAGAATGCCAGCGCAAAGTCCGCACAGGAAAAGCCAACCTCGGCTGTCGCGCGACAATTCGGGCGGGGTCTGCCCGATCAATGAATACCCGGAAAACGCCAGGATGATAGCCCCCAGTGTCCCTTTGACCAGCTGTTGATGACTGCTGGTCAATAACAGCAGGCCAACAGGAATACCGGGCAGCGTAGCCAGCACAAGCCATCCCGCGCTGCGCAGATCGATTTTTTTCCAGTCCTGCACCACCACTATGCTGGCAACCGTGATCGACAGAAGCACGCCCAGCGGAGCCGCCACCCTGACTGGAATGCAGAAGGCAAGCAGCGGAACCGCAATCAACGCCTCCCCGAAACCGAAGGCAGAGCGAATCAGGGTAGCGACAAACACGATAATCAGAACCTTCAACGTCAGGGCGTCGATTGCAGCCTCCAGAACACGGTTTTAAGCACCCTTAAACACCTCAATCCAAAGCCCAGTCGGTCCCGTATCGGCTCAAGTGTGATTCTAATCACACCTGTGTGTGAACCTACGTCCCGACATCGGCACCCCCCTTCCTGCATCCTGAAGACATCACCGGGCCACCCCCAGGTGGCTGCCGTCGAGATTTCCGATTGGGGGATGTCAATGAAGCGCAAGTTCAAGACCATGGACGCCAATGAGGCGGTCGCGCACATCGCTTATAGCGCCAGCGAAGTGATCGCTATTTATCCCATCACTCCTTCCTCGCCGATGGGCGAATGGGCAGACCAGTGGGCCTCGGAGTCCGTCCCCAACGCCTGGAGCAGCGTGCCCCATGTCGTCGAGATGCAGAGCGAAGGCGGAGCCGCCGGTGCCGTCCACGGCGCCCTGCAGACCGGATCACTGGCCACCACCTTTACCGCGTCCCAGGGATTGCTGCTCATGATCCCCAACATGAACAAGATTGCCGGCGAGCTGACGCCCACAGCATTCCATGTCACCGCCCGCACGTTGGCCACCCACGCGCTCTCCATCTTCGGCGATCACTCCGACGTGATGTTCTGCCGCACCACCGGATGGGCCATGCTCTGTTCGAACTCCGTGCAGGAGGCCATGGACATGGCGCTGATCGCGCATGCCGCGACCCTCGAAACCCGAATTCCCTTCCTGCATTTCTTCGACGGATTTCGCACCTCGCACGAAGTCAACAAGATTGAGATGCTGAACGACGATGACGTTCGCGCGCTGCTCAACATGGACCGCATCATCGAGCACCGCCAGCGCGCTCTTTCGCCTGACCATCCCGTGCTCCGCGGTACCGCGCAGAATCCCGACGTCTTCTTCCAGATCCGCGAGACGGCGAATCCTTACTACGACGCCGCTCCCGCCAAAATCCTGGCGGTGATGAACAAGTTCGCCGAAGTCGTCGGACGTCAGTATCACCTGTTCGATTACGTCGGCGCCCACGACGCCGAGCGCGTCATCATCATGATGGGTTCCGGCGCCGAAGTCGCGCACGAAACCGTCGACTATCTCAACTCTCACGGCGAAAAAGTCGGCCTCCTGAAAGTCCGCCTGTACCGTCCGTTCGATGTGAAATCGTTTCTGGCAGCCCTTCCCACTTCAGTGCGCCAGGTCGCCGTTCTCGATCGCACTAAGGAGCCAGGAGCGATCGGCGAGCCTCTCTACCTCGACGTCGTCAATGCCCTGCATCTGGGAGTGAAATCGGAATACGCTCCCGCCGTAGTCGGCGGGCGTTACGGATTGTCGTCCAAAGAATTCACTCCGGCCATGGTCAAGGCCGTATACGACAACCTGAAGCAGCCCGAGCCCAAAGATCACTTCACCGTCGGCATCAACGACGACGTCACGCACACCAGCCTCGCCTACGACGCGACCTTCTCCACCGAGCCTGACAGCGTCATCCGCGCCATGTTCTACGGCCTCGGCGCAGATGGCACCGTCGGCGCCAACAAGAACTCCATCAAGATCATCGGCGAAAACACTGACAATTACGCCCAAGGATACTTCGTCTACGATTCGAAGAAATCCGGCGCCATGACAGTCTCGCACCTGCGCTTCGGACCGCAGCCCATCCGCTCCAGCTACCTGGTTTCGAAGGCAAACTTCCTCGCCTGCCACCAGTGGATATTTCTCGAGCGTTACGACATGCTCAGCTCGCTCGTCGAAGGCGGCGTCTTCCTGCTAAACAGCCCGTTCGGCAAAGACGAGGTCTGGGATCACCTGCCCCGTGAAGTTCAGCAACAACTGATCGCCAAGAAAGCGAAGTTCTACGCCATCGATGCCTACAAGGTCGCCCGCGATGCCGGCATGGGCTCACGCATGAACGTCATCATGCAGGTTTGCTTCTTTGCTATCTCGAAAGTTCTGCCCGGCGATGAAGCCATCGAAGCCATCCGCAAATCGATTCGCGACACCTACGGCCGCAAGGGAGAAGAGGTTGTCCGGAAGAACATGCAAGCCGTGGATGAAACCCTGGCGCACCTGTTCGAAGTCAAGGTTCCGGCGAGCGCCTCGAGCAACCTCGAGCTTCCGCCCGTTTTCCCCGGTGCTCCCAGGTTCGAGCGCGAGGTGCTGGGCACGATTTACGCGGGCAAGGGCGACGAACTTCCGGTCAGCGCGTTCTCCTGCGATGGCACCTTCCCCACCGCCAGCGCGCGTTGGGAGAAGCGCAACCTGGCCCTCGAAATTCCCTCGTGGGATTCGAAGATCTGCATCCAGTGCGGCAAGTGCGCCATGGTCTGCCCTCATGCCGTGATCCGCATCAAGGTCTATGACAGCAAGGAACTGGCGAGCGCCCCCTCGACCTTCAAATCGTGCGACGCCCGCGACAAGGAATGGGCCGGGATGAAATACACGATCCAGGTCGCTCCCGAAGATTGCACCGGCTGCGGCGTCTGCGTCGATGTCTGCCCGGTGAAGAACAAGAGCGAGGCGCGGCTGAAAGCCATCAACATGGTGCCGCAACCGCTGCTGCGCGTGCCCGAGAGCGAGAATTGGGAATTCTTCCTCAAAATCCCAGAACTGGATCGCAGAAAGATCAAAGTCGGTACGATCCGCCAGCAGCAGGTACAGGAACCTTTATTCGAATTTTCCGGAGCCTGCTCCGGATGCGGCGAGACTCCGTACGTAAAGCTCGTATCGCAACTCTTTGGCGATCGCGCGGTCGTGGCCAATGCTACCGGCTGTTCTTCTATCTACGGCGGCAACTTGCCCACCACACCTTGGGCCAAGAACGCTGACGGCCGCGGACCGGCGTGGTCCAACTCGCTGTTCGAAGACAACGCGGAGTTCGGCCTGGGCTTCCGCGTTTCCATCGATAAGCAGACCGAGTTCGCGCAGGAGCTGCTTCGCCGCCTGGCCAACCAGGTCGGCGACGATCTTGTCACGGCAGTTCTCACGGCCAAACAAAAAGATGAATCCGACATCTTCGAGCAGCGCCAGCGCGTCGACGTCCTGAAAGAGAGATTGCAGAAACTGAACTCCTCCGAGGCCAAGCAACTCCTGGCTGTTGCCGACATGCTGGTGAAAAAGAGTGTCTGGATCATGGGCGGCGACGGCTGGGCCTATGACATCGGCTATGGCGGCCTCGATCACGTTCTCGCTAGCGGCCGCAACGTCAACCTGCTGGTTCTCGACACCGAGGTCTACTCCAACACCGGTGGACAGGCCTCCAAGTCGACTCCGCGCGGTGCTGTCGCCAAGTTTGCCGCCGGCGGCAAGCCGGGTCCGAAGAAAGATCTGGGCATGATGGCGATGACTTACGGCAATGTCTACGTCGCCAGCGTCGCCATGGGCGCCAAGGACGAACACACGCTAAAAGCATTCCTGGAAGCCGAAGCCTACGACGGCCCGAGCATCATCATTGCTTACTCGTCCTGCATCGCTCACGGCATCGACATGACCACCGCCATGACCGATCAGAAAGTTGCAGTCGAGTCCGGCCAGTGGTTGCTGTATCGCTATAACCCCGAGCGCGCCCAGGCGGGCGAGAATCCGCTGATCCTGGATTCTCGCGCGCCTTCCCGCAAGGTGCAGGAATACCTGCTGCAGCAGACTCGCTTCAAGATGCTGACCAAGAGCAAGCCGGAAGTCGCTGAACGTCTCTGGAAGCAGGCGCAGCAGGACGCCGAGCAGCGCTATCGCATGTACGAATACATGGCGAACCGCAAAGCCGAACCTGCTCCCGCTCCCAAAGAGTCCGCTCAAAAAAATGCTCCAGCCGCGGAAAAGCCCGCGCCCGCGGGAGCCGCGCGGTAGCCGCGCACGGAGGATTGCATGGTAGATCTGCGAACAACATATCTCGGATTGATTCTCAAGTCCCCGCTCGTGGTCTCGGCCTCTCCCCTCTCCCGTGACCTGGACAGCATCTGCCGTCTCGAGGAGGCTGGCGCCTCGGCCATCGTCCTCTACTCGCTTTTCGAAGAGCAGTTGCGTCAGGAAGAGGCGGATCTCGATTATCACCTCAACGCCGGAACCGAGAGCTTTGCCGAATCGCTCACCTACTTCCCCCAGCCCAGCGAATTTCAGACTGGTCCCGAGGGATACCTCGAGCACATCCGCAAGGCCAAATCTTCAGTTCGTATTCCGATCATTGCCAGTCTCAACGGATCGACGCTTGGCGGCTGGACGAAATTTGCGGGAGAGATCGAACGCGCCGGCGCTGACGCCATCGAGTGCAACATCTATTCCATCCCAACCGATCCGAACGTGACGGCTGAGCAGATTGAGAATACTTATCTGAACATCGTGCGCGCCGTGAAATCCGCCGTCACGATCCCGGTCGCCGTCAAACTGAGCCCATTTTTCAGCAATATGGCGAACATGGCCCATCGTCTCGACCATGCCGGAGCCGACGGACTGGTGCTGTTCAACCGCTTCTACCAGCCCGACATCGATCTCGAGGAACTCGAGATTCGCCCCAATGTTCTGCTCAGCTCGCAGCAATCGATGCGCCTTCCGCTCACCTGGATCGGCATTCTTTACGGCAGGTTGAAAGCCAGCCTGGCGGCCACCAGCGGTGTCCATGACGCCGAGGACGTGGTCAAATTACTCATGGTCGGCGCCAATGTCACCATGCTGTGCTCGGCGCTCATGCGCAACGGCATCAACCACCTCCGCCACGTCGAGCGCGAACTACGCGACTGGATGGAGGCGCATGAGTACGAATCGGTGCTGCAGATGCAAGGCAGTATGAGCCAGCTCCGCTCCCCCGATCCCGCCGCTTTCGAGCGCTCACAATACATGCGCGCCGTCAAAGGCATGCAGCATATCCACATGGCAGGCTGGCGCTGATGGCGGCGAAACTGGAACTTGTGCATGTACAGCCCCTATGGGAAAAGGCGCCTACAACGGCACGAAATGGAACCAGACAGCTGGCCAGCCTGCAGCCCCCGCTAAAAATGCTCCTGGTCGAGACAGTTGCTCCTAACCTTCGCCGCGAGCAAAGTGAGGTGGGCGTGGTAGCGGTCGAAAAAGCTCGCCGCGAGCGCCGTCGCGCCTTGATCATTCCGCGCGCACACGGCGCCTGGGGACTGTTGTTGGTGCCGATGATCACGGGCGCCGGCGTCGCATTTCACCAAGCCTTTCGCCCAGTTCCATTCGCGCTCCTGCTGATCGCAGCCCTCGCCCTGTTCTGGTTGAGAACACCCGTGGAAAGTCTGCTCGGGACATCCGCGATCCGTGCGCAAACGAAAACCGAGCTGCGCGAAGTTGCGATCGTGATCGCAGTGTTGGGCACAGTAGCAATAGGAGCTTTAGTCGAGCTGCTCTGGGCAGGTAGAAACCCTGCTTTGTGGCTCATCGGCGCTGTCGCCGGTGTGGCCTTCCTCGGTCAAGCCCTGTTAAAGCTCATGTTGCGATGGACTCCTCGGCCGTCCGGCGACAGTCCGCCATCAGCGAGCGCAGCGGGCACACAGAGAAATCTGAACTCGCGTCAACATTTTTCTCACCGTCTCCGTATGCTGTCAGAAATCGTCGGCACGGTAGGCCTGACCTCCGCCGCCCCCGCTGCCTATTATGTGGTGACTGGAAAGCTCGGCCTGACAGCGTGGCTCCTCTGGCTGGCCAACCTGTTCTTCGCCGGGAATCAGATCCACTACGTGCAACTCCGCATTCATAGTGCAAAGATCGAGGGCTTTCGAGCGAAGCTGGCTCAAGGCTGGTCCTTTGCCGTCGGACAGGCGGTTATGACGATCGCACTTACTGTCGCAGGCGTGTCGGGCCTGATGCCTCAGTTCCTCTCATTGGCTTTTGTGCCAGTCTTGTTTCGTGGTTGGTTCTCCTTCATCCAAAGACCCGCTCCCCTGCGCGTCCGCCGCCTCGGCTGGAGCGAATTGGCTCACGCCGTCACCTTCTGCCTTCTGTTCATCATCATGGCCGCATAGTTCGGCGCGCACCGAGAGTAATCCGGAGACGCACCAGATTCAACCTGCTGTACTCCAGCGACCTTCGATTTTTGGAGGGTGCAACATGGTTTGCAGTACTACGCAGTATTGCTCTGTCTTCTCCTGCAACGCGCGAACCTGCTCGGGAGTGGCCTGGGGCGCGTCAATGTCAAATTGCACGCGAATGGCTTCGAATCCCACGGGCACGTCCTTTGAGATTCCAAGCGTTCCTTGCAGATCCATGTCTCCCGTGACAGTAACTTCAATCTTCCGGGTTGGAACTCCCATCGCCGTCGCGACCAGTTGACAGGTAAGCTGCGCGCATGCGGCCAGCGCTCCCAGAAGAAGGTCACCGGAACAGGCGGCCGTACCGGTCCCGCCCACTCCTTTGTGAGCTTCAGCCTGATAAATCGCCCGCCCAATGTCGACGGAACAAGACAGCGGCGTGGCCGTCTCCGACCCTTTCGCCGTCAAAGTAATGCGAGAACTTCCCGGCTCACGCCGGTATTGCTCCTTCAACGGCTTCTGCAATGATCTGATGTCCATACGCCTCCGAGATCTATAAAATTGTCCATCTTGAATTTGCACAAATAGCGTTTCCAAACTCGCTGTTACACCCCGAATTTCTCTCGGTAAGCGCTCGGCGACACTCCCGTGTGCCTCTGAAACAGCCCTCGAAAGAAAGCGACATCCTGATACCCGACGGCGTCGCTGATCTCTTGCATCGTTCGATGATTGTTTTCCAGCAGGCGCTTCGCCGCGGAGACACGTAGCTTCTGCAGATAGGCCAACGGACTGTCACCCGTCGCCTGCTTGAAACGGCGGACAAAATTGCGCAGGCTCATGCCCGCGCGATGCGCCGGAGCCTCAAGCGGAAAGGGCCGATGAAAATTCTGGTGCAGCCAATCCTGCGCGATGGAGATCGCTTCATCGTTGTGCTCCGTTTTTAGAGGAATCACCGCAAATCCTGCCTGCCAGGCGCGCGGCGTCTCGATCAGCAATGCCTTTGCGCTTTCCATGGCAATGTTGTGGCCGCAAAACTTTTCCACCAGATAGAGGCTCAGATCCAGCGCTGCGTGTACGCCCCCACCGCAATAGAAGCCGCGATCCTCGGTCACCATCAACTCCGGCATCCACTTTACTTTGGGGTATTTCTCGCGAAATCGCTCGGCCAATCCCCAATGGGTGGTGGCGCGTTTGCCGTCCAGCATTCCCGTCGCTGCCACCAAACCCACGCCCGAACACACGCTGGCGATGGAAGCACCCCGTTTGTGCCAGCACATCAACCACGGCACCACCGGCGCATTGCGCTCGACTACATCATCGAGGCTCAAACCGGTGGTCGGAATAAAAATAAGATCTGTCTTGCGGATGTTTTGGATCGACGTCATGGGCTTGATGCGAATCGGTCCGTCGCACAGCACGGCCCGCCCATTCGCCGACGCTGTGGTTACACGGAAGTGCGGACTCTCCGGCTTTCCCGTCAGAGTGTTCCACAGCGCGCCCGCATGACGGAACACCTCCATTGGACCGACCGCGGTGGAGGAGAACGTCTCATCCAGAAACAGGACGGTAACCTCAATCATTGGCCCTCCTCAATAGTTCATGGCTTAACAACCTGCCTACGATGGCATATCCGCCATCTGGTTGCAACCCGTTCCAGAAACTAGGTTGAATCATCGGCCCCGGCGGGAAAGCTCGGAGAGGCGTCCCAGTCGTGTGGCGTAAATACCTATCTACAATGTCATATCTGCCATCTTGTTGCAAGCCGGATTTGACGCTACTTTGAACCATCGAATGCAGGAGCATTCGAAAAAAAAGAGAAAGCAAAGGGAGGAAGCGATATGGCAATCACGCAAGAAGTTCAGACAATCACCAATGGGGTCAACGTTACCGATCTAGTCACAACGATTAGTGCCATCAAGGCCAGCCCAGCTATCGCGAAATTCAAATTTCGCATCGACAACCAATGGCAGACAGGGGCTCAGAATCAGTCAGCCGTGGGAGCTTTTTACGGCGCCGGTCAGCAACTGCCCAGGCCCGAACCGTTTGTGCTGGGAGCAGACGAGCACCCCATTCTGCTGGGCAAGGATGTCGCCCCCAACCCTGTCGAATACCTGCTTCATGCTCTGGCCGCGTGTGTAACAACGTCGATGGTCTATCACGCTGCGGCACGCGGCATTCAGATCGACGAAATCGAATCTTCGCTGGAAGGCGATATCGACCTGCATGGATTTCTTGGACTCGACAAGAGTGTTCGTCAGGGATACCAGGGTATCCGAATGAACTTCAAGGTCAAGGCTGACGTGCCAGACGAGCGCTTGCAGGAAATCGTTGACCTCGGGACGGGACACTCACCTGTGTTCGACACGCTGATCCACGGGGTGCCGATCACTGTGCGATCAGAACGGCGCTAGGGGTTCCACCCAGGTGAGCTGCGAAGGTCAGTGAGTCGATCATTGTGCCTGGGCCCCAATCGCAACGCCCGTTCAAACCCTCGCTTTGAACGGGCTTCTGGTTCTTATGTCGCGGCCACAATCCGCTGATCGACGCATTCGCGAAGTCCCGCTGCAGTGCGTGAGACTGTACTTATTTGTACATACATTTCTATACATTGAAGTGTTCCTGAAGGAACACTGTGGAAATCCCGGCAAACCCTTTATTTACAACAGCCTGATCACCGCCGCCCCGTCGATGGAATCGTTCTTGACGGCAAGCAACGCCTCGTTGGCCTGATCCAGAGGAAATACCGTTACCTTAGGGCGCAGCCCGATCTGCGCCGCAAGGGCAAGGAAATCGCGCGCGTCTGCGCGCGTCATGTTGGCCACGCTGCGCAGTTGGCGCTCGCCCCACAGCAGTCGATCGTAGTCGAACCGTGGGATGCGATCGAGATGAATCGCATTGATCGCCACCACGCCTCCCTTGCGCAAGCTGCCCAGCGCGGCGATCACGACGTCTCCACTCGGAGCAAACGTCACCGCGCGATCGAGTTCCACCGGCGGCT
>Ga0307478_10003809_pt1 | contig 11007 bp, 9 predicted proteins | sample atmos_gasesECM4C_2_FD_203713 | JGI IMG/M metagenome (GOLD analysis project Ga0307478, IMG submission 203713) | Hardwood forest soil microbial communities from Morgan-Monroe State Forest, Indiana, United States - atmos_gasesECM4C_05 | ecosystem: Environmental > Terrestrial > Soil > Temperate...
TGAACAGCAGCACCTTAAAGTTGAGGGCGGCGTCCTGCAACTGCGGGATTTCGGTTGGGCCGAAGACAACAATCAACCGAATTGCCCCGGAGGCCAGAACCACTCCAGCAGCTCCTCCGGCGAACGCCAGGAGAACGCTCTCTGTGAGAAACTGGCGGACCAGGCGCGCCCGCTTCGCGCCTAAGGCCATGCGAAGCGCCGTCTCGCGACCACGGGCTGCCGCTCGTGCCAACAACAGATTGGCGACGTTGAGGCATGCTACCAGGAGAACGAAGCCCACCGCTCCCCACAACATCAGCAAAGCCAACCGGGAGCTTCCGGCGATGCGATCTCGGAGCGGAACAATCACGAGGTCCCGCTTCGCCTTGTACAAGGGATTTTGGGCGAGCCCTAGCTGATTGAGGCCGGCCCGGATAGTCTCGATCTCCGCTCGGGCGGTTTCGAGAGCTACACCCGGTTTCAGACGGGCGACCGCCTGCACGCCCGGTCCGAATCCAGCCCCGGGAGCCCACCTCTTTGTCATGGACGGAACGAAGGCGAACTGATGGTTGACCATGACATCCATCTCCCTTGGCGAGCCGAGCTCGCCCGGCGGTGAGAAGCGAAAATCGGGTGGAAGCACTCCAACGACCGTAACGGGAAACTCGACCGTCGAAATCGTCTTGCCCAGCACCGCCGGATCGCTGCCAAAACACTGTCGAAACAAACGATCGCTAATCAGCGCCACCCGCTGAGGTTCCCCAGACGCAAAGAACTCCGCCTCTTCGGGAAGAAATCCGCGCCCGAGCGCTGGGGAAATACCGAAAATACGTTTAAAATTCCCAAGGAAATATACGATCCGCGCGGGGACAGCTTCGCCGTTTATATACACATCTCCATCAGCCGCCTTAAAGCCGGCCATTGCCTCGAACGAGCGCGCATGGCCGCGCCAGTACTCCAGATCAGGCGCGGTCATGGTGTGGATCGCAGCGGAAGATTCCTCCGTCATGAACACCAGCCGATCCGGCTCGCGGTATGGAAGGGGCTTGAGCAACGCAGCGTAGACTACGCTGAACAACGCCGCGTTGGCGCCGATCCCCAACGTCAGCGTCAGAATCACGGCGGTGGTAACGCCCGGATTGCGCCTGAGTGTGCGCAGCGCGAAGCGTAGGTCCTGCCACAGCGTTTCGAAAGAAACGAATGAATTCATTTCATTCCTGACCTGTTTGAGCAGAGTGCGGTTTCCAAACTGGCGGCGAGCGGCAGACCAAGCCTCCTCCATCGTCATGCCCCTGTGCGCAAATCTGTCCGCCAGTAAACTCAGGTGCGCCTGTATTTCCTCCTCAAATTCCGCCTCGGAATCGACGCGGCGGTACAAGTTGCGGAGCTTGGCCACGACGGAACGATACCCAATCATCGCCACTTACCTCGACCGGGGCGCCGCCAGCGCCAGCAGTCGGCCAATTACGCCCGCGATGCGCTCCCAATGCTGCGTTTCGCTTGCCAGTTGCTTGAGGCCGCTCTTGGTTATCGAGTAAAACCTCGCTCGGCGATTGTTCTCCGACGCTCCCCATTCGGACGCGATCCATCCCTGCTGCTGAAGTCGCAACAGAGCGGTGTATACGGTGCCTTCATTCAACTGCAGCACCTCCTCACTCACTTGCTCAATTCGGCGCGCGATTCCGTACCCGTGCAGGGGACCCAACGCGTGAAGAGTCTTCAAAACCATCAAATCGAGCGTGCCTTGAAGAATTTCTGATTTCTTCTGATCGAGATTGCGTTCTTTGGACATTCCAATGGAAGATTACCATGACCTCCTGTGGAATGTCCAAATGGACGCGCGCTGGATTTGCCGCCCACAGGCAACTAACCGCCAATCCAGCACAGGTTATTTTCGGAAGAATAGAACCAGACATGTCGTTCTTCGAGTGCAGCGAAAACGTACGCTTATTCCCAAGAGGTTTTCAGCGAAGCGTGTACCATCGGCCCCCGTTATCCAAAAATCCCTGAATGAAAGCTACCTATTTCGAATCCAAAGGCCGCACTTATATTCCCGGTGGAGTGGCTCTGTCCTCCCAAGACGTCCTAAGATGAAGAAACGGCCGTGGGAGGCCCTATGGATCAGATGTTACAAGATGCCCGATATGCGCTGCGCATGTTGCGCAAGAACCTCAGTCTAACTATTGTCGTTGTGTTTTCGTTGGCGATCGGAATTGGGGCAAATAGCGCGATTTTTAGCATGGTGGACGCACTGTTGCTGCGGTCGCTGCCGTACCCACAGTCTGAGCGACTGGCTAATGTCTGGCTCCATTCACCGGGCATTGGCATTTTCCGCGACTGGCCGTCGCCGGGGCAGTACGTTGACATTCAGAACGAGAACCATTCGTTTGCAGAGATGGCGATCGCGCGGCTGACGAGCTTCACGCTGACTGGCCTGGAGCGTCCGGAGCTGGTTGACGGAATGCGCTCCTCCTCTAGCCTGTTTCACATGCTCGGTGCGAAGGCGCTCATGGGGCGGCTGCTGCTGCCGGAAGAGGACAAGCCTGGCAAACCGCAAGTTGCGATTCTGAGTTACAGGCTTTGGAAACGGCTGTTCAATAGCGATCCGCACATCGTGGGCAGAAGCATCACGCTGAGCGGGCGCCAGTTCACCGTGGCCGGAGTGCTTAAATCCGATTTCCGTCTGAGTAGCGAAGTCATGCCGGCAGAAGGGCCGATGGACAAGGCAGATGTGTTTCTGCCATTACCGTTCGATGCCGAGTTCTCGCAGCGGCGCGGTGATGAAAACTATAACGTGATGGTGCGCTTGAAGCCAGGGGTTTCGCTTCAGCAGGCGCAAGCAGATATCGACGTGATCGCCGCGCGAATTCGGGAGAAAGACAAACGGGACCGCACATACGGCATGAGCGTAATCGGGTTGCAAGAGCAGGTGGTCGGCGATGTGCGTCGGGCGGTGCTGGTGCTGCTGGGATCGGTGGCCTTGGTTCTCCTCATTGCGTGTGCCAATGTGGCGAATTTACTGTTGGCTCGCGGGGCAGTGCGTGAAAAGGAGATGGCGATTCGCACGGCATTAGGCGCGGGTGGTATGCGCATCGCGCGGCAGTTGCTGACCGAAAGCCTGGTGCTCGCGGTGGCGGGCGGCGCGGCAGGGCTGCTGATTGCGCAGTTGACACTTTATGTCGTGCGGGCGATCAATCCGGGAAACATTCCCAGGCTTGAGGACATAGAAATCAACGGCGCCGTGCTGACATTCACGCTCGGGATCTCGGTGGTAACCGGAATTCTTTTTGGACTTGCGCCAGCGTGGAGAGCGATGCGGTTAGATGTCAACACATCGCTCAGATTGGGCGGCAGGAGTCGGCAGACTGAAGGAGGGTTGAGGCTGGGACGGCACCAGTTGCGCGGGCTGCTTGTGGCGTCGGAACTGGCGTTCTCACTGATTCTACTCGTGGGAGCGGGGTTGCTGATCCGGAGTTTCGTGCGACTACAAAGTATTCCGCCAGGATTCCAGCCGGACCATGTGATTTCGATGCAGGTTGTGGCGAGCGGTGCTAAATACCGGGAGGATAAAGCAATTGACCAGTTTTATGAGGCAGTTGGAGAGCGTATCGTGCATCTGCCAGGTGTGAAGAACGAGGGCGTGGTTTCGGTGTTGCCTTTGACTGGAGAAGTGGGATGGGGCGGGATCCACGTGGAGGGTTATCAGCCCCCGCCCCAGCAGGAACTGCAGGTGGACATTCGAACTGCCAGTAGTGATTACCTCCGAGCGATGGACATTCCATTGATGAAGGGCCGGTTTTTTTCGGAACATGATACGAGCGACAGCCAGGCTGTAGCGATCATTGATGCGAAATTTGCACAGCGCTTCTGGCCGCACGACAATCCGATCGGAAAACACCTGTGGTTCGATCCCAAGAAGCCCATCGTGATTACGGGCGTAGTCGGTGTGGTGAAGCAGTATGGATTGGATAACGAGGGCAAAATTGCGGTGTACTTTCCAGCACGGCAGATGCCGGGTAACGGCATGTTCCTCGCGGCGCGTACGTCAGCAGATGAGGCGGGACTCGCGGATGCGATTATCCGCGAGATTCACGCCGTAGATTCCAACGTGGTTGTCTATAACGTGCGCACGATGCAGGGCCGGCTGTACGATTCGCTAGCGCGGCAGCGCTTCTCGACGACCATGCTGGGAGCATTTGCGGCATTTGCGCTAATGCTGGCGGCTGTGGGTGTGTACGGCGTGATGTCGTATCTGGTCGCGCAGAGCACGCATGATATCGGGGTGCGCATGGCGCTGGGTGCGGGTACGGGAAATGTTGTGGCATTGGTGGTGAAGCAGGGAATGACGCTTGGCGGAATCGGAATCATCGGCGGATTGATTGGCGCAACGCTGGTGACGCGATTGATGTCGAGTTTGCTGTTCGGGGTTTCGGCGCATGACGCGGTCACGTTCGGCGCGGTGGCGGTGATTCTAGCGATGGCTGCGTTTGCGGCGACGGTCATTCCGGCGGTTCGGGCGGCGAGGGTCGATCCGATGGTAGCGTTGCGGCAAGAGTGAGACCGCCAGGGGGAACCGGAGCGCACTGGGCAACACCGATTTCACTGTTCAGAGGGCCACTTTCGGAAACCGTGCAGGCCCTTCCCGATGGGGTTGTCCGTATCCGCTGTGAGCACTTGCGAGACGACGATACTGCGGCGGCGTTCGCCCAGGGTTGCTGCCGACGCTGGTACCGTTGACGTGCTCGTAAGCTCCGCTTGGGGCGGCTACGAGAGGATGGTCGAGAACGGCCAGTCTACATGGGCACTCCCGTTCTGGGAACAGCCGTTTCACCGTTGGAACAGCATGATGGATGCCGGTGTGCGCGCAGCCCTCGTCGCCCGCGGGGCATGCAGCCCGGATCATGGTACCGAGAGGCCGGGGACTCATCGTCAACGTAAGCTACTGGGCAGCCCAGAAGCACATAGGAAATATCGTCGCTCTAACCAGGACTTGTTCGGACTGAGGCCGCGATGCTGGCTGCCGAGGGCGGCTGGCTTGACTTATCAAACAGTGAGAGTCCACAGTTTATCGGCCGGGTGGTCGCTGCGTTGACCCATGATCCAGCGCTGATCGAGCGGACGGGCAAGGTATTAGTCGCGGCGGCCGTTGCGGCCGAGTTCGGCGTGTCCGATGTGGACGGCAGGAAGCCAAGGCCACTCACTCTGGAAACGGCCTGAGCACTCGCCCCTGCCTTGACGAACGCCATAGCGGCTGTCCCAGATACGGGGTTCGCGTCAGTTGAAACGTTGTGCCGAGACTTCGTGTCCAGCAGTCGCGCGACGGGCGGCGCCGGTCCACCGTTGGAGGTGACCTCTCACCTTCCGCCGGAGTTGGCTAATTAGATCGACATTCGCCAGACGGAGCTATGCGAGCAACACTCGCGAGGGATTGAGAAAGCAAATTCCGCGGCTTCGCAGAAATAGGCGCAAGGTCCGGCCGCACGCTCTCCACCCCCAAACCAAATTTTGATGTATTTGTTTCTTGGCAGTGCCGTTACAATAGGCTTGGGAATGAAGAAGGTCGACCAAATCCGAGACCTTTTGATGCAGGAGTACACGCCGCGGCAAGTTGCCGAGCGCGTTCCGTGCTCGTTGTCACTCGTCTACGATGCGCGCGGGAAGAGCGATCTCGTCAGAATGAGGCACCAGATCTTGGAGCTTCGGCTGGGCATCCATGACTTGTTGGACAGGGTGGCTCTCCTCGAAGGCAAACCGGCTGACATCATCGAGCGTTCAGAGCAGCGGCGTCACGCATAAATGCTCATGGCCTGATCGTTTTCGGTCAGCCTCCGGCAGCCCAACGGCCTGAGCAGGTAACGATCTCTATTTGGCGAAATCTGCGCGTGATAGATTGCAAGGTAGGTATGCGGCGCCGTATTGGCTCAATCGTGGCGACATTCCCCCTGTTCGCCTTACCGGCAGCGGCCTGTTCTTGCGCCGGTGGTGGCATCAACAGTTGTCCAGTGCCGACCGCGGACGTGATCGTCGTGGCCACCGTTGCAGCCAAACTCACCCAGAATGGAGCCGCCCCTGGTGTACGGTATCCAAACGCAAGCCCGGCAAATAGAGCAACACGATCGCCGACACCGCTGCCGCAACCGGAGGCATGGGGACGTGTCAAAGTCACGTTGGGCGTGTCCGAACGCTTTCGCGGCAATTCGGGCGATTCCCTTGTTATCCGAACGGAAAGTGGAACAGAAGCATGCGGATATCCGTTCGAGGTCGGTCTTGAATATCTTGTCTTCGCGAACGAGTTCCAAGGGAACTTGACTGTCACCACATGCTCTGCGACCCAGCCGGCGAAAATGGCAGTGTCAACCATCCAGCAACTCCGAACTCTTCGAGATGGGACTGCGCTGCCAGGTATATTTGGCAGCGCGATGACACACCCGGCGGAATGGAGCCAGACCGGCTGGGAGCAGGTTCAACCCGTTCCCGGCTTGACCGTGACGGTGCGGTCGGAACACGGAGAGTATCGGACCCAGACGGCTGATGACGGCTCCTATGAGTTCCGAGGTCTGCCCGCCGGCCCGTATCAGTTGAGCGTCGAGTCGCCTGCGGGGCGTGTCGCTGTGTGGGGCGGTGGGGCGGACCATCTCGAGGTCGGAGTGAACGCCGGGCAGGGCGACGCTTGCGCAGTGAATTTCGCAGTTTATTATGACGGGCGTATCAGCGGAACTATTGTCGGCCCCGATGGGCAGGCGAGGTCCGGATCCATTGCGGCATGGTACGCCGGCTCGGAAAAGCTGCATGTCGCTCCCGTTGAGAGCCAAGTCCAGAACGGTCATTTCGAGATCCTGAGGCTATCGCCGGGCCAATACCGGCTCGTCTTTCAGCCGAGCTCGGACGGGCGATCCTTACCGCACGCGATTTACTACCCCGGTACACAGGTTGAAGGCGAAGCGGCTCTGATCGAGCTTGGTGAGGGCAAACACGTTGACGGGCTGCGGTTCAGCATTTTCTAAAGGGCCTGGTTCAGTCGTGACGTGGTCAGCATCGCAAAGTTCTGAGACTTGACCTGAACCGGCACGAATCAAGGTACGGTTTGCACGTTATACGACCAATTGGGCCCCACTTCAAAGAACGCCACTTCGGGAACTAACCGGTACAATGCGATTCAACGACAGCCGGGTTCCCGTAGTAACCGGCGCCACAGTCAGCAGACTAAAATTGGATCAGCAGCGATAAAGAAGAAACCACCTGTCCATTCATTTCCCAAAACGAAGGCGGTAATCCTAAGCGACCGTTCCTGGCACAACGGCGGCGATATCGAAATCGCCCTCTACGCCCGATCTCTTCACAGAGCCGCCAAGACCCTCATCGAGACCCTGGATCTGCAGCCGGGCCCCAAGACGGCGTGGGATGCGTGTCCGGTCATCCTGCTTTACAGGCAGTCTGTTGAACTTCATTTGAAGGCGTTGGTCGATGCGGGTTGTAACTTCTTGCCGTCGCCCACCGATCCGATCTCGCTTTACAAAACACATTCCTTGCGTTGGCTGGCGCAAATTGTGTGCCAAATCGTCAGGACGGTTCAGTGGGAGAACGAATTCAAAAGCGAAGGAATTGGCAGCCTTTCCGACTTCAGCACCCTGGTCAACGAGCTCGAATCCTTGGATCCGGTGTCGTGTGCGGTTCATTCCGATAGCCGTCGTAATGATGGCTCGGCGCCGCATCAGCTACAGCCTCCCAACGTGGTTGGATTGGCACAGAGACTGGATGGCCTACTGGGTTTGTTGGATGCGACCACTGATGCGATGGCGGCGACGTGGAATCAATTGTCGGGCGAAGAACCGTTCCACGCCGCGGGCGACTTCAAGCCGACGATTCAGTGATCGTCGCCGACGTTGGTGGGAACCCCGCCACCAGCGGAGTGACTGTCGGCACGCATCCGCCACCCGACATTGGTTTTTTCAGTGACCTTCGCCCAATCGGCGGACGTGCTTTAATCGCTCCATCTTTAATCGCTCCATATTCGTGGTTTGCGCGTTTCCCGTCCAAGTGGCTTAGTTCCTCCGCTATTTGTAACGGTAGCCGGCAAGAGGAGAGCAGCCTGCCGCCGAACAAGCGCAGATGAAGGCGCTGATGTGCTTGTTTTCCTCAGCAGGCGGGGCTATTCTGAGAAAACAGTGGAACGGGCGGTACCCATTCTCCCAGCAGATGACTTGGCAGTTGCGAAGGCGTTCTACGTAGATGGACTGGGCTTTCCCGTCACGTTTGAGGCTTCCAAGGACGGTCGGTCGGGGCTACTCGGGCTTAAGCGCGGGACAATCCAATTGACGCTCGATAGTCCGATGAAGGATCATGGCCGAGACGCGTGCGTATCGCTCCTGGTGGATGACACAGACGCGTATTACCGTGAGTGGAGCGCCAAGGTCACCGTCCTTCGAGCACCGCGAGACGAGGAGTGGGGCGCACGAACATTCGACCTTCTCGATCCTTCGGCAACACCATTTTCGTCATGGGACCAGTCAGAGGAGAGAAGCGGGATTAGACTTGGTCGGCGGTTGTGGAAAGCCTTGAATTTCCGGATACCCGACTCGGCGGACCCTATTTTCGTGGACGGCGTTTGGCGGGACTGATCCAGATTGCTGGACGGAAGGGCTGTTCTCGCTAGCTATCGGGCGTTAACGTTTCGGCGATCCGGCCCGCCATGCCATCTAGAGCGGAAGGGCTTCTGGTGGCTGGCTCTGGCCATGGGCCACGCCATGACGCACACGCCGTGCCTCAAAGTACGCGACACTTCTTTCGGCAGAATTGCCTTGCTTGTGCGCAATATTCGTTCGGTGTATTTTGTTCTCTGGCATGTTGGGATGGCCGCATTCACTTCCGCAGCTGTTGCTCGTGTGCGTGCTCGGGACGGCTGCTGAGGGGCAGGATCTGCATGACTGGCAATCTGTTGCTCAACTGCATGCCGGGGACAAGGTCCGCCTGACCTTGAAAACGGGCCCGGTGGAAGGCGTATTCCAGAACTGGACGCCGCACCAGGTGACGGTAGGGACGGTGACCGCGATAAGAGAGGATGTGCTCAAGATAGAGCAGCACCGTTCGAGTGGCAAGAGTCGCGCGAAATGGGCCGCCGCCGGCGCGATTGTGGGATTTGGCGTCGGATTCGGGATCGGTGCAGCTCTGACCGGTTGCCGCCAGGACCAATTTGTTTGCGTCTCACGCACGAAGGGAGGTGCGGCGACCGGGGTCGCCGGTGCGGTAATCGGTGCCGCTATTGGGGCGCTAGTTCCACATCACCCCAAGAAGCTCATCTATTCGGTCCCATGAGAAATTTCCGTGTGCGTGCGGCGGTTTTGTCGGGTCCATAAAAAAGGCCTGAACCGCGCCACAAACTGGGCTCCCGAGCCCCCCGCGCACAGACTCCTCGGAGCCGGTTCCGGCCGGGCAGCGTTTCGTGCTTGTGGGCAAGTGACTGCGTAAATCGCCAGCCCCCCGCTTTCGGTTCTCGCTGCCGGCGTAGGGAATGCGCAGCATGCCCAGGGAGCCCAGCGGGGTACTTCCAGCGGTAGAATCCGTGCCCGTCGACCGGCAGATCCGGCTATGCTGCACTCAACGCAGGCGCGGTCGAAAACGGCTCCCTAAGAGAAAAAGTACACCGCACAGGATCTTAAGATGGGCGACTGGGTGTACACTGACCCAAGCTTGGGGATTTGTGAGGAGGCCTAAATGTTCGCTCGGCCATTGAGATTCCTCATGCAGTTCTCGATTGTCGCCGTCACTTCCGCACAGGCGCAGCCGGGCTGCCCGGCGGTTAATTTCCAGACCGCTGTCTCGGCAAATCTACAGCCGAGCGCCTCTTCTCACATTGTTCTATTGAGGCAGAGTGACGGCTCGTACACTGGGTACGAAATGACCAACCAGTCGCCCTACCGCGTCATCCGGACGACCCCGAATTTCCAGAAACAGTTGACGGCATGCTTGCCACAGGAGCCGTTGTTCGCGCCGCTGCCGCCTCCCTCGCGATCGGGCAATGTTCCCGGTGCGCCTTCGCAGGCGCAGGCTTTCGCCCGGCTTAACTCGGGTAATTACCTTGCCGTGAATCCCGCCAATACTGTGGTGCTATTTGACGCGGAGATGAACTTCATTTCGCAGAGCCAAATTCAACTACGCGGAGGTGCCGGAGTGCTCGCGTCCCCGACCCTGGTCGATCTCAATGGAGATGGGAATCTGGACCTGGTCGGGCTGGTGAATGGAAGCAACTTTGATAACCCCAATAACCTGGCCACCATCGAGGTATTTCTCGGCGATGGCAACGGCGGCTTCCAAGACACCGCCCTTCTTTTCGGGAATTGTAACTGCGGCCCGGTTTCGTTTGCAGTGGCAGACGTGAACGGCGATCACATACCGGATATCGTTCTTGCTGTGGATTTTGATCGGCTTAATTTCGACAATCCTGTTCCTAACAATCCCGGAAGCACGATGTCCGTCTTTCTGGGGAACGGCGATGGAACGTTTCAGCGACAAGTTCCACCATCTTACGGAGTAGTTTACGAGTCTGACACAACCACCATAGGGGCAGTGGCACTCGCCGATCTGAACGGAGATGGAAAATCGGATCTGGTATTCACATTCCAGGATGGTTCGGGAAACAACTTTGTGGGGATCGAACTCGGGAATGGCGACGGCACGTTCGCCCAGTCCGCGCAATATCCGGTCCAAGACTTTCAATCCCTCGCGGTCGGTGACGTAAACGGGGATGGGTTTCCCGATATCGTAACCAGCGGTGTCTCCATATTGTTCGGCGACGGGACAGGAGCGTTTCCGCGACGGCAGGATTACCTGGTTCCAGCCACCGGCGCTGTCATTCTCACTGATCTGGACGGAGACGGAAGGTTGGATATCGTTGTCGGAAATGGCAACCCGCTCGGCATCTCCAATTCTATTTCCGTTTTGTTCGGTTGGGATAGCGGCACTTACTTTGGCCCCAAGGTGAGTGAGGCGCCCGAGGCCGGATCTGGTTTGTTGGCAAGCGCCGATTTCAAC
>Ga0307478_10003810_pt1 | contig 10999 bp, 12 predicted proteins | sample atmos_gasesECM4C_2_FD_203713 | JGI IMG/M metagenome (GOLD analysis project Ga0307478, IMG submission 203713) | Hardwood forest soil microbial communities from Morgan-Monroe State Forest, Indiana, United States - atmos_gasesECM4C_05 | ecosystem: Environmental > Terrestrial > Soil > Temperate...
TCTGCCGGCGGGATGTTGACCGATCAGCAGATCGAGGTGATTACGAGTGGAATCTTTTCCAGCTGGGGGCACAAACAAGTTCTCGATGGAGCCAATCCACCCTCATACGCGGCAAGAGCCGCAGGGAGCGCCGATCACGGCCAACTCGCGTTTGGGACATATTGCGCATCCTGCCATGGTTCTGAAGGCGGGGGAACGCGCAAGGGAAGCGCCATCACTAATGATTCATTCCTGGCGCTGGTCAGCGATCAGGGACTGCGCACGATCGTGATCACCGGCAGGCCGGAATTGGGCGCACCCGACTGGCGCAGCAACGTCCCCGGACATCCAATGACCGATCAGGAAATTACAGATGTGGGTGCTTGGCTGGCAACTCGGCGTGCGCAGAATCCGGGGCAGCCTTATGCCGCTGTGAACTACGCGCAACACCCAGAGAGATAACGGAGAAATAAGATGTCAACGAACACGGCGACGACCCCGCCCACTGCAGCTAGCCTTTCGCGACGCGGCTTCTTCATGAAACTCGGAATCCTGTTCAACGGGTTCGCCGCGATCGTATTGGCGCTACCGGTTGCGCGGTTTCTTTTTTCCTCTATCACTCGTGGCCGCGAGAACGGCTATCTTTCGTGGGTGAGTCTGGGAGACGTCAACAACTTTCCAGAGGGAGAAACGCGGATGGCTACTTTTCGCAATCGCTTGGTCATGCCCACCGATGGAAAGACTGTAGATACAGCCTGCTGGGTGCGCCGCGTCGCGGCCGATAAATTCCAGGTGTTTGCGATTAACTGCGCCCACCTTGGGTGCCCGGTCCGCTGGTTCGCGCAGTCCGGCCTTTTTATGTGTCCCTGTCACGGTGGCGCGTACTACCGCGACGGCTCACGTGCGTCTGGGCCACCAGAGCGCGGCCTTTTCGAATATCCGTACAAAATCGAAAACGGTGTATTGACGATTGAGGCCGGGCAGTTGCCAACCCCCGGCGACCCAGTGGCGAGTTTAACTTCGGAGAAGCCTCCATGCGCGTGATCAAGCGAATCGGCGAATGGTTCGACCACCGTCTCCAGCTCGCCGCGCCAATTCACGAAGCGGCCGGGCACCCCGTGCCGCGCAACACGGCGAGCTGGTTCTATGTCTTTGGCAGCGCCGCTCTCACCGTATTTATTCTACAAATAGTCACCGGAATTCTGTTGGCGCTCATTTATGTGCCCTCGGCCAGCGAAGCATGGAGCAGCCTGCAGGCCCTGAATCATGGGGTTACGCTCGGCTGGTTCATCCGCGCCATGCACGGATGGGGCTCCAACTTCATGGTCGCCATTGTTCTGATTCACCTGGTGCAGGTGTTTCTCTTTGGAGCTCACAAATTCCCTCGCGAGCTGACCTGGATCATAGGCGTATTTCTCTTGTTGATGACTCTGGGCATGGCATTTAGCGGTCAAGTCTTGCGCTTCGATCAGGACGCCTACTGGGGGCTGGGAATTGGAGCGTCGATTGCCAGCCGCGTTCCCGTCATCGGTCCTTTTATCGTGAAGTTAATGCTGGGTGGCCCGATCATCGCCGGTGCAACTCTCTCCCGCTTCTTCGCGCTGCACGTATTCGTGATTCCCGGGTTGCTGATCGGGTTCGTCGCCCTCCATGTCTTGATGGTGTTGAAGCTGGGCATCAACGAATGGCCGATGCCGGGACGCATCGTAAAGCGAGCGACCTATGAGGCCGAGTATCACGCTTTGACCAAGAGTGACGGCGCGCCGTTCGTTCCCTATGCGATATGGAAAGACATGTTCTTTGCCGCCTTCATCATTCTTGCAGTCGCGGCATGCGCTTTCTATTTTGGTCCTTTCGGGCCGACGGGGCAGCCTGATCCCACAATCATCCAGACCGCGCCCAAGCCCGATTACTTTTTTTTGTGGCTCTATGCGCTACTTTCCCTTCTTCCTCCATCGCTGGAGACGCCATTCCTTCTCATCGTCCCGCCTTTAGTAATTGGTGGCCTGATTCTTCTGCCCTTTGTTTCGGGAGAAGGAGAGAAAAGCTGGAAGCGCCGGCCGATTGCAGTGGTCACTGTTCTAATGATCGCGATCACTCTCGGTACGTTTACTCGTATGGCTCAGTTCACGCCCTGGAGTCCGCACATGAACGCCTGGAGCGGCGATCCAGTACCCGACCGGTACATTCATGGTACGACTGCGCTTGAGCGGCAGGGTGCTCTCGTCTTTCAGGTCAAGCAGTGCCGCAACTGCCACTCTCTCGGCGACACGGGTGGACAAAGAGGGCCAACCCTGGACAGCGTTGCCGTGCGCCTGACGCAGGACCAACTCATTCGGCAGGTCATCCAAGGGGGCGGTAACATGCCGGCTTATGGGAACAACTTGAGTCCGGCCGAGACTACGGCACTCGTAGCTTTCCTCGAGACCTTGCACCCAACAACACAGCGTCCAGCTCGCGATGCGACACGGGATCTGGTACTCAGCAACGACCAACTGCAAACGTCCGGGACTCAACCATAGGCCGCCGATGACCTCACACATTCATCACAGCGCGGCCGAGTCATTCTGGGTCTCGACAGCCTTGATTGTCGTCGCTTTTGTCTACTTGCGCAGCTGGGTCCGTGTTCGTCGCCAGGACTACGGCAGCGTTGAGGGTTGGCGCGCCGGCAGTTTTCCCTTGGGTCTCTTATTCACCTGGATTGCAACGGCTTCACCTCTGGCTGCACTCGATGATGAGATGCTCACGGCGCACATGGTTCAACATCTTCTTCTCATGACGCTCGCGCCTCCGTTGATCTTATTTGGCTTGCCTCACAAGCCACTCGCACATCACCTGTTACTGCGATTCTCCCGAGCGGTCGGTCATCCCTTGCGATCAGAACCGGTGCAGCAATTCGTAAACGTGGTGACGCACCCGGCAATTTGCTGGTTAGCAGCGGCAGGCACGCTAATCGTGTGGCATATTCCCTCCGTGTTTGTGCTCGGCCTACGCTCGCAAATGTGGCATGGGGCTGAGCAAACATCCTTCCTTGCAACGGGCGTTCTATTCTGGTCGCCTGTGGTCCGGCCATGGCAAAACAGCTTGAAATGGCCAGAATCATCCATACTCTTGTATCTGTTTCTGGCTACCTTGCCGTGCGATATCCTTTCGGGATTTCTGGTGTTCTGCGACCGGGTGGTTTACCCGGTGTTTTTGTCTTCCCCCCGCTCCTTTGGCTTTTCTGCTCTAGAAGACCAGCAATGCGCCGGCGCGTTGATGTGGACTTGCGTTACGGTCGTCTACTTAATCGCCGGGGCGGTCTTCACCGCGCGTTTACTCTCGCCCTATCGATCGGAAGAATTCGTGATTCCGCAATCTAACGCGCGCCGCATTGCGGTGCGGCACACAAATCCGCACAGGATGGAGGTGGTCTGAAATGTCACATCGGGGCGCAATTACCGAGCCTTCTTCTACCGCGGTGCAAGAGCGCGATCGTGGGCCCCACGCTGCTCCCAGACTACTGGGAATCACAACTTTCGTAGGGTCTTATCTGGCCTCGGCAAGTGACAGGCGGTTTTCATTTGCCGGGATGTTCAATAGTTTGCTCGGAACGTTGCTGGTAGTAAGTGGGACTGGGCCTCTAAACCAATATCTGGAACGAAAGGTCGACGCAGAAATGCGCCGAACCGCCCGGCGCCCAGCCGTCGCCGGCCGTCTCACGCCCTCCGCAGTCTTGGTTTTCGGAGCAGCATTGGCCGTGGTTGGTAGCATCCATCTCGTGATAGCGGTCAACCTGCTCGGAAGCCGCAGCCACGGCGACTTACCTCGTCAGCGAACGCTCTTCAGCTGCGAATGGAGCAGCGCTGCGAGCAGATGGTGGCGCTGCAAGGGCGATTTTCTTGGTCAGGAGTGAAAGATAAATCCGGCAACGAAGATAAACCGACTATGAATCCCGCGTCCCTCTCCGCTCTCGCTGCGCTTTCCGGTTCTGCCGTTGGTGGGTTAACGTCTTTTCTGAGTTCGTGGCTCGGTCAAAGCGCTCAGCTTAGGTCGCAGGTGTTTCTTAACGACAAGAGCCGCAGGCAGGAACTATACCGCGAGTTTGTTGAGGAAGCTTCCAAGGGATATATCGATTCGATCACTACCAACACGCCTGATCTGACTAGGCTTGTTGGCCTCTACGCTTTGATCAGTCGGATGCGCTCGTTATCGTCGCCAAAGATAATCGTAGAAGCCGAAAAAGTCGCGCAACTGATCGTACGATCATACCCAGAACCAAATAAGACATTTGCCGACCTCCGTCCAATGATCATTGCCAATGCAATCGATCCTCTGCGGAGTTTCGCCGAATCGTGTCGCGAAGAATTGGAAGGGCTGAAATAGAAGGGCTCTCGTTGATCGATGAGGGGGCCATCCGTCGTTTTCGACGGCTGCTGCAGAATTCAGAACCTGACAATTTCACCTGCAGAAGAAGTCGCCTAAGGATTCGGTTGACGGCGGTAACACAGGTTCAAATCCCGTCGGGGACGCCAAGCCTTATACCACCTGCAAATCCCCTCCAGAATTTTGCACGTCCATTAGCCTCCGATAAGCTTCGGTGCTTGTTTTTTCATCGTTCTTGTCGAGCAGCATGCTCACAACTCGGCTCTGCGATCTATGATTTCTGCGACGGCCGATTCTCTCGTTTGGCAGCGGTTTCAGTGCTGGTTAACAGGTTCATGGCAGCCATGATTAACACCTCCTCCAGCGTGAAAGCGCGAGTTGTAATCTTCCACATAACCGCCTCACAATTGGTTCGAAGCGTTGCCTCTCTCTCCAAGGCAAGAACCGTACCAAACGCCGTGGCACACGTAAGTGATGGAAAAGTACAGGGTTTGCAGAAAGTCGATTAGCTCGAGAATGTTGAAAGGGTCGAAACTGTCGACCGTGTTAGAAGCCGTGCTGAACTGGTAGCTGCACAATACCTGTAATATTCACTCGCCTTGAGTCATCACTGCTTGCGAGGTAAACTGTGACCGCGATTTTGTGGGTGTCAATGCCGGCCCAGGGATCTGGCTTCTGCTGCGTCGTAGTGCACACCGTTTCCTGAACCCGCGAGTGCCCTTTAAGAACTCGCTTGGCGCACTCTGTTGCGACCTGTAGAGCAAGTGAATCATCAACTATAAGGATATTTGGGGTGAATTAGGCCGGCGTTCGGAGGCGAGTGTGTGGATTGAAAGGCTATGGATACAGACCTAATCATTTCGCCGCAAAGCGACAGCCGCCGCTATGAGGCCGTGCTGCGCATCAGTGAAGCGATCGCCGCGTGCCGCGAACCTGAGGAACTGGCTACAACTCTCGCGTCTGAGATTAGCAAGTTTCTGCACTTCGACCACCTTTACTTCGTTGTGGTGAAAGAGAACTCCAAAGAAATCGAATATATGGTTTGGGGCAAAGGTCCAGTACCTTTCCCGGACCTGCCGGTGGAAGAGTTGCCTTTGTGGGATGCTGTGCGCAGTAGGGATCCACAACAAACTGGCGATTGGGAGTCGGAAGAGCGCTATCCGCGATTTAAGGAGTGGGCAAAAACAATGGGCCTCGGGTCGGGGCTCCGCGTACCCTTGACGACGCCGCATCGTCGAGTGGGTGTTTTCGGAATCAATCGCGACACGGTGAATCCATTCAACGAAGAAGAAATAAGCTTCCTGGGGCTGATCGGGCGAGTCGTCGCCTACGCGCTGGATGATGGTTTGAACCTCAGATGTGCGCAACAGCAAAATGAGCGGCTGCAGTTACTTCTGAATCTGACGAATCGAATTACGTCAAATCTGCAACCTCGGGACCTGTTGCGCGAGATTGCAGCCAGCATTCGCGAGGTCATGCACTGTGACGTCGTTGCGGTTTCGCTGTTGGACCCGGAATCAGGGAAATCGAAGCTTTACGCCCTGGATTTTCCACAGGGAAAAGGCTTCATCAGAGAAGGACACGTCCACATGATAACTGGGCCCAGCCAGCGGGCGCTTGAGACATTGAAGCCAGTGATCGTAGAGAAGTTCGACCCTGCCGATATCCCTCCAGAGATCTACGATGAAGTCATCGCGGAGGGCCTGAAAAGGACATGTCTGATTCCTCTGGTTAATCGAGGTCGAGCACTCGGAATCTTGTGCATTGCCCGGACGAGCGAGGTTAATTTCACGCCGGAAGACGTCGATTTTCTCGGCCGGGCCTCAGGCCAGATTGCCATCGCAATTGAAAACGCGTTCGCATACCACCAGATTTCGCAGCTCAAAGACAAGCTCGCCCAGGAGAAGCTCTATCTCGAAGAAGAAATTCGCAGCGAGATGAACTTTGAAAACATCATCGGGAACAGCCCGGCGTTGAAACATGTTCTGGAACTTGTTGAAACGGTCGCTACCAGCGACTCTACAGTCCTTCTGCTTGGGGAGACGGGTACAGGCAAAGAGTTGATCGCCCGCGCCATTCACGACCGCAGCCGGCGCAAAGATCGCACGTTTGTGAAGCTGAATTGTGCTGCCATTCCCACCGGTCTGCTGGAGAGTGAACTGTTTGGACATGAGAAAGGAGCTTTTACCGGCGCGATTATTCAGAAAGTCGGACGGATGGAACTCGCAGATCAAGGCACTTTATTTCTGGACGAAGTGGGAGACATCCCAATTGAAATTCAGCCGAAACTGTTACGTGGATTGCAAGAGCGCGAATTTGAAAGACTGGGGAGCACCCACACACGAAAAGTCAATATTCGGCTCGTCGCGGCGACCAATCGCGATCTCGAACAGATGATTGCGGCCCGTGAATTCCGGAGTGATCTGTACTACCGCTTGCATGTATTTCCGATCCGTATCCCGCCACTGCGGGAACGTAAGGAAGACATTCCACAACTAGTGAGTTATTTTGTGCAGAAGTTTGCCAAGCGAATGCAGAAGAAGATTGAAGTTATTTCTCCGGCCGTCATGAGGGGGCTTACGGCGTGGGAATGGCCCGGCAACATCCGTGAGCTAGAGAACTTTATCGAGCGGGCGGTGATCGTGACCCGCGGCAGGTCGCTCGACCCGCCCCTTGGAGAACTCCGGAAAACGAATACGGTAGCGTTCTCGCATGCCGAGCAGCATAACGTCGATCGAGTCGCTGGAGAAAGAGCAGATTCGCAAACCGACATAACCAGCGTTGCTGACGAATATGAAAGAAGGCAGCGCGATCAGATCGTACGAGCGCTCGCTGCATGCAGGGGGCGCGTCGGCGGTGCTGATGGTGCTGCCGCAAGCTTGGGAATGAACCGCACGACTTTTCTTTCTCGAATGAAGAAATTTGGGATCTATGCGAAGCAGTATGCTTGATCTCCAGCCCGCCGCGTAGTTTCGACATTTTCGACGATTTCAACTTCTTCGACCTCGATATTTCGAGTTCTGGCATTACTCTCCTGAAAACTCAACGACTTACGGTTCCGCAGGTTTGGCCTACGCCTTGCCTTATCACGAGTGGGAGAAGCGATGCTGAAGATCTCGCTCGTTGATAACGGCAGGCAGCGTCGGGTGGTTGTGGAAGGAAAGCTTATAGCGCCCTGGGCAGCCGAGCTACGGAATGCGTGTCAAGAGGCAAGAGCAGACCTGCGTGGTCGCGAACTCGTTATCGAGATGAACCATATCACGACGGTCAGTCAGGAGGGCGAGAACGTAATTCTCGAATTGATAAATGCGGGAATTCGATTCCGCTGCCACGGCGTTTTTACAAAGCATGTGGTCAAAGAACTAGCTCGCCGTGCAAGCAGGAATCTGCGGATACGAGTGAGTGATTGAACGGGCGCAATTTCAAGTTCGGGAAGAGGAAGCTGAAGCTAGCGACACGCGGGTCGCGAGGACTTTCGCAGGATTGAGGAAAACAGCATGCAAAACACAAGTGCATACGTGGGGACTGACGAACCCGATGAAATTCCAAGTGAAGCGGGAGCAGATCAACAGTTGGAACAAATTCTGGCTAGTGGCCAGCCGTCTCTATACAGAAGGGCATACCGCATCCTGGGCAATGCAGCTGACGCTGAGGACGCGGTTCAGGATGCTCTGCTCGCTGCCTATACCCACCTGAACCAGTTCAGAGGGCAGGCACAAATCTCTACTTGGCTGACCACTATCGTGCTTAACTGCGCTCGATTGCAGCTACGCCGGCGGCTAAGACACATCCAGGTATCTCTCGACGAATGCACGGCCGATCTGCAACCAGTTTCAGTTTCGGAATGGCTAGCAGATCACCGGCCTAATCCCGAGGATGAATGCACAGAATCTGAGCTGAGTGCTCGCTTGACTCATTTGCATAGCTATCTTTCTCCCACTCTGCGTAGGACATTTCTGCTGCGCGACGTTGATGGTTTATCGATCCGCGAAACGGCACGGATTTTGGGAGTACCAACCGGCACTGTGAAGGCCCAGTCAGCACGAGCTCGCAAAAGACTCAAAGAATTGATGTGGCTAACCCTCAGACCGCGGTCTCGCAGGATGCCAAATCGATTGTTGCGTTTCGCAGACTCCGCGGTGCATGCCGGTGCTATCGGGTAGCTCGCATGGTCCGGGCATTTGGTTTCCGGAGCGGTTTCCCCAATGAACGCGCCTTACGATTTCGAGACAAAGAAATGACCGAACGGGGTCACATTCAAGTTCGAGAAGAACAAGCGAATCAATACGCGAACCGGGAAGACTTTCACGCGATCTTTACTGAACATCTGCATGAGTTCTACCAGCTTTCATTTCTACTCACTCGAGATCCAGCGAAGGCCGAGCGATGCCTTGTAAGTGGCCTTGAGGATTGCGTAACCGGAAACCGCGCCTTTCGTGAATGGGCGCGTTCTTGGGCGAAGCGCACCATCGTCCAGAATGCAATTCGTGAATTAAAACCCCGACCAATCCATTCCAATTCCCCTCTGTCTGAAACCATCTTGCCCGACAATGGCCAACTCTTGAGCGGCCCCGGCGGACACATCGCAATGGATGTTGTGTTGGGCCTTGAAGATTTCGAGCGGTTTGTGTTCGTCATGTCCTTCTTGGAGCACTACTCCGAACACGATTGTGCCCTCCTCCTGGGGTGCTCGCTTAGAGAAATTCGCGAGGGTCGTAACCGCGCTTTCAGGGAGTTGATGGACTCCAGCCAACGGGATCTTTTGCAGAACCAACCTTTCATGCAGGAGAACAAACGAAGATGACTCATTCCTCGCACTCGGTTCCGACCAGATCGCGTTTGTACCCCATTGGTCATCGCGCGAATGCGGTGCTTCGACATGCCAGATCTGCTTGCAGAGCAAGAAACAAGCAGGTGCGAGTGGCGGAGTTACGACGTGGCTGATCGGAGTGTCTTATGCTGACCAATCAGGAACCCGATTGGAATCTCGACGACCTAACCGATACGGAGATCTATGCTGCGATTTGCTATCTTGAGCCGGGCCTGACAAACGCCCACCAACTGGATGCGGACGGTCAGGATAAGGACAACGGTGTAGTGATCTGCGTCTGTTCATACATTTTCCTGTTAGGGTGCCTTGCCTTCATGTGGTTCTACTGGAGCTGATGCGCCTTCTAGTAAGGCTTGAAAATAAGATTCATGCGCAAATCGTGAGACCCGGCAAGCCGATGCGTCGGCCACGGGATTCCGTCAACATGGAATCCACGAGACTACGCTCGCATAGGGCGGGCCTCGGAATGATTACCACAAACAATGTGAGCACCTTCACTTCTGCAATTCAACGCAATCGCTCTCCTGCTTACCCTGTCATGTAGCGGGATTCGACGGGCCCGCATTGCGTCCGGTGTAACTCTTCCAACTCGATCAATTCTTCAATTGACTGCGCCAGAATCGAAAGGCTACAGGACACACATTTCGATTCAAGAAAGAATACTTCGTTCCGCACGACCGGGTTCCGGATGAAATCGGACTCTTCAAATTCCATACTGCAATCCTTTGACACAGCACTTAACGAGCGAAGGCGCAGCGGCGTTGTTGTCCGCTTCGCCTCAGCTGAACTGACGCAACTGGATTGCCGAATCACGACGAGCAAACTTCGTTCCTCTGCCCGCGTTTCTGCAGCAATTGGGGCATAGCCCGCTAACTTCTGCGCGAATCCGGATGTCGAGAGTTGTCATTTTCGACACTTTCGACGTCATCGACAGCTTCTGTGCGGCGGTGCCTGAGAAACTTCCTTCAATTGGCGTTACTTAGCTTCGTGTCGGTTTGGTAGGTGATTTGCTTTTGCAGAAGAGTGCAATCGCGTCACTGACGCGCCTGAAATCGACGAGACGACTCTCTGGGCACATTTCCCCCAACCGAGCAGCGTCCCCATTCAGGCGCGCCAGTGACGCGATTGAAGCGAAAGCCAGTAACACGATCTGAGGGGGAAAAATGATGAAGCAAATACTTACAGCTTTAGTGAGCGCTGTGTTTCTGCTGAATGCAGTTGGCTGCAGCAACGACAAGGTGCGGGCTGCCAGCCCGCCTCCACCAGCGGTGGTCGAAGTTGCTCCCGTCATCCAAAAAGACGTGCCCGTTCAGGGCGAGTGGGTGGGAACGCTTGAAGGGTACGTCAATGCGCAGATTCAGCCTCAGGTGAGTGGTTACCTGATACGCCAGGATTATCGCGAAGGCGCAGTTGTCAAAAAGGGTCAGCTCCTCTTTGAGATCGATCCCCGTCCATTTCAAGCCGTGCTTGATCAAGCCAAAGGACAGCTGGCGCAGGCCGAGGCGCAGATGGCGAACGCCGAGCTGAACGTGAAGCGTGATATTCCGGAGGCGGAAGCTCATGCCATTCCCCAAAGTCAGTTGGATACGGACACGCAGTCGCTCCGTGGGGCGAAGGCGGCAGTTGAGGCCAGCCAGGCGTCGGTTGAACAAGCCGAGCTGAATTTGGGCTACACCAGAGTCGTCTCGCTAGTTGATGGAATCGCCGGCATCAACACGGTGCAGGTGGGCAACCTGGTGGGGCCGTCAACGGTCCTCACCGCGGTTTCGCAGGTAAGTCCGATCAAAGTTTATTTCCCCATCAGCGAACAGGAATACCTGCGCA
>Ga0307478_10003812_pt1 | contig 10997 bp, 12 predicted proteins | sample atmos_gasesECM4C_2_FD_203713 | JGI IMG/M metagenome (GOLD analysis project Ga0307478, IMG submission 203713) | Hardwood forest soil microbial communities from Morgan-Monroe State Forest, Indiana, United States - atmos_gasesECM4C_05 | ecosystem: Environmental > Terrestrial > Soil > Temperate...
TTGGTCATAACGCTGGCGCTTCGCGCCAGCAGGTTTGCTTTCTTTCATCGTTGAGTCCTTTCTTTAGCTCAACGCCGTGTCCGTCAATCCGGGGTAACCTCAATCAATGTAATCGCGAGAACGAGAATGAGTAAGAGAACGAGAAAAAGGCGTTTAACCGAGCCATGGCTGTTTCTCAACGGCGCATTGACAACCTTTGGCCGCGTCTGCTGTCATATCCGGTTCCATGAGTATTCTCCTTGGTATTCTCACTGTGATCCTGATCTTCGTCTGCCTGTTCCTGATCCTTCTGGTCCTGGCGCAGCCGGCGAAGTCCGACGGCGGCATGGGCTCGGCCCTCGGCGGCGGCATGGCCGAATCGGTGCTGGGCGGCTCCCACGGAACCGTCACCAGCAAACTGACCATCAAAATGGCCATCGCATTTTTTGTGCTCAGCTTCATTCTTTACCTGGGCAATGTCTATCAGCGCGCCCATGCCAATGGAGGGAGCCAGGCGCTGCCGAACATCACCGTCCCGGCCATGCATGCCGCCCCCGTTTCAACGGCGAAGCCAATCGTCCCGGTCACCACCCGACCGGCGCCGGCTCCTGCGGCCGCAGGCCCAACGACAACGACGCCGGCTGCCGGGCCGACGAAGCCCTGAGTCTTAACCCGGATGCATCATATCTTTCCATCCGAGGATGCATCCGTTGACCGCGCTTATGGAGCGCGGCCAAGCGACTTTCTCGCGGTTAACCCCGACTTTGTCGGCCCGCAGGGTGGATTGGTCACACGAGGAAGTGTGATCAATCCAGGTTAATGCGCCGGCCGACCATGTCGGGCTCGCGGATTTTTTTCCTTTTGCTGTCAGGCCTGGCGCTGGCCGCTCACGCGCAGCCGCGTTTCTTGCCGCAGCCGGAATACGGCCAGTTTGGCGCACCCGACCAGGCCGAGGGCCGTCGCGTGCTGGAGGAATTTCGCGCCAAAGGCATCGCGGGCGATTACTTCCTTGAGTTTGAATTGAACGTGCTGCCCCGCCGCGGCGACGGGCGCGTGCTGACGGGCCAGCTCTGGGGCACGCGCAATGACCAGGGACCGCTTTCACGCGTGGCCATCGTGACCGATGCCGTAAAAAAAACGGAGCTGCACCTGCTCGTGCAAAACGGTCCGGCGCCGGCTGGGTGGAGTTGGGATGGATCTGGCGCGCCCAAGCCGCTCGACGTGGCCACACTTTTTGCACCGGTGGCCGGCACAAACCTCACGGTCTTCGATTTGCAAATGCCGTTTTTATACTGGCCGGATTTCGCTTATCAGGGCCTTACCCGGATGCGCGGCCGGCCCACCCACCAATTTTTGGTCCATCCACCGAAAGATTTTGCGGAAAAATATCCTTCGTTGGCGGGTGTGCACGTGTTTCTCGACACACAGTTCAATGCGCTCGTGCAGGTGGAGCTCGTCGGCCACGACGGCCGGACGCTTAAAACCATCAGCCTGCTCGAACTGAAGCGCATCGGGGAGCAGTGGATCCCAAAAACCCTGGATATACGCGATGAGGCGACGCGGGACAAGACGCGGTTCATGGTGAAAGGCGCAACTTTGGGTCTGACATTGCCGCGCGAAATATTCACGTCGGCGCAACTGGGGGAAACGGTCAAACCGCCCGATGCGGCAAAAATCGTGCCGGTGGAGTAGAAGGAGTTTGTCCTTTAAGCAAAGACGGTTCAGAAAAACCGACTGAAGGTGGAGCGCGGCGTCCCGACGCGCTCTGAGCGCGCCCGGAGGTCGCGCTCCACCCCAAGGCATTTTTATTCACGGTTAGAATCTCACCGAATCGCCTGCCCGGTTGCGGGGTCGAAGAGATGAATCTTCCCGGTGCGAAAGGCGACCATGGCTTTTTGGCCAACGCTGACATGCGTGGTGGGCCAAACCCGGGCAATAAACGCGGTTGCACCCGTATTCAGGTGCACAAAGGTCTCGGCGCCCATCGGCTCGACGATTTCAACCATGACGTCGGCGGTGGCGGCGGAGTCAGCCGTCGCGTCGCCGATGTCTTCGGGTCGCAGGCCAAGAATGATGGGCCGATCGACATGGGCCTGCGCCTGGGCGCCGAGCGGCAGCGTGAGCGGTGGGGCGGCGAGGTTGTCCTCGACGAAGCGGAGGGAGTTTCCCGCGCGGCGGACAGTCCCATTGAAGAAATTCATCGCCGGGCTACCGATGAAGCCGGCGACAAAGAGGTTGGCCGGCTGGTTGTAGAGTGTGAGCGGCTCGGCCACCTGCATGATGTCGCCGTCCTTTAACACGCAGATGCGGTCGCCCATGGTCATGGCCTCGACCTGGTCGTGGGTGACATAGATCATCGTCGCTCCGAGCCGGGCGTGGAGACGGGAGATTTCCGCACGGGTCGAAACGCGCATCTTGGCGTCGAGATTGGAGAGCGGTTCGTCAAAGAGAAAAACCTTGGGCTTGCGCACAATGGCGCGGCCCACGGCGACCCTCTGGCGCTGGCCGCCGGAAAGGGCCTTAGGTTTGCGCTGGAGGTGGTTTTCCAAGCCGAGCATGGCGGCGGCCTCGTGCACGCGGGCATCGATCTCGCTTTTGGAAAACTTTCGCAACTTCAGGCCGAAGGCCATGTTGTCGTAAACCGACATGTGCGGGTAGAGCGCGTAGTTTTGAAACACCATGGCGATGTCGCGGTCCTTGGGCAGGACGCGGTTTACAATCCGGCCGTCGATCGCGATGGTGCCGCCGGAAATTTCCTCCAGGCCGGCGATCATGCGCAGCGTGGTGGTCTTGCCGCAGCCGGAAGGTCCCACCAGCACCATGAACTCGCGGTCCTCGATGGTCAGGTCGATACCGTTGACCGCCCGCACGCCGGGGCCGGTTTTTTCGGGATAAATCTTCAGGAGGCTTTCAATGACGACCTTGGCCACGATGGGGCGCAAAATCAGTCAACCATCCCGCGCTGTCCATGCTCAATTTTACGATCGCTTCACCAGGATGTGTTTCTAGGACACGTCCTTATTGGAACTTTTTGCGTTGCTCCCGCGCACCGCACGCGGCTAGTTCCCTTGCCGTACGACGTAATTTCCCAGCCCTTCCATGGCCAAAAAGAACTCCACCAGCCTGCCGCTCACGTTTGACCTGCCCCTCGACCTGATCACGAACATCGAGGCCCGCCGCCGGGCGCTGGCCCTGCGCTCGACCAGCGAAGTGGTGCGCGAGGCGCTGGCGGAGTTCAATTTCAACCGGTACAGCGCGGCGCGAGTCGTCCACCGGCAAATCTCCGTGCGTTTGCCGGAAGCGCAGAAAGCGATGCTCTCCCGCCAGGCGCGCAAAAAAAGCGTGAGCACCGGCGAGCTCGTGCGCTCGGCGCTGGTTCAGTTTATGAGCCGGCCGGTGAAAAAAAACAGCGGGAAGAAATCGAGGCGCTGAACGCAAATCACAAACGCCACCGCCCAAACGCCAAAGAACCTCAGAATTGTTATTTGGTAATACATTCGTCCTTCGGATTTCTTTGGGCTTTGGCGTTTGGGATTTGGGATTTCCGCCACTGCGCGGGGCTTGATTTCCCCAAGCGCACCCGTTTAGTCATAAACTTTACCGCATGAGCACTTCGCCTTTGCCTCTCTCCACGTGGGCCCAGAATATCGCGCCGTCGCCGACCCTGGCCATTGACGCAAAAGCCAAGGCGCTCAAGGCCGCCGGCGAGGATGTGTGCAGCTTCGCCGCCGGCGAGCCCGACTTCGATACGCCCGACTTCATCAAGGAGGCCTGCGCCACCGCGCTCCTCGCCGGCAAGACGAAGTATGCCGCTACGGCCGGCATCGACGAGCTGCGCGCCGCCATCGCCGAAAAATACGCTGCCGACTATGGCCTCAAGATCGCGCCAGCGCAGGTTGTCGTCAGCCCGGGCGGAAAATTCTCCTGTTATCTCGCCGTTCTGGCCGTCTGCTCGCCCGGTGACGAAGTCATCATCCCCGCGCCGTATTGGGTAAGTTATCCCGAGATGGTGAAACTTGCCGGCGCGGTGCCGCGCGCCGTCCTGGCCGGCGACGCCACGGGTTTCAAACTGACGCCTGCGCAGCTCGAAGCCGCGCTCACGCCGCGCACGAAGCTGGTCATGCTCAACTCGCCGACAAATCCAACCGGCGCGGTTTATACACGCGCCGAACTCGAGGCGCTCACCGCCGTCGCACTGCGGCGCAACCTGTATATTTTGTCGGACGAAATGTATGAGCACCTCATTTACGACGGCGCGCAGCCGACCTGCCTCGCCACGCTGGGTCCGGATGCCGCTGCGCGCACCATCGTCGTCTCCGGTTTCAGCAAGACCTACTCGATGACCGGCTGGCGGCTCGGCACGCTGGTGGCCGCCGCGCCCATCGCCAAGGCCGTGGCTGAATTGCAGAGCCAGATGACGTCCAACGCCACGACGTTTGCGCAATACGGCGCGCTCGCCGCGCTGCGCGAAAAAGACAAGGCCCGCGTTGCGCTGGCCGGCATGCTCACCGCGTTCGACCGCCGCCGGAAGCTTTTGCACGCCGGGCTCAACAAAATCCCCGGCATCTCCTGTTTGCTCGCACAGGGCGCGTTTTATCTATTTCCGAACATCAAGAAACTCGGCCTCAAGGACCAGGATTTCTGCGCGCGCCTGCTCGAGAAGGAAAAAGTGGCGGCCGTTCCCGGCAGCGGCTTTGGCGCCGAGGGCTACATGCGCCTCAGCTATGCCACCAGCGACGAAACCATCAGCAAAGGCGTCACGCGGCTGGCGAGATTCTGTGCCGATTTGAAAAAATAAATTAGGACCCCATGAACCCAAGAGCCTGACAGCTTCATTCATGGTTTCCTGGCTTCCTAATTTAAATTCGATTTACTGAATTCCACATTTTCCAGTTTCTCTCATGCCTTACAAAGACGTCACTCCGCCCGCCGGCGATAAAATCACCATCGCTGGCGGCAAACTCTCCGTCCCCGACCATCCGGTCATTCCGTTCATCCGCGGCGATGGCACCGGCCCGGATATCTGGGCCGCGTCCGTGCGCGTTTTCGACGCCGCGGTGCAGAAAGCCTATGGCGGGAAAAAGAAAATTTCCTGGTTCGAGGTCTTCGCGGGCGAGGAAAGCTTCAAACGCTTCAACAACTGGCTGCCCGACGACACGGTCGAGGCCTTCAAGGATTACCTCGTCGGCATCAAGGGTCCGCTGACCACGCCGATCGGTGGCGGCATCCGCTCGCTCAACGTCGCGCTCCGCCAGATGCTCGACCTCTACGTCTGCCTGCGGCCCGTGCAGTGGTTCATTGGCGTCCCGTCGCCCGTGAAGCACCCGGAGAAAGTCAACATGGTGATCTTCCGCGAGAACACCGAGGACATTTACGCCGGCATCGAATACGCGGGTGGAACACCGGAGAGCCAGAAGATTTTGGATTTTTTCGCGAAAGAATTTCCCAAGGCCTTTGAAAAAATCCGCTTCAGCACCCGGGCGAAGGCCGAGAAATTCTGGGAACTGGTCGGCGCAAAGAATTTTCCGGCCGAGGTCAACGTCGGCCTCGGCCTCAAGCCCGTCAGCTATTCCGGCAGCGTGCGCCTCATCCACAGCGCCATCAGCTACGCGGTCAAAAACCAACGCAAGAGCGTCACCCTGGTCCACAAGGGGAACATCATGAAGTTTACCGAGGGAGCCTTCCGCGACTGGGGCTACCAGGTGGCGAAGGATTTCTTCGGTGCGGTCGAGATCGACGGCGGCCCGTGGTGCAAGATCCCCGACGGGAAACCCGGCGCCGGCCTCGTGATCAAGGATGCGATCGCCGACATCGCGCTCCAGCAGGTGCTCACGCGTCCGACGGACTTCGACGTCATCGCCACGCTCAATCTCAATGGTGACTACCTCTCCGACGCGCTCGCGGCGCAGGTCGGCGGCATCGGCATCGCGCCCGGCGGCAACATCAATTACATCACCGGCCACGCCATCTTCGAGGCCACGCACGGCACCGCGCCGAAGTATGCGAACAAGGACATGGTCAACCCCGGCTCGGTCGTGCTCTCCGGCGAAATGATGCTGCGCTACCTCGGCTGGACGGAGGCGGCGGACCTGCTGCTCAAGGGCCTCAACGACGCCATCGGCTCGAAGAAAGTCACCTATGACTTCGCCCGCCAGATGGACGGTGCGACCGAGGTCAAATGCAGTGAATTCGGGACGAATATCATCGGTCACATGTAATGCGTCGCGGGCGTTACGAGTTTAACGGTTGCCTGATGAAGCAGGCTTGTGATTTCGTCCCTCCATGGGGCGGATTTTATTTTGTTTGTTTTTCCTCATGGGCGGCGCTTTCGCGGTGAATTTGCCCGGTGCGCCGTCCAGCGAGTGGGTTTATTGCGGATCCGACGGGCGGCTCGTCTATAAAACCGACGGGCGCGGCGATCGCATCCCCGACTTTTCCAATGTCGGCTATCGCGGCGGCGGGGTGGCAATCCCCGACGTGGCCGTCAGAGCCGTCGTTGAGCCGGGGCCGGGCGATGCCGGGGCGGAGATTCAGGCCGCCATTGACCAGGTTTCCAAATTAGCGCCCGATGCGAGCGGTTTCCGCGGGGCGGTGCTGTTGAAAAAAGGCCGTTACCGCATCGAGGGCAGCCTCTCTATCCGCACCGGCGGCGTGGTCTTGCGCGGCGAGGGGCAAAAGGAAGATGGCACCGTGCTCGTCGCCACGGGTGCGCGCCAACGCTCGCTGATCATTGTCGGCGACAAAGAAATGCGCAGGGCCACGGATGAAGATGACAACGACTCCGTCTCATCCCCTGGCCAAGGCTTGAAACGTACGATCGTCGACGACTATGTGCCCGTGGGTGCACACCGGTTTCATCTGGACAACGTGGACGGCCTGAAGGTGGGTGATGAGATCGTGGTTCGGCGCCCGAGCCCGGCGGTTTGGATTCACGACATTGGCATGGATCGCATCCCGCCGGCCGACCATGCCGTCGTGCAGTGGAAGCCTGGATCAAAGGATTTGTTTTTCACGCGAGTCATCACGGCGATCGATGGCCAGGCCATCACCGTCCAGGCGCCGATCGTCAATGCCCTGGACAAAAAATATGGCGGTGGAGAAGTGACCCGGCCGATGAGGGACGATTCCATCCGTGAAGTTGGCCTGGAAAATTTGCGTGGCGAATCCGAATACAAGGACGCAACTGATGAGAACCATGGCTGGGTGCTTATTGATTTGATCAATTTGCGGGATGGATGGGTGCGACAGGTTACATCCGTGCATTTCGGCTACAGCTGCGTCTATGTCCACCGGCAGGCCCGGGCCGTGACGATCGATACCTGCGCGTGCCTGGACCCTGTTTCAAAGATCACGGGAGGCCGGCGCTATTCATTTGCGCTCGATGGCCAGCTCTCGCTGGTGCAGCACTGTTACTCACGCAACGGCCGGCACGATTTCGTGATGCATGCGCTGGCGGCCGGGCCCAATGTCTTTTTTGACTGCCTGGCCGAGGAGTCGCACGCCGACTCCGGGCCGCATCATCGTTGGTCCGTCGGCGTGCTTTATGACAATATCCGCATCGTGGCGTCAACGGGGCGGAAATCCTCCGGCATCGGGCTGAACATTCGGAACCGAGGCAATTTGGGTACCGGCCACGGCTGGTCCGGGGCCAACCAGGTGGCGTGGAACTGCGTTGCGCCGGAAATGATCGTCGAGCAACCACCCACGGCTCAAAACTGGGCCATCGGGTGCACGGCGAAGTCCCATTCCGGCGACGGCTATTGGGAATCGGCCGGCCGCCCGGTCCAGCCGCAGAGTCTTTATTTGAGCCAGTTGCGCGAGCGCCTTGGCGCGGCCGCGCCGGCCCAACCCTGATGCGTGGCGGAAGTTTCGGTGATGCGGGGCGGATTAAATTTTAAAGAATGGATGAAACTATTTTGCGCGGGGCGCGTCTGACTGCAGCATGGAGTTGGAATCACAAACTTTGAAGAGAGTGCAGGCCCTTGACGAGGATCTGCAGATGGTGCGCGCCACGCTCGCGACCATTGCCGGCGACGCGCATCATCTTTCCGGGGAAGCCGGCTATGCCATCGTGGAAGCGCTGGAAAAGCTCAATTACGCGCAGGAAGAAGTGACGCGCTTGCGCAACGACTGACCGTTGCACATCAGCCGAGCACGGTCAGCACGATGCCGGCGAGCACGCCGAGGACGGCGGGAAGTTTCTGCCGGCCGTTTTTTTCGCCGAAAAAAATCATCCCGCCCGTGAAGGCCACGAGCATGCTGCTCCGCCGCAGGCTCGCCACGAGCGAGATGAGCGCATGCGGGTCGCGCAAGGCACGGAAATAAATGAAGTCCGCCGCCAGCAGCGCGCCCGAGAGCAGCGGGATGCTCCAGCGCCAGTGAAACTCGTGGCGCGGCCACCAGCGCCGCTTCCAGCCGATGGCCAGCGGCAGGAAAAGCAGGGCGAGATAGATGGAAAACCACGCCTGCACCGTCGCAGCCGAGAAGCCGGCCGAGCCGAGCAGGTATTTGTCGTAGAGCGCGCTGATACCGTTGAGCACGGTTCCGGCCACCAGCCAGCCGATCCACTTGTCCCGGCGAAAATTGATCCCTTCGAGCCGGCCGGCGAAGGAGAGACCGATAAATGAGGCCAGCGTCGTCGCAAGGCCGAGCATCTGGAGCCCGGTCGGACGTTCAGCGAGAATCGCGAGCGCGCCGAGGAGCGTCCACAACGGGCCGGTCGCGCGGATCGGTGAGGAGATCGAGACGGGCAGGTGTTTGACGGCGAAATAGGTGCAGGTCCACGACGCGGCCACAATGGCCGACTTGAGCGCGAGGAGCAGGTGCTGGAAGGGCGTGAGCGATGCGACCACCAGGCTGGCGGGCAGGGCCGCGGGATGCAGCGCATGCAGGCCCATCAGCAATGACCACACGATGGTGCTGCAGACGTTGCTGAAAAAAAGCACGGGCAGCACGGCGTTGTCGCGCACGGCCTGCTTGGTAAAAAGCTCGTAGCATCCGAGAAAAAAGGCGGACACGAGCGTGGCGACAATCCAGTGCATGAAGAAGAGGATCAGACTCCAAAAGAGCAAAGCCCACAGAAAAGAAGTCAGAATGGCGAATACCGAATGACACTTGGCAGGCTGCAAAAAGGCTGAAGGACTGAAAAATGAAAGGCCGAAGACTCCAAATGCAGTACTCCGCCAACTCCTTCAGTCCTTCAGTTTTTCAGCCCTTCAGCCTTTTCTTTTGATGGCCAGTCAAACTGCACCTCGACATGGAACAGTTTGCCCTCCAGGTGGACGACCGACTGCGTGGCCGCGTCGAGGGTGAAAGTGAAGTCGATTTTGCCGGGAGTCGGCGAGGCGCAAACATCCCGATAGACGTAATGCAACAGGAGGTGGTCGCCATCGCGGCGCGTATCGAGCGGTGTTCCGAGGAAATGCAAAAGGTCGGTGCGCGTGAGGGGCGCGGGGCCGGGCGTGTCGAGGGTGGCGCGGGCGCGGCGGCTCGACTTGTCCACGCTGGCGTGCCCGAGCGAGCGCAGCGCCTGCAACACGAACGATTTTTGCACAAAGGAAAAAATGCGCTCGGGCAGGTGGACACGCACCATTTTGCCGTCCACGAAAGTGACGTCGACCTCGACCTCGTAATCCGTCGCCTGTTCGCCGGGCGCGGCATAGTCCTTGATCCAGCGCAGGTGCCAGCGCATGACCGCGCCGAGTTGCTCGGTCGACTCCGGTGCCAGCTCAAAGAATGCCATGTCGTCCACCAGCAACACGGGCCTTTGCATGGTGAAAGTCAGGCCGTTGGATTCATCGACGGAAAAGTAGTGGTCGAAGTCGGCGAGCTGGCGTTTCAGCTCCAGCAGCCGCAGGTAAACACAGCCGCCGAGCAACAGGCAGAAGGCGACGAAAAAGGGCGCGAATCGTCGCAGGGCGCGCGAGGGAGCGGGCATGATGAGGGAGTGTTTGCGAATTAGAAAGCCATACCGCTACTGGCTGGAAAAGCGCAGAGCAAGGCGGAGTCGAGGAGCCAAGGCCTGCAAGGCCTTGGCCCTCGACGACAACGCCGCTCCGCGCTTTTGGCCAGCCTTAGCCCGGAGGGTTCGCGCGATAGAGGGGCAGCCGCGGCGTTTCGGCAGAGGGGGATAGCCTCTCCGAGGATACCCGCCCTCTGCCGCGCCTTGCGGCTGCCGTCTCTCGACGCGAACGGGATAGCTTTGTAATTCGCAAACACTCCCTTGAGCTATTTCTTGATGAAGCGGAGCAGGTACACGAACAGGAGCGCGCCCGCGACGGCAAAAAGGATGTGTCCGAGTAAATTGGAGGCCGCGATGCCGACCAGGCCGAAAAGGAGATTGCCCAGGAACGCGCCGATAATGCCGACAATGACATTACCGGCCAGGCCGAAACCGGAGCCTTTGGTGATGAGCCCGCTGAGCCAGCCGGCCAGTGCGCCGACGAGGAGAAAGACGAGAAACTCTTGAAATGTCATGGTCACGGCATGGCGTGTCGGTGACCGGTGCGCGAGCGGAAATTTATCGGCGCTGGCTATTTGTTTTCCGATGGAGCAGGCGGGCTGAAAAGCTTCATGCTGTCCAGAAGATTAAGCAGGCGGGTGCGCAGCAGCGCATCCTCCTCGGCGGTGGTCTTATGGTAGATGCTGTGTTCGAGCACGCGCTCGGCCAGCTCCGTGCTGATGACGAAAACGTGGGCGTTTTTCACGAAAAGCAGGTTGCCGCGCTTGGCCACGAGCGAAGGGTCGGGCTCCCCGGTCAGGGAAATGCGGTCGGCAAACATCGAGCCGCCGGGCAGCAGCGTATATACGATGAGCGCGCCGTCCTGTATGCCCGGCAGGAACCCGGCGCTTTCGATCCTGGCGCCAGGCGCGCGCTGCTGAAAATCAGGCATCACGTAAGTGCGGAAGAAATAGACCAGGTAGTCCTGGCGCCCGCGCGTCTCGTTTTCCCAGCGTTGCGTGGTGTCCTGTGCGAACGCCGCGACGCTCACGCTCGTGCTGAAATCGTCGTCAAACGT
>Ga0307478_10003813_pt1 | contig 10996 bp, 7 predicted proteins | sample atmos_gasesECM4C_2_FD_203713 | JGI IMG/M metagenome (GOLD analysis project Ga0307478, IMG submission 203713) | Hardwood forest soil microbial communities from Morgan-Monroe State Forest, Indiana, United States - atmos_gasesECM4C_05 | ecosystem: Environmental > Terrestrial > Soil > Temperate...
CCCTTCTATCTGGAGTTACGCGCGACCGGCTGGATTCGCTGGGCGAAGAGTATTTCGAATACGTCCTGAAAAAACAGATGAAGCCAGAGGGCGTCAAGCGCCTGCGAGCCTGCATTACGGAAAAAGGCGCTGAGAATGTCGTCCTGGTGAGCCAGGGCCTCGACCACGTGATGCGGCCCCTTGCCCAGCACTTGGGCGTCTCCCGCCTCGTTTCAAACCGGCTCGAATTCCGCGACGGAGTTACCACGGGCCGGCTGCTTGATCCTGTGATTCGCCCGCGGAGCCCCCTGGCCTGGGCCTTCGAACGGAATCCGGACGGGAGTATCCCGGCCGACCGTTTATTGAAAAACCTTGGGATGGCCGCTCATCCTGAGCTGCTCGAAAAAGCCATCGTCCCTTCGAAGCGCCCGGCCTCGGCGAATCATCGTGCTTTAGTTGTGTTCAATGGAAAAAAACAATCCGAAACGATGTCCGTGCGGCACACCCTCGCCGGCAAAAATATTCTGCTGATCGGGGTGACTGGTTTTATCGGGAAAGTTTGGCTCGCGCAGCTTCTGAACGAAGTCCCGGACATCGGCAAGATCTATCTACTCATCCGCCGCCAGCGAACGACGACTTCGCAGCGGCGATTCGAAAAGGTCTTCGAAGAATCTCCAGTATTCGATCCGCTCCAGGAGCGGCTAGGCGACCGGTTCACCGAATTCGTCGCCGAGCGCGTCGAAGTGATCGAAGGGGACGTGAGCCAGCCGGGACTGGGCATCGCCCCAGAAACGCGTGCACGGCTCGCGCGCCATCTGGACCTCGTCGTCAACAGCTCGGGCCTGACGGATTTCAATCCGGACCTTCGCGAAGCGCTGGCGAGCAATGTGGCCCCCGTCCTGCACCTGATTGAATTTCTGCGCGAATCCGATCACGCTGCGCTGATACATCTTTCGACGTGTTACGTGGTGGGAGGAAAGGACGGCCGGGTCGTTGAGGAAGTGCAGCCAAATTACACGCCGCTGGGCATCGCGGATTTCGACGTCGAGCATGAATACCATGGCTTGCAGGAAGTGGTCGCGCATGCCGAAGCGCGCGCCGAGAGCCCGGAGATTACAGCGGCGCTGCGTCGCCAGGCGCTCGGAAAACACCGCGGCGGCGAAGAACCGGGAGGGCCCGAACTCGATAATCTCATCCGCAAGAACCGCATGCGCTGGCTGCGCAATCGCCTGACGCGCGCGGGAACGCGGCGCGCGAGGCGGCTCGGCTGGCCGAACACTTATACTCTGACCAAATCGCTCGCCGAATCCATGATCGTGCGCCACGGCGCCGGATTGCCCATTGCCATCGTGCGCCCATCGATTGTGGAAACCTCGACGGACCAGCCATTTCGCGGCTGGAATGAAGGCATCAACACTTCCGCGCCGCTTTCCTATCTTCTCGGCACCTATTTTCGCCAGCTGCCGACCAACGAACGAAAATGCCTCGACGTGATTCCAGTGGACATGGTGTGCCGAGGAATGACGCTGATCGCCGCGGCGATCATCGCGCGGCGCCACGAGTCGATCTATCAACTGGCCACGTCCTCGAGCAATCCGTGCGACATGGGACGCTCCATCGAACTGACGGGCCTCGCGCACCGCAAGCACTACCGGTCGCAGCAGAGCCTGGAAACCTGGATGCGGATGCAGTTCGACACGATTCCTGTCTCCAAATCTCGCTACGAAAAATTTTCCGTTCCCGCGCAAAAGGCCGTCGTCAAGGGGATCAATCGCGCCGCCTCTGTGCTGCAAATGAAGAAACCACCCCTCGCCCGCGCGGAACGCGACCTCGCCCGTGTCGAAAAGCTGATCGAGCTCTACGAGCCGTTCATCCTGCATAACGAGCAGGTCTTCGAGGCCCAGAATGTGCAGTTGCTCTCCGCCGCGCTTCCTCCGGAAGAGCAGGCGGCTTTTGGATACGATCCTTCCTCCGTTGACTGGTGGGATTATTGGATTAATATTCACATCCCTGCCCTGCGCCGGTGGGTTTATCCGCTCATCGAGGGGCGTCCGATGGAGCAGCACCCACACCGCGCGTTTTCCCTGCAACATGAGGGCAAGGGAGCGGAACGCCGCGAGAATATTCCTCACGCGGGTGCGGCGTCCGGCTCGGGGACGCCAACCTAATCCATGGCCATCTTCCTGACCGGTTCAACCGGCTACATCGGGGCGCATGTCGCCTCCATCCTGCTCGAGCGCCACAATGACCGCCTGAATCTCCTGGTGCGTGCCAAGACAGACCAGGAAGCCAATGAGCGTCTGTGGCACGCGCTTCAGTTGCATCTGGACTTTCCCCGGTTCCGCGATGCGCTTGCGAGTCGCATCTCTGTTTTTCGCGGAGATCTTACGGACCCGCGTTTCGGGCTGGAGGCGGTCGATTACACGCGCTTGATTGGGACGACGGAATCGGTGATTCATTGCGCGGCCTCGCTCAACCGCAAATCCGAAAAAAGCTGCCTCAATGTGAATTTGCGCGGAACTCTCGAAGTGGCGCAGCTCGGGCGGCGCGCGCAGGACGCGCATGGCCTCCGCAGGTTCAGCCAGGTGTCCACGGTTGCCGTCGCGGGGCATCGCAGCCACGAAGTGGTCACCGAGGACCTTTCCATCGACTGGAACCGTTCCGATTACGATCCCTATGCGCGCACCAAGAAATTCTGCGAGCACATGGTGCGCGAATTGCTCCCCGATGTTTCGAGAACCGTTTTTCGCCCGAGCATTGTTCTCGGCGACAGCCGCCGACCCGAGACGACGCAATTCGATATGGTACGCGCCTTCGTGTTTCTCGCGGGCCTGCCGGTATTGCCATTTCGTCCCGCGGACCGGATCGATATCGTCCCCGTGGACTACGTCGCGGAATCGATCGTGGCGCTGCACCAGAAATCGAATCCAGCTCACGAGATCTATCACCTCTCTTCGGGCGCTCAATCCGAAACTTTCAGGCAGCTGACTCGCGCGCTCGCTGAATCCGCGGGAAAAATGGAGCCGCTCTATTGGCCCGGGCTCGAGGGGAATTTTTCCGCCGTCGTGAACTGGCTGTCGAACTCACGCGGCCCGGTGGGCCGCAGCGCATCTCTCTTGAAAGTGTTCATGCCGTATCTCGTGTGGGACACGGTGTTCGATAATTCGCGCGTCGTCGCCGAAATGGGCCGCGCGCCGGAGCCTTTTTCCAAATATTGTTATCCGCTGCTGCGGTTCAGCCGGGAGCATCATTTCTCCTATCCTTACGAGCCATGGCCGGGGCCTGCTGCCGTGATCAGCGAAGAGGCCGCTCCCGCCGCCGTGGGATCGGCTCGGGGTGCCCACCCATGATGGACAACGTCCTCGAAGCGTGGACCAGTTCATACATCGAACTATCGAGCATGCTCTGGAAGTTCGGCGCGGGGCGTCCGTGGCAGCCCGGCGAAAAATTGAAGCTGCTTTTTGCGGGATACAACGGCACGCGCAACACGGGCTCCGACGTCCGCGCCGAGGAAATGCTGCGGCAGATTCGCCGCGTGCTGGGCGAGGAAAATCTCGCCCTCAGCGTGATGTCGCAGAATCTGGAATGGAGCCGCGCGTATTTTGGCGACGCGCGCCAGGTCTTTCTGCCGGACATTTACCCGCCATTCCTTTTCCGCGAAGTGCGGAAACATCACGGGGTGGTCGCGTGCGAAGGGTCAATGTTTAAGAGTAAATTCGCGGACGCGCTTACCACGATGTTCATCGGGGCGCTGGGAATCGCGGCGGCGGAGAACAAGCTTTCAGTGGGGTACGGCGCCGAAGCGGGCTACATGAACCCAATGCTCGAGAAAATGTGCGCGCGCTATTGCCGCCGCTCGCTGATCATCACACGCAACGAGGAATCGCAGGCGGTCCTCAGCAAGCTGGGCGTGGCGAGCGAAGCCGGAACGGACACCGCCTGGACGTTTGAGCCGCTCCCGCGGGAGTATGGCCGCAAGGCGCTCATCGATGCCGGTTGGGACGGGGAGACGCCCGTGCTCGCCGTTTGTCCAATCAATCCGTTCTGGTGGCCGGTCACGCCATCCACCCCGAAATTTCTGGCGCACGCCTGCTTCGGCGCGTATAAGGAAAGCCATTACCGCACGATTTATTTTCACAAGTCGGGATCCGAAGTTGATGCAGCCTACGAGAAATATCTTGCCGCGCTCGCGCACGGCGTGAATGCATTCCGCAGCAATCACCGCGTGTTTCTCGTTCTCGTGGCCATGGAAAGCCTGGACACGAGGGCATGCAAAGCGCTCGCGCCGCAAGTGGGCGGCGCTCCGGTTTTTAGTTCCGATGATTTTGACATGTACCAGATTGTGAGTATCCTGCGCTGTTGCGGCCTGATCCTTTCCTCGCGCTATCACGCAATCGTCACTTCGATGCCCGGCCTTGTGCCGTCTGCCGGAGTTACGATGGATGAGCGCATCCGCAATCTGATGCGCGAGCGCGGCCACGAACATCTCTTCCTCACCGTGGATGATCCCGACCTCGGAGAAAAACTGATCGGTGTGCTGGATCGCCTGGCGGCGGAAGCCGACGACGTGCGCGAAGGCATCGCGCGCTCGGTGGTACGCAACTTGAAAGTGATGGCGCGCATGGGCGTTTACCTGGAGCGCGCGGTTCATCAGCAATACCCGGAATTTCCCGTTCGTTCGGGCGTGCGTGGCTGGGAAGAATATCTGCCGCCGCTCAGCCCAAATTTGGAGAAACTGCTCAATGCGTATGAAGGCGCGGCGGCCGCCACGGCTGGAGATTGAGTAGCACAGGCTTGAGCCTGTGGATTTTGGCCGAGCTAGGTGCGTACTTAGCTTGACCACCCCGACAGGCTAAAGACCTGTCCTACTTAAAACATGAATTTTCTGGAAAATATTTTCACGCGCATGCAAGGTGCGGCCGGCCGCGTGGTCCTGGCCGAAGCGCACGCCGATGGAAATCGGACGGCAACCGGCTCGGAGCTTCTCGCGCAAATCTCCGTCGCGCGAGAATTCCTGCGCGCCTCGGGCCTTGCAAAGGGAGACCGCTGCGCGATCATCGCGCCGAACAGCATTCGCTGGGCCGCCCTCGATCTCGCGATTATCGCCGAGGGCTTCATCGCCGTTCCGATGTACGCGCGCCAGGCGCCCGCCGAACTCGCGGCGATGCTGCGCGACTCCGAACCCGGCCTGATTTGCTGCGGTGATGTCACGCTTCGCGATGCGGTCTCAGCCGCATGCCCCGAGGCGCCGCGCTACGTGCTATTCGATGACATCTTCAGCGCCCAGGCGCACTCTGCAAAGGCCGCGCCTCCGCCTCCTGTCGCTCTTTCGCCGCAGGGCACCGTAGCCATCCTGTACACCTCGGGAACATCCGGCGACGCAAAGGGCGTGATGCTGACGGCCGGGAATCTCGATCACATGCTCTCCTGCACGGGTGCACGGCTCGGTGAGTTGATGGGGCCGCGCACCACGCCCGACCGGGTGTTTCATTACCTGCCATTTTGTTTCGCGGGGTCGTGGATCCTGCTTCTCTCGTGCTTGTCGCGGACGAGCGTCCTGACGCTTTCCATGGACCTCACGAAGCTCGCTGACGATATTCGCGCGGCGGCTCCTGATTATTTCCTGAATGTGCCGGCACTCCTCGAACGCATTCGCAATGGCGTCGGAGACAACATCCGGAAACGTGGTGGCGCGATCGCGAAGATATTTGAACGCGCAAACGCCGCCTGGCTGCGCCTCGAGGCCAAAACACCGCAGCCGTGGGATTTTTTGTGGCTGGGGCTTGCGGGCCTTCTGATTTTTCCGTCGATTCGCAAGCGGCTTGGGCCGAATCTTCGTGCGCTCATTTGCGGCTCCGCGCCTCTCGCTCGCGAAACGCAGCTCTTCTTCATGATGCTTGGGCTTCCTGTGCTTCAGGTATACGGCCTTACGGAAACCACCGCCATTTGCACGATGGACGACCCGCATCACGTCGAGCCGGGACGCGTCGGCCCAGCCATCCCCGGCATCGAAATGAAGGTAGGCGAGAACAGCGAGATCATCGTCCGCGGTCCGAATATTTTTCCAGGCTACTGGGGCCGCCCGGAACAAACGGCCGCTGTGCTGCGCGACGGCTGGTTCCACACCGGCGACCAGGGCGACGTGGATGCGAGCGGAAACTGGCGCATCACCGGCCGGCTGAAAAATCTGATCATCCTCAACTCCGGCCACAACATCGCCCCGGAACCCATCGAAGAAGAATTATTCCGCGCGATTCCGGGCGCGCAGCAAGTGATGCTCGTCGGAAACGGGCGCAGTTTTCTTGCCGCGATTATCACGGGTACTGCCGCGGGTGCGGAGATTGATTCACAATTGGAGCGGGTGAACAATCCCCTGCCGCACTATCGGAAAATTCACAGGTATCACGTATCGCAAGAATTGTTTACCATCGAAAACGGCTTGCTGACAGCCAACGGAAAGTTGCGGCGCGATACCATCGCCACTCGCTTTGCGGCGGAGATTGAGCGCATGTACAAGAAAGATGATGCGCCACAGGCTTCGTAGCGCCCGCGTCTCGCCCGCTCATTGCCTGTTGATGAACCTCGAAAGCCGCCGGTAAGATGCCGGCGCCACGCGAAAAGCTGAACCGAACGCATGGACGAATACAAAGGAAAAACACTCCAGTGGCGACTCACGGAAGGTGTTGTTGAGCTTGTGCTCGACCACGCTCCCGCCAATGAAATTGGCCTCGCCATGCTCGAGGAGCTAGAGCATTTCGTTTCCTCGCTCCCCGCTCTGGAATCGAATGCCAGCGCACTCCTTATTTATAGCGAGCAGAAAGCGGGTTTCTCCGCCGGCGCAGACTTGCGAGGATTGTACGAACAGGCGCAAAAGATGGATATGTCGTCAGCCGTGAAAGGAGTGCGCGAATTTCTCGAGCGGATTCATGCCGCCCTCAACCGGCTGGACACTTCGCCTCTGACAACAATCGCCGCGGTGCACGGAGTCTGCTTCGGCGGCGGGTTCGAGCTGGCGTTAACATGCGACCTCATCATTGCGGACAAGATGGCTCGTTTCTGCTTTCCGGAATTGCGGCTGGGACTCATTCCCGGATTCGGCGGAATCCCGCGCCTGAAACGCGACGTCGGCAACGCAGTCGTGCGCGATCTCCTGCTCACCGGGCGCAGCATCAACGCCAACAAGGGGCTTTCTGTCGGCCTCGTGAGCCAGGTCGCCGCGGAAGGAGAAGCCCTGCGCCTCGCCCGCGCTACCGCCGCGCAGACGACAAAATTCGATCGCGTCACCGCTGCCGCCGCAAAACGTTTCATTAAGCCACTGCCGGCGCAAGATTTGCGCAACGAGATCGACATTTTCTGCGAACTGTTCACACGCCCGGCGGTAATGGAGGGCCTGCGCAAATTTGTCGAGAACGCCGGCCCGCATCCGTATCTTCCGTAGGTATTGTGGGACAGCCACTCTTGGCTGTCCCTGTCAATTGGATCGCAATGCTCGCGCTCGACCGACCAACATCGGACAGCCAAGAGTGGCTGTCCCACAAATAGCCAGCGGGCTCTCTCTTCCTGTAAAATAAAATCAACCATGAAAACAATCGAGCAAACTACAGATGAAATCCTGAACCTCGCCGCAACTCATTTTAAATTTCCGCGCGCCGAGCTTCAGCCAAACGACGATTTCTATAAAAAGCTCGGCATTGACAGCCTGCAGGCGCTCGAACTTCTCACGCGCCTCGAAAATCATTTCAATGTGGAACTCCCCGACTATGAAGTTCAGGGAGTCAGTGATTTTCACACCCTGGCAACCCGCATTCAGGCAAGGCTCTGATCTCTGAACACCACGCGGAATAACGCGCTGCGCCCGGTGATTTCCCCCTATAATCTTGCCGTTCTCAATGACCACGCGTCTGTGTGGCAACCCTGATGCTGGATTTGGCTAATTACAATTCGGTTGGAGCGGCGCTGCGCGACGCCCTCACTCACTGGCCCGATGAAATTTGCCTGATCGAAGCCGACCGCGACCACGAACGCTCCCGCCTCACATACCAGCAATTCGGCGAAGCCGCCGAGGCCGTCGCCGCGGCGCTCGAGGAATCCGGTTTTGCAGCGGGAGACCGCGCCGCGATCATTATGACCAACCAGCCCAAGTGGCTGATTTCGGCTTATGCCGTTTTTTTCGCGGGAGGCGTTCTTGTTCCCCTCGACTACAAACTCACGCCGGCGGAACATCTTCATCTCCTTGCACACTCACAAGCCCAGATTCTGTTCGTCGAATACCCGCTGTGGCGCGCGATCACGCAAGCGCCCACGTTCCACGAGCACAAACTCAAGAAAGTGATCGTAACCGAAGCGCCGCCAAACGCCGATCTCGCGGGGGGCGTGCGCTGGGAGACATTTCGAGGGGCACGCGCGGCCGAGTTTCGCACGCGCGCGCTGACGGACACGGCCTGCATCGTCTATTCGTCCGGCACGGGCGGCCATCCCCGCGGCTGCGTGCTGACTCATGACAACTATCTCGAACAGTGCGCGTCCGTGAGTCCGGTCTTTCCGTTCTGGCCCGGCGCGCGCTATTTGAGCATCATCCCCACAAATCACGCGATCGATTTCATGGGCGGCTTCCTGATGCCGTTCACCGGCGGAGGAACCGTTGTCCATCTGCGCACGCTCCGGCCGGAATTTATCCGCGAAGCTTTCACAAAATACAAAATCACGTACATGGCCGTCGTGCCCCTCATTTTGAAAAATCTGCAGCGGGGATTGCGAGAGAGATTTGACGCCCTCCCGCCATTGAAGCGCAAGATGCTCGACGCCATGATCGGCGTCAATCGAGCTCTCACCCGCTCGAAGCCGCGTCCGGGCCTGAGCCGTGCGCTGTTGAAAGATATTCACAAAGCGTTCGGCTGCGGTCTGCAAGCGCTGCTCGTCGGCGGCGCGTTCACCGAGCCGGGCACAATCGAATTTTTTCACGATATCGGAATCCCGATTTACAACGGATACGGATGCACGGAAGCGTGCACGGCCATCACTCTCAACGATCTCCAGCCCTTCCGCCCCGACACGGTGGGAAAGCCAGTGCGCGGTATGGAAATTCGCATCGTCGAGCCGGATGCGGACGGAATCGGTGAAGTGGCTGCAAGGAGCAAGACGGTGATGTCCGGCTATCTCGACGATCCCGAAATGACGGCGGAAACACTCATGAACGGCTGGCTCATGACTGGTGATCTCGGCCGTGTGGATGCGACGGGCCATCTTCAGCTTTTCGGGCGCAAGAAAAATATGATCGTCACCGCCGAAGGCAAAAACATTTATCCTGAGGACATTGAAAATAATTTCGAGGGCATCGCAGTGAAGGAATTCTGCGTTTTCGCGGCGAACTACATCTGGCCGCAGCACACGATGACCGGCGAGCAGCTCGTCCTCGTGATCCATCCCGAGCCGGGGCAAAGAGTGAACGACACGCTCGTCAAAGACCTTTGCCGCCGCAATTCGCAGCTCTTGAATTACAAGCGCGTCTCGGGTTACATCGACTGGGGTCAGGATTTCCCCCGCAACGCGGCCATGAAAATCAGGCGCGTCATCCTTGCGGGACAAATTGGAAAGCAATTGGAGCGCGGCGCGATGGTCTCCCTTTGAGCGACGCTTATTTCACGATCGTAAATCCGGCTGCAGGCGGCGGAAGGTGCGGAAAGCTTGCCGCTCACGCCCTCGATAGGCTGCGTGCCGCTGGTTTGCAACTCGAAGTGCGCGAAACACGCGCCCCGGGGCAAGCAACCGTGCTGGCCCATGGCGCCTATGGCGAGGGCTTCCGCAAGTTCATCGCCGTGGGCGGCGACGGCACGAGCTTTGAAATCATCAACGGGCTTTTTCCAGAGGCGGCAACCCAGGGCCGTGCGTCACTTGGATTCCTTCCCCTGGGGACCGGCAACTCATTCCTTCGGGACTTCATCGCAAACGGGACAGATCTCGCGGAATTCGGAATCCAGGCGATCCTCGCCGGCCGCAAGCGCGCCTGCGACGTCATTCGCCTCAACCATTCCGGCGGCTCCATCTTTTTCATCAATACATTGAACATGGGCTTCGCCGCCGACGTAGCGACATTGACCAATCGCAGGCTAAAATTCCTGGGGGAGCCCGGCTATCTGGTCGGTGTGCTTGTTTCGCTGGCGCGGCTGCGCCGCCGGCCGTTTCCGCTGCGTGCTGACGGCGAGCGGGACGACCGGCGCTGCTTGTTCGTTGCCTTTAGCAACAGCAAGTACACTGGCGGTAAGATGATGATCGCCCCTCAGGCGTCCATCGACAGCGGTACGATCGAGTATGTCCACTGGGGACCGATCGGCCGCCTGGGCCTGGTGCGGAATCTGCCCACTCTTTTCACGGGCACGCACATCCGGCATCCAATGGCGTCAAGGCGCACGGCGGCGCGGATCGAATTCGACTTGAAAAATCCCGTGGACGTGGTCGTCGATGGAGAGGTGCTCACCCTCGAAGCAGAATCGCTGGAAGCGCTGCCCGGCGCCCTCGATGTGATGGTATGAACGTGGAAACCGAACGTCCGATTCCCGCGGCGGCGGCCGCGGAACCCGCCGGCGAGCAGGGGATCCGCCGCGCGTGGGCGATTGCGCGAAGCACGTATCATTGGATGCTTTCCGCCGCGTATTTTTTCCCGGTGTGCAGCATCCTGGTCCTGCTCGGAATTTTCATCGACCCGCGGAAAAATGACGGCGCGCAGCGCATGCTGTGCCGCGTGACGATGAAAGCGGCGGGCGCGAAGATCGTGGTGCGCCGCGCGCCCGGCTATGATCCGTCGCGAATCTGCTTTCTGCTCGCCAACCACGTTAATTTATTCGATCCGTTCGTGCTGTACGCGACGGTGCCGCAATTTTTCCGCGGCCTCGAACTTGAATCTCATTTCCGGATTCCTGTGTATGGATGGATGATGAAACGTTTCGGCAACGTTCCCGTGCCGGACGTCAACCGCCCTTCCGACTTGAAACGCATGTGGAGGCTCACTCGCGCGGCGCTC
>Ga0307478_10003814_pt1 | contig 10995 bp, 13 predicted proteins | sample atmos_gasesECM4C_2_FD_203713 | JGI IMG/M metagenome (GOLD analysis project Ga0307478, IMG submission 203713) | Hardwood forest soil microbial communities from Morgan-Monroe State Forest, Indiana, United States - atmos_gasesECM4C_05 | ecosystem: Environmental > Terrestrial > Soil > Temperate...
GGTCCGTAAAGTATTCCGGACGCCGGCAGTCATAGGCGAGCGTCGCAATCGAGGAGAGCATGTGCTGATTGCCGCGCTGGCTTCCGAAAGCGGTCTCCATGCCCCAGATCGCGATCAGGGGCCCGGCCGGCACGCCGTAGCGCTGCTCGATCGATGCAAACAGCGCCGCATTTCTCTGCTTCATGCCGCGGCCCCGCGCCACGATCGCGGCCGCGCCGCGCTTGACCATGAACTGATCCAGCGAGAGCTTGAAACTGTGCAGGCTGCGGTCGGCGGCAATCGTTGCGCTCGCGTAATTCGTCTGCTGAAGCGCGGCGATGCCCGCTCCGCCAATGCCCTTGGCCTGCGCTTCGGCACTGAACGCTCGCTTCCAGGCCTCAAAGCCGCCAGGCCCGTTGCCGCACTGCGCGGCCTGTGCGCCCGGGGCGAGGCCTGCCACCACCACTGCCCAGGCGGCAAATGTCGCGATCGCAAGCTCTCTGCGCTCGATCATTGAAAAAACTCCCTTACGGCACGCGGGCCGGGTCTGTGTGGCGACCTATCCTACCACGGCAATCACAGGATCGTATGGTGGATTAGCGGCTGGTCCGCCGCAAAGGTCGACTTAGCGTAACACGAGTTTTGCCAATAGAGCGGTGAGTTCGCTCTGCCTGGACACGCCGACCTTGGCGAAAACGCGCTTGAGCACATTGCGCGCGGTATCCTCGGCTATCCCGAGCCTTTCCGCCGCATTTTTCGGCGGGATACCCGCCCCGATCATGGCGGCGATCCGGGCTTCGCCGAGCGTGAGCCCAAAGAGATCGCGCACGATGGCGGGATCCGCCGGCTCGTCGAGCTTCTGCTCGACCACGAGCACGATCGCGCGCGTCTGAGTCAAGAATTGCTCCGCGAGCGCCGATTGGAAAAGCGGCAGCAAATAGATCGCAAGGCGCCGGCTGGAGGCGGCGGACTGGACCAGGATCGGTTTCGTGTCCGCGATCAGTTCGGGCGGCTCGGCGCGAATGGTCTGCGCAATGGCTTGATCGAGCACGGTCCCCGTCCTGATGCTATTGAGCCGCAGACGTCCCTGCGAAAGATAGAGCGCATCTCCCAAAAACTGCTGGGCTGCCGGATTTGAAAATATCACGCAGCCGAGCGAGTCCAGCGCAAACACACCGATGCCGATGCGCGCCAGCGCTTCGCCAAGGCTTACATTCGTAACCTGCGCATTGAGTAGCCGGACGGAGAGCCGTAGGGACTTCTCGATATGCCGCGAGATCGTTCGCAAGTCCTCGAGCTCGGCGTCGGAAAATTGCGGCTTGAGCCTTGAATTGCGCTGCACCGACATTACGACCCCGACATGCGGATCGGGCGAGACCGCGACAGATCCGATAAAACCCAGGCCATGCTTGTCAAAGAACTCCACGCTGCAGGGATGTTTCTTCATCGTCTCGTCAAAGCCGATATGACGATCGGCAAATGGCTCGCCGCTGAAGAAGTAGCCCAGCTCCTGCGCGCGGATGGCCTTGATGTCGCGCGCTGCCCAGCCGTTGGACTCGTAGTCCTGCTGCGCTGCTGTAAGCGTTTCGGAGACGATGGTTCCGAACGTCCCATCATTGCGGTGCCAAATCAGGATGGCGCCGACGTCGTCGAAATAGTCAGCGATGGCGCCGAGCGCACGCGGCCATTGCTGCGGCTCGGGCGCGGCGTCGTAGATGGCCTCGATCGCGCGTAGCAGGCGTTGATCGGAGGAGACGTGCCTGGACATGGAATCCCTCTGCAGTCAGAGCATCAAAGACAGAATACTTATGCGTGACAGACCATAGAAGCCGACCTTCCGGATATCACCTTTGCTCATCCAGGATTGACAATGGATAGCTGCCGCGCGGATATGGGAGGGTGCGCCGATGCACGGATTGCTCGGCAACAGACAGGGCGAAGACGATGGGCAGGCACACCGCAGATCATTCAGAAGAAGAGCGGGATCGGTTGCTCATTCGAGACCTGATTGAGAATTGGGCCGTATGGCGCGATGCGGGCGACTGGGAACGTTTCCGCAGCGTCTGGCACGACGATGGCCGGATGAACGCCACCTGGAAGCAAGGCACTGCCGACGAGTTCATCAAGGCGTCGATCGACGGCTGGAACCGCGGCGTCAGCATCCTGCATTTCCTGGGGGGAATGTCGATCGATCTCGAGGCTAGCCGCGCCATCGCCCAGACCAAGATGACGATCTCGCAGCGCGGGGAAGTTCACGGTATTCTCTGCGACGTGGTCTGCACCGGGCGCTTCTATGATTTCCTGGAGAAGCGTGGAGGACGCTGGGGACTGGTCGAGCGTCAGCCAATCTACGAGAAGGACCGTATCGATCCGGTCGATCCAAGCGCAACCCTCAACCTCGATGGCAATCTGCTCGCACAGTTTCCCATTGGCTATCGGCATCTCGCCTATCTGCAGTCGCAAATCGGCTATCCGGTAAAACGCGATATGCCGGGCCTGAAAGGCGCCGAAGTGGAGGCGCTTTATGAACGCGGGCGCCGTTGGTTGCACGGGGACTAAAGCATGATCCGCACCCGAAGGGCCGCGTTGGCGCGAAGAGCGATTTTCCGAAAGGATCAGGGCTAAAGCGCCATGAACCCTATCCTGGATTACCGTTGCCGGACAAAATCTGCGCTGCGCCACCGATGCCGCGGCGGAAGGCTTCGTCGAAGGTGACGCCGCGCAGCTGCCATCGGTGCGGCCGGCCCTGCCATTCAAGCCGCCATTCGGTGACCCATCCGAGATCGTGATCGCTCCACACGAGACGGCCGATCAAGGCGATCGCGCCGCCCTGCTCGGCGGTGGCGGCAGCGAGCGCAGCAGTCGACAAGGTCGGTAGCGCAGCCGCGGTGATGGCTGATTTCGAAAGCTGGGCAGCGGTCGGCAGCACGATAGACATGCCGCGCTTATCGGCGGCGGCAAGGAGCGAGTCCCGTTGCAGGTCGGATTGCCGCGTATCCGACGTCACGATGTATTGCCGCGCACCCTGCTCCATCTCGACAAAGACGGCAAGTACCGGGCGGTGCGACGACCAGGGCTTGAGTCCAAGCGTTGCGAGCAGGCCATCGATCCTGGCCTGGTCGAAATCAACCGTGAGATCATAGGGACGGTCGCGCGTGCCCTGCTCGTCGTGGGTCGGCGTGCCGGCCATCTGGTCGTGATAGGAGAAGGCTTTGACATAGCTGCGTGCGTCTGCCTTGGCGGCAGCGAGCCGTCGATCGTCTGCCAGCTGGCCTGCGGCCGCAACCTTGATCACGACGTCTACCAGGCACGCGGCAAACCCGGTAAGGCGGTTGGCCTCGCCCTGCCCGGTGACGATGGTCTGCGCGCGGTAGAGATGACCCGCATCAGCCGGAAGCGGATCGGCCCGGCCCGCTTGCAGCGAAAGCGATAGCGCAATCACAAGCCCTAGCGCGCGCCCTTCAATGTGCAGGACGTCGTGCAGGTGGTGGTGATGCCGCGCTGGCATTGTTTGCAGACGGCGACGCATTGGTCATAGATTTTCGGATTGTAGGACGGAAACAGATTGCGCGCACAATCGTCGATCGAGCCGGTGGAGTCGGGCTCCTGCTGGGAGCAGGCGGCGACCACCAGGGCTATGGCAAGCAAAAGCCCGACACGTCGGACGCGAGGTTTATCGAGCCGGCTCATCACGATCGCCTTTCCTGCGACAGCTATTCTAGCGGCAAGATTCGCGTCGTTGACAAGCCCTCTCCGCAAGCTGCGAACAGGAGCTCGCGCTCCTTCTGCGGCCAGCAGAGCCCGGCGAAGCAATATTGAATATATATTTCCAAGTTTTAGGCTTGGAACGCGAGCTGGGGCTCCCGCGCCGTGTGGCGCTCGACGAAATCGCCGATATGTTCAGGCACCGAAATACCTTCGATATCGCAGAGCACGCGGATTTCCCCCGCGATTTCCTTGGAAATGTCCCTGCTCCAGTGCTCCAGCGTGTTGAAGGCCATGATGCGGACGGGCTCGTTGAACCGGCCCGCGAGCAGGTCCGCAATGACAGAGTCGAGGTCGGGTCGCTCGACCTCGGCCTCACGCCGGGCTTCGCCAAGTCCGATGCAATCCACCACGAGGTAGATCGTCTGATCCGCCCCATACGGCACGCCTGGTGGCGACACGCCGATGTCCGGCATACGCGCCTCCTCTTGATTGTTCAGCTCACCAACGGCGACCGGGACATCGGGTTCCACGCGAGAGCCGAGATCACTCCGCCAGCACGCGGCAGATCTTCAGCGCGTCGGCTGCGACCGCATCGACGCTCCTGGCATAGTCACTTCTGATCCACGCCTTTGCGATCTGGATCATTGCGCCCACGGCCCCGGCCCGAACCAGTTCCGCGGTCTTACGCTTGGCGTTTGCCTCCGGCGCCAGCGTGCGCGACAGCAACTCGCCGAATTCCCGGAGCAGCGCCGCGCCGACTTCATCGACGGCGGGCCCGACGCGGGCGATCTCGACCACGAAGAGCTGTGCGCCGACCGGGTCGTCCTTCAGTGCCTGGTAATAGGCGCGCAGCACCGCATGGCCCCGCTCGTCCGCGGTGCCAGGGTGCTCCCTGCGAATGGCCTCGAGGCAATCGATCAGCCGGTGCGAGACGGTGTCGAAGGCCGCGATCAGCAGCGCCTCGCTGTTGGAAAAGGACTCGTAGAAATAGCGCTCGGTCAGGCCAGCCGCCTCGCATACCGCTTTCACCGTGGCATTGCGGTAGCCGACCTCGCCATAGACGCGGGTCGCGGCCTCAATCAGCCGCTCCCGCCGCGCCAGGCGCCGCTCCTCGGTGGAGTGCCCGCCGTAATGCCTCTGTCCCGCCGTCTCCGCCATCTTAACCTACTTGACATGTCTCATTGTCAGATGCTTAATTCTGACAATAGCTCATGTCAGAAAAAGAAAATAGATGGGCGTTGGACCAGAGGTCGGATCAGGGAGTTGCGGAATGCCGGAACAGGCACGTGAGCAGGTCTTCGCCCGTGGCGTCGGGGCGAGCACGCGACCAGCAACCAATACCGGCGCGGCAAGCGTTGCGGCCAACGTCACTGCCTTCAAGCCCAAACCCGACCAGACCGATTTCGACGTCATCATTGTCGGCGCCGGCCTCTCCGGCATCGGGGTTGCCTATCACCTGCAGCGCGACTGCCCGAAAAAGTCCTTCATCATCCTGGAAGGACGCGAAGCGCTCGGCGGCACCTGGGACCTGTTCCGCTATCCCGGCATCCGCTCCGATTCCGACATGCACACGCTCGGCTATCGCTTCCGGCCGTGGCGCGGCGAGAAGGCGATCGCCGACGGCCCCGCGATCCTCGACTATCTCAACGACACCGCGCGCGAATACGACATCGACCGCAAGATCCGCTTCAGCCACAAGGTCAAGCACGCGTCGTGGTCGTCGACAGAGGCGCGCTGGACGCTCGACGTCGAGGGGCCCGACGGCAAGCAGGTCACCTATAGCTGCAACTTCCTGCAGATGTGCTCTGGCTACTACGATTACGATGCCGGCTATTTGCCGGGCTGGCCGGGCATGGAGCGCTTCAAGGGCGAGATCGTGCATCCACAGAAATGGCCCAAAGATCTCGACTACGCAGGCAAGCGCGTGGTCGTGATCGGCAGCGGTGCGACCGCGGTGACGCTGGTGCCGGCAATGACCGACAAGGCAGCGCATGTCACAATGCTGCAGCGCTCCCCGACCTATATCGTGGCACGCCCCGCCAAGGACCCGATTGCCAACTGGCTCTATGCCAAATTGCCCGAAGGCCTCGCCCACACCGCCGCGCGCTGGAAGAACATCCTGCTGCAGATGTACTTCTACAACGCCGCGCGCAAGAATCCGGAAGGCGCCAAGCAACGCATCATCGCGATGGCGAAGGCCGAACTTGGTCCCGCGATCGATACGGCGAAGCACTTTACGCCGCGCTACAATCCCTGGGACCAGCGGCTTTGCCTGGTGCCCGACGGGGACCTGTTCAAGGCGATCCGCGCGGGGAAAGCCGCCGTGGTGACCGACGAGATCGAGACCTTCACCGAGACTGGTCTCAAGCTCCGCTCCGGCGAGGAACTGCCCGCCGACATTATCGTCACCGCAACCGGCCTTGTGATGCGGCTGATGGGCGGCATGCAGCTCATGGTCGATGGCAAAATTGTCAATCCCGGCACCACCCTGAGCTACAAGGGCATGATGTTCTCGGACGTGCCGAATCTCGCCTCCACCTTCGGCTATACCAACGCCTCCTGGACGCTGAAGGCGGACCTGACAGCCGAATATCTCTGCCGCATCCTGAACAAGATGGACCGCAGCGGCTATGCCTATTGCGCCCCGCGCAACATCGATCCCTCGGTGATTCCGGATGCGACCCCGCCGCTGTCGTCGGGCTACATGCGGCGGGGCAAGGACGTGATGCCCAAGCAAGGCTCGAAGCGGCCGTGGAGATTGCACCAGAACTACGCCAAGGACATGCTGGCGCTGCGCTTCGGTACGATCGATGACGGCACCCTGGTGTTTTCGAAGCTCCCGCAACGCGCGGACAAGCGGGCATGAGACTGAAAGACCGTACCGCCGTTGTCACCGGCGCGGGTTCAGGCATTGGGCGCGCGATCGCGCGGTCGCTGGCCCAGCGCGGCTGCCATCTCGCGCTCGCCGATATCAGCGAGGCGGGCCTTGCCGAGACCGTCAGCCATGTGAAGAGCGCGAATGTGCGCGTCACTAGCCACAAGCTTGACGTCGCCGATCGGGAAGCGGTGGCCGCACTTCCGCAAGCCGTTGCTGCTGCGCATGGCGGCGCGGCGCTGCTGTTCAACAATGCCGGCGTTGCTGTTGCCGGCACATTCGATCAGGTAGCCGAGCGCGATTTCGAATGGCTGTTCGAGATCAATTTCTGGGCGGTGGTCAGGCTCACGCGCGCGTTCATGGCGCTCCTGAAGGCGAATGACGAGGCGCGGATCGTCAACGTGTCGAGCCTGTTCGGGTTGATCTCGCCGCCGGGCCAGACCGCGTATGCGGCAAGCAAATTCGCGGTGCGCGGCTTTTCCAATTCACTGCGCTTCGAGCTGCAAGGCAGCAATGTCGGCGTCACCGTGGTGCACCCGGGCGGGGTCGCAACGAGAATCGCTGACAATGCCCGCCGCCCCGCCGGAACCAGCAATGCGGAAGTGAATGAGCAGATCGAGCGCGCCCGCCGCGTGCTCACCATGCCGCCGGCACAGGCTGGCGAGATCATCGTCAAGGCCGTCGAGCGCCGCGCCGCCCGTGTCCTGGTCGGCCGCGACGCCAAGATGATGGCGCTCGTGGAAAGGCTCGCTCCGGTCTCCTATTGGAATATCCTGGGGCCCCTGCTCCGCCGCTCGGCGGACGTGGAGAAAGGGAGATCGTCATGAGCACCCTCATAGCGCTGATCGTCATCGCTGCGGTCGTGATCTTGATTGTGATTTTGGGGCTCGTCGTCTTCACCGCCCGCACCGCGCGCAAGGTCGAGGCGGCGCTGCCGCCGCGCGGCAAATTCATGCAGGTCGGCAGCGAGCGCATCCACTATGTCGATCGCGGCGGCGCGGGTCCGGCGATTGTGATGATCCACGGGCTTGGCGGCAATCTCATGCATTTCACCTACGCGCTGGCTGACGAACTCGCGGGCGATTTTCGCGTGATCATCGTCGACCGGCCTGCTTGCGGCTATTCGGAGCGCCCGGAAGGCGCCCCGGCCGACCTGAAGGCGCAGGCAGCCACGCTCGCAAAGTTCATGCGCGCCCTCGGGCTGAAGCAGCCGCTGGTCGTCGGACACTCGCTCGGCGGTGCGCTGTCGCTTGCGATCGCGCTCGACCATCCCGACTGCGCCGGCGCGCTCGCGCTGATCGCGCCGTTGACACATGTGCCGGACAACGTGCCCGACGTGCTCAAGGGTCTGATCATCCACTCGCCGGCCTTGCGCAAGGTGAACGCTTGGACGCTGGCAACGCCGCTCGGCATCCGGCGCGGAGCGGCGGCGCTGAAGGAAGTGTTCGCTCCCGAGCCGGCGCCCGCGGATTTTCCGATCCGCGCCGGCGGGCTGCTCGGCCTGCGGCCCAAGGCGTTCTGTGCCGCCTCGTCGGACGCGGTCCTGGCCGAATACGTGCTGCCGAACTACGTCGCCCGCTACGCCTCGCTCGCGCTTCCCATGGGAATGCTGTTCGGCAAGGGCGACCGGCTGCTCGACTATCACGCACAAGGGGAAGCGATGAAGGTCGTTTGTCCTGCGCTCGATCTCGAGCTGATGGAGGGCGGCCACATGCTGCCGATGACCGCGCCCGATCGCTGCGCCGCCCTGATCCGTCGCGTCGCGGCGCGCCAGCAAGAGGTGGCGCGTGTGGCGTAAGAAGGTGGCCTCGGCTACTGCACGACGTCGAGCTTCACCTTCGCTACGCCCTGCCCGACTATGCCTAGCGCCTGCGCTGCCGAATAGGAGACATCGACGACGCGCCCATGCACATACGGGCCGCGGTCGTTGACGCGCACCGTGACCGAGCGGCCCGTGCTGACATTGGTCACACGCAAGCGGGTGCCGAACGGCAGGTTCGGATGGGCGGCGGTGAGCTCGTGCGTATCGAATTTTTCGCCGCTCGCCGTTTGCGTCCCCTCCGTGTAGAACGAGGCGATCCCCTGCGACACGCGCGGCGCCTTCTCGCCTGATGTCTCGGGTTCCACCGGAGCCTGTCGCCGCATCAAACTAACGGGCTCCCGCGCCGCGACATGCATGATCCGATGATGCTCCAGCGCGGCCTGCCGCGTCGGAGATGGCGACGATCTGAAGGTCGATCGGTTGGAGACAACCGAGGACTGCGCGCAGGCTGCAAGAAGTCCAGCAGCCAGCGTCACCGCAGTCAACCTGCCGAGCACGCGACGGCGCGAGGTGACTGGCTCGCGCGAACCAACGCAGTTTACGCCACTCGTTACATGCACAATTCTGGCGCAACCGGAAGACATGCCGTCCCCCCAAAAGTACCAGCCTCCAGCGTGTCAAACTCCGCAGTGAATGGGGGCAGAACCGTGGCCGGCGGGACAAGCTGTGTGTGCAACGTGACGAATTCGCACTAACTGTTGCGAGTGGGCCACAACCGGGTGGTGTATGACCCAGTCCGAGTGGCTCTTGCGTTTCGTGCGCCGTCTCCGGTAGCCTTGGATAAAACAAACAAGAGAACTGGGAGGCTACGATGCGTCGCGGCGCCTTTATCGTGCTCGTATCAGGGGCGATGGCCCTTGCGGCGCCGGCTCACGCGGAGCCGCGTGCTGCCTATGTGACCCTGGTCCTGCAGGCTTTCGCCGCCAAGGTCGAATGCCCCGGCACCGATGTCGTCTACCAGGATCTCGTCCAGAAGGCCCAGGAGATGCAGCAGCCGGACGGCACCACGGAGACGGTGCGTAAGGCCATTGCCTACATGCTGACCGGCGGCAAGATGGGCGAGCGCGGCAATGACGACCTGATGCAGGAAATTGCCATCGCCGTGCAGTCGACGGATCTGGATCAGAGGCGGCTGGGCATGCCGACCTGGTGCGAAACCCAGAAGTCGAGCCTCGCCGGCTTCATCCGCAGCAAGAACTAGCGGCGCGCTTGCCTGGAGCATCTTCGCTCGAAAACGCTCTAGCCGATCGCCGTGATCTCTGCTTCATCCTTGCCGGCGCGCAAGGCGTCGCCGATACGTTTTCCCAGCAACGCCTGGGCGAGCGGCGAGACGTAGGAGATCGATCCCTTGGTCGGATCGGCCTCGTCCTCGCCAACGATGCGGAACGTCTGCAGCCGTCCATCGTCGCGCACAATGGTCACGGCGTGGCCGAACTGTACGGTGTCCGCCCCGGGCTTTGGCGCGCGCAGCTGCGCCGTGGCGCGGCGGGCGTTCCAGTAGCGCAGGTCGCGCCCGGCCCTGGCCAGGCCTTCGCGATCGCCAGCGGTCTGGGCTTCGCCATACTCCCGGCGCGCCGTCTCCAGCGCCTGCTCGATCAGTGCGAGCCCCTGCTCGGTGACAAGGTTCGGATGCGCGGAGATCGGCCGGTCCGGCAATTCCTCAAAGAAACTGTCTTCGTTGACGAATGCTCTGCTCATGCGTGATATCTATGGTGCTGGAACGAATTTTCACTTCTGCGTCCGAAACTGTCCCTTTGCTGCAATGCAAAGACACCGGATCAGCTGCCGGCAGCGCGCAACGCAGCAAGCGGCGTAACCGCTATTTCTGCCGATCGAGCTTCGTGATCGTCTTCACGCCATCGGTCTCGGCGGCGGTATAGGTCACGCGGTCGCCGGCGTGCACGGCATCAAGCAGCGCGCCGTCCTTGACCTTGAACTCCTCGGAGGGCGCAGGCGCGGACGCGGGTCCATTTGATCCAACCGTGCTGCTTTCCGTCGGCGTGATCGCAACCGTGCTGGTCAGCCGGTTGATGCCGGTGATCGTCCCTGCACTGTCCTGCTGCTGGGCCGACGCCGAGCCACAGAGGGCGATGGCCGCGACCGTGATCATGATGCTTGCTGTCTTCATCGGCCTCTCCTTGTTTCGCGCTCGTGGCACAAGGCGCCGCGGCAGGATTTGGTTCCGCAAGACGGCATGATGTACCCCAACCTTGTGGCCACCGTGCGGCTGGCGGGAGCCGTGACGGTCGGGTTCCAGCGAGTCCTCTCCACAGGCGGCCCCATCATTTCCACGCCGTTGCCTTGCTTTGGTCAAAACCGCAAGGAGTCTGGGCCAGATCGTTGATGGAGGGGACAGTCCGTCGACGGCCCCTGGTTGGGAGCGCGGTGCTTGATCGGTACTTGTTAGTGGTGCCTGGGGCAATTGGGACAGATAGGAGCGCCAATGGATTCCACAGCGAAGCCGGCCCCGGCGGGGGCCGAGGATCCCCTGCTCGCGCACGGCGATACCAAGCCGAACGGCGACTACGAGCGGATCGTGCGCGAGGAGCTCGTGCGCGTTCAGGAGCGGCTCGCCCAACTGGCGCCGGTCGGCGCGGCGGCCGCCGCCTCG
>Ga0307478_10003815_pt1 | contig 10994 bp, 10 predicted proteins | sample atmos_gasesECM4C_2_FD_203713 | JGI IMG/M metagenome (GOLD analysis project Ga0307478, IMG submission 203713) | Hardwood forest soil microbial communities from Morgan-Monroe State Forest, Indiana, United States - atmos_gasesECM4C_05 | ecosystem: Environmental > Terrestrial > Soil > Temperate...
GACGAGATCGAAGCCGTACTGGCGCACGAACTCGGCCACCAAGTCCATCGCCACATTCTGAAGAGCATCTTTGTACAGGCCGGGATCACCTTATTCGGTTTTTGGGCCGCCAACTGGACACTGCATTATGCGGTCGACCATCACATGTTTGAGTTCGTGCAGCTCTCTGATTTCGCCAACCTCCCTCTGCTGGCGCTGGTGGCAACTGTGCTTTCGTTATTCCTGATGCCCGCCTTGAACGCCTATTCCCGCTACAACGAGCGGCAAGCCGACCGGTACGCTTTCGAGTCCATCGCCAGCGTCGAGCCATTTATCTCTTCCATGAATAAACTGGCCGAGCAGAATCTGGCGGAGCGTACGCCGGCGAAATGGGTGGAGTGGTTCTTCCATTCGCATCCTTCGATCTCACGCCGGCTGGCTGCTGCTGAAGAGTGGGGCAAATCGCAGAGCGTTCATATGCACATTTGAGAGTCGCGCCGGTTGTCCCCGCGCCTAGCGTTCCCCCAAAATCTCAATCACCCGTTGCAGATCTTCTTCCGTATCGACGCCGACGCTGTCGTATGGAGTCTCTGCGACGTAGATGTCAATGCCGTTTTCGAGAAAGCGTAACTGCTCCAGCCGCTCGCTTCTTTCCAGGGACGACTCCGGAAGAGCGACGAACCGGTCCAGCGCAGGCTTCCGGTACGCGTAGAGCCCCAGATGTTTGAAATAGCCAGGGTGCGTGACATCCCGATCAAATGGAATCGTTGCGCGAGAAAAGTAAAGCGCTCGCCCATTCAGGTCCGTGACAACCTTCACTGCATTCGGGTTCGGGATGTCGACTTCCTTCGCCGGTGTCATCACCGTACCGACCTGCGCTGCCGGGTTTTGCATCACCTGCACCAAGGTTGCGATCTGTTCGGCGCGAACCATCGGCTCATCGCCTTGAACATTGACGTACACGTCGGCGGATTCGCGCTTCGATACTTCATGGACCCGCTCGGTACCGCTGCGGTGGGCCGATGAAGTCATTTGCGCCTTCCATTCATGCGCCCGGCAGACTTGCCAGATCTCTTCGGAATCAGTAGCCACGATAACATCGTCGAGCGCGGAACAAGCGCGCACGGCCTCGTACACTATGCCGATCAGGGGCTTGCCCATGATCTCGCGCAGCATCTTTCGTGGAAGGCGCGTCGACGCCAGTCGTGCGGGAATGACGGCGATTGCCCTGATTGGCGGTTGGATCATTTTGACTTGAGATTCAAAGCGGTCGGATGCCGAGGCTGATACAAGCCGATCCGCCCGCCGCTCGGCAATGGAATTGTCGTCACACTGCCCCAGGGTGCCTTCTCGACATCCGAGCATTGGACTTTCTTTGCTTTGAGCGATGCCATCAATGCATCCAGATCATCGCACATGAGGTAGAGAACGGCTCCGAGAAGTTGCTGGCCGCCATGGCTCTGGGAAAACTCGCCTTCGAGCGGATGAATGCCCATCTCTGCCGGCGACATCGCGAAGATCAACCAGCCTTCCCCTGCATCCACTGACCGAAACCCGAGCACATCCTGGAAGAAAGCGCGATCGGCCTCAGGATTCTTGCTGTAGAGCAGAAAGTGAGAACCGATAATCATGCCGCCGAGTATAGCGCCAGAGGCGCCTTCGCCTTCGTTTGTTTCTCGCGACCTTCAGGCAACGATCGCGCCCCGGAAGGCGTTCGGCTGAGTACTTTCTTTGCTACCGTGGCGATGTAGCTCAGGTGGTCAGAGCGACTGACTTATAATCGACGCCCAAAAGCCAACCCTATATGTTTCAATGGTTTAGATGTGGCAGCACTCCGCCTTTGGGGCCTTTTGGGCTGGTTCTGTCGAGAAAAAGCAGATCAAAAAGGAGCTGAGTCTGGCGAAATTGGTAGGGATTGAAAGTTGGTTGGTGGATTTAACGTTAGACATTATTACCGAGAAACGTTAATATCAGTTTTGTGATTAAGACCTTCGGCGGGAAACACGGTGCCGACACGAAAGAGTTCTGGGACACCGGCAAGAGCCAGGGAATGCCCCCTTCGAATTTGCGAAAGGTTGCTAAACGGAAATTGCAGATGTTGAATGCAGCGACTCAGCTACACGATTTGTTGATTCCTCCGGGCAACAAATTAGAGAAATTGGGAGATGATCGGGAAGGTCAGCATAGCATTCGGATCAATGATCAATATCGCGTCTGTTTCGTGTGGAAAGACGAAGACGCATACGATGTAGAGATAGTTGACTATCACTAAATAGTGGCATGGGATTGAATTGGTTGTATGGGAGGGAACGTTCGATGAGTATCAAGAATGAGGGTCAAGCAGGTTGGGCAGTTCATCCCGGAGAGATTCTGCGCGAAGAGTTCCTACGGCCCATGGGCATTTCCGCATACAGGTTGGCTCTTGATTTGCATGTTTCTCCTCCGACCGTCAATGACATCGTTCGAGAAAAGCGTGGCATCAGTCCTGAGATGGCTGTGCGTTTGGCAAAGTATTTCCGCACCTCCGAGCAGTTCTGGCTTAATTTGCAGGATGCGTTTGCAATCCATGAAGTCAAAGAAAAGCATTCCAAGGAACTCAAGGCCATCAAACCTCTCGGGGCGGGTGCTTCCGCATCCCAATGACAAATGAAATTCTCTCAGGCAATGAGGTTGCCTCTTGGCTGGAGGCCAAGGTCTGCGACACCCCTCGTCTCGCAGAGCCGCTTTGATTTACGGACTTTAAACCAACTTCCCTGCCGCTCTCATTTCGGTTTGGTAGAATTGCACGTGCCGTGCACCAGGTTTTTGTAGACGTGACCGCTTGCCATTTGCCTGTACGAAGCAGTCCAGAAAAAGGATGGTGCGAAGGTTCTACAGCGGAGCATTAGTTGTAAGTTGTTTATTTTGTGTTGATTGTACACCGTGGCGGTGTAGCTCAGGTGGTTAGAGCGACGGTCTCATAATCCGTAGGTCGTTGGTTCGAGTCCAACCGCCGCCACCAACCGTCGCCCTGGCTACCGTTTAACCCGAGGTCCTTCGCTGCGCTCAAGACTTCGGCACGCGGCTCAGACGCCGCGTAAGCGCCTCAAGTTCGAGTCCTACCGCCGCCACCAACTGTCCCCCTGGCTACCGTTTAACCCGAGGTTCTTCGCTGCGCTCAGGATTTCGGCACGCGGCTCAGACGCCGCGTAAGTGCCTCAAGTTCGAGTCCAACCGCCGCCACCAAATCTCGGCTTCAGAGCTCTACTCTTTGTCCAGGTACTCCTCGGGAACGTCGTCCTCTGGCAGTTCGTGCGTGTGAACTTCTTTCTCGTCCGCATTCTCGGCGTCTTCAACGCCTGCGACCGCGCCGGCTTCGAAGAGGTTGCCTTCTTCGACCAATTCGTCGACGCTTTCCGAGTCCGCCTCCTCGGCCCGGGACAAACCTTGCAAGTCTCCAGCCTGGCGGCTGGCCAGGGCACGCTCTCGGTCGCGGAAGGACTCCAACTGCTGCGCGCTGCTGCGGGAAGATTTGCGCTTTAGGGCCACAGTCGTTTTTGAGGACGTCTTTTTAGCAGCTTGAGTTTTCTTGCGGGCGTTCTTGGGACGGCGCGGTTTTACAGCTCGTTTCGCACGCAACGTCTTCTTCTTCGCCTGCTTGGATTTCGCCGTCTTAGTTTTTGTGCGCTTCTTCTTACTCTTTTTCCTGTCCGGCATGCGAGCAGTCTACCACCGGGTCAGTCGGCGGCCGCAACTCGGCGGAAATCCTGAGCGGTTTCAGCTTTCTGCGAAGGAATCATCCCCCACGCAACAGTGGCGCTTGCCATGGCGAGGGCTGCGCAAAGCAACATGATCAGCCGAAAACCAAAGACGAATGCTGTCCCCACAGCTGCTCGAATCGCCGTTGCAGCTTGCGGGTCGGCACCCGAGGGCGCATCGAGGCTGCCGAGTCTGGCTGCATTGGATTCAAGCTGGTGAACAACGTCCGCATTCAGCTTCAGACCGGCGAGCGACTGGTCCAACGAGTGACTAAAAGCGGCTACCATCGCGATACCAAACACGGCAACTGCCAATACACCTGCGACTCGGGCAATAGCATTGTTAATACCCGATGCCACACCGGCACGTTCCTGCCCCACGGAGTTCATGACGACGGTCGTCAGAGGCGCGACGCTGATAGCCATTCCCAGACCCAGAACAACAAACGCCGGGAAAAAACCAGTCCAGTAATTAACCCGTGTACCCGGTACAGCAAAAAGAAGGAAACCCGCGGCTGCAATCAGCGGACCTGCAATGAGCGGGATCTTTGGACCGTAGTGGGCGATCAGCCCTCCCGACCAGCGCGACAGCAAGAACATCAGCAAAATCATTGGAAGCGCAGCCGCACCAGTGGCGGTCGCCGAGTACTTCTGTATCTGGATCAGGTTTAAGGGATACAGAAAAAAGAAAATGCCCACCGCGGCATAAAGGCACAGCGTCAACAGGTTTGCGCCGCTGAAGCTTGGGGATTGAAACAGTTTCGGCGGAACCATCGGCACCTTCACCGTCTTTTCGACGAATACGAAAAGAACGATCGATACAAGCCCGACAATCAAGCTGCCGATAACGCGAGAATTCGTCCAACCAAGGATCGCCGATTGGAGAAATCCATACACCACCGCTGCCAGGCCGAGAGTCGCGATCGCGGCGCCCAACCAGTCGACACTCCCCGCATCGGAACTCCGGGATTCCGGCACGTGCCACAGCGAGATCACCAGAACAAGAACAGCCAGAGGAAGGTTAATGAAGAATATCCAATGCCAGGATGCGTGCTCGATCAGCCATCCTCCGAGAACCGGACCAAGAGCCGTCGTGATTGTTGTGAATCCGGCCCAAGTGCCGATCGCTTGGCCGCGAGACTGTTCGTCGAAGCACGCGCTGATGATGGCGAGGCTGCCCGGCACCAGGAATGCGGCAGCGATCCCCTGAACCGACCGCCACAACACCAGAGCTCGGATGCTCGAAGAAAAACCACAGCCAGCCGAAGCAACGGCGAAACCGGCTACCCCGAGCAAGAACATGGCCCGCCGGCCGAGAGAATCTCCCAGTGCGCCGCCAACCAGGATCAGGGCAGAAAGAAATAATCCGTACGATTCAATGACCCATTGCACATCGACGACGGTGGCGTGGAGGTCCGATTGAAGAGCAGGCAAGGCCACATTGACAACCGTGCTGTCGATGAACGCCATGCTTGAACCAAGAATCGTGGCCGCAAGGACCCAGGGGCGCGATTTCTCCAGGCAAGCGGCGGCAGAACTCCCGGCGCGGATCTGTGCTTCATCGCATGGCTGCTTCATCTCGAATCTGGATGCTCGTGGATTGCGAAGGGATTCCGGTCGTTGTGGATCTTCTTCTGCCTCAGAGATGAGGTCTGGGCGGAATGCCGCGGCCTTTCAGAACCTGGAGGTCAGTGCAACCCTTCGACCATATACAAATCCGATAGCTGACGCACATAGCCGTACACGTACGCCTTGCCGTCGGACGAGATCTCCACTCCGCGGATCGTGTCGATGCCCGCCGCATCACTGGGCACGATTTCTTTCCACAGCCTCCGCTGGCCCGTGGACAAATCAAGCTGAAAGACTCGAGCTGGAAGTTCGCCAAAGTGGAACACATAAAGGGCCCGAGCGTCGGCGCTCCACCCGGTCGGGACCTCATCGGGTTGAGTTCCAGCGACCGCAACTGGCTCGCCGCCAGCAATCGGATAGAGATAGATTTTCCCGTCCGGGCCTACGCTCGCTACCAAATCTCCCTTTGGAGAAACCAAGAGAGTCGGATCAACTCCTTCCGGGCTGATCGCGTGCGGCTTGTCGTTTTCCATGGATTCCACGTAAAGACGAAATCCGTGGCCGGATTCGTTTCCCGAGAACACCAGGCGCTTGCCATCCGGAAGCCAGCGCGCCCGCAGATGATTGAGCGAGTCCTGAAATAGCGGCCTCGCTTCGCCAACTCCCGTCGGAAGCAGCAAAATCGGCGAGGGCGCCGCATTCGGTCTCACGGCCGCCCAATTTCCATCCGGAGACAAAGCCATTCCGTTGCCTTCGCTCAAACGAATGGCGGGCGAACCATCCGTCTTGCGCAGGTAGACCGCATATTTCGGACCGCCGCCTTCACCGCTTTCAGTGAACAGCATGGTGCGTCCGTCGTTCGACAGGTCCCCGGGTGCCGACCAGTCCAGCCAGGATAAGTCGCGCTCCTTGGATTCGCCGGGCGGCAGCCCGATGATTCCCGCTCGATCGTTGCCCCGCGTCAGCAACACACTACTGTCGCGCCCGACATCCAGCAAAGTCAGTTCGCCCGGGACACGCGCCAGCAACCGTGTCTTGCCCGAAAGATCGACGGCATAGAGTGAGCGGTCCCCGCCCGTTCTGGTCGCCGTGAACCAGATCTCATCTCCACCCGGAGACCAAGCCAATCCCTGAATGCTGTCCCAACCGGTGGAAAGTGTTGTCTTCTTCCCCGCCTTATCGACGACCGCGACGGCGCCTCCATCGTCTCCGAGTTGCGGATGATCGATAAGGGCGATGACATCTCCCCGCGGACCAATCCGGATATGGCCGATCCACCCGTCCGCCTGATACAGAAGTTGACCCGGCGGATACTCGAGCCGGTGCCTGCCTTTCACCAGCCGGACCACCGCCAACGTGCTCGCGTCAGGCGACCAGTCGGCCCATTCCACGTTTTCCAGAATCTCGCGGGGTGCTCCACCAACCAGGGGTACGCGCGCCAGAGTGCCGACGTAGAGAAATCCGGCGATGGGATGGCTTCGTAGCGAAAGCGCCATCTCGCCACCGGACGAGATGGCGAGGATATCCGCTCCAGCGGGCTCGAGTTCATGAGATTCGGGGCTTTCCGGACGCGTCGTAAACAACTGCAGCGCTTTCCCTTCCCAGGCAGCGCTGTAGATCATCGTCTTGCCGTCCGGAGCAAAGCGCGCGGCACGCACCATCCCACGCCGGAATGTCAGCGGGTGGTAAACGGGAAGGGCGGCCGGTTCGGGCCGGCGAAGCAGGAACATTCCCGCCGCCAGCCCTACGAGTAAGGCAATCAAAGCGGCCACGCCGGCAATCGGCAAGACGCGCCGCCCGGAAGTACTTCCGGTGCCAGGCGAAGCCGAGGTTGCTGCCGTTGGGGGAGCTACCGGGATGTTTGCCGCGCTCGCGGTCCGCACGCGCGACGTATCCAGGTCGCGCTTGATCCGCTTCAAATCTCCGCGTAGTTCGGCCGCGGTCTGATACCGCAGATCGCGATCTTTCTCCAGAGACTTGGAGATCACCTCTTCCAGCTTCGCCGGAATTGCCGGATTAACGCTGGAAACGGCCGGTGGCATCCGGTTCAGGATTGCCTCAAATACCACTCCGCTGCTATTGCCCTGAAAGGCTATGGCTCCAGTGGCCATTTCATACATCACGGATCCGAAGGAGAACAGGTCGGTGCGCGCATCCAACTCTTCGGCACGCACTTGCTCGGGCGACATGTACGTCACCGTGCCAATGGTCGAGCCGGGGCTCGTCATTAGTATCTCGGGCGTGGCGTTCGTGGCCGTGTGCTCGCTATACTCGGAAGCCAGCTTGGCCAAGCCGAAATCCAGCAACTTCGCCTGCCCGCGCTTGGTGACGAAAATGTTCGCTGGCTTGATGTCGCGATGGATGATTCCCTTGCTGTGCGCCGCATCCAGCGCGTCGGCAATCTCGATACCGAGATTCAGCAGCGTCTCGCTATCAAGCGGCCGCCCGGAGATGCGGTGCTTCAGCGTGACGCCTTCCAGAAACTCCATCGCGATAAACGCCTGCCCGTCCTGCTCACCAATGTCATGAATCGTGCAGATATTGGGATGATTCAGGGCAGATGCAGCCTGAGCCTCCCGCTGGAAGCGCGAGAGTGCCTGGGGATTGCGGGCCAGTTCATCAGGAAGGAACTTCAGGGCGACGAAGCGGCGGAGACGAGTGTCTTCGGCCTTGTAGACAACCCCCATGCCGCCGCCACCCAGTTTCTCGACAATGCGGTAGTGCGAGATCGTCTGACCAATCATAGATTGACGTTGAAATCAGCCAGCCATGTTAGGGATGGCACGACCGCAAGTCAACAAGAAGGATCAAAGAACTCGATTACTTCAGGGGCTCCCAATGCTTTAGTGATCAGCCAGCCCGAGATCAAGGTGATATCTTTGTGAGGACGCCATCGTCTTCAACCGCCATTCATGGACATCCTCGAGAAACTATTCGAGCAGCACTTCCACTCGCCCGTGAAGCAGGTGCAGCCTTTGCAAGGCAAACTGGGCGGTTCGGGGCGGCAGATTATTCGCCTGGCCGGGGAGCATGCCACTGCGGTCGGGATCCTGTACAACGTGCGGGAAGAGAACGCCGCTTTCCTGGAATTTTCCCGGCACTTTCACAAGCATGGCCTGCCTGTCCCTGAAATTTACGGGGAAGATCTGGACCACGGCGCTTACCTGGAAGAAGATCTCGGGGACACCTCGCTGTTTGAGTTCCTATCGAAGAATCGCTCCGGCGAAACGATCGCGCCGGAGGTGGTCGAGGCTTATCGCCGAGTAATCGCGACCTTGCCACGCTTTCAGATCGAAGCCGGACGCGACTTAAATTACAAGGCGTGCTATCCGCGGGAAAGCTTTGACCGCCAGTCGATTGCCTGGGATTTGAACTATTTCAAGTACTACTTTTTGCGGTTGGCCGGCATTCCCTTCAGCGAACAGGCGATCGAGGACGATTTCGACCGTCTCACGGAATTTCTGTTGAGCGCTTCCCGCGAGTATTTTCTCTATCGTGATTTTCAGTCGCGCAACGTCATGCTTCGCCAAGGGAAACCCTACTTCCTCGATTACCAGGGCGGACGTAAAGGCGCCTTGCAGTACGACGTGGCTTCGCTGCTATTTGACGCCAAGGCCGATCTACCGCCTGATTTGCGGCAGCGGTTGCTTGATCACTACCTCGATACGCTCGGCAACTTTGGCGGCGTCGAACGCGATGCATTCATGCACCACTATTACGCGTACGTATACATCCGCATCATGCAGGCGCTGGGCGCGTATGGATTTCGCGGCTTCTATGAGCGCAAAGCGCATTTCCTGCAGAGCGTGCCCTACGCGCTGAAAAACTTGCGCTGGCTCCTGCACAATGTGACCTTGCCAGTCGCGCTGCCCGCCTTACTTGAAGCGTTTCATAGCATGTTGCGTTCGGAAAAACTCCTAAGCCTGGCCTCGGAGGCCGACGAATTGATCGTCCGCATCGTCAGCTTTTCTTTTCACCGCGGCCTGCCCAAAGATGACAGCGGCAACGGCGGAGGATTTGTTTTCGACGGCCGTAGCCTCCCCAACCCGGGAAGGGAGGATCGTTTCAAGGCTTTAACTGGCAAAGACACTCCGGTGATCGACTACCTGAATCAGCAGGAGAGCGTGCATCAGTTTCTCGCCAGCGTGATGTTGTTGGTCGATGCCAGCGTGAACACCTATCAGCGCCGCGGGTTCAAACATCTGATGGTGTGCTTTGGCTGCACCGGCGGACAGCACCGCTCGGTTTACCTGGCGGAACAGTTGGCCAAGCATCTGCGCGGCCGGAACGGCGTCGAGATCGTTGTGCAGCATCGCGAACTGGAGAGAATGGCGGCATCGCAACCGGGAGAACACTTCGATGCCGAACCGACCGAGCCGGAACGAATCGAACGATGAAAGCGATGATTCTGGCCGCCGGCCTTGGCACACGCCTCCGCCCGCTCACCGACAACCGCCCGAAAGCTCTGGTAGAAATAGCCGGCCACACGCTGTTGGAAATCACGCTCAGTCGGCTCCGCTCATTTGGCATTAGCGAGGTGATCGTGAACATACATCACTTCGCCGAAATGCTGGTCGACTATCTGAACAAGAACAGCAACTTCGGCATGAGGATCGAAATCTCGCGCGAAGATGTCTTGCTGGATACCGGTGGAGGCTTAAAAAAAGCGGCGTGGTTTTTTCTCGAAGGCTCGGGCAACGAGCCGTTTCTCTTGCACAACGTCGACGTTCTCAGCACCATTGACTTCGGCCGGATGCTCAACTTTCATCGCGACCAGGACGCCCTCGCGACTCTTGCGGTGCGGGATCGCAAAACCTCTCGCTACCTCGTTTTTGACGAGCAGTTCCAGCTATGCGGACGACACACCGAGCGCGAACAGGACTCAGAGAACGCCTCCCCGTCGAAACTCCAGGCATTGGCCTTTTCCGGGGTGCACATCATCTCTCCGCGTCTGCTGTCGCTACTCACTGAGGAGGGCGCGTTCTCGATCATCGATGCTTATTTGCGCCTGACCACGCAAGGGGAACGAATCCGCGGCTTTCGCACCGACAAGTACTATTGGCGGGACTTGGGGAAGCCTGAAAACGTGGCGAAAGCCGAGCAGGACGTGCAACAGCATCTGCTGCGCATCGACTAAGAGAAGTGCGAGGCTCGGCGTGTACAATCTTTAGCTTCACGATGACCGACCATTCCAACAGCCAGCCCGATTCGCGCAAACTGATCATTGCCATCGACGGCCCAGCCGGCGCGGGCAAGAGCACCATCGCCTCACGCCTGGCGCGGAAACTCTCATACGTGAACCTGGAAAGCGGCGCTATGTATCGCGCGCTAGCGCTGAAAGCGATTGAGAAGGATGCTTCTTTCGACGACGAGTCCGCCCTCGTGAAGTTAGCCGAGGGGCTGCGCATACAGCTCGAACCCACGATCGGCGGAAACCGCACTCTTATGGATGGACGGGATGTGTCGGCGCGCATCCGCGAGCGTGATGTCACCGAGGCGGCGTCACGCGTGTCTGTCCACCCGAAAGTGCGCGAGTGGATGGTGGCTCATCAACGGGCCATGGGCACCGGCGGCGGCGTAGTCATGGAAGGCCGCGATATTGGAACCAAGGTTTTCCCAGACGCCGACCTGAAGATCTTTCTTGACGCCGATCCGGTGGTGCGCGAGCAGCGCCGCATGCAACAGCAAAAAATTAAAGGCGATGTGGCC